>Ga0172372_10009153_pt1 | contig 12915 bp, 12 predicted proteins | sample LakKiv5m_2_FD_114544 | JGI IMG/M metagenome (GOLD analysis project Ga0172372, IMG submission 114544) | Freshwater microbial communities from Kabuno Bay, South-Kivu, Congo - kab_092012_9.5m | ecosystem: Environmental > Aquatic > Freshwater > Lake | place: Democratic Republic of the Congo...
CTCTATAGCTGCTCCATCTTTGATTAATTGTGAGACATTTTTAATTTTATCTCTCAAATGGTCAAAGTCTAATGTTCGTAGGTCGGATTGCCCGCAATCTACACAGTTATTTTCACTAAGGTATTTAGCTATAAGCTTCTGAAGCTCAATCCTACGATCAAGTCTTCGCTTATTTATAACTTCAATAAGTACTGGAGTTCTAAGAGAGTAGTATGCTTTAGATGTCTTTGAGCTACATGATTTACAATAGGTCTGCAAACCATCTGCTTTAGCAGCGTTGGCATTAAACTCAGATTTCTTTTTAGAAATCTTACATTTCGAACATGTTTTTTTTGATAACATTAATTATTACCTATATTTCTTGTTGGACCTAAATAATTATCTTATTTAGATAATATAGACAATTATGGCAGAAGCTAAATTAGTAGTAAAATTCATTTCCAAATTTTTAAGATAGTAAGAAAATCATCAAAATTCGAAAATGGCATTTTAATTATGTAAAACCAGGAATTATTATTGTACTCGAGCTCTATAGACCAGGTAGCAGAAGCAGATATTATTCTTTTATTTATCTCGATAAAACCTGAGCCATCATCATGAAGCATCTTCTCTCCTTGATACACTAAAAATTCACTCCCAATTATATTTTTTATAGCAGAGCTGATATCAAATCTGGATTTACTCTCAAAAAGATCAATGAGTGTATTTAAAACTAGTTCAATATCTGAGAGATAATTAAAAATCAAAGCCGGTCTACTCCTGTTTGATATCTCTCCAGCACTTATATTATATATAGCTAAATTATGTTTATTAAAGTACGATGAAATAATATCATAATCACTGCTATCATATGTATGGTTAAATTTATTAAAATTTGTTTTTATTTCTTCATTTAAAATTGGTCTTAAGGCTTCAGCGGTTAACTCTCTGATCTCTCTGGATTCATTGCTCATATTTCCTCCAATTTTGATATAAGTATATTATTTCATAAAATATAAATAAAGCATAATATTTAAATCTCAGATGGTAGAACTAGGACATCTAATCCAAATGAAGAACTTAACTCTTTAATGTTAATAAAAGTATTTTTATGCTCACTACAGATTGTCTGGTATCTATTATTTTTTAAGTATAATCCTGAGGATGGATTTGAGCAGAGAAGTTTACTACATTTATAAGGAAGAAAGATTCTGATGATATCTTGCTCTCTTCCACGATAACCAAATTGGTGTATAACAATATCTGAGTATAACTCAACTTCTATCATTACTGTTCCATAATGTTTACTAAGCTCTATTAAGGCTCTTTTTTTATCTTTGAATGCGTAAAATCCACAATTACAGGATAAAAAATTACAAGTTTTTTTAATACAGATTGCTTTATCATTTACATAATAAGAACCATGCACTAATCCTTTAAATAAAAAATTATCTATATCAGTCAAGTATGCTATTTTGTAGCCAGTGGCTGAGTAAATGTTCTCAAAAGTAGAAGGTAAAACATTATTTTGAATGTTGATCTCTTTATTAAATAATATATTATATGTTTTAGTTATACTCTCTATATAAATCTTCATATTAGTATCATACCGATAGTTATAAATTTGTAAAATGTACCGAATATAATATTAGTTAGGAGTTAATATGAAGAAAAAGAAAAATAAGAGTAAAAAATCAAATTATAAAAACTTTAAACTTGATTTTGATATTGACCTAAATAGAAAGTTTGATTTAAATAAAGAGATAAAGTTAAAAAAAGATAAAAAAGATAAAAAATAACATTAATTAATTATTATCTTTACTGAGAATGGGGAGAGTTTTTTTTCCTCTTTCTCACTACAGGTTTGATTGTTATCGGCAAAAAATATTCTTGATATATCGCTACTATAAGGGATTTTTATCTTCTCTTTTTCTTTAACTAAAAAACCATCAGTTATTTTCCTAACTCCTAATAAATCCTCTCTCTCTATATAAATGGCTAAATTGGATAAATCGCCATTATGATAGTATATATTTATATCTTTATTTATATATTCTTTATTTTTGGCAATTGCTAATACAGCATGCGGGTGGTTAAGTTTGGCACATGGATGCATAATTTTATAATATTGGAACAACTCATTATTTGGGTTATCTTTGGCAAAAAGATCAGATAAGCCTACAATAGACTCATTACTATTATTTATGACTGACAAATTTGCAGGTGCGTAATCAGTTATAATTGTATCATTTTGAATAAGTGTGTTATAATTATTAATAGAAAGAAGTTTTAAATAGTCATAAAGATCTTTAGCGTAGGCTTGAGCTAAACGACTTCCCATCCGATATTTAAGCGGATGGTTAATAGCTCCTTTCATATACCATGATAAATTATTAAACATTAGATCTTTATCACGGACACAATCATAATTACAGTTACCTTTTGAATTACTTACCCCTGAAAGATTTCTTATACTATATGTTTGAAGATCGAATATTGCTTTGGTTGCTTCTAAAATTTTAATTTCCTGATAACCTAATTTTAGATATTCATCTATAAAAGGCTTTGATCTGGATATAAATTTTTTATCTTTGAAACGGTAATCATCTGGTAGTTCTTCTGGTAACCATACAAGTGGAAGAAAAGTTCTTATCGTTTTGTTTTCATTATTATCTCTACGATAATTATCGTATTTATTAATAGCTATATTTGCTTTATTTAGGTACTCTTTAAAGTCATCAAAAAATACAGTTTTCTCAGGGTATTTGTAATAGTTTGCATCACGCTCTGTTGGTAGATCTATCCCTAACTTTGCTCTTTCATCATTACAGTATTTACTAGCAAGATACTCGGCTAAATTTGGAAAATAAGGATAGAGAAAATTTCTCATTATTGGAGATATTAAAGTTTTATCAGCTCTAAGACACATAATAATACGCCATTTTTTAGAGCTTTGTGAGAAATCATGAGATAATGCGTCAGCATATAAAGATGAGGAGTTATCTAAGATACAGGTATTAAATTCTTTACAATACTTTGATTCATAGTATGTAGGAATATATCTACCCATTGTGTAAGTGAGGATAATTATATCAGGTTGGTATTTTTTTAACCTTTCAAAAGTAAGCCAATCAGATTGTCGCAAGAAAGATCCTTTCTCGGTGGCTAGAACATTAACTTTATATAAACCAGGATTATCATAGTTTAACATATTTTCAACACGTCTAACATAACTATCATCATATAGATCGCTAAATTGACCGCTCGAATAACTATCACCGACAATAAGTATATCAATTGGATTTTTACTATAATTTATTTCTACTAATCTACCTAAATCTGGCCCAGGACCATATTGAAGATGCTTACTTTCACCTTCTATTCCAATCTCATTTTCCCAAATTTCATAGGAGTCACTAGGTGAAGGTAATATTATCCTCCTATTGCTTTCTTTAAATTTTATATTATCTTCAAGTTTTATCATATTGTTTACTTTAGAGGTAAGAATTTTTCTTTCATCTTGAGTTGAGATTCCGATATTTAAATTGTTTCTTACTTTACCATCCATAAGGTAATTAAGAGTTGATAGCGATAAAAGTATCAATAAAATAAAAAATGTAAAACCAATAAATATTTTATATAAAAATTTCATATCTTAACTATGTTGATAATTATTTAGTGTCAGATATTTGATATTATAATATTATATTATATAATATAAATATGATAAAAAAAATACTTTTGGCCGTGGTGATATTATTATTGCCATTTAATTCTTTTGCTAATTATAATTTAACTGAAAGAAATATAACATTTACGATAACTGAGAATATAAAAGTAAAAGCCGATGCTAGTAGACTTAATTTTCAGGTTAGTACGCTGGCTAAGAGCAGTAAAGAAGCTTTAGCGAATAATAATAAAAAAAGTAACCTTATCAGAGGAATATTAAAAAATGAGAAGATAGCAAGCAAGGATATAGATAGCGGTAATCTATACACTTATATAGAATATGATTATAGCACACCTAATGTAAGTAAGATTAAAGGTTATAGAGCAACTCAGAGCTTTACTGTAATTATTAGAGATATCGAGAGCTCTGGAGATTTAGTAGATAAAATAGTCACTTCGGCGGGGGATAATGTTTCAATAACAGGGATTACCCCTTTTCTAGTAAATGAGAAAAATGAGCTAAAAAAATTAAGAACATTAGCAGCTAACTCTGCAAAAGAGGTTGCAAATGAGTATGCTCAAAATTTTGATGTAAAATTAGAGAAATTATTTAGCATTACTGAGAACTCATCTCAGATACCTACATATCCAATTTATCGTAACGAGGTTGCATCCATGAGCGATAGTAATACTAAGTTTGATTTTGCCGAACTAGATCTATCTATAAGCATTACAGTTACATATATAATCAAATAATTTTTTTTATATATTTGATTTATTAGTTTTTTATTATAGAGTTAAATTATGGAGAAAAAGAAATTTTTTTTAAAAAAAGAGCACACGGTAGGTGATATAATTAGTATATTTAGAGATGAAGATATTATGAAAAAAGAGTATAAGAACTTATCGGTTAAAATAACTGGTTGGGTTAAGGATATTGATTTAGTTTTAAAAAGAGAGATAAAGCTTATTGATAATTTACATAAAAAAGGTTTAGTAATTGATATAAAAAATATTGAGTCGTTTGCTAATAAAAAAATTGTTCCTGGCGATAAGGTTGTAGTTATAGCAAAAATTACGGTAAGTAAAGATAGCGTTAAGTTATTTTTGGAGAATATTAAAATAAAAAGAAATTAACATTTGACTAAAAGTATATTTTACTCATAGTTTTAATATGAATATACAGATAGAAGATTACCTAAAGAGAAAGTTTTTTAGAGATTTATTATCCTTACCTAAAAAACAATATGATAATATTGGAGAATTAATGGAAAGAGTATATATTTATAATAAATATTTATTTGACAATCTTATTATAACTTATGGAAATGAACGTGAGTATTTGGCAATGAAGTTAAAAGGAAAATTCTTTTCATATAATAAAATTGATAGTAAAATTTCTCCACATATTGAAATCTTAGAGAGTGAGTTAGATAAAAATGGTATTGATTTTGTATATAAATTAGCGTCAATTGGTAACGGCATTAACTTTAATTTACTTATGGTAAATGAAGTTACAGCAATTAAACGTGCCTTGTTTAATACAGGTAGTACTTCCAAAAATATTGAATTTTTAAAAAATTTAGAGGTATATAGAGAGAATTTAATAAATAGCTATAAAACAACCGCTAATTTGGCCTATAAGCAATGGGTAGCCTTAGAGATGTATATAAATAATAATAGCAATATTGTAAGTAATGAGATTACAGGTAAATATAATAAAATGATTAGCGATATCTTTCCAGAGTTTAAAGATCTTAATCTTGAGGTGGAGTTTGAAAAGAAGCTAGCTGAGAAAGAAGGCGATCAGGTAATAAAGAGACTTGGGGTATTTAGAGTATTTAATAAAAACAGTATAAATTTAGTAGCAATTACCCCTAGATTGACTAAAAATTCATTATTTATAGATAAAATATTTAAAGTTGAAGATGAGTCAACCCTGGCTATTTTAGTTAGACTTTTATTATTAAATAAATTATTATTTTTAGTTTTTAATAAAGAGGAACCTATCACGATAATAAAAGATGCAAAATATTTTCAAAGAAATGGACATTTCAGAGCAATAGCGGCAATAGAAGGAAAGCCTCTCCCCGAGGCCTCGATAAAGGCTTGTTCGAACCTGATAACTGCATATCAAGATGGTAATAGTGCTTATAATGCACTTATAAAATGGTCAGATGGAAGATATAAATTAACGGTAAATAAAAATGAGTACCTGGACTCTTTTTCAAAAGCTTTATTAGAGAAAAAGAGATTAGGAGAGATCAAGCAGAGCGATATTAATGTTTTGTTGCCAATACTATGGGGAAGAGAGAAAGATATATATAGACTCACCTATGTGTTAAAGGAGTTAAAGTAGTGTTATTTACATTAGGAGCCTTAATTTTATTACTTGGATTACTAGTATCCGTAGCTTTACATGAGTTAGGTCATATGTATTTTGCAAGGAAATTTAAAGTAAAAGTAACAGATTACATGATAGGTTTTGGTCCTGCAATAATTAGTAAGGTTAATAAAAAGGGTACAAGAGTAGGAATTAGAGCAATACCACTTGGTGGTTATATAAAGATGATTGGTATGTTTCCAGAGGGTTCAAAATTTTATGAAGATGAGAAAAATTTATTAAATAAAGACGAAGTTGAGTTTTATAAAATTCATCCAATTAAAAAAATTATTATAATGATCGCAGGCCCTATGGCAAATTTTATTTTAGCTATATTATTTACTGGAATTGCTTTGCTTGGTTTAGGAGTTCCTTCTCCCTCACTTGAGGTAAGAGAGTTACCTAAATGTATCTATCAAAATGTTAATGAATGCATAGAAGCAACTGCTTATAAATCTGGATTACAAGTTAAAGATAAAATACTCTCAATAAATAATAATAAAGTTAACTCATGGTTAGATTTTACAATAGCACTTGATGCTAATAAGGGAGAAGATATAAGATTAAAAGTTATAAGATCTAATAAGGAGATAAATATTACTTTACCGGTTTTAGCAATTGAGAATAGAGGATATATAGGGATAGCTCCTGAGATAATTTATAAAAGAGAGAGTATAGCCACCTTATATAGCGTGATAGTTGATAATCTAAAGAGGGTTTTCAAGGCGATAGTTGGTCTTCCAGAGCGGATGGTAGAGATTGCAAAAATTGTATTTACAGATAAAGAGAGAAATCCAAATGGACCAATAGGGGTAGTGGGGCTAGGGAGAATATCAGGCGAGATAGCTGAGAGCCCCGATCCTGTTCATGAAAAAATATTAATGATAATATTGCTTTTAGCGGGACTAAATATGAGTTTATTTGTTTTTAATTTACTTCCATTAGTGCCTTTAGATGGAGGTAATGTAGCAACAGCGATGGTAGAGTATTTTAGAAGATTGTATTATAAGTTTAAATATAAAAGAGATAGGGAGTATTATTTAGATCCAGCAAAGTTTATCTATATTACATATTTTGTAGCTATTATTTTAATGAGTTCATCACTTCTTTTAGTAATAGCAGATATTATAAAGCCTATATATTTAAAGAACCTCTGATTTACCAAGCTTAATAGCAGCCTCAATTAACTGAGGATTGTCAGTAAGAAAACGCTCAATCTGCCACTCAGCAACAGAGTTTCCAAGATTATCAAGAATTAAGGTTTTTAAAATCTCTACTGTTGAGAGTAAATTTTTAGGAATAATTATATCATTGGCCATGATAGTCTCTACTACAGTAAAGGGCTGCTCAGCAGGGAGCTCGGGTAATAGCCCAGCTGAAACAAGAGAGGATATAGAGAAGGCGAATGCGAGCTCCTCGGCGGTAGGCTCAAAGAGGAGTTCAATTGCTTTATTATCCCGTTCAAAGCGGTAGCCAAAGGCTTCAAGAAGAGTGATTTTCCAACCTAATTTTGCCATCTGCTCGGCCAAAACTGCAGGACGAGTCTGTAAACCTTCAATTACATGAAAGTTTCGAATACCTTTATGGTTCAAGAGTAGGGAGGCACTATCCTCTATAAGAGAGGGGAGGCTGGAATTCATGGAAGTAATTGTTACTGAGTAGTAGGATATTGCATATATCAAAAATAGATAATATGACCCTAATATTATTAAAAAACCCTACCTTTCGGTAGGGTTATACGATTTAAATTAACTTGGCCAGAGCAAGGGCAAAATAGAGTGATGTAATTATACTTGCTCCTAAAAATGCCGGGAGATATCTCTTCAAACCATTTTTATTGTAATTGCCATTAACTATAGAGATAATTAATGGAAGTATCAAACCTAGGCTAGTAAATAAAAAAAGATTTGCTAACATATAAAAAATCCTTTCATAAATTTTTTATGTATTTTATAGCAATTACTATAGATGCAAGATATATTTATGATAATTGCTGATATAGTGTAACAATATAAGAAAAATGAGAGGAATAAATGTTTAGTTTTAAATTATCAAGCGATTTTGTTTATAAATATATTAATAGAGAGGTTAATTGGGGTTATAAAGATGCTGGCGGAAACTCCTTAGGTGAGATTACTTTTATTAGGTCATACTCTAGATTACTCGAAGATGGTAGCAAAGAGAGATGGTATCAAGTCTGCGAGCGGGTAATAAATGGAATGTATAGTATTCAGAAAAATCATTGCTTAGCAAATAGATTACCTTGGGATGATGAGCAAGCAAAAATATCAGCTGAAGAGGCTTATGAGAGAATGTTTGAATTTAAATGGCTTCCACCAGGGAGAGGTCTCTGGATGATGGGTTCGAGTTATGTTATGGAGAAGAAAAATTCCGCCGCTCTACAAAATTGTGCCTTTGTCTCTACTGGAGATATCACAAGCGATGATCCTGCTGAGCCTTTTGCTTTTCTAATGGAGGCATCTATGTTAGGCGTCGGAGTAGGATTTGATACTAAAGCAGGCTATAAATCTATAGTTATCCATAACCCTGATAAAAAAAGAGTTAGAAAATTTGTGATAGAGGATAGTAGAGAAGGTTGGGTAGAATCGGTTAAGTTATTACTAAATAGTTATTTAAAAGCTAATCAGCCAAAGTATACATTTGATTACTCATTAGTTAGAGGACCAGGGTTACCAATCAAAGGTTTTGGAGGTACCTCATCAGGACCAGATCCTTTAATATTATTGCATAAACAGATAGAAAATATATTTGAGAAGAGAGAAAATACTACTCTCACTACTAGAGATGTTGTTGATATAGCAAACCTAATAGGGGTCTGTGTGGTTGCAGGAAATGTTAGACGCTCTGCAGAGTTAGCTATGGGTCAGCCAAATGATAGCGATTTTATAAATTTAAAAAACCCTGAGGTCTTTCCAGAAAGAAATTCATACGACCCTAATAACCCAGGGTGGGGGTGGATGTCTAATAACTCATTAGAGGTGAGTGTAGGAAGTGATTACAGTAAATTTGTAGAGAATATAAGATTAAATGGTGAACCAGGATTACTATGGATGGATGTTACAAGAAGCTATGGCCGGTTAGCGGATCCTGCAAATAATCTCGATTGGAGAGTAAAAGGATATAACCCTTGTGCGGAACAGAGTTTAGAATCTTATGAGCTATGTACTTTAGTAGAGGTATTTTTAAATAGACATAATTCTATACAAGATTTTCTAAGAACACTTAAATTTGCTTATATGTATGGAAAAACCGTAACATTAGTACCCACACACTGGGAGAAGACAAATGCAATTATGCAGAGGAATAGAAGAATAGGATGTTCGATCTCTGGAATAGCAGCTTTTGCAGATAATAATGGTCTACCTGAGTTGAGAAATTGGATGGATAATGGTTACGGCGAGATAAAAAGATGGGATAAGGTTTACTCAGAGTGGCTATGTATTAGAGAGTCAATAAAAACTACTACAGTAAAACCATCAGGCTCGGTTTCTATTTTATCTGGGTCAACCCCAGGAGTTCACTGGTCGCCAGGAGGTAGTTACTTTTTAAGAGCGATAAGATTTGCTAATCACGATCCTATGGTATTATCTTTCATTGAGGCTGGTTACAAGATAGAGGATGATCTTGTCTCTGCTAATACTAAAGTTGTATATTTCCCAGTGCACTCGGAGAATGGGCGATCTGAGAAGGATGTTTCAATTTTTGAGAAAGTTAATTTAGCAGCAACAGCACAACGTAACTGGTCGGATAACTCAGTATCAGTAACAGTTTCTTTTGATGCTAAAAACGAAGGAGAGCATGTTGAGACTGTATTACATATGTATGAAGGACAGCTAAAAACTATATCATTTCTACCTATGGGAAATACCGTTTACCCACAGCAACCCTATACCCAGATAAGCAGAGCAGAGTACGAAGAGTACTTAGGTAAACTCGCCTTGGTTAATTTTGATAAGATATATCTAAATGGAGCGTTAGAGGCGGTTGGAGAGGCATTCTGTACAACAGATCGCTGCGAGATACCAGCTCTTAGAACCCCAGGGGCTGCAGAATTCGAAGATAATGAAGGAGATTCAGGTAGAGTATCTATAAGCAGATAGAGTAATAGCTAATCATGACTTTATAAATCAAATAAAACTTTATTACAATAAAGCATCTCTTTAGAAGTGAGAGCTAAATCATTACATATTTGTTTAAATTGTATATCATTTATATAGTATAGATCTTTGAAGTTGGTAAATAGTTGATCCTCACAACCTTCAAAATTCTCAGATAACTTATTACAGATTTTGAAATATTTATAAGCATTTTTATCGTAATTTACAGTAAGATCATTTTTATCTTTATTACAATCAAGAAGTTTATTTTTACTACAAAAATCATCTAAGAGAGAATCTGAAATATTATCTTTAATATAATTTATAAAATTTTCAATACAATCTTTATTTTTTATACAAAGATTTTTTAGTAACTCATCAAAATCTTCTTTATTAATTAAATTGTAATTTGGTAAAGTTGTGTAAATTTCTAAAAATGATTTTTTATCATTATCAAAGTACCTATATTTTTTTATATTATCATAGACCTCTTGATAGCTACTTATAGTTAGGTATTCTTTATAACTAAAACCTAAGCCTGAGGAGCATCCAGCCTTAATAGATATATCATTAATATTATTACATATAGCATATAAGTATTGGTTTATTATATTATCTTCAAGTATATTATTTTTATTGCTATCTATTGAGTTACCTAAAAGATCTACTGGACTCCATAAAGACATAGCTAGACCATAACCGCATTCATATTTAAACTGAGATATAAATGAAATATTTAAAAAATTATTACATTTACTAAAATTATCATCATTAGGATAATTATTAGATAGGTAATGACCATAACCATGAGCACAGCCTAAATAATTATCTAAAGTATTACAACTTTTCAAAAGTTCTACTAAGAAATTTCCATTATTGGATTTACTTATATTTTCAAAGAATCCATGAGCTAATCCTTGCTCGCAGTTATTTGTAAATATATTATTAATTATATCTTTATTTTTTTGAAATTTAGTTACTAAAGAAGCTCCTATTTTATGGCTGATAGTATGACATAATTTGTAAAAATTTTTATCAATAACTCCTTTTTTGTAACTTGACTCGATTTTCTCTGTTAATTTAAGGTATTGATTATTCTCTAATGAAGAAAATAATAAATTTGATAAACATTCATTTTGTAATTTTGCATCATTAGTAATATCCATACAATAAAGTAGTTTTTCATTATAAGATGGTTTGTTATCTACTAAAATAAAAAATGAAAAAATGAAAATGATTGGAGTTATAAATATTAAAGCTTTCTTCATAATAAGACTATGATTGATTTAAAATATCTGACAGATATTTTATAGTAATAAATAATATATAAATATTTATAAGGGAGTAAAGTGAGATTAAAAATAACTTTTGTTATATTATCTATCTTTGTGATAATTAATTTTGCTTTGTATATAACAGAAAATTATTTTATAAATAAAAAAATATTTTATACTGATATAAATCTCACCAATGAATATCAATTCGATAAAGAAGACTATATAAATAATTATAAAAAAATTGAAGAAAAAATTAGAAATAAAGTAAGTAATGATAAATTTATAATAGAAAAGTTATCATTATTATTAGATGAAAACAAAAATTCAGAAAATAATAATATATCAACTAAAAATGAAATCTTTATTAATAATGATATTACAGGCTGGGGAGCAGAGAATATATCATTTCTTGCACCAGATCTTTACCTTACTAGGCATATAAATATTCCTTATTTGATAAAACATACAGAAATATTAAATAAAAAAAGTAGTTTAGAGAAAAATATTTTAGTAATTGGAGATTCATTTGCCCAAGGAGTAGGTAGTGAGAATCTTGATGCTACCATACCATATCTAATAGAGAAACTTTTAAATAAAAAATATAATACAAATATATTTAAAACTACTGTTTTTGGAGCAGGTGGAGCAGGGCTTGAGGATTATAACCAATGGCTTACTGATGAGATTATAAAAAATATCAACCCAGAATTCATTGTTATTATGTTTTTTGAAAATGATATAACACCTATCAACGGTAAGATTATAATAAAAGATAAAACAGAAAATTTTGATACATACAATAGGGAGAGATTTGTAAAATTAGCATATAATAAATGCTTAGATGGTGAAATAGGTTTTCTTGGATTTATTATAAAGAAAACCATAAAAAAAGTATATCCTAAAATTAGTAACAATATATTAAAATATTACTGTGACCAATCAAAGATATTGTATAAATATAATAAAATAACTGCTGATGAAATTAGAAAATTTCCAGAAAAAAATCCTAACATTGAGAGTTTTAAGAAAGATGCAAAAGATATAGTTATGAAAGCGGGAGATATTCCTGTATATTTATTACCGATATCATATAATGAAGGAAATAGTAGTATATATTCAAAATATAGAGGATACCCAGAGTTATTTAAAGAGGCAGGGATGATAGTAGCAGAGAGTAAACATTTAAGGCACGTTGATAAGATATTTGAAGAAAATAATAGTTTGTCTGAGTATCTTGCAAATCCTGGAGATGCACATTTCAATTCAGTGATAACTCATGGTTATGCTAAAGCTATAGTAGATTTAATATCTGAAAATTTGAAAAGTAAAAGATATGATTATGTTGAAGGGTTACCCAATATAACAGATGAGAGTATTTTATCAGATTATTTACCAGGAGATATAGCTATTTATAGAAATAATAATAATGAGTTATTAGCAGGTTATATGTATCAGAGAAGAAATGAGGATATTTATAAAAATGTTGATA
>Ga0172372_10009155_pt1 | contig 12914 bp, 3 predicted proteins | sample LakKiv5m_2_FD_114544 | JGI IMG/M metagenome (GOLD analysis project Ga0172372, IMG submission 114544) | Freshwater microbial communities from Kabuno Bay, South-Kivu, Congo - kab_092012_9.5m | ecosystem: Environmental > Aquatic > Freshwater > Lake | place: Democratic Republic of the Congo...
AGTCGTCTGGCTTTTCCTGCTTATTGTTGCGAAAGAACAACATGTGTGCGTTGTCTGGGTCGTGTGGCGAAAGGTCAAAGTATTCCTGCGCCTGTTTGATAAGGTCGCCATACTTGCGTCGTGCCGTTGCGTGGCGCCATTCTTTGATGAGGTCTCTGTAGCGACGGCGCACCGCCTTTTTCGTTAGGGGCGGGTACTTGCCCAACTCGTCAAGCAACATGTGTTCCTTTTCGTGTGGGGTTATGTACCAATCCCCATCCGTATCCAACTCGTATCTCGGATTGAACTGTGGACTCACGACTTGGCTCGGTATTTCTTTGCAATCTCTCCAACTGTCTCTGTATTACGCACAAACTGTTTCCCCTTCTTGTCGCCTTGCAACTTCTTTCTATTTGTAGCAGACCGCTGTGACGGAGTTAGACGCTTCCACACCGCATCTGGCAGGTAGCGCCGCATCTTGCCGTCCCGTCCTGCGGGCTTGCCATCAGATGTACGCCAACGCTGTTTAGTCCACTTTCGCAGTGAGCGTTGCTTGCGTGATGTGCGACCCGTGCGATAGCCACCACCTGCTTTCCTGTATGCCATTGCAACCATCTGCGCCTTGCGAGCAGACCATTGCCCTGCTTTGCCACCTTTTGAGCCAGCCATAATCCGACTTTTTATCCTATTTCGTAGTGCTGGCTTGGTGTAGTTGCCATCTTTGTATTCAGTCGGGGCGTGCGCGTAGAAGTCCTTGACGGCAACGCCAACCCATTGCTTGATGCGTTGGCTATTCCTGTGTTGTCTTGTCGTCATTCTTGTCTTCTTTGGCTTTCTTGTCCACAATGTCCTCAAACATCTTGAGACGCAACTCTGCACAGGCTTCCATCTCTGCATCAAGTTCGGCTAGTTCATTCTGCTCGTCATCGCTAAATGAATTTATCAAATACTTCATAATCCAATGTCCTTCAGTTCGCTACGAAAATCTTCTCTAAGTTCTGGGTATTTCTTGCTCATCTGTTCCAGTCCCTTCACAATCGGGGCCATGCGCTGCATGGTTTGTTTCCTGCGCTTTTCATACGAAGCCTGCTTTTCTTGCATTTCCTCTGTGCTCTCTCTAGCAAAGAACATTGGTGGGCGAGCCATGTCACGAATCGTTCGCAGAAGTCTGGCGAACTCTTGTCGTTGTTTTGGTGTTGCTGTCATTTCTTTGTCTTCTTTTTGGTTTTCTTTTTTGGAAAGTCAAGGAATGGCGTTATGGCAAATAGAGCAACAAGTGGCTCTATTGTATCGCCTATTATGTCTTCCTGCAACTCTGCGCTCTTGATGTTTGTTCCCAAATCAAAAATCAATGGTCTGATAAGCGGGACTGCAGTGTCAGCGATTGGCTGCGGAAACCGTATTGATGCAGTCTGTTCTGGAGTCGGAGTCGTAATTTCTGGAGACAATTCTGGGTGCGTCCTAATTACTGGCGCACGGGCAAATAGCCACCACGCAGCCCATGCCTCAGCCAATGATTCTGTCGGAGAACTGGCTCCGTACCTAGTCACCTGCGTCAAAGCCATTTGTGTAGCACGACGTTTGTGTGACTGATATGTTGATTGAGGCACATCTCCAAACAAGTCTTCGGCAGTTGGTCGTCGTGGGTTGCCCTGTTCGTCAACAAGTTTTTCGTATTTGCGAGTTATATAGGTGTCAAAAAGCAGTTTAAGTTTTGACGGCATTCTCAGCACGGGATTTGGGTCCCGCAATGAATAGTCCAAGAAATGACCAAACTCGTGAATTGCAGTTCCATATGCAGTGCGAGATGCAACTATATTTGCCGCCGCTTGATACGGTTCACGGAGAAATTCTCGATTGATAAGCCCCCTAATTGATGTTGCTGGTGTGAACATATCCTCGGTCACGGTGGGCAAGCCGAACAAAGAGAATATGTCGCTGACGATATGTGGTCTCACCGCTAGCCGTCCTTGTTGGTGACCTTCCTGAAACCACTCGTACATAAATGATTCGGTTTTCCATCTAATCTTGTCAAGATTTATTGTGTATTGGGTGCGTGTTCTGTCGCCAACACGGAATCCATATGAGCGAAACAGGTTAGGAACGGGACCAAACGAACCAAGCACTCGACTCTGCCTGTCGAGGTCTGCGCGACCTTCAAATCCCCCGTCCGAGATGACGAATTCAATATCGTTGCCTTTTGCAAGTTTCTTGAATCCAGGAATATTCATAAGCAACTCTTCAAGGGCCTGCATGGCCCCGTATCCAGCCGCGTGAAACTCTGGGTACTTTTCTTCGTCAAACATGCTCTTGGCGACTTTGAGTTGTATCCCGTACTTGCGCAAGAAGTATCTTTCAACTTTGCGCTTACTGTCGCCGTAGCGGGACTTGTTCTGCTCTATCGTTCCCACGATGGGTATGCCATCTGCATCTCTACCGTACAAAAGGTCTTTCGGTCCTTCCGCCAATATCTGGCTTGGAGTTCTGGTTCCCCCACTACTTTGGCTTCGCGCTCCACGCCCAGTAATCGCCCGAGCAAGGGCGTTGATGTCTGCATCGAATTCTTGGTCCGTTAGAAACATGCGAAAGTGACGTTGCCTGTATGCGTTGACCGTTCTACGGTCGATGCCCAAGATGGCTGAAGTTTCATTAATGCTAAAACCCAACAACTTCATTTCATTAACCGTAATGTACTCGTTATTGTCAAAATATCGTTTGTTATTTTGTTGCTGACGATATCTTCTGTCTTCGTCGGCACCAGCGTAAACGACTTCCAGTAGTCGCAAAAGTTCGGCTTTTCTGTTAAATCGGGTTTCCGCAGTGCCTCGTTCTGCGATTACGCGCAAATCCTCGTCACCCATTGCATCAATGAATGCGTCTATTGCTTCAGCGCGCGACATTCCGTTTGCCAAGTTTTGACGATACTGAGCGTATGCGTCCTGTCTCTGTTTTAATGCAATGCGGCGATTAATGGTTAACTCGTCGGGGTACATCTCCCTAACCTTCTTCGCAACGAATCCAACCCTTCCTGCTGCTCTAAGACGTTGGATTTTTTTGCCCACATTCTTTGGTGTTCGTCCAAATTGACTTGCTATTTCAGTTATGCTGAGACCTTGCTCGACCAATCTGATGATTTCTTCATCATCCCCATACTGGGGCCCTCTTAGTCCATCTGTATCCCTATATGGCTCTTTCTTTAATTTCGCATAGAGGTCGCCATGTATTCCCGCTCTGTGAAGACGTCTGATTTTGGCGAACACAGTTTTTCGGCTTTGTCCAACTTGACTTGCTATTTCAGTTACAGTAAGACCACCTTGCTCGAGTAGTTTGAGGATTTCTGCATCATTACTTTTCGGTATTCTTTTATGTCTTTGGAGTATATTTATTCTGCCGTCGGCTCTTAGTTTCGTAATTATTCTGTCCAGGCTTTTTTGGGGGATTTTAAGTTCTTCGACTATTTGTTTTCTAGAGAATCCAGCCTCGACCAATCTGATTATCTCCTCTTCGCGCTCACGCCAGACCACCATGTGTCGAGGAACATCTGGGAGTTTAGGTAATCTGCCCTCGTTTCTTAGTTTTCTTACCAATCTGCCCGCGCTGTCAAGACGGATTCCGAGTTGTTGGGCTATTTGAGTGTTGGAGAATCCAGCCTCGACCATTCTGACTACGTCTGCTTCGCGTTGGTCACGGAAAGCAGGGCCACGCCATCGAGGACCACTACTAGACCGCGCGCCCCTGTCATCGGCGCTTGCTCGCTGCCATCCAAACAGACGAGGTGGAATTGCTATATAGGGATTGTATGCCAAGTAAAGTCTAGACGTCACTTCGGCTGAGCGATACTGGTGCTCTTGTAGGTCTGGGTCAAAACCAAGTGCGATGAGTTGCTGCCTCTCTTCCTCGTCAAAGATGTCTGGTCGCGGTTCATTTCCTGGCGCCACTTCATAACCGCCTGCAAGTTCTGGTCGAATAATGAACTGTTTCCAAGTTATTTCTCGGTCTATTTGTTCTATGAGAAGTTTCTTGTCTTCGTCGGGAATTGACATCGCGTTGATGCGTTCAACCATGCCGTCACGCATAATCTTTACGTGACGAGGGCCTAGAGGGCGAGAATATTTTTCAAGTCCAATGTCCTGTATTGACGAAGAGATGCGACGTTTGAGGCCGAGGTCCATTTCATTTTTGTGAAAATTACGTTGTTCTGGGGTTAGCACAAGGCCAAGGGCTTCATGTAAGGTGACGACTTCAAAAATGCTTTGATTGCGTTGAATTCGCACGAAATCTGAGTAAAAACTGCTCCCGTGCACCGCATATGGCCAGAAGTTCGCCGTGAATTCCCCATGCCTAGTGAATCCCTGTCCCAAAAGCAAGTGCCCAAATTCGTGTGTGAGCAGTTGGTTTACGGGGAAACTTCCTATTGCTGGCATTAACATCTGTTGAAACTTCATTTTCCAGAATCCGATTGCTGATTCCAAGAACGGTTTTGACGATTGACCAAGTGAAGGCACAATTCCCTTGAAGTATCTAGTGCCAGTATTTACTTTAACTCCTGACTCAACCTCGAGTCTGGTGACTATATCTTTGTCACTCATGCCGTGGTCTCTCATGTTTTGAACGTAGCGCTGCCCCAAGCGTTCAGTCATCTCGAGAAGCATTTTCAATCTGTCAATTCGCTGTTTCACAAGGTTTTTGACATAATCGCCTGCTGGTGTAGCGGCAAACTCAAATTTTGACGCTCGATATTCTGCTGCTTCCACATACGCACGCATTCTTGCCAGTGGCGCATCGGGCATCTTGGTCTGGTACCGACCCTCTTTCGGTACTTGACTTTCCATTTTTACGGACATGCCCATTGTTTCTAGCATTGCGTGAAAAATGGCATCGTTCACTTCCATCGAGTCGTCAAACGTAATTGAGTCAACGAATCCAGCAAGTGTGGAGTGCATGCCGTCAGACAAAGAATCAACTACTGCCCGTGCGTCTGGGGACAGCGTCTCTGGCAGGTCGCCTTTGGTTATTAAGCGTGGCGCACGAACCACCTCATTCGCGGCAGCATCATAATAAACTAATTCGTCAACCTTTGTTTCGCCCTGCTTCCGCATTGTCACCCTGAATGCATCATCTGGGACATTAAACGGGTCAGACGATTCGGCAACAGTTTCTTTTCTCGCTTCGCCAGGTACATACTCGACTGTCCGTGTCTCTCTGTCTTTTCCACCAAACATTCGATGCAAACGCAATACTTCTGCCCTAAACCACGCCTGAATATCGAAGATTTGCTCGAGCGTAGGCGCACCCTGCGTTCTAATCATTGCCACATCAACGTCATCCACGACAACATCGACGATGTCCGTGTCTATGGCTCCAACAACTTTCTTAGCCTTGGGAGCGTGGCCCTCCATCGGCATAAGTTCTAAACCATCTTCGCGCATCAACTCCATTGTCGCCATTGCCATTTTCATGGCAACTCTTTGAAGACGATAGTCGTCTGCTATTTGGTGGTCGCCGCGCCCTTCTTGTATGACTTTTGCAAGTGCTTGTTCAATCTTTTCTAATGCTCCAGGGAAATCGTCTCTATAGGAGACAAAGGCCTCAACAACCAAAGTGTGATTTTTGTGCAGTAATCGTTTAATTGCCTTGCGCTCTGCTTGTTGTTCTTGGGTTAGTCCTGGCGGCAAGGAAAGGTCATGCGTGAAATCCGTTATGTCAATGTCAACACCCATGGCTTTTAATTTGGCCATCAATCGCATCACTGGTCTTTGTGCTACTGGTCTTGACGGTGTGTCTGGGGCAGAACCTCTCATGCTTGGTACAGAACGATTTACGCCCGTTGACCTAATCAAACCTGATGGCGTTCCGCTACTGGAGCGCAAACCTCTTACATAAGAGTCGTTGGCAAGGTCTGGACGATGACGCGACAGCAATCGTGTTGCTGCATCATAGGCATTGTCTCTCTCACCTTCAAAAGTGGTCGAGCGCGCGCGAGAGATTGCAGCACGAATTTTTCGCCATACGGCAATCGGAACTCCATCTGGGCGACTTGTCGCCGATGGACGGGTCGCACTAACAATGTCTTCTTCGTACTGTGGGTTGTTGAACTGCCCATAGAACTCTGGGTTGTCAAGATATCTGTCATAGTTCGCTTTGAACGTTTCTCGGGTTTCTCTAGTCATTCCCGCAAATATCGCTTTCCATTCATCGCGGGTGGAGTCAAGTTCGGTGTATATGCCACTGTCTGGGTCAAAGTCTGGATTGATGAATCCTTCAATCAGATACTTTGTTGTTGTTTCTTTTTGCCACTCGTGGTCAAAATCATCAAAATCTTCCAGGTAGACGGGTTCTACAGTCTTGGAATTTTGCACGCCCCAATTGATGTCAAACTCATCGTCGAGAAGGTCGGTAATCTTCTTGTGTCGTCTCCGTGCTTGTGCAAGGTCGTACTGAGCACGGCGCCGCACCAATTCGGCTCGCATGGCGGCAATTCTGTCGGAAAAGACTTCTGGGAATTTGCCGACACCTTCTGGCAACATCGGTCCAGGGGCAGTGCTGAAACTTGCGACGCCAGCATTTTTCAAAACTTCCATTGCCTCGTCGATGGCTTCAATACTGGCGTCAAGTTCTATTGCTGTCGTCATAACGCGATTCGAGGTATTCACCAACGCAGCAATTTGGTCTTCAATTTCCTGCTGCTTTCTTGTGATTTCCTCTACCTTGTCAAGGTAGTCGGTGTAATATTCATCATCGTCGGTTTGTTCATCTTCTAGTCTGTCGAGTTCTTCAGACAATGCGGCGTATCGACTACGCAAATCGTTTAGCAGGTTATTGAATTCTTCGTCAGTTGATGTCCACCTGACCTGACCGTAACGCAGGTCCTCACGGGCTTTGATTGCGCGTCGTCGATTACTATCTGACCGCGCCCCACGTTCACTCGGCTCTTCACGAATGTCGGTTCCCCAATCCTGTCTGACCTGACGGATGAACGAAGCCGACCGTGCGCGTCGTTCACTGATATCAAGTGGGCTGACATTTGAGCGCCACTCCTGAGGGTTGCCTTGCACAAACCAATCTGCTCTGATTTCCCAATCTTTTGGCTGATTCATAGCATTTCGCACCAAAACGGATGCCAGAGGCCCAGGTCTTCTCATTGGATTACCCACTGCGTCGGCAATTCTTGCTGCTTCACGAGCCGAAACTGGCTCATCCATGAAGACTCGACTACCCACATTCAGTATGGTGACGCCATGTGTTCCGCCAAGCGTGCGGTCTCCAAGCGCTGCGTGTTGGGACCGCCTGCGGAATACATCGCCTCTAGGCCCCCCTGGGGTTCGTCCATCATGCACATATTCATCAAACCCCAACAACACGGCCAATGTTTGCGCAGCCAACGTGTCGCCAGCCGCCGTACGAATCAGCAAGTGAGCCAGGCCCTTCTGGATGCCTTTCAATTCATCTACTATGACTTGCGCGTTCGATGCTCCACGTTCTATGCGCGTGTTTTCTTGTTGGTTGTTTAGTGCCGCCAACAAATACACAACTCTGTACACGCCCTCCAATACTCTGAATTCGGGCTGTCGTGCTGACTGAGCCTCACCCCTGAAGTCCATATGAAGTCTGTCTTCATTTTCTCTTTGTATGTCTGTCGTAAACCGACTGGCATCAACAAGAAAAGGGAATCGCGTGTAGTCATTTGTGTGGGGACCAGCAACTCCTACGGCATCGTTGAGTTGCTGCTCATTGAGATGCGTAAGAATAGATTCAAGGCTGTTCATTCTTAAAAGAGTCATTTGAGATTGAACGATACGACCACCTTGCACGTCGTCAAAACTGAGTTCGCTACTATCAACCATTGGCGCGTCGCCCAAAAGTTCTGATGGCCCCAGCAGTCTGGCAATGATTTCATCAGTGAGACCATCAATAGTTGCAGTGCTGTCACCGCTTCTCATTCTTTTATATTGAGCCACAAGACGGTCTGCGACTTGGCTACCGCCCAGCAGTCTTTGCGCGATGTCCAACAGTTCCTGTCCATATGCAGTGCGCGTAAAGGATTTGCGAACATGCACAACACCATATGGATTATCGGCTGGCTCTGCGGGAATTTCTCGTGTCGAAAATGGCGTCAGATGATAAATTTGTGTAATTGGGTCTCTTGTGGACACCAACTGTAATTCTGGAATCGAATTTCTACCCGTTAGGAATCGCGATACATTTTCGGTGCGCGTGGCATCGGTGTTCAACGTGCGACCGATTCCGTCGCTTCCTGCCGCTGGTGCCATGTTTATTTGGTCTATATAAGTCGGCGACAGGGGTTGGTTCATTAGGCTGTCTGGTATTACCGAATATGAAATTTCGGCGCCTCTGTGGGCCATCAAATCCCGTCTTGTCATTAGTTCTGGCGCGCCGACAAATCCAGCAATCTCTCGCGCTGTTTCAAGCGTGTCGAGCATGAACGGGCTGGTTCCGTCAAGTTTTTCTCTCGATATTCTTTCTGGGGTATCGGGCAATAGACGTTCTGTACTGATGATATTTGCGCGTGGTGATTGTGGCACGGAATCTTCGCCAAACGGACCAAGAATTTGATTGAGTCTAGATGCTTGCTCTTGGGTTACTGTTGCGAATCTAGCGTCGTCTCGCCGTGGGTCTCTGCCACCTGACCCGTACCCACCCATAGGTTGCAAGTCGCCGTCTATTAGTTCTGGATGGGGCATAAGCATGTCCCTTGGCACGTCACTGGGCCGAGTTCCGTTAAGGGCATCGCGAACAACAGTAGAAACTATTTCAGGGCCGCCTACATAAGCAGGACCACGAACAACGACTTTGTCATCCGTACTCATCGTGTCATCCACGACAACATCGGCGCTTTGTGAATCAATTATGAAAGGTGGCAAAAAGTCTGGGTCATCTTCTCTATTTGGTATTGACAAATCCATTTGGACTTGCCCATCGTGTGCCTCTGCCAAAAAGTTAAGCCATGCTGAGGTTTGGGTCGCATCCATAGTTCGTGGCGTTATAAGATTGGCCAACATCACTAGGCGTTTACCATCTACCCCATCGCCAGACAATAAATCGAGTTCGAGTAGTTTGACAAACGTCGCAATGCGGCTTCGCATGTTCTGTCCCTTGGCCCCTTCTTGGCTTTCAGGAAGAAATAGGTTCTTAAGTGTGTCACGAGTAATGTTTCTTAGCCCCCCGCCACTCGTACCTATACCGCGGAAACCGCGTCTGACTGCTTCTTTTAAGTCCAGGGGTATGGTCTCGTCGCTTTCAAAAAGCGCAAGTTTCAATGATTTGAGTATTCTTTCCCAACGGATATCATCGGGATATTTGGGCTCAAATCCCAATCGTGGCCAAACAAGCGGTCCATCACTTGCTGCGCCAAGATGTGCATAAGCCCCAGGGAGTCGCTTAAACCAAAGCCATGCGTGTTGATTCCACGTTGTTCCCCAACCAAAATCTTGAAAGTTCCTGTCCAAAAACGCAGTTTGATGCTTAATGGATAAAGTGTGGTTGTCGTGGCTAATTGTGATGAGTCTCTCTGAAGAACCAACTTCGTCACCTCTCTCAAATTCGCCATCCACGTCGGTAACTTCGTAGAATCCAGCCTTAACTGTGAAGTTTGTAGATACTGGTGAACGCGCGTCTTGCGACCTCACGCTTATCCCGACCGAAACACCGTCGTCTTCTCCGTCAGAAATACTGGAATGTCTATTGCTGACCATAAGGTGAGTGCGTTGTTGCTCGGTATTGCGAGAGTTCCTACGGGTGTATTCAAAAGGAACAATTCCGCGCAAGTCGTGCTTGTCGAGGTCTCTGGTTTGGTTGCGATATGACCCATCAAGGAAATACGCACGCTCGATTGACTCGATTGTCCCTAGCAGAATCCCTAGATATTCTAGGAACTGCCTGTCTTCTGGCGTGACTGGGTTAACTACGCTTTGAATGAAAAGTCTGTTCTTTCGGTCGTTTCTCCTGGTGCGGGAATAGTCACCAAAGCCACTGTCAGACTGGAACAACAATAGTTCACCCGTGGCAAGAAAATGCCTCAAGGTTGTTGAGTTGAAAACTACTTTACCCATAGTTACATCTAAATTGCCGTCCTCATCTAAAAGTTCACGTTGGGCATAGTTGATATCCGTTGCGTCTCCTGGTGTTCCGTCTGGTCTAACCACTCGTCCCTCTATAACGGCGCGAAGCATTTTGGTCCTGAGGGTGTCGCCCATTTCTCTAACTTGCGCCCCACTGAGAGAAACAAACTGCTTCAGTGTTTGGGCGTCTTCGACCCATGGCGTTGCTCCTTGATACTTGTCAGCCAACACTTTGCGCGCTTTTGATAAACGCTTTCGGGTTGAGGTGGTAATCCACCCAAAAATCTTTGTTCCGTACCTGCCTCGATTTTGTCGTATCTTTGCCGTTTCTGCTGAAACTGGTTTGCCAAGATTTGCTACGTCCGCAGTCAACGCGTTATCAACAGCGCGGTCGACAACCAATGTCGGAGCCTCTTCGTAATCGGGATAAGTAATCCGCAGTTTCTCTCTGGCATCACCCTGAGCGAAAGTATGCAAATCGTCATCTTCTGTCCAGGGCGTGATGAACTTCCCATCTACATACACGCCAATTTCTTCAATGTTTTCACCACTGCGTGACCGTGCACCACGACTGATGAGGTCTTGACCGCGCACCATTGGCTGTTGATTGTTTTTGTGAAAACGTTTGGTCTTGTCGTCTTCCATGGCCTGTGCTTCACGCACTGTGTAACGCCTGCGGTAATAGCCAAGTTGACGCATGTTTTCCGCGGTGTCCAACAATGGGTCGACTGGTCGCATCGCCTGGTGCTTTAGGTCCATCGTTTCTGTGTGGTCTAGTTCAATCACGAGCGTCGAGCCATCCATTCGTTTTGCAACCACTTTGAATGTCCCAGCAGTCAGATGCAAGTTTGCAATAGCCTCAACCGCTTTTGCTCCTGGCCGAAGCACGAGCACGACACCGCCAACATTACCCATGGGCTCTGTGGTGAATGCAGAGATTGGCATGGGCAACTCATCACCGACGTTGGTGTTGTCACCAAAGAACTTGGGGTCGAAAGACAAGTGTCGGAACATTCGCTTTTTTGACGGAGTGGCGTCTTGAATGGAGTTATGGATGGCAACAGCGCCTTGTAGCGCCTGCTCAATAACACTTCGCTGGTTTGCTGATAGGCCCGCTATTTCACCAGACACCAGGCCACGCATGGTTGCTTTGTCCCATTCCGTAGTGGTGTCGTGTACATTCATGTCGTCTAGGAACAACCCAAACAACGTCGAAGATATGTACCGCATCATGTCGCCTTCGTGCACAGAGTTGCGACTCACATAGCGTATCGCTGCTTCAAAACCATCAACGTCTCGTTGCTGTTTGGTTGGGTAACCACCCTTGTTGACGTAGAAGTGATGGTCACCGATTGAATACACTGTTGCACCAGAGCGTCTATGCGTGATGCTGATTGGTTCGTCGTATGCATACAGTCTTGAGTCCGTATCCATGCCGATATTGCTGCGCGACTGTGCCATTCTGCTGCGCTCATCAGGGTCAAAGCGCGCCATCTCAGAACGTGATTGTGCTCCACGTTCGCTGAGGTTTGGACGATGCCCGTGAGTCTGCCTTCTTAACTCTGGAGAAACAGCACGCACCGTTGAGGAAACAAGATGGGTCGCATCAACGATGGTTCCATCTCGTTGCGTTCTGGACATCTCCATGGCATTCATGTCCAATTCAACGTCGAGGCCCAAGATTCGGGCAATCAATTGAACAGCGGCATCGTTGACCAAAATTGGTCGATTCTGACCGTTTTTTGACAGGACAGAGATAACCATTTCCGCGAACCGCTCGTGTTCGTTGACATTGCCGTACTCGGTGTTGACATATGGTTCTTGGCTGCCCTGTGCAGCGTCACGAATCGCTTTGATGCGCGCCGTGTGCCGTTTTGACCGTTCTTTTTTGCTGATAGCGCCATTGCGACGGTCCATATCGCGAAGTTCTCCTGCGCGTTGACGTACTTCCATCAACGATTTGTCATGCATGATTATTCGCAAGATATCCAACACTTCTGCAAACCGCTCTTCAATTTCATTTGGGGACATTGTTGAGGGGTCAAAAATGCGTCGACCCCTCGGATAGTCGTCTTGCCCAGCAACTACTCCCGTAACCCCAGCCATCATCATTTGAATAGCGCTTTTTCTTGTGTATTTGTTCGCCGCACTCATCATTTGAGTGTCTTTTTGTGCGATGCCGTTCTCTATGGTTGGAACGTCGTTGGGCATTGGTAGATGTCCACCAAATCCTCCACCCGCAAGAATCACTTTTGCTACATGGTCCAGTAAGGCAGCCTCTTTGTCGGCAGATGAAGCAGGTGACGATGGTGTTGCATTTGGGAATAGTCGTTTGTGCAGGTCGGAATTTGGGTCTTCAATCAGTTTTCTAATCTCTTCCACAAGTTGGTCGAGTGCCATCAGTAGAACGTTGTGCAGATAGTGGCCAAACTCGTGCATCAGCAATCCTTCGTCGCTGGCTATTTCAACGGTATCGAGATTGGTGTACTTGAACTCTCCTTTGGCAAAATCGTTATCCTTGCTGTCTACTTTTGCTGCTTCATTATTGAGTGTTGACCCTTCAAGGTGCAACACGCCCAAATCGAATGTGTAGTGACCCGATGCGGTGACGTAACCGCCGATGTACTCTGGAAGCGAATCATATTTCATCGACTCCCATTCTGCGTCAGTAAAACCATCTGGTCTTGTCCCACTGATTCTTCCGTCTTCGCGACTTTGTAGAATTTTCTCCCATCGTTGCCGCTCTCCCTCCGTGGCTGTGCCATCGAGTATCGAGTCTGGGATGCGGTCTGGCATCAAGCCGCCATGAACGTGTTTGTCCAATATGCGATGCGTCTTGGAAATCACGGGCAACCC
>Ga0172372_10009156_pt1 | contig 12913 bp, 9 predicted proteins | sample LakKiv5m_2_FD_114544 | JGI IMG/M metagenome (GOLD analysis project Ga0172372, IMG submission 114544) | Freshwater microbial communities from Kabuno Bay, South-Kivu, Congo - kab_092012_9.5m | ecosystem: Environmental > Aquatic > Freshwater > Lake | place: Democratic Republic of the Congo...
GCGTGCAGGACGCGCTGGTGCAGTGGTGGTACGGGCACAACGCGGTCGCCTTCTTCCTCACCACGCCGATCCTCGGGATAATGTATTACTTCCTGCCGAAGGCGGCAGGACGCCCGGTCTACTCCTACCGGCTCTCGGTGGTGCACTTCTGGTCCCTGGTCTTCGTCTACATCTGGGCCGGGCCCCACCACCTCCTCAACACGGCGCTGCCGGACTGGCTGCAGACGCTCGGGATGACCTTCTCCCTGATGCTCTGGGCCCCCTCCTGGGGCGGGATGCTCAACGGCCTGCTCACGCTCCGCGGCGCCTGGCACCTGCTCCGCACGGACCCGGTCCTCAAGTTCATGGCCGCCGCCGTCACGTTCTACGGGATGGCGACCTTCGAGGGGCCGCTGCTCTCGATCAAGTCGGTCAACGCCCTCGGCCACTACACCGACTGGATCATCGGCCACGTCCACGGCGGCGCGCTCGGCTGGAACGGCTTTATGGCGGCCGGGATGATCTACTGGCTGCTGCCGCGCCTCTGGGACCGCCCGCTGCACTCGGTCGCGCTCGCCAACCTGCACTTCTGGCTCGGGACGGTCGGCATCCTTCTCTATATGGGCGCGATGTGGGCGAGCGGCATCACCCAGGGGTTGATGCTCGGCGCCACCACCGAGGGCGGCACGGTCCTCGCGTACCCCAACTTCCTCGACACCCTCAACACCATCCGCCCGCTGATGCTGATGCGCGTCATCGGTGGCGCGCTCTACCTCGCGGGGTTCCTGCTCCTCGCCTACAACCTCTGGCGCACGCTCCGCGGCGCCCGGCCGGTGGACGGCACGGTGGAGGTGATGGCGGAACCGGCCGCGCCCGACGCCGCCGGCCGCCTCGGCCTGCTCGCCACGTTCCTCAACCCGCCGGTCCTGTTCTCGGTGCTCGGCACCGGCTTCGCCTGCGCGTGGATGTTCGGCGGTGACGCGGTCAGCGTCCTCGGCCTCGGCGGGCTCCTCCTCGTTACCGCCCTCGCGCTGGCGCATTGGCAGTCCCGCGGCCGCGCGTGGGCCGGCTGGTACGAACGCCTGCTGGTCAATTCCGCGCCCTTTACGGTGCTCACCTTCATCGCGGTCGCCGTGGGTGGCCTCGTGCAGATCATCCCGCTCGCCGTCGCCCACAAGGCCGCGAACGTCGAGGACCGCCGCCAGGTGCCGTACACGCCGCTGGAGCTGGCCGGACGCGACCTTTACGTGCGCGAGGGCTGCTACACGTGCCACTCGCAGATGATCCGCACGCTCGTGCCCGACGTCCTGCGCTACGGGGACTACTCGCGGCTCGGCGAATCGATCTATGACCACCCGTTCCAGTGGGGCTCGCGGCGCACCGGGCCGGACCTTGCCCGCGTCGGCGGCAAGTATCCCCACGTCTGGCACCTGCGGCATATGGAGGACCCGCGCGCGATCTCGGCCGGTTCCAATATGCCCGCCTATCCCTGGCTGCTGGTGAACGACACGGACGTCGCCGCGTTGCCCGGCCGCCTCGCGGTGCAGCGCACCCTGGGCGTCCCGTACCCGGAGCAGTCCCCGGCCGAGGTGCTCGCGCAGGTGGACCGCCAGGCGCGGGCCATCGCCGACGACCTCCGCGCCGCGGGCGCGACCGTCGAGCCCGGCCGCGAGATCATCGCGCTCATCGCCTACCTGCAGCGGCTCGGCCGCTCCGAGGAGGTGGGTGCCGCCCGCCCCGCCCAGTGATTCCCGCGTTATGTTCCGCCGCCTCCTCCTCGAACCGCACGCCGCGCTCTTCACGTTCGTGGCCTTCCTGACCGCCGCGTCGATCTACTGCTCCGTCGCGTGGCGTGCCCTGCGGATGGGCCGCGCCCAGACGGACCATTTCGCCCGGCTGCCCTTTGCCACCGCCACCCCTTCCGCCCGTTATGACGCCCCTCCCTCCCGAAAAGCCTGAAGAGGACCGGATCCGGCCGCACGTTTACGACGGCATCCAGGAATTCGACAAGCGCCTGCCCAACTGGTGGCTCTACACGCTCTACCTCACGATCGTGTTCTGGGTCGGCTACTGGGCCTATTTCGAGTGGTTCCGCGCGGGGCCGACCAGCGCGGAGGAGGTGGGCGCGGAACTGGCCCGCATCGAGGCCGCCCGGCTTGCCGTGGCCCAAGTGGATGACCCGACGCTCTGGCAGATGAGCCGCAACCCGGCGATCACCGCCGCGGGCCGCGCGGTGTACGACGCCAACTGCGCCGCCTGCCACCTCGCGAGCCTCCGCGGGAAGGCGGAGAGCCCGGTCGCGATCGGGCCCGACCTCACGGACAACGTGTGGGTGTACGGCGGCCGTCCCGTCGAGGTACACGCGCTCATCACCAAGGGCGTGCTCGCGAAGGGGATGCCCACGTGGGGCCCCGTGCTCGGTCCCCGCAAGATCAGCGAGGTCACCGCCTTCCTGCTGAGCCGCCACCGCGAGGGCGACCCGATCGTCCTCCAACCGCCGTCCACGCCGTGAGCCTGACTCAGGACCCGCCGTCCCCGGCCCCGGGCGGCCCCGGGCGCGCGGTCCCCGGGCGGGTCGCGCCGCCGCGCCCGAGCCGCGACTCGGTCACGACCATCCGCCCCGACGGCTCGCGACCCTACCTCCACCCGGCGGCCACTCAGGGGCGCTTCACCGTGGCGCGCCGCGTGGTCGCGCTGACCCTGCTGGTGACCTACCTCGCGCTGCCGTGGATCCAGATCAACGGGCACCCGGCCGTCTTCCTCGACGTGGCACGGCTGCGGTTCCACCTCTTCGGCCTCACCCTCGCCGCGCAGGATCTCTGGCTGCTGTTCTTCGTGTTCACCGGGGTCGGCTTCTCCCTGTTCTTCGTCACGGCGCTCTTCGGCCGGATCTGGTGCGGCTGGGCCTGCCCGCAGACGGTGTTCCTCGAGCACGTCTACCGGCCGATCGAGCGCCTGATCGAGGGCGACGCGGTGGCCCGCCGGGCGCTGGACGCCGCGCCGTGGTCGTGGCGCAAGTTCCGGCGGCGGGCCCTCAAACAGGCGATCTACGTGCTGCTCTCCGCGGTGTTCACCCACCTGTTCCTCGCCTACTTCGTCTCGCTGCCGGAGGTCTGGGCGATGGTGCGGCACGCCCCCTCGGAGCATTGGGGTGCCTTCGTCTTTATGGCGGGCTACACCGGGCTCACCTACTTCATCTTCTCCTGGTTCCGCGAGCAGGTGTGCATCGTCCTCTGCCCGTACGGCCGGATGCAGTCGGTGCTCACGGACGAGCACACGCTCGCCGTCGGCTACGACCAGGGGCGGGGTGAGCCGCGCGGGCACGGCGCGGGCGCCGGCGACTGCGTCGACTGCGGCCGGTGCGTGCAGGTGTGCCCGACCGGGATCGACATCCGCCAGGGGCTGCAGCTGGAGTGCGTCGGCTGCACCGCGTGCATCGACGCCTGCGATCCGGTGATGGCGAAGCTGGGCCGGCCGCGGGGCCTGATCCGTTATGACTCACTGGTGGGTTTCGGCGGCGGGCGCACCCGCTGGCTCCGGCCCCGCACGGGACTCTATTTCGTGCTGCTGCTCGCGGGCGCGGCCGTTGGCACTTGGGCGCTTTCCACCATCCGGCCGGCGTCCTTCGGGGTCACCCGGATGACCGGGGCGCCGTACCTTGTCGATGGGGGCACGGTGCGGAACCAGTTTATGGTGCGAGTCGTGAACAAGCGGAACGCCCCGGCGCGTTTCCGGATCGAGCTCCCGGGTGCCCCGGCCGGCCTGCGGCGCACGGGCCTCGAGGAGGAACTGGAGGTCGCGCCGCTCGGCGAGGTGGTGCGCCCGCTGGTGCTGCAGCAGGAACGCGCGGATTACGGGGGCCTGTTCCACCTCCGGGTCGAGTTGCGGGACGCGGCCGGGACGTTCCGCCTCCGCCGCGAGGTCGAGTTCCTCGGGCCCGAGGTCGGCACCCGCCAGGGGGAGGTGCGCGATGGAGCCCGCTGAAGCCTCGCCCGCGCCGCGCTCGTGGCTCTGGCTTTGGTTTGTCGCCGCCTTCGCGGTGCAGCTGACCGCGTGGGGCTTCTGGCTGACCATCGCCGCGCGGCACCGCGTGCAGGAGGTCCCGGTCGTCCGCGTCCGCTGAACCGATGGAACTGGCCGCCGTCAATTCCCCCGCCGCCGCCTTCGCCGCCGGTCTCGTGACGAGCCTGCACTGCGCGGGGATGTGCGGCCCGCTGGCGTGCGCGCTGCTGCCGGCGCGGGCTGGCGCGGGTTCCGCGCCGGCGGTGGCGACGGCCTACCACGGCGCCCGCCTCGCGGCCTACGGGCTGCTCGGGGCGGTCGCCGGGGGACTCGGGGCGGCGCCGCTCGGCTGGGTCGCGGGGGCGGCGGCGCGCTGGCTGCCGTGGCTCACCGTGCTCCTCTTCGTCTCGCTCGCGCTCGGCTGGGAACGGCACCTGCCGCGGATCCCGCTGCTGGGGCGCGGGCTGGGGCGCGTGCACGGTTGGGCGCGTGGGATGGACCGCACGCGGGCGGCCGCGACGCTCGGGTTGGCCACGCCGCTGCTGCCGTGCGGGCCGCTCTACTTCCTCCTCGCGCTGGCCCTCTTGTCCGGTTCCGCGGTGCGCGGGGCGACGTGGCTGCTGGCGTTCGGGTGCGGCACGATCCCACTGCTCTGGCTGGCGCAATCCCGGCTGGGCCGCTTGCAGGCCCTGCTCTCCCCGCGCGGGCTGGCCCGTCTGCGGGTCGGGCTCGCGCTCGCCGTCGCGCTGACCGCCGGCTGGCGCCTGCGCGCGACTTTCGGGCTGCCCGGGCCGGATCCCTCCAACTTTGTCTGCCACTGAGATGAGCGCCACCGCCGTCCTCGAGCCGGAAGCCCACGCGGCCGCCGCGGCCACGGCGTGCCGGCATTGCGGGGCCCCGCTGGCCGGGGCGGCGGCGCGGGCGAGCGGATTCTGCTGCGCCGGGTGCGGTTACGTCCACCGGCTGGTGCACGCGCAGGGACTCGGGGACTACTACGGGCTGAAGGACGCGGTCACGGCGCCGGCGGACCCGGCGGTGTTCCAGACCCGCGATTACGCGTGGCTGGAGGAGCTGCAGCGCGCCGCGGAAACGTCGGCCGGAGCCGCCCGCCCGGCGGAGCTCACGCTCGGGATCCAGGGCATCTCGTGCGCGGGGTGCGTCTGGCTGATCGAGCGGGTCCACCAGGGCTTGCCCGGGGCGGGGGAGATCGTCGTGAACCCCCAGTACGGGACGCTGCGGCTCCGCTGGTGGCCGGGCGAGTTCGCCGCGCCGGAGTTCGCGCGCCGCCTGCAGGGCCTCGGCTACCTCGCCGGTCCGCCCGAGGAACAAGCCGGGGAGCCGGAGACGCGCGGCCTGCTGCGGCGCATCGGCCTCTGCGCGGCGTTCGCGATGAACGTGATGCTCTTCTCGCTCCCGGTCTACTTCGGGATGGAGCCCGGCTACGAGTGGGCGGGACTCTTCGGGACCCTGAGCGCCGGCTTCGCGACGCTTAGCGTGCTCGCCGGCGGTTCCTACTTCCTCGTCCGCGCGGTCCGCGCGCTGCGGGCGCGCACGCTGCACCTCGACCTGCCGATCGCGATCGGCATCGCCGGCGCCTACCTCGGCTCGCTCCACGGCTGGCTGGCCGGCGACGAGCGCTTCGTCTACTTCGACTTCGTCTCCGCGTTCATCGTCCTGATGCTCGTCGGCCGCTGGGCGCAGGTGGCCGCGGTCGAACGGAACCGCCGGCGACTCCTCGCGCGGCAGCCGCGGCCCGCGCCGGTCCGGTTGCAGGACGGCCGCGAGGTCGCGCCCGAGGACGTGACTGCCGGCCACGAACTGCGGCTGGCCCCCGGGGCGCAGTTGCCCGTCGACGCCCGCCTCGAGTCCCCCGCGGGGGCCTTCTCCCTCGCCTCGATCAACGGCGAGGCGGAACCCCGCGCGTTCCAGAGCGGCCAGCGGGTGCCTGCCGGCGCGGTGCACGTTGGCCGCGAGCCGCTCGCGCTCACGGCGCTGCAGGGCTGGGACGATTCGCTCCTCGCGCGGCTGCTCGCCACGGAGGTCCGGCCCGGGGCGCGCCATCCGCTGCTCGAGTGGATTGTGCGCGGCTACGTCGCCGGGATTCTGCTCGCGGCCAGCGTCGCCGGGACGGCTTGGTTCCTCGTCGCGGGCGACGCGGCCAGGGCCTGGAGCGTCGTCACGGCCGTCCTCGTGGTCTCCTGCCCCTGCGCGATCGCGCTGGCCTTCCCGCTCGCCGACGAGATGGCGGCCGTCGCGCTGCGGCGCCGCGGCGTGTTCGTGCGCGAGGGCGGGCTCTGGCCGCGGCTCGCCCGGGTGCGGCGCATCCTCTTCGATAAGACGGGCACGCTCACCCTCGAGACGCCCGTCCTGCTCAACCCGGATGCGCTCGCCGCGCTGGCGCCGGCCGCCCGCGCGGCGCTGCACCGGCTGGTGCGCGACAACCCGCATCCCGTCAGCCAGACCCTGCTCGAGCACCTGCTCTCGGCCAGGCCCGCGCCCGCCGGGCCCGACCCGCGCGGTCCGGTCACCGAGGTGATCGGCCAAGGGGTTGAGCAAGACGGATGGTCCCTCGGCCGGCCGGGCTGGCGGACGCCACCGGCGGGGGCCGGGACGGGGGCCGCGGGGCACGATGCGGAACTGGCGTGGTTGGGCCGGCCGGTGGCGCGCTTCCGCTTCGCCGACGCGGCGCGGCCCGACGCGCGGCGGGAACTGGCGGCGCTGCGGCGGGCGGGTTTCGCGGTCGGCATCCTCAGCGGCGACCGGGCGGAGAAGGTGACGGCGCTCGCGCAGGAGCTCGGGCTGGACCCCGCGTCCGCGGCCGGCGGGCTCACGCCGGGAGAGAAGGCGGCGCGCGTGGCGGCCGAGGAGCCGGACCGCACGCTGATGCTGGGGGACGGCGCGAACGACAGCCTCGCCTTCGCCGCGGCGGGTTGCCGGGGCACGCCCGCGATCCACCGGGGTGTGCTCGAGGGCAAGGCGGACTTTTATTACCTCGGCCGCGGGATCGGGGGGATTCGCGCCCTGTTCGAGACGGACCAGCTTCGCCGGCGGACGCACCGGGTGATTCTGGTCTTCTCCGTCGCCTACAACCTGCTGGCGGTTGGCCTGGCCGTCGCGGGCCGGATGAACCCGCTGCTGGCGGCGATCCTGATGCCGGTGAACTCGCTCGCGACGCTCGGGATCGTGTCGCTCGGGATGCGGGCCGCCTTCCGGGCCCGTTGAGGCTGGGCGCCAGCGGCGGCGGGCCGGATCAGGCGACGCGGGCGGGCTTGGCCGCCTTGGGCCCGGGCGTGATCACGACGGGGCAGGGCGCGCGCAGGAGCACCCCGTGCGTCGTGCTGCCGACCAGCAGGTCGTAGAGCGCGGTGTGGCCGTGGGAACCCATCACGACGTAATCGGCCGACACGCGCGCGGCCTGGTCGAGGATCGTGCGCACGGGCGGCCCGTTGAGCTGCACCGACTCGACCGGGACCTGCGCGGCGCGCACCCGCGTCTCCAGCTCCGCGAGGCGCCGGGCGGCGTTGCGCTCCCCAGCGGCCATCACCTCCGCGAGGTTCTCCATCAGCCCGGCGTACTCGCTGGTGATCACCGGGGGCTGGATCACCGTGAGCAGCACCACGCGGCCCGACAGGGCGCGGGCCAGCTCGATGGCCTGAGTGAGGACCGCCTCCGAAGCGGCGGAGAAATCGACCGGGGCGAGGATGGTCTTCATCCCCCCAACGTACTCCCCCCGGGTGCGCTCGCCGCGCGCCCCTTGCCAGACCTTGCGCACCGTTTGCCGCGAAGCCCCGCGCGCGGCGGTTTTCCGCTGGCCTGCGCCGGGTGGGCCCGGCAGAAGTTCGCCGGTCTCCAACCCTTGCCCCCGGGAAACCCTCCACCCCGATGATGTCACGTCTCCGCCGGTTCCGCGTCCTGGCCGCCCTCGCCCTCACCCTGATGCCGGCCGCCGCCAGCACCATCACGGGCGCGGTCAGCAACGCCGCCACCCGCAACCTCCTCGAGGGCGCCCGCGTCGCCGCGCCCGCGGCGGGCCGCTCGACCCTCACCGACGCCACCGGCCGTTACGTGCTCGATGGCCTCCCGGCCGGCCCCGTCGAGCTGGTGGTCTCCTACCTCGGGCTCGATGACCAGCGGCGCGTCGTGACCGTCACCGCCGCCGGCCGCCGCGCCGAGGACTTCGACCTCTCCGCCCCCGTCTACCGGCTCGGCGAGTTCCGCGTCACCGGCGAGCGCGAGGGCAACGCGCTGGCGCTCACGGCCCAGCGCAACGCGGACAACCTCAAGAACGTCGCGGCCCTCGACGCCTACGGCAACCTGCCCAATATGAGCGCCGGCGAGCTCGCGGTCCGGCTTCCCGGCGTGGCCTCGCAGTTCGACGACGAGGGCAACGTCACGGGCGTCTTCATCCGCGGCGCCGCCTCGACGCTGAACCGCGTCAACGTCGACGGGAACCTGATGTCCAACGTCGGCGGCTTCAACCGCCAGTTCCAGACCCACAGCCTGACGGGGGCGATGTTCGAGCAGCTGGAGGTGATCAAGGGCCACACCCCGGACCAGACCGCGGATTCGCTGGGCGGCACGGTCAACCTGAAGACCCGCTCGACGCTGGGGATGAAGGAGCGGCGCCGGCTTTCGTACAGCTTCGGCGCGCGCTGGGCGGCCCCGTTCTTCGACCACATCCAGCCCCGCCGCGACCACCCGATCCACCCGCTCACCAACGTGGCGTACCAGGAGGTCTTCTCCGTGGCCGGCGGCGAGCGCAACCTGGGCGTGGCGCTGAACCTCTTCTACAGTGAGAACGCCAACGGCCCCACCTCGCGCCAGTTCGACTACCAGAACAGCGCCGCCGGGCCCGTCTACCTCTGGGACTTCCGCACCCAGAACCAGTACAACAACCGGACCCAGCAGAGCCTCAACGCGAAGGTGGAGTACCGCCTCTCGGAGCGCACCCGGTTCACGCTGAACACGATCTACAACGACGCCTTCGAGAAGACGGACCGCCTCTACACCACGCGCGCCTTCGCCAGCCAGACGGTCGCCACCCTCGCCAACGGCGTGCCCACCGGCACCGGCGCGATCGTCCCGGGCTACACCGACACCCGCACCGAGGTGCGCCCTGTCGCCGGCTCCAACTTCGAGCTCAACACCTTCCTCCGCCGCTTCATCAACCGCACGCGCCTGGTCAGCGGCGCCGCCGAGCACACGCTCGACCGCCTCACGCTCGACTACGACGCCAGCTACAGCCGGACGCACAACAACCTCGCCCACGAGCCCGGCGGCAACCTCGTGATGCGCGCCGCCAACGTCGGCTGGGTCGTCGACACCGCCGACCGCGCCAACCCCGTCCTCACCCAGACCGCCGGACCCAGCCTCTTCGACATCGCCAGCTACCGCACGGCCGTGGCGCTCACCACCCGCAACGACGACCGGGACGTCGACGTCCTCAACGCGCGCCTCAACGCCGCCTACCGCCTGCCCGCCGCCGTCCCCGCCACGGTCAAGACGGGCGCCTTCTTCCGCCACCAGAAGATGGGCGAGGTCGGCCGGCGCCGCCAGTGGGCCTACCTCGCCACCGCCCCCGCGATGACCGCCACGTTCCCCGACGTCTATGCGTTCCGCTCCGCCGACGGCCGCCGCCTGCCGTTCGTCGATCCCCACGCCGCCTACGAGAACATCGGCAACCCCGCGCTCTGGGCCGAGGACCTTTACTTCCGCACCAGCGACGCCTTCAGCACCACCCGCCGCGCCACCGAGGAGATCGCCGCCGGCTACGTCCAGGGCCAGGCCCGCTTCGGCGCCCTCGGCGTCCTCGGCGGCGTGCGCACCGAGCGGACCGACGTCTCCGGCTTCGGCCACGTGCGGGTCCGCCCCGCCACTGCCGCGCAGATCCCGGATCCGGTCGCCCGCGCCCGAGCCGACTGGGACCATCCCGTCACCAACTCCGGCGCCTACACCCGCTCGTTCCCCAGCGTGCACCTCACCTACGCGTTCACGCCCAACCTCCGCGCGCAGGCCAGCTGGTCCACCTCCTTCGGCCGCCCGCCCGTCACCAGCCTCGTCCCCTCGGCCTCGATCACGGACAACGCCACGGCGCAGACGGTCACCATCTCCAACCCCGCGCTCGGCCCGCAGTACGCGCGCAACGTCGACCTCTCGCTCCAGTACTACTTCCCGCCCGCCGGCGTGCTCTCGGTCGGCTACTTCCGCAAGGACATCCGCGACTACATCGTCACCGCCGCCATCGGCACGGTGGGGGCGGGGCCGGACAACGGCTTTGACGGCAGCTACGCGGGCTTCCAGCTGCTGAGCTCCACCAACGCGGGCACGGCCGAGGTCTCCGGCTGGGAGCTGGATTACCGCCAGCAGCTCACCTTCCTGCCCGGCTGGCTGCGCGGCTTCGCCGTGTCCGCCAACCTCACCCTGCTCGAGACCGCCGGGAATTTCGGCGGCGCCGCGCAGCGGTCCAACAAGGAGGTCCAGAACTTCATCCCGCGCACCGGCAACGCGGGGCTCACCTACACGCTGGGACGCTTCCGCGCCAACCTTCTCCTGAACCACACCGGCGACTACCTCGTCACCCCGAGCGCCCTCGCGCACCGCAACATCTACCGCCGGGCGCGCACGCTCCTCAACGCGGGCGTCTCCTACCAGCTCCGGCCCGACGCGACCCTGTTCTGCGACGTGGCGAACCTCACTAACACCCGCCAGGAGACCTACCTCGGCTCGCCCGACCGGGTGCAGCGCCGCATCGTCAACGCCCCGACCCTCACCTTCGGCCTCAGCGGCCGCTTCTGATCCCGATGCACCTCGCCCGCCCCGCCGCCGTCCTCGCCGCGCTCCTCGCACTCGCCCCCGCCACCCGGGGCGCTTCCGCTCCGGCCCCCGCCACTCCCGCCTCCGCCGCGATGCCGCGTCTGGCCCATCACAATCCCGGGCTCCTGGCCGACCTCGGCGTGGGCCTCTGGGCGTGGCCGCTGCCGATCGACTACAACCGCGACGGCCGGATGGACCTCGTGGTCGTGTGCACCGACAAGCCCTTCAACGGGACCTGGTATTTCGAGAACAGCGGCGACGTCGACCCGCAGCTCCAGTTGCCGATCTTCCGTCCCGCCCGGCTCCTCGGGAAGTCCGCGCCCTCGGCCGGCATCTCGTACGTCACCGGCCAGCCCGTGATCACCGCCACTGCGTCGGTGAAGCAGGGGGACATCTTCGCCTACCGCGGCAACGCGTACCCGGATTTCCTGAACTCCCACTTCGACCGGCCCACGAAGCTGGGCGCGCCGGAGCGGATCCTCACGGAGCCGGGCAACATCCGGCAGAACCAGTGGAAGCTCGTCGACTACGACGGGGACGGCGCGCTCGACCTCACCGTCGGCATCGACTTCTGGGGCGACTACGGCTGGGACGCGGCCTTCAACCGCTTCGGCGACTGGACCCGCGGCCCGCTCCACGGGTACGTCTACCTGATGCGCAACACCGGCTCCACCGCGAGCCCGGTCTACGCCGAGCCCGTGCGCGTGCAGGCGGGCGGCCGGCCGGTGGACCCGTTCGGGATGCCCTCGCCGATGTGGGGTGACTTCGACGGGGACGGCGACCTCGACCTGCTCTGCGGCGAGTTCCGCGACGGATTCACTTATTACGAGAACACCGGCACCCGCACGCGGCCCGAGTACGCCGCCGGCCGCCCCCTCGCCCTCGGGGGCGTGCCCCTCGTGATGGACCTCTGCATGATCACGCCGACCGCGGTCGACTTCGACGGGGACGGCGACCTCGACCTCGTGGTGGGGGACGAGGACGGCCGGGTCGCGTTCCTCGAGCACACCGGGCGGGTCAGCGGCGGGATGCCCCAGTTCCTCCCCCCGCGCTACTTCCGGCAGTTCGCCGCCGACGTGAAGTTCGGGGCCCTCGCCACGCCCTACGCCTTCGACTGGGACGGCGACGGCGACGAGGACCTCATCAGCGGCAACACCGCCGGTTACATCGGCTTCATCGAGAACCTCGGCGGCAACCCGGCCCGCTGGGCCGCGCCCCGCTACCTCACCGCGGGCGGCCGCCTCATCCGCGAGCAGGCCGGCCCCAACGGCTCCATCCAGGGCCCCGCCGAGGCCAAGTGGGGCTACTCCATCCTCAGCGTCGCCGACTGGGACGGCGACGGCCTGCCCGACCTGATGACCAACGGCATCTGGGGCAAGGTCGTGTGGTACAAGAACGTGGGCACGCGCACCGCCCCGCGCCTCGCCGCCGGCCAACCCGTCGAGGTCGCCCCCGGCACCCGTTCCCCCAAGCCCGCCTGGAACTGGTGGGACCCGCAGGGCCGGGAGTTCGTCACCCAGTGGCGCACCACCCCGCAGATGGTCGACTGGAACGGCGACGGGCTGATGGACCTCGTGATGTCCGACCACGAGGGCTACCTGGCGCTGTTCCCGCGCCGCCGCGCGGCCGACGGCACCCTTGAGCTCGGCGCGGCGCAGCGCGTCTTCTGGGGCGAGGGCGTCAGCGTCTACAACAGCAACGGCCAGCCGCAGAACCGCGAATCCGGCCTGCTCCGGCTGAACGACGGCGTGAACGGCCGGGGCGGCCGCCGCACCTTCTGCGTGGCCGACTGGGACGGAGACGGCACGCCGGACCTGCTCGTGAACAGCAACCCGAACGTCAACTTCCTCCGCGGGCTCGGGCGCGACGACGCCGGCCGCTGGCGCTTCCGCGACGAAGGGCCCGTGAGCGCGCACGTGCTCGCCGGGCACGCGACGAAGCCCACGGTGGGCGACTGGGACCGGGATGGGATCCCGGACCTGCTGATCGGGGCGGAGGACGGCTTCTTCTACCAGGTACGCAACCCGCGCGCCGCCCGCTGACCCGGTTCCCCCTTCGGACCGCCGCTCCGGCCTCGCGCCGGGCCGGCGGCACCCCCCAGCCTCCGCCTTATGCTCAC
>Ga0172372_10009157_pt1 | contig 12911 bp, 11 predicted proteins | sample LakKiv5m_2_FD_114544 | JGI IMG/M metagenome (GOLD analysis project Ga0172372, IMG submission 114544) | Freshwater microbial communities from Kabuno Bay, South-Kivu, Congo - kab_092012_9.5m | ecosystem: Environmental > Aquatic > Freshwater > Lake | place: Democratic Republic of the Congo...
CATATTTTAGTTTTTGATGCTCAGCCGCTCACCAGCCTATTTGATCGGGTGATCATCGCCAGCGGCACCTCTAACCGCCAGACACGGGCCCTTGCAAAAAATCTGCACGATAAAGTCAAGCAATCTGGCGGCGAAGTCTATGGCGCTGAAGGCGAGGAGACCGGCGAGTGGGTGCTCGTGGATCTGGGGGATATCATCGTGCACATCATGCAGCCCACAATACGGGATTACTATCGGCTCGAGGAAATCTGGGGAAAGCATCCGATTGATTGGCAGGCCGAACGAAAGCTTGCGATCCAAAAAGCAGCTCCTCGCAGAAGACCAACCGCCAAAAAACCGCTCTCCAAAAAGCCTAAAAAATGATCTTGATTTTGGCCGTTGGCCAGCGGCAGCCCGCTTGGGTCAATGATGCGGCTGCCGACTACTTAAACCGATTTCCCGAAAATCAGCGGCCTCAGCTTAAAGAAATAAAGGCGGAACCCCGAACGACCGGAAAACCGGTAACCGCCCTCTTGCGGGCAGAGGCTGAGCGCCTGCAGGCAGGCATTCCGAAGGATGCGGTCACGGTAGTGCTCGATGAACATGGAAAGGCCGTGACAACACAGGAATTTTCGGCCCTCCTTGAGAGATTCGAGCAGACTGCAACCCGGCTTGTATTTTTGATTGGTGGGCCAGACGGGCTTGACCCGAAACTGAAGTCGGAGAGTCAACAGATCCTAAGGCTTTCATCGATGACCCTGCCGCACGGGATGGCCCGGGTGCTCCTTGTTGAGCAGCTTTATCGGGCTTGGTCAATGCTAAAACACCATCCCTATCATCGCGATTAACTAGGTTCTGCCGTAGTGATCTTCAAAGCGAACAATATCGTCCTCCCCCAAATAATCTCCTGATTGAACTTCGATAATTTCCAAAGTGAAATCCTGTAAATTTTCAAGGCGATGCTTTGTTCCACAAGGGATATATGTTGATTCATTTTCATTTAAATCGAAAACTTGATCACCGCATGTTACCCGGGCAATACCCCGCACCACGATCCAATGCTCTGCCCGATGATGATGCATTTGCAAAGATAATCGGGACATTGGCTTTACCGTGATTCTCTTTACTTGAAATCGATCTCCACGATCGATACTGTCAAAACTACCCCATGGACGTATAACTTGCCGGTGTGTCACTGCCTCTAAAACTCCCTTTGATTCAAGAAGATTAACTGCATCTTTCACCCGCTCCGAATGCTTCACATTTACAACTAACGTCGCGTCAGGCGTATCGACAATTAGAATATTCTCGGTGCCGACTGCAACAATCGGTCGCGACTCGGCGTGAATAAATGTCCCTGAAGACTCAATTGCGTGTCCTTGCCCGACAATTCGATTTCCATTTATATCTGCATCATATAACTCCGAAACGGATTTCCACGAACCAACATCGCTCCATGATCCGTGAAAAGGCAGCATTACAAGATCCTCTAATTTTTCTAGTACTGCGTAATCAATCGATTCACTACGACAGTCATTAAAAAGAGATTTATCCGGGCGAATAAATACGCCATCTTGAGAGGAAAATTGAATTGCATTTTTACAGGAATCTAAAATATCAGGAGCTAGACGTGCAAGAGAATCGAGACAAGCTTTAGCACTCACTAGAAATATTCCTGCATTCCAGTAGTAGTTACCTTGAAGAAGAAAACGCTCCGCTACGTCAGTACTTGGTTTTTCGACAAACTGATTAACGCGAAACGTTTCACTTAAGGCGTTACTGTGGTTTCGTTCACCTAAAGGATCTTCCCGAGAAGCTCTTATGTATCCGTAGGCAGAGCTAGGATAACTTGGTGAAATGCCAAAAGTAACCCAGTAACCTGACTCCGCAGCCTCTCGTCCCGATTGAATAAGTTCATAAAATGCTTGCGAATCGCTTATGTAATGATCTGAGGGTGAAAAAAGCAAAAGCTGATTGGGATTGGCCGTCAGTGCGGCAAGCGCCATTGCAGCAGCAGTGTTTTTTTGACTCGGCTCCAGAATAATAGTTGAACTGATTAATTCTCTTTCGAATGCCTCATAGATAAGAAAACGGTGATCTTCATTACCCACTGCAAAAAGATGAGAATTAAAATGTTTTAATCTCCTGAGCGTCAACTGCAGCAGGCTCTCATTCGCAAACAAGGTTGCAAACTGTTTCGGTACTGCTTTCCGGGACAGCGGCCATAAGCGAGTTCCAGATCCGCCACACAACACAACAGGTAAAATATGAGCGTTAGTATCCATCGCTACAAAGGAAAATAGAAAGTATTCAAAGTCTTACGGGTATAACTTTTTGACTCACAGGTAACGATCCTAGTGTAAAAACGTTTGTTAAACCTATGCCTCTTATATCAATACGCTCAATGTGCCGCAAATTATGAAATTCAACCAGTCGGGCGGTACTTTCTGACACCAAGATGTTTGTATCTAAATCCTTTGCAGTCGCTTCCAGCCGAGCGGCCATATTGATGCAAGTTCCTACAGCCGTATAGTTTGCTCGCCGATTTGTCCCAAAATCACCGACGATTGCAACCCCTGATGCCACACCGATACGGACTGATATTTCTGGACTCGCTTTGGGTCTGAGAGAAGTTTCGTTCAGCTTATCGATGCGCGCTTGAATCAACTCTGCTGCGTGAAGAGCAAGTTCAGCATGGTTTTTTTGAAAAATGGGGGCGCCCCAAAAAGCAATAAGACCGTCGCCGGTGTACCGATCAATAGTCCCCTCGCATTGCCATATGGGTTCGGTAATTTCAGCGATATAGTCCCGAGTCATCTGGGCAGCAACTTCCAATGGTTGACTCGATACTGTTTGGCTGTAAGACACCATATCTACCACAAGCACAGTAATCTCAGCTGTCTTGGGGCTTAACACCGAGAGATCCTCTATCGACATTACCTGCGAGAGAATCTTTGTCGATACATAACGCTCAAGCAATGATGACACGTACCGAATTTTCCTGCGTGCAGATACCCATTCATACGGGCTTAGAATAAAGGCGAAAATCAAAAATGCCCAAACGGACGCCGATTGATTGAGATGACTACCCGCCTTAATCTGCCATACAACCAATATTGCCCATAATGTAAAAATGGCCAACAGTGAAATCCATAATGCCAATTGCTTTTCAATTCTGACTAGGGCGATTCCCACAAAAAAAACGACTGCTAAATGCAAAAGTGTACTGAGCGGGGCACTGATCGGTGCCTGGCGGTCGGTTTTTGCGTCCATCATCTCCGACAGAGCTTGTGCATGCACGAACATGCCACTCGTACTTGAGGATAGTGGGGTAGCGATTCGATCCGATAAACCCAAAGCGGAAGAGCCGACGATCACAATCTTTTGCTCAAAAATTGTCTTTAGGGCAATTGCGAGTTCAAGATCCAAGGGAATTCGAAAAACATCTCGTGCTTGGATCACTATCCAGCTGTCTGGTGTTCTATCAAAACGTAAATTACTCGACGCCTCTACTATTGGCTGCCTTGCCACCCCAAGACAAGTGATTAACTCGAGAGATAAGCTGGAAAACACCCTGCTCTCAAATTGCGTTAGGTGTATCACCCGTCTTAGTTTTCCATCATTATCTGGAATGAACCCAATATTTCCGACACAAGGGGCACTCGATAAGCCCAAGTGATTTCCAATTATTCCTGTCGCTGGAATGCCAACAGAATTAGAGCCTGCTTCAGTCGAACTTCCCATTGCAAGAGTCCCGGTCGCAATCGGCATTGGTCGCTTCACATAATCAAAAACCTGTGACAATACGAGCTTTCTCTCTTCAGCCATTCGGAGCAAATTCCGATCACCGGATTTATCACGCGGCTGAGGCAATACGATATCGAAAGCAATAATCTTGGCATTGAGATTACTAATGATAAGCGACGCAAGGGTTGCTAAATCAGACCGACTCCAAGGCCAGCCCCCTCTTTCCCGAATGCTGAGCTCATCAATATCTACCAACACTATTTCCGAGGGTGGTGACCTGCCTGAGAGGGTCCTCAGCACAGTATCCCTCAGTGGATATTCGAGAATCGAAATAAGGCTGGTGTGAGACGGTTGAAAATGAACGTATACAGTAACGACCAGTCCGACCGCGATCAGCATCAGGCGGACAAAAAATTTATGACTAAAAATTAAAGGAAATCTCGAAATATTGATTTGAATTAACTCAAGTTTTCAATTCCACATAAATAAGAGACACTGCTACTCACTCAGCATCACAGCGGATCAAAATAAATAAAAGTCAGCGCCTATCAATGCGAATACCGTTTAGCTCCTCGCCCAGACTTATCGGTCGAGAGAGGATATTGTGGAGAGACTCGAGTAGTTCGGTATCAAATCCTCCGATTGCTGCCTGAACCTTAGCCCATGCAGCGATCTGGTCTCTTCGAATACCGATTCGTTGACGAGCGACGCTAAATAATTCAGCGATCGTCTTTGCGATTTCAGCTCGTGATGAGATACCAGCTCGAAAGCCTGCCTGTTGCGCCCTTAGGGAAAGTAGGGTGGCCTGATATAACTGATCGGTCGCACTGATTCGTGACTGAATCACTGCTAAATTTCCGTAAGCTGCCAAGGTATCGCTGTTTATCTTATTTATCGTCGCCTGGGTTTGGGCCTGTGCTCTTCTAAAATTTGCATCCGCTTGATCAACGGCTGCGCGAATAGCGCCGTGCGTGTAGATTGGAACACTTAATTGCAAACCGATTCGTTGTTCGTTTTTAATAGTAGGGAGCGTGTCGTTTCGTCCCTGACTCGCTGAGGCGATCGCATCGAGGGTTGGATATCGGTCGGAGCGCGCTTTTTCCCTCTCAAGGAGTGCTGCGTATTCCTGATATCTTGCGGCTGCAATATCCTGATTTTTAGTCTCAATCGTACGCAAAAGCTCATCCCGAGAATATGCTGGAGTACGAATGGGAGTGAAAGCAAGGAGAGAGTAAAAAGCGGGAACGGTGGCGGCTGGCCCTGCGATAGTCTTCAACACCTGATCAGCAATCGCTTCTTGCGCGATCGCATCTTCGATGAGGGCTTGAGCTTGGGATAGCCTTGCTCGATCCTGATCAACCTCTTGAATAGTTGTGTCTCCCGCCTTGTAGCGGCGGTCGGTCTCAGCGAACGATTCCTGAGCGGCTTGGGCAGCGCCCTGGAAAGTGATCTTATTTGACCGCGCAACAAGTATGTCGGTCCAAGCCAGCAGAAGCCTCATTGCGAGGTCCTGGTCTGCCGAGGCGAGGGATCGACGGCTTGCCTCAGCTTGGCTTTCCGCCTGCTCAATACCAACGAGCTCACGCTTTCGAAAAATAGGCTGCCTTGCCTGCAACTGGTTCAATCGGGACTCAAAGCGACGATCAATCTCAGATCGCTGACCGAGAAAATTAGTAGCCTCCTCAGTTCGTTCGGTACGAGTGATGTTGACCGAAAGCGCTACTTTCGGGCCAAGTAATGCTCGAGAGCCGTCTAAAGCACGATCCGCGGCATCTTTAGCGGCACGGGCAGCGAGAAAGCCGGGATCAGCGGACCGGGCCTCCTCTAGATGGCGAGTGAGCAAGCTTCGGTCGGACTGAATATTTTTTTCTTGGGCATAAACAGGGAAAACACTGGGCAAAAAAAACAATACGATGAGACATAACCCCATTGATAAGCGGAATTTGCTATTACTCAAATGCTGGAACTCCGTTGGATTAATGTTCTTTCAGGGCGCGGGCCATACTATCGGTCAGCGGACGAATGAGATACTGCATGAAGGTTTGCTCCCCTGTTTTGATGATTACGTCTGTCACCATTCCGGGACGAATCTGTGTCTCTGGGATCTTTTTAAGCTCTTCCGCGGAAACGACAATGCGAGCTACAAAATAACCCATCTGACCGCTTGGGTCCTGTGGGTTTTGAAATTTATCGGCCGATACCCACTCAACGGTACCCAAAATTACCGGAGTTGCACGTGCTCGGGTTGTCGTAAAACGAACCTCGGCCACGAGTCCGGGTACGATTCGGTCGATTACATGTGGCATTACTTGCGCCTCTACCACCAAGCGCTCGTCATTAGGAACGACATCCAACACTCGAGCGCCAGGCTGTAACACCGCCCCTTCAGTGGTCACCATTAGCCCCATCACACGTCCCGCAGCAGGCGCCAAAATATTGACCCGCTTTAGCTCCAAATCTGCGGCCGCTACTCGATCGCGAAGAGCAGCACGTTGCGCTAAGGCCTCAGCGTGCTGCTTTTGAATTTCGAGAACACGATTTTTCGGATAAAAACCCTCATCGGCAACTGGCTGCAATTCAGAAAGCAGCTTATCGAGAAATCGTAGCTGAATATCAGTCGCTTTCAGCTGCGATTCTGCGTTCGATTTAGCGGCAATAGGAATCGAATCATCCATACGCAGCAAGATCGCCCCTTCTTGCACCGTCTGGCCCTCCCGAACCAGTATCTGCTTCACAACACCCCCCGAGAGGTGCTGAACTGTCTTTCTACGGCCCTCTACAGTGACAGTTCCAACAGAAGCAGCCCCTGAATCTAAGGGTGCCGTAGTAGCCCAAACTAAAAACCCACCAAAACCAATTATCAATAACCAGAGCCCAGCTCTCAGTGGACCCCTTGAATCTGTCGGTAAGCTTTGGCCATTTGGTAATTCGGCTGATGCTATTGGTCCCAAAGCGGCAATCTGCGATTTTTTTTCTTTAGTTTGAACGTCAATAACCTCCATTCTCATTCTCCTGCCGATGGATTAGACCGACCGCCCGCCTGTGAATCGACTGACGCGACCACTGGAGTGGGTGCCCCGGCAGGGGCCACTTGCTGCGACGCCTTCGCGAGAGCAGCAAGCACCTCGTCCCTCGGTCCAAACATGTGAACTTGACCATCACGAAGTAGCATCAGCTTGTCAACAGCGCGTAAAACGCTCGTGCGATGGGTTATCAAAACAACCGTACTCCCCCGCTTTTTCATGTCAAGTACGGCCGCGATGAGAGCTGCTTCACCTTGGTCGTCAAGATTCGAGTTGGGCTCATCCAAAACAATAAACGCTGGAGAGTCGTAGATTGCCCTAGCAAGGGCGATTCGTTGCCGTTGCCCACCGGAGAGAATCCCTCCGGCCTCTCCGATCTGAGTGTCATAACCCCCGGGAAAGCGCAGAATCATCTCGTGAAGCCCACAGGCGCGCGCAGCTGCGATGATCTTTTCCGAATCAATTTCTCCAAATCTACATATATTTTCGGCAATCGATCCATCAAAGAGTTCCACATCTTGGGGCAGATAACCGACCGCCGGACCAACCTCAAATTTATTCCAATTAAAAATATCAACACCATCAATACGCATTTTTCCAACCTGTGCCGGCCAGATTCCCATCATCGTTCGGGCAAGCGTTGATTTTCCTGATGCAGAGGGCCCGATAATTCCAATAATTTCACCGGGGCCGAATCCGAAATTCAGACCTTTTAAGACAGCTGCCTGCGCCCGCGGCGGCGTAACGTAGACATTTTCAGCCCGAAGTTCTCCGCGAGGTCGTGGCAGCTGCATGCCCGGATCTCGGCTCGGATATTCCGCTAAAAGTTCGCTAAGGCGCCTATAGCTATCCTTTGCACCCAGAAACTGCTTCCAGGTCCCTATCAGAAGCTCCACGGGGGCGAGTGCACGGCCCAGGATGATGGAGCCTGCGATCATTGCCCCAGGCGTAATCAATCCCTCTAGCGCAAGATAAGCCCCCAGTCCCAAGATACCGGACTGGACTGTCAGACGTACCGTCTTGGTGAGCGCCACCATGACCCCAGCTCGATCCGAGGCATAGCTTTGACGCTCGAGCATACGCGCCTGCAGCCGGTACCATCGACGCATGAGGTTCGGCAGCATCCCCATCGCCTCAATCACTTCGGCATTGCGAAGATTGCTGTTGAAATACTGATTCGATGCCCGTGCTGCGGAGTTCGATTCTTCAAGCGGCGACTTCGAGACCCGATCCGACAGCACTGCCAAAAGAACTAATATAAGCGTCGCTACAACTGCATACCAGCCTTTCCAAGGGTGAAACATGAACACGACAGCAATGTAGATCGGTATCCATGGGGCGTCGAGAAACGCAAATAGGCCATTGCTCGTTGCAAATTGGCGTAGCTGTGTTAGGTCATTGAGGGCTTGGCCGGAGGATTTTCCGCCGGAACGAAGATTGTTTTCAAAAGAGGCGGTGAAGACCCGCTTGCTCATCACCTCATCCAATGCATTTCCGACACGCACCAGAACCTTCGAGCGGAGGGATTCGAGCCCTCCCATCAGCAAAAAGGCGGCTAACATCAAGATTGATAAAACCGCCAGGGTCATTTCGCTACGGCTCGCTAAGACGCGGTCGTAGACCTGCAACATGTAAATGGCAGGGGCAAGATACAGAAGATTGACGATTCCCGAAAATAAGGCCACACCCCAGAAGGCCTTTTTGTGGGCACGAACTGCCTCGAGAATTTCGTTACCAGTTTTTAGATTGGCGGATCGATTCGCCCGCTGAATCACACTACGCATGAGGAATAGTTTGTTGGCTCAAAACCCGGAGTCTAACCAAAAATGTGATATTTGTCACAAATTTTTTCGATCTCACTCTGCAAGTCGTGTAACCCAGTCGAGTTGCTTGGGCAAACAAACAGATCTTAAGTCATAGTGAGTACACGCAAACTCTCTCGCACCCCTGGCCAAAGGCCCCCGGCGCCCAGGGTCGGCCAAGAGTCCAGAAATCTGATTCGCCAGCCCGTCGAAGTCAAAAAAATCCACCAGCTGGCCGGTATGACCGTGCGTGATTGCCTCGGCCAGTGGGGCGGTCCGGCTCGCCACGATCGTGCAGCCCAGGCTCATCGCCTCAAGCAGGCTCCAAGACAGCACAAACGGGTAGGTCAAATAAACATGTACCGACGAGATCTGCAGCATCGAAATAAACTGTTCATACGGCACATTGCCCAGGAAGTGTACGCGGCTCCAATCCTGCTCTGCGATCTGTGGCTTTACTTCTTCAATAAAGATGTCTTTCCAAGTCCTTTTGCCGTACCGATCGGGGTCGGGCCGAGCGCCATAACTCACGTCGTGACCGCCAACGATCAAAATCTCGGCCTTGGGACGCCGCCGCAGGATCTCGGGCAGCGCCCTCATGAAAATGTGATAACCGCGATAGGGCTCGAGGTTGCGATTGACAAATGTAACAACCTCATCTGCGGCACTTAAAATCCTGCCCGAGGGCAACTTAAGCAGGGCACTTGGGTTAGGATGGAGCGCGACCGTATCAATGCCATCATGAACAACGGTGATCTTTGAACGAAAAGGTTCAGGAAAGGTACTCGCCTGCCAATGGGTCGGCGAGAGTCCAGCATCTGCAATATCAAAGTGGATGATGTTGTTTAGATTTTTCAATTTCAGCCGGCATACTTCACCGGCATCAGCAGACGGAAACTCAGGATCGAAACCAACATCAGCCCCGCTTGGATGATAAAAAAATTCGCAATAAATTCCAAGCTTGGCTTTTGGCCATATTTCTTTTAAAAAAAGACTCTCTCCCCAGCCGTGATGGGCAATTACAACATCCGGCTCAAATCCACCCTGCTTTAGCTTTAAGGCTGCCCTAAAACAGGCCTCAGCCCGAATGACTTTCGTCTCAAAATCACTTACCCACGGGTGCATTTCTGCCGTTGTCCCCCGTGTCGCGGCATAAGGGTGCAAGCGAACGCCCTGCCACTCATGAGAGGAGATTTTCTGCATCGTCATGGCATGCACTTCGTGCTTATGGCTTACCAACGCGGGAGCCAAAAACTTAAATTGGCCCGGAAAGTTCTGGTGAATAAATAAGATCTTCACTCTGCGATACGAATTACGCCAAGCTTTAATAACCACGCCAGACCACGAAAAACATACGGCCGACGAACTTCCGAAAAAGGCTCTAAAAGTTCACCGCAAGGTCTTGCACCATCGTTAAGCATATCCAAAACCTGATTGGCCTCAGGCTCTGATAAAAAAACATAATGCGCGAAACTTACCATGGATAAAGAGCGCATCTGCGACAGCATTTCCGCCGCCATCCGCGAGGACTCATAACTCAGTTCGACCCGAAGCGCTGCTGTCAGTTGTTGAGTTGCATATCCGGAAAACGACTCAAAAGGATCCATACGCGCTGGCCAGGGGTGCGCCAGTGGCGTGAGACCACTGGCCTCAGCGACTCGGATCTGGTTTAACTCCGCCCAAAGCGCTTCATACCTCGGAATAATCGCAGACCAATCAAAAGTCTCGTATGCACATCGCTTTGCTGCCGCACCCATCTCAGCACGCAATTCTGCAGACTGAAAAAGCCGCGTGAACGCCTCAGCAGTTTTTTGAATATCGACATGAATTAGTGAACAAGTGTGCCCACAATACATATCGTAAGTATCAATTTCTAGCGCATGCCGAAACGCCAAATCAGTACCTAATCCCGCCGTCGGCATAACTGTTGGGATTCTGAATCCATCGATCTGATCACGAACGGTATCTCGATAACCATCCCAATCCGACACCACTATGGGCAGCCCTGCCGCCATTGCCTCAATCGGAGTGATCCCAAAGGTTTCCTGGATATTGTCAGAAAGCGAACAAAAAACATCCGCTGCACCCCAGGCAAGCGAACGTTGTGCTGCAATACGCCCATCCAGTGTTTTAACCACTACCGATGGGCAAGTGACTCGAGCCGCCTCTGCATAGGCTGACTGAATATGGTCATTTGCGTGCCAGCCACATTCGATCAAAACCGCCTTTTTCCCAGTGTTTTGCGAGGCCTGCTGTAGCGCCTGATACATGGCAAGCGGATGGGCCTTGGCATGAAAAGACAATCGGCCCACAAAAAGCGCAACAATCTCATCAGGTGCTATTCCGAGCTGATTGCGAGCGGCAACTCGATCAGCATCTGAACGAGCAAAATCTTTACAGTGAATCCCCAAAGGTATCACCGGGAACTTGGGGAGCATCACCTGCTGAAGCTTTAGGCGACTCTGAAGATAATCGACCTGCGCCTGCAGCAGCCGCTGGACGTTATTGCGTACTGCATAAGAAGTACAAATTACTGCATCCCATGAATGCACAGGTGCAATCAGCAAATTAACAATTGCATCCATTGCGGCTGCGCTCGATGTGGTATGCGTGATGCCGCAAAGACTGTATCTCGCGTGGCCAACTAGCGCCCGATGAAACGCGTGCTCTCCGATGCCCGGACCGGGGTAGTAAACAACATCCTCCAGATTACCCAGCGTCTCGCGATTGAAGATTCTTATTGGCATGGAAGGTCGAAACTGCTTTGCAATTTCGCTAAATTGCAATCCATGTTGCGCCTGAGACACCTGGGCAGAAAATTTATCTGCACGGCTGTGGGCGAAAAAACCACGAAGAAACGACTCCCCAGCGGCATTTCGACCCATAAGTTTCGGGCCGCTCGTTGTGTAGGCTTCGGGGTGGAAATAGATGATCGGATTCACACCCTAAATCATAGCAATTTGCTACGATTCAACGACAACAATCTTTGCGGCAGACGCCATCGCATCAAGCAATGCAGTATCAGACAGATGGGCATAACGCTGGGTTGTTTTGGAGCTCGTGTGGCCAAGCAGGCGCTGCACCTCATAAAGAGAGCGTCCAGAGTTGACCAAAAATGAGGCGAAACTGTGCCGAAGATCGTGAATTCTTAACTCAGGCATCCCGGCAGCCTTTCGGGCTGTATTCCAGGACTGAAAGATCGACTTGTAAGGCAAGCCAGTTTTCTTGCTTGGAAACAGATACAGGGACTTTTCTTTAGACGGTAGACCCTGGAAAAAAGCTTGCAGCTCAAGCGTTAGAGGTAGCAGATGCGGACGACCCTGCTTAGTTACGGGTATTGTGAGAGTCGAGTTCTGAAAATTAATCCACTCGCTCATCGCTTGCGCAGATTAGTGTGCAGGGGTAGTACTAGGTTCCATCAAGCCATTTAGGGGGTAACGGGTGGGTGGGGTCACCTGTAAGGAAATTTTTTTGTGGTCCCCATCTTATGGGCCAGCTCTTCTTGGGTAAGACCCGCTTTTTGCCGCGCCTTAAGTAACGCGGACAAGGCTGCGTACTCCTCCTCCAAAGCGTCCCATGCCTCAGTAAATCCGGGGCGCTTTTTGGCCTTAGCAACAGCTTTTTTGCTATCAATACGAATCGGTTTGTAGGTATCACTAGACATTTTTCACCTCTTTCTGACGTTTGCGGGCGGTGGCTAATTCTGCTCGGAAATTTGATACCCCCCGGGGGGTCATGCAGCAACCTTAGAACGCGAAGACTTCGGTAGCTGCTTAAACTGAATCTGCATTTCACAATTCGTTGCTTTCGCAAACTTGGACAGGGTGCGCATCGATGGCATGGAGGACCCGCTTTCCAAGCGCGCAATTGTGGACTGTGAGGTGCCCATCTTCTGGGCAAGTTCTTCCTGAGACAGTTCGCTTTTGATACGGGCCTCAATGAGTTGTTCAGCGAGCTGGAACTCGGCTTTCAGGCTGTCATACGCCGCCTTGTATGCCGGCTTTTTACTCCACTTTTTATGCAGGGTCGAGATTTTGGTCATATCAGTCCAGCCTCCTTGGCTAGCCTCTTGGCAATATCAATTTCTTTTTTTGGGGTCTTCTGGGTCTTCTTAATAAAGACTCGCAACACGATTACTTGCTTATCCTTCACGGCTACATAGATGCCACGGGAAATACCGTCTTTACCGCTTGCGCGGATCTCCCATAATTTATCCCCTAGGCTGCGGGTGTGCAGCATGCCCACATTCTGAGGGCCGAACTTCTCGATCAGCTCGCTGACCCTTGTAAACCTTGCCCGCATGTCGGACGGAAGCTTCTCCAGCTCCTGCGTGACGGTGTCATTTAGCGTCGAGACTGAC
>Ga0172372_10009161_pt1 | contig 12909 bp, 13 predicted proteins | sample LakKiv5m_2_FD_114544 | JGI IMG/M metagenome (GOLD analysis project Ga0172372, IMG submission 114544) | Freshwater microbial communities from Kabuno Bay, South-Kivu, Congo - kab_092012_9.5m | ecosystem: Environmental > Aquatic > Freshwater > Lake | place: Democratic Republic of the Congo...
CGGCGGCCGATGCGTCAGACGAGGTGCGACGGATCCTGCTCGATCGGTCCGATCGTTCGTGGCTCGTGACGCGACCGTGCTTCCTGTCGCTGCGGCGAGCGTTGAGCGTGGGCCGCCGACCCGACGGCGTGGTGCTCGTGGCCGAGGACGGACGAGCCCTCGGTCGCACCGATGTCGAAGATGTGCTCGGTGTGCCCGTGATCGCCACCGTTCCCGTCGACGCCGCCGTGGCCCGGGCCGTCGATGCCGGACTCTTGGCCGCTCGGCTGCCCATGGCCATCGCCCGACCGTTGGCCGCTGCGGCCTGAGAACGTGTCGGCCTCGCTCGATTCCGTCGTCGATTCCGTCGTCGATGCCGTGCATCGTCATCTGCTCTCGGCGCCCGCCGACGCGGCCGAGGATGTCGTGGCGATGGCGCTGCGGATCGATCCGTTCCTCGATGACGCCACCTTGGCCGTCGTGGTGGATCGGGTCCGGTCGCGGACCGTCGGTCTCGATCGCCTGGATCCGCTGCTCGCCGATCCGACCGTCGACGAGGTCATGGTCAACGGGCACGGCGACGTGTGGATCGAACGTCATGGTCGACTCGAGAGCACCGATCTCGTGCTGTCCCCGACCGTGACGATCGCGCTGCTCGAACGCATCGTCACGCCGCTGGGTCTGCGAATCGACCGGAGTTCGCCATGGGTCGATGCCCGGTTGCCCGACGGCTCGCGGGTCAACGCCGTCATCCCGCCACTGGCCGTGGACGGCCCGCTGCTCACCATCCGACGCTTCGGCGCGCGGGGGATCGACCTCGATGCGGTGGCGTCACCCGGTTTGGCGAATCTGTTGCGCTGGGCGGTGGGTGGTCGCCGCAACATCGTCGTGAGCGGCGGTGCCGGTGCGGGCAAGACCACGCTGCTCAATGCCCTCGCCGGCTCCATCGATCGGGACGAACGGGTGATCACGATCGAGGACGCCGCCGAACTCCGCCTGCCGGGACGGCATGTGCTGCGTCTGGAGGCCCGCCCGGCCAATGCCGAGGGAGAGGGCGAGGTCAGGATTCGTCAACTCGTGCGGAACGCGCTGCGGATGCGGCCCGACCGGATCGTGGTGGGTGAGGTGAGGGCCGACGAGGCCCTCGACATGTTGCAGGCGATGAACACCGGTCATGACGGATCGATGTCGACGTGTCACGCCAATTCCCCGGTCGACGCCCTCCGTCGGCTGGAGACCCTCGTGCTCATGAGCGACGTGGCGCTGCCAGCGGTTGCGGTGCGCGCGCAGTTGTGTGCGGCGATCGACCTCGTGGTGCACGTCGCTCGCACCGCTGATGGGAGTCGTCGGATCACCGAAGTGGCCGAACCCTCGAACGAGGAGCTCTCCCCGGTGGCGACCGGCGTGAACGCCCTCACCGACGGCGACGGCCGACTGGTTCGATTGCCGTCGCGCCCGTCTCGACGTCGGACGTCCCCGGCCTCGGCCGAGTGGCTCGAGTCATGACGACGGTGTGGGCGTTGCTGGTGCCGGCCCTCGCCGTGCTGGCGACGGTCGAGACGGTCCGGTCGCTGCCGATACTGCGGGCCAATCGCCGTGTTCGTCGGAGACTCGCCGACCCGACCCCCGTCGCACCGACCGGTCCGACCGCGCCCGGCTCGACCGGCTCGACCGGCTCGATCGGTCGTCGGGCCTTCCCGGGCACGGGTCCGGTCGCGCGACTGGTCGATGACCGTCGCCGACGGAGGCTCGATCGTACGGTGCCCGAAGCACTGGACCGCGTCGTCCGCCGCCTGCGCGCCGGATCCACCCTCTCCGATGCCATCGTCGGCGTTGGCGCCGGCGACCAACTCCTCGCGTCGTTGGCCGCCGACATCGGATCCGGACATCGAGTGGCCCCGTCGGTGGCGCGATGGCGAGCGTCCGACCCCTCGCCCAACCGTCGACTGGCCGCCGTCGCCCTCGAGTTGAGTGCCGAGGCCGGAGGATCGGGCGCGGCGGTGCTCGACGGTGTGGCCGAGTCGCTGCGCGATCGGGTCGCCCTGGAGCGCGAGGTCACGGCCCTCTCGTCCCAGGCCCGGGCCTCGGCGGCACTGCTGGTCGTGGCCCCGGTGGCGTTCACCCTCGTCGTCGGTGCGCTCGAACCCCGCCTGTGGTCGATGCTCCTCGGTTCACCCATCGGATGGGCCTGTCTCGTCATCGGACTCGCGCTCGATGGCCTCGGAGCCATGTGGATGGCGCGCCTCGTGGGGCGGCACCGTTGATCGGCGTCGGTCCCGTTCTGGGAATCGCAGCCGCAGCTGGGGCCACGCTCGTGCCCGCATTGCGGTCGCGTACCCGACTGCGTCGGCGACAGGCGGCGATCGCCGGCGCGGTGACCGAACTGGTCGATCTGCTCCGGTTGGCGGTGGCGGCAGGACTCACCGTTCATCAAGTCGTCGATCTCGTCCTCGAGCGCTCGCCCGAACCCTTCGTCGAATCGCTGCGCGAGGTGCAACGACGAGTGCGACTCGGCGTCCGTCTCGGTGATGCACTCGATGCCCTCGAGCCGCTGGGTGAACCGGTCCGCCCGCTGGTGGCCGCACTTCGCTCGGCGGCTTTCGACGGCGTGCCGCTGGCCCCGGCGCTCGAGCGGGTGGCGTTCGATGCCCGACTCCAACGCCGTCGAACCGCCGAGACGGCCGCTCGTCGACTCCCCGTGCAGTTGCTGCTCCCGCTCGTGCTGTGTGTGCTGCCCGCCTTCGGCCTGCTGGCGATCGTCCCGTTGCTGGTCGTCTCGGTGCAGTCGCTCGGCCGTTGATCACCTCCCCCGCAGATCCCTCTCAGACAAGGAGACAACCATGCATCGACTCCGCACACGGTGTCGTTCCCTGGCCACTGCGCTGCGCACCATCGGCCACCACCATCCCCGACGCACCGGACACGACCCGCACCGCGCCGAGCGTGGTCAGACCACGGCCGAGTACGCGCTCGTGCTGCTCGGCGCAGCCGGCGTCGCCCTGCTGTTGCTCGGATGGGCCACCCAGTCGGGCGCCATCGGCCAGTTGTTCGATGCCGTCATGGACGGTGTGATCGGCAAGGTGTTGTGAGCACGACGGGGCGGGGGGATCGGGGTCAGTCGACCGTCGAGTTGGCGCTGATCCTCCCCCTCGTGGTGCTGTTCATCCTCCTGGTGGTCCAGGCCGGTCTCGTCGTACGCGACCAGATCCTGCTCACCCATGCCGCCCGTGAGGCGGCCCGGGCGGCATCGGTCGCCACCGGTGATCGCGCCGTCGCTGCTCGACGCAGCGCCGAACGCTCCTCTGCGCTGGCGTCCGATCGATTGGCGGTGGACCTCGAACTCGTCGACGACGGGCGATCGGTGCAGGTGGTGGTTCGGTACCACAGCGTCACCGAGCTTCCATTCATCGGCTCCTTGGTTCCCGATCCGATCCTGCGCACTGCTGCTGCGATGCGCATCGAATCAGTCGAGAATCACCCGTAGCAGTTCGACGGCCGCGTGCTTGTCCAGTGGGTCGTTCCCGTTTCCGCACTTGGGTGACTGCACGCAGGATGGACAACCGCTGGCACATCCGCAGGAATCGATGACCTCCGTGGTGGCGACCAGATGTCGGTCGGCCGCGGCGAAGCCCAACTCGGCGATGCCCACGCCACCGGGCACGGCGTCGTGGATCACGATGGTGGGCGCGCCGGTCTCCAGCAGCCACGGCGTCGACACGCCGCCGACGTCCCATCGGTCGCAGATGGTGAACAACGGCAGGATGCCGATGGCGGCGTGTTCGATGGCGTGGAGCGCGCCGGGCAACTCGGCCGGTCCGACGCCGGCCATGGAGGTGAGGGCGTCGTCGATCACGTACCAGAATCCGCGCGTGTCCAGGCGCGACGGCGGCAGATCGAGATCGTGCACGCCCAGTTGCTCCCGGGTGCGTAGATCGAATCGTCGATAGCCGATGATGCGCGTCTCCACCAGCACCGCACCCAGACCGAGTTCGGCCCGGCCGATTGAGCGGGTCTCGTCCACCGACGTGATGGAGATGTCGGTCGTGGCGCGCACCTGCGTGTACTCGTCACCGGGATCGGGCTCGACCACTGCCACACGTTCGGACAGATCGAGTTCGTGGACCCGCCAGGCATTCCCCTGGTGGAGGTAGACGGCCCCGGGATGCACCTGTCGGAACGCACGGGCCCCGTCGACCGTTCCGATCAGGGTGCCATCGGCCGTGGCGATGCGGAACTCCTCGCCGCTGGCGCTGCGCAGGCCCACGCCGTTGGCCGGGCGACCCCGACCGGCCCACACCGCCACCGGCCCGGCCCCGGTGTCATCGGGCCGTACCCGCAATCGATCGGCGAGGACGAGATCGCGCACCCCGTCCTCCAGCAGTCCGGGCCACCATCGCTCGTCATCGGCGGTGAGGGGTTGTTCGAACGCGGCGCAGGCGAGATGGGGGAGCAGCACGTGCGGATTCGCCGGATTGACGACGGCGGGTTCGGGTGGGCGGTCGAACAGTTCGTTCGGATGCTGCACGAACCACTGGTCGAGTTGGTCGTCGCCGGACACCAGCACGGCGACCGACGACTGCGTCGAGCGTCCGGCTCGTCCGGCCTGCTGCCACATCGACGCGATCGTGCCCGGGAACCCGTCGAGCACGCAGGCGTCCAGTCCCCCGACGTCGATGCCCAGTTCGAGTGCCGAGGTGGCCACCACCGCACGCAGTCGCCCGGAGAACAGATCGGCTTCGATCTCCCGGCGCTCGGCGGTGAGGTACCCGCCTCGGTAGGGGCGGACCGCGTTGGCCAGTCGCTTGGGGAGTCGCCGCTGCAGATCGGCGGCGATGATCTCGGTGCCCTTGCGGCTGCGACTGAACGTGATCGTTCGCAGTCCGGCCCGCACGAGCGCCGCCGAGACCTCCGCCGAGTCGCGGGCCGACGAGAACGAACGGGCCTCGTCGGGATCTTCTCCCTCCTCGTTGGCGGAAGGATCCCACAGGACGAACAGACGCTCGCCGCGTGGCGAGCCATCGTCGACCACGGCTGCGACATCGAGTCCGCTCAGTTCGCTGGCCATCACGGCGGGTTCGCCGATGGTCGCCGAGGTGAACACGAACACAGGATCCGATCCGTAGTGATGGCACAGGCGGCGGAGTCGACGCAGGACATGGGCGACGTTGCTGCCGAACATGCCGCGCAGGATGTGCAGTTCATCGATCACCACGTACCGCAGGCGCTTGAGGAACGTTCCCCAGCGGGCGTGCGTCGGGAGGATCGAGACGTGCAGCATCTCCGGGTTGGTCAACAGCACGTTGGCGTGGCGCATGGCCCACGAACGCTCCTCGTGGGTGGAGTCGCCATCGTGGGTGACGGCCACGAGTCCGGGAACGTCGAGCGCGCCGACCGAGCGCAACTGGTCCTGGGCCAGGGCCTTGGTGGGGAACAGCAACATCGCCGTCGCCGGTCGGTCGCCACAGGCGATGGCCTCGGCGATCGGCAACTGGAAGCACAGTGACTTGCCCGAGGCCGTGCCGGTGGCGATGGCCACCGATCGACCGGCGCGCACGTGATCGATCGCCTCCACCTGATGCGACCACAGTCCATCGGCGGGCACGAGGTGGGCCAGCGCGTCGGGGATCGGCGACGCCGGCGAACCGACTCGTGCCGATCGGGCCGGGATGCGCTCCACGTGCACGACACGGTGATCGGCACGCAATGTCTCGACGAAGGCGTCGACATCGAGGGGAGCGGTGGTGCGGGCCATCGACCGGATCGTACGGTTCGCCGGTGACGTCGCCTCGGTCGGTACCCTGAGGCCGTGGTGCCCGAACTCGTGGTGACCGGCGCGCCCGGCGGAGTCGATGTCATCACCGTGGCGGGGGATCTCGACCTCGCCACCGTGCCGAGGGCCCGCACCGAGTTGGTGCGGGTGCTGGCCGCGCTCGACGACCCGCCACTGGTGGTGCTCGATCTCTGCGGGGTGGATCTGGTCGACTCGCTGGGTCTGGCCCTCGTGCTCGAGGTCGTGCGGCGCTGTGCGCAACGGGGCGGGTCGGTGGCCGTGGCCCGGGCCGAACCCGGCGTCCGGCGCGAGTTCGACCTGACCGGACTGAGCAGGATCCTTCCGCTGCATGACGACGTGGACTCCGCCGCGTCCCGCCTCGCACGCCGTTGATCGACGGGGTCATGGCCTCCGGTGATGCTGTGATACGCAGGACCGACGCCCGAAACACGGGATTCACACCCGACGAGTAGACCCGTCGCCTGAGCGGTGCCGACCGCTCCGCCGACGACCCAGGCCACCGCGAGAGGAGGGAATCGTGTTGCTCACCGTCCTCGTCTACGTCCTCGTGGCGCTGGCGGTGGCCCTCCTCGGTCGTTCGCTCGGCTCGAGGGTGTTCTGGATCGCAGCGATCGGTCCGCTGTGGACGGTCGGTTACTGCGTCTGGGCTGCATCGGCCCTCGGATCAGGGCCTCGAACCGAGTCGTGGAACTGGGTGAGTGCGCTCGGGCTCACCATCGAGTTCCGACTCGATTGGTTCTCCCTCCTCCTCCTTGCGCTGGTCGGATCGATCGGAACGCTGGTCTTCGTCTACTCGGTCCACTACTTCCCGCCCGATCGCGACATCCGCCGGACGGCAGCGGTTCTCACCCTGTTCGCCGGTGCGATGGCGGGTCTGGTGACCAGCGACAACCTCCTCCTGCTCTTCACATTCTGGGAGTTGACATCGATCACGTCGTTCCTGTTGATCGGATCGAACGACGAATCGTCGAGTGCTCGCTCGGCGGCGACGCAGGCGCTCCTCGTCACCGGCGCTGGTGGATTGGCCATGCTCGGCGGCTTCGTGCTCCTCGGGCAGGCTGCCGGCACCTACTCGATGAGTTCGATCCTCTCGTCCCCGCCGTCGGGGGTCGTCGTCGACGTGGCCCTCGTGCTGGTGCTCATCGGAGCACTGACCAAGTCCGCGCAGGTTCCCTTCCACGCGTGGCTGCCTGCGGCCATGGCGGCGCCGACTCCGATCAGTGCCTACCTCCATTCGGCGACGATGGTGAAGGCAGGCGTCTATCTCGTGGCCCGCTTCGCACCGGCATTCGCCGTGGACGGGCCGTGGCGTTGGATCGTCCTCGGTGCCGGATCAGCCAGTGTGCTGTTGGGCGGGTATCGGGCGCTGCGTCAGAACGACCTGAAGCTCCTCCTCGCCTACTCCACCATCGGGCAACTCGGCCTGTTGATGGTCCTGTTCGGGGCCGGCCTGCCCGAACTGGCGCTCGCCGGGTGCGTGGTGCTCGTCGCCCACGCCGCCTTCAAGGCCTCGCTCTTCATGGTCGTCGGCATCATCGACCACCAGACCCACACCCGCGACATCCGACGGCTCGTCGGTCTGGCCCGTCGGTGGCCGGCGCTGTTCTGGGCATCCCTGTTGGCGGCGGCATCGATGGCGGGACTTCCGCCCCTGTTGGGTTTCGTCGGTAAGGAGGAGGCGTTCGATGGGCTCCTGCAACCCGATGTCCCGGCACACCTGGTGCTGCTGGCTGCGGTCGTCCTCGGCTCGGTGTTCACCGTGGCCTACAGCGCCCGATTCCTGTGGGGGGCATTCGGTGACGATGTCGACCGGACCGGTGACGCCGCTGTCGTGGAGGGGTCCGACGTACCTCGTCCGTTGCCATCGTTCGTGGCCGCGCCGGCGCTGTTGGCCCTGGTCGGACTCGTGCTCGGGATCATCCCGGGCGTCATGTCGGGGCTCGTCGCCGACTCGCTCGCTGCGCTCGGATTCGACGAACTCGCCGTCCATCTGTCCCTGTGGCACGGCCTCAACACAGCCCTCGGGCTGTCGATCCTCGTGATCGCTGCCGGAGCCGGACTGTTCGTCATGCGCCGGAGGGTCGAGCGGGTGCAGGCCGCGGTCTCGCGTGGTCCGAGTGCGACGTCGGTCTACGACGCGCTGGTCAAGGGACTCGTCGATGTCGCCGGACGGGTCACGAGTGTCGTGCAGAGCGGATCGCTTCCGGTGTACCTCATGGTCCTGATCGTCACGCTCGTCCTGGTGCCCGGGATCCCGCTCGTGCTCGCCGGATCCTTGGGACGGTCAGTCGAGTGGATCGACTCGCCGATGCAGCCGGTCATCGGCGTGATCATGGTGGCGAGCGCGTGTGCTGCCGCCCTCGTCCGTCGACGCTTCGCCGCCGTGCTGCTCCTCGGGACGGTCGGGTACGGCATGGCCGCCCTGTTCATCGTCCAGGGTGCTCCGGATCTCGCACTCACCCAGATCATGGTGGAGACGCTCGGGGTCGTGGCGTTCGTCCTCGTGCTGCGTCATCTCCCTGAGGGTTTCGCTCCGACCATCTCGCGACCTCGTCGTGTCGGACCTGCGGTCGCGGGTGTGGCCGTGGGTCTCTTCGTCTTCTGGTTCGCTCTGGCCGCGTCGTCGGTGACCGGGACACCCACTCCGTCGGCCGATGTCGTCGATGGCCCTGTGCCGACCCGCGACTCCGGTGAACGTCTGGCCGATCGCTCACTAGCTGAGGAATTCCTCGCCCGTTCGTTGCCCGATGCCCACGGTCGCAATGTCGTCAACGTCATCATCGTCGATTTCCGCGCCTTCGACACCCTTGGTGAGATCACGGTGCTGCTCATCGCCGCGCTCGGCGTTCTCGCTCTCATCCGGATCGACCGTCGTGAGGAGTCCGAGGGCGTCCCTCTCGCTGCGGAGTCGATCGACACTGAGGACGCGCGGCGATGAACGAGCACTCCCCGATCGAGCAGACCCCACGGGAGCGGGCCGACAGCGAGATGTCGCGTCGTTCGATGATCCTCGACGTCGTCGTGCGATCCGAGTTCCACGTCCTGCTGGTCGTCTCCGTGTATCTCCTCTTCGCCGGACACAATCAACCGGGCGGAGGATTCGTCGGAGGGTTGGTCGCGGCATCGGCCTGTGCCCTGCGGATGGCCACGGCCGGGCCTGCGGAACTTCGTCGTTCGGTGCGGGTCCGTCCCATGGTGCTGCTCGGAGGCGGGCTCGTCGTCGCTTCGGTTGCAGCCCTGGCTGCGCTGTGGGATGGCGGCCAGTTGCTGCAGACGCGTTATCTGACGTTCGACCTTCCGGTCATCGGCCCGGCATCGATGAGCACGGCATTCTTCTTCGACCTCGGCGTCTACCTGCTCGTCCTCGGCTCCATGCTGGCGGTCCTCGAGGTCTTCGGAGAGCCGGAGGCCGGACCATGACCGTGGTGATGGCGGCGATCGTCGCAGTGCTCTTCGGGACGGGCGTCTACATGATCCTGCAGCGGACGCTGACGCGGATCGTGCTCGGTATGGCTCTGCTGTCCCACGGAGCCAACCTCCTCCTGCTCGCCGTCGGCGGCCGATCGGGGATCGCACCGTTCATCGGAATCTTCGGAGCCGGCGATCGGGTGACCGACCCGGTCCCGCAAGCGCTCGCGCTCACAGCCATCGTCATCAGCTTCGCCATGACGGCCTTCCTCCTCGCCCTCGCCTATCGGAGTTGGCGACTCACCCACGACGACGAGGTCGAGGACGATCTCGAGGACCGTCGCATCGCCCGACTCGCTCGGTTGGGTCTGCTCGGTGACGAGGAGGAGTCGGACGACTCGGGGGGGTCGGACCGATGAGGATCCTGCTCCCGTTGGTCGTCGTCGCTCCGCTGCTGTTCGCCGCGCTGGCGGTGATGGCCCATGGGCATCGTCCGATCCAGCGGGCACTGTCGGTGATCGGGGTCTCGGTGGCGCTGGCCGCGTCCGTGGCGGTGCTCATCGAGGTCGAGCGCAATGGCCCAACCGCCGTCACTCTCGGGGCCTGGCCCGCTCCGGTCGGCATCACCCTCGTCGCCGATCTCCTCTCGGCGTTGTTGCTCGTCGTCGGCCTGGTGACGGTCCTCGCTGTGCTCGTCTTCGCTGTCGGCCAGAAGGGCGATGACCACCTTCCGGCTTTCCATCCCGTCTATCTCGCACTGGTCGCCGGAGTATCGCTCTCGTTCATCACCGGTGATCTGTTCAACCTGTTCGTCGCCTTCGAGATCACTCTGGTCGCCAGCTACGTGCTCATCACGCTCGGTGGTGGACGTCAGCAGGTCCGCCACGGGACGACCTACGTCATCATCAACATGCTGACCTCGGTCGCCTTCCTCGTCGCCATCGCGCTCGTCTATGCCGTGGCCGGAACGATGAACATGGCCGATCTCGCCGGTCGGATCGGAGTCGCCCCGGATCATCTTCGCACCGCGCTGGCCATGCTCTTCCTCGTCGTGTTCGGCGTCAAAGCGGCCGTCTTCCCCGTCTTCTCGTGGCTCCCCGATTCGTACCCAGCGGCCCGTGCGCCGATCGTCGCCGTGTTCGCCGGACTCCTGACGAAGGTCGGCGTGTACTCGTTGCTGCGCGTGCAGACGCTCTTGTTCCCCTCGGACCGTCCGTCGGTGATCTTCCTCACTCTGGCCGGGTTCACCATGATCGTCGGGGTGCTCGGCGCGATCGCCCAGAACGACATGAAGCGGATCCTGAGTTTCCACATCGTGAGCCAGATCGGTTACATGATCCTAGGGATCGGTCTGTTCACGGTCGCCGGTATCGCGGGCGCGGTGATGTTCCTCATCCATCAGATCCCGGTGAAGACGAGCCTGTTCCTCGTGAGTGGGCTGGTGGAGGAGAGCGCCGGATCCACTGCACTCGACCGGGTCGGTGGACTCGTTCGGCGAACGCCGATCGCCGCCGTGCTGTTCGGACTGGCGGCTCTCAGCCTGGCGGGGATCCCGCCCTTCTCGGGCTTCGTGGGCAAGCTCTCGCTGGTGGAAGCGGGCTTCGGCGCGCACGCCTACGTCATCGTCGGGGTGAGTCTCTTCGTCAGTCTCCTGACGCTGTTCTCGATGGTGAAGATCTGGAACGGTGTCTTCTGGGGTACGGCTGAGCAACCGATGGTGCCCACTGTGGCACCCGGGACCATCGTGCGCACGCCGCGGGTGATGACCGGCGCCACGGTGTTCCTGGTCTCCGTGACCGTGGTGATCGCCGTCCTCGCCGGACCGATCTACGAGCTCAGCGTCCGGGCCGCCGAGGGTCTGGTCGATCCCAGTGGATACATCGATGCGGTGTCGAGGCGATGAGCGGCACAGGTCGACGCGATGGACGCATCCGTCCGGTGGTGCAGTCGGTGGTGCGCGCCGGCGCACTCGTGCTGGTGTGGGTGGCGCTGTGGGGCTCGCCCTCGGTCGGGAACCTGGTCAGCGGCGCCCTCGTCGCCGTGTTCGTCCTGGCGGTGTTCCCGGGTGGTCCGGGTCGACTCGAGGGTCAGGACGAACCCCGGGTCAGGCCCCTGTCGCCCTTCCGTTTCCTCGGCCGGTTCGTCGTCGAACTCGTCATGTCCACCTTCTCGGTGGCCATCGCCGTGGTCGCTCCCCGCCGCCGCGTGCGGGAGGGGGTGGTCAAGGTCCGACTGCGATCGTCGTCGCCGGTGATCGGCACGATCGTCGCCAACGCCATCACCCTCACGCCCGGCACCCTGACTGTCGACGCCGAGGCCGACCGGGTGCGCGGCACTCTCTTGTACGTCCACGTCCTCGGTCTCGATGATCCCGAGAGTGTGCGCGCCTCTGCCCTCGACTTCGAACGGTTGGCGATCGCCGCCTTCGGTTCGGCCGAGGACCGTCGACGTCTCCGAACCACGGGGGAGCCGAATCCATGAGCACGGTCACTCTCGTCTGTCTCGTCCTCGTCTCGATCGGAGCGCTGCTCACCACGGTGCGCCTCGTGATCGGTCCCTCGGTCGCCGATCGTGTCGTGGCCACCGATCTGCTGCTCACGCTGCTCACCATGGGCGCCGGCATCCTCTCGGCCCGGACCGGCACCGGTACCTATCTGATCGTCATGGTGGTGATCGCCGTGCTCGGATTCCTCGGCACGGCGATGGTGGCTCGGTTCATCGAGGGGAGAGGTCCATGACCGCCCTCGAGGTGCTTGCTGCGGTCTGTCTCCTGCTCGGCTCCGGTCTGGCGTTGTTGTCCGGTGTCGGCATCGTCCGACTCCCCGACGTCTTCGCCCGGATGCACGCAGCGACCAAGCCGGCCACGCTCGGTCTCGTACTGGTGTGCATCGGTGTCGCCTGCGTGGACACCTCGCTGGCCGACATCACCAAGCTCGTGCTCGTCGTCGTGCTCCAATTCCTGACAGCCCCGGTCGGTGCGCACATGGTCGGGCGTGCGTCCTATCGAATCGGTGGGCTGCTCGATCCCGACACGGTGATCGACGAGTCCGACGTCTGAGACTGGCGCGATGAGAGCGTCGTTGGACGTTCAGCGAGCGGCGTCGTCGACGTAGCGGCCCAGTTCGCGACGGGCCAACTGCATCCGGTGCACCTCGTCGGGACCATCGGCGAAGCGCAGCGTGCGCAGGCCGGCCCACATGCCCGCCAGCGGGAAGTCCTGCGACACGCCACCCCCGCCGTGGGCCTGGATCGCCCGGTCGACGACGCGCAACGCCACGTTCGGTGCCACCACTTTGATGGCGGAGATCTCCACTCGAGCGCCCTTGTTGCCGATCGTGTCCATCAACCACGCCGCCTTCATCGTCAGCAGCCGGGCCTGTTCGATCTCGATGCGGGAGTCGGCGATCCATTCCTGGATCACACCCTGCTGAGCGAGCGGCTTGCCGAACGCCACGCGCTCGGTCACCCGCCGACACATCAGTTCCAACGCCCGCTCGGCCATCCCGATGCATCGCATGCAGTGATGGATCCGTCCGGGCCCGAGTCGGGCCTGGGCCAGTGCGAATCCGCCACCCTCGGTGCCGAGCAGGTTCGACACGGGCACGCGGACATCCTCGAACCGCAGTTCGCAGTGACCCTCGCGGTCGTTGTAGCCGAACACCAACAGGTCGCGGACGACGGTGAGGCCGGGTGTGTCCATCGGTACCAGCACCATCGACTGCTGGGTGTAG
>Ga0172372_10009162_pt1 | contig 12908 bp, 12 predicted proteins | sample LakKiv5m_2_FD_114544 | JGI IMG/M metagenome (GOLD analysis project Ga0172372, IMG submission 114544) | Freshwater microbial communities from Kabuno Bay, South-Kivu, Congo - kab_092012_9.5m | ecosystem: Environmental > Aquatic > Freshwater > Lake | place: Democratic Republic of the Congo...
CGCGTGCGTAGAGTGGGACGCAAAGGTCAGGGCCGCGCACAGGAGGGGCTGAACAGCGGGACGCAAAGGTCAGGGCCGCGCACAGGAGGGGCTGAACAGCGGGACGCAAAGGTCAGGGCCGCGCACAGGAGGGGGTGAAAAAACCCGGGCGGTTGCGTACCGTCCCGCATATCCAATAAATGTATTTAACATGCCCCGTCGCACACAACCCAGACGCCGCACGAATAATGTCAGGGGATGGAGACGATGACGAAACACTCAGCGATCCTCCAGACTACTCTATGTTTGGGTGGAATCACATCCTCGCCCTGTCCGAGAGAGATAGCGAGCACAAAAACCTCCTTACCATGAAATATCCAGTGACAGTCTTCGCGGCCCGAATGTACGACTCCCCCAATTACCTAGGGTGCATTAGCGCAGACATACCAGATCGCGCTCGCATATTGGATGCGCTCGATAAATTAACTAAACTCCGGACTATTGACCAGCGTTTCAAGGACATTGCTGACCTAATGAATTTCAATAGTTATCAAGCCCCCTTCATGGACCTGTTTATGGGATACACCTTACCCTTTTTGGGGAAGAAAGTGACGTTCGTCTCCTTCAATATCCTCCTATCCCTTATCATGTCCGATGAACATAACTACCCTGGGCCAGACTTGCACACATTTCACCCCACCATAGGCCCCGCCAACGTGATTGCTGGCGTCCTTTCCCGCGACACTTCCGGGCGCCACTACATGCCCATCATCGTCGCGTGGAAGGAAAAAAAGGTTTTCTACATTGAACCGTACGGAGACCCAGCTGGATCATTGCGTTTCATCAGTCCCTTCCACGAAGAAGGAATACTCACGTACCTGGCGTGGATATCACTCGTCAAAGGCCAGAAAAGGGAGGCTGCCCAGGGCTTCGAATTCGTCAGCGTGGGGCTGCCCACCCAATTTCGCCAATCATCAATTTCAGTAGAGTGCATGATCTTGAGCTGCGCCATCATATCCCTCTTTTGCCGCTTTTTTGCGTCCCAGATGATTTCTGGGGACGATGTTCGCCTCCCGCCACCCCAAGACGAGAGTATCACCGACAAATACGACTTTCTCAAAGTTTGCTCGAACATGCCATTATTAGTCACCGACGATACCGTTATTGCGTTTAAATCAGGCATTTTGCGCCTCCTAATCGACACCATAGAAGCCAAGGAGTTTTGTGAAGATAATCTAAAACCCGCCAATGCTCTCAAAACGTTCCTCTTCGATAAAACGTTAGATCAACAGCTGGATCAAATGCGGGACGCTGCAAAGAGCAAGTACTCAGCCGACGATATGTTTAACCTCGTTTCCGATCCGCTCACCCCCATTGAAGTCTTTAAAGCTCTCAAGGAGCTCCAGATACGCGGATTTAACGCCATGAAAGACCAATTACAAAAAATGTCTACAGGTAGACTTATGCTGCTATTACTTCTCTACAAGACCTTCCCGACTTCAGAGCCGGACGTGCCAACACCTCAAAACGCTGTAAGTATGATATTCAATGCTATTGATGATCGGCATCCAACAAAAACATACCCAGACAAATATGGCGATTGCCCCCCTGTCCCATTTACGGTCAAGCCCATGGGAAATGTGGAGGGCAAACACTTCAAAGCCCCTGCTCCGTAATTCAAGGAAACTTTCGTTTATTATCAAACGCGCTTATCCTTCATCATCATCAACTCGGCCTCGTCCGTCATCATGGCAGACCAGACCTCCTCCTCCGACATCCTCGCACCGGGATCGGGAAAGCTAGGGGCGGAGGCGTTGAAGGGCCTCCAAGCCCCGACAGCGGCCGCGGTCGAGTCGCCGCAGTCCGATTTCGGGGTGGTCGCGTCGCCGCCATTCGACCTTTTCCCCTCCTGAAATCGGGTCCACCAGGCGGCCCTCGACTCCCTCCACACCTGCCTGGACCTTCCCGCGATGATGCCCAGCGCCAGCCGAATCTTAAAGCCCGCCGCCTTGTAAATCTTGCGCCCCACCTCGGCCTCCGCAGGCGTCTCGTACCACTCCTTGACGCTGTTGTACAGCTTCAGCGCCCAGCGGCGGCAGTCTATCACGTTGACCTGAACGGCGCTGAGTTTCGCTAGCGTCACATTCTTAGACCGCGCCGCGCGGCGAGCATCCTTCAGCAGCTTCGTCGCGCTCTTCCTCTCCATGCTCATGGCGAGCTCGTAAGCGCCGTAGGAGGACTTCACAAAGAGCCGAAAGAGGACCATCACCCTCTCCTGCTCAAACTACGGTGTCAATAATAATAATAATGATATCAATCGAACCAAGCGTGAACAATACCCACGTCAGTCATAACTTTCCCGGAAGTCGAGAGAGCGCCGAATTCCCCCCGCGAAATCACCGTAGTCGGCATCTTATACCACGTCATGCAGTAGCGAGACACGGTGTTGGCCACCACAAAGTCCTCCTTGGCCATCTCCCCGAGGCGCAGGCGCACAGCCTCGAGCTGCGGACACTGCGGAAATCGGTGGCAGGAAAATTCTTCGTACAGGTTCCCCATCACAGCCTTGTGGGCGGCTTCCACCATGCAGTACATGCTCCAGTGGTGGAAAATTTGGACCTCGCGCACCGTCGTGCAGAGCACGCGCACCGACACGCACTGGTTGAACCTCTCCACTGACCTGGGAAGCAAAATCTCCGTAGTTATCGAGGTGTCTTCCCCCCGGAACATGCGCGCCTCCGCAAATTTCCACGTGAGCTCGTCCTCGCCGTTCTGATTGAACACGCCGAAGATCCTCCCAATCGGCACCAGGTTGAAATTTGCCGCAAATAAAATGTCCAGCTCAAACTTGTGCAGCGCCTCCTTGGTCACCAGGCTCGGACTGATATCGTTGCAAGCTCGCCTGCAGACATTTATTACGTGGGACCACCCGCCGGCCTTAAAGCTGAGCCCCTGGTGGAGCTTGAGCATGATCTGTTTGGAAAAATATCTTCGCGTGACTTTTTGAAAACCATAAACAAAAATTATCATTATCGCTCAGTAAATTTTGCGCGCCGTAGACGTCACTCACCACAAAGCAGGTGGCCATTACGAGCAGCCGCGGGTGATTCGGCAGCTTTTTTTCCACGCGAAAGAAAAGCTCGAGGGATCGCAGCAGATACTCATACTGAATCTTGCGATTTCCATGTAAAATTTGGCAGGAGAGCATGGCCGCATTGTAAATATCGACGTCGAATTGGAACGGCATGTGCGTGGACATTGAAATTTTTCAGGGGCCTGATTTTTCTTGCTCTAACGCCTGCAAATTTAAAAAATATTTTTTGACCCACACTTGTGGCCCTTCAGGGGTAGCCTCGCGCCCTTTTTGCCCTGATTAAAAAATGACCTTTGGTGGTCACGTACCCCTCACCCCTGCAGCCTTGCGCCCCTGAAAAAAAAACCCTGACCCCGGGTGGTCACGTACCCACCCATTCTTCTTAAATAACTCCCTGCGAATTCTCGCGCTGTAAAAATCCACGCCATGCCCGTGCACGATGCGTATCTCGAGGAGCTTCGGGGCAAGCTCGCTGGAGTCCACCAGGAATTTTCTGAAATGTGTATGGACGAAGAGGCAATCTCCAGGTATTTGACGTATCGCGGGGGTTTTCGCATGGATAAATCTTGGAGTCTCCCCAAGGGCGCCATGTGCAGAAAGGAGCTTTCTGTGCGGGTCATTGCGCTCAATTTGGAAATTTCCAAGGCTGAGTTGGATCTCCCCAAGAAACTTGAGGAGCTCAACAAGTTTAGGGAGGAACACGCCGAAAAAAAGTCGACCATGCACTTCGAGTTTCCTTCTTTGGAGACCGATTTTGACCGCCCTCTTCACATCAAAGAAGATTTATTCGCCAAGGACCAGGATGCTGTCTGGGGATTAAAGGAAAAGCTCCACACGCTTCTCTGCAACAACTACCCCATCGACGCCGAGGCCTTCCACGACAAGATGAAGGAGCTCATTGACAAGTCCAACGACCTCCTCTACCGCATCCGCATTGTCGAGTGCGCCAACGCAGACGCCCAAATTTCTTGAATAAACTGCAAACCCCACTGTATCCCGCCTCCCCAGTCCATGCACTACTCACTGCACAATTGATTTTTCTTCCTCCTCCTCCTTCCCTTCATCCTGCTTGACATATTTTTCCCCGCCCATAGCCCGGTAGAGCTCCGACCCGCTGTGCACGGGAATTTGCAGAGACGACAGCTTGTAGTAGAGGGGGTGAATCCTGAGGTTGTTGATGATGCCGCTCAGCGAGTGCATGCGAAATGCGTCGTACGCGGTCGGCTGAAAGAAGGGCGCGCAGAAGTGAAAGTGCAGCTTGTACACGCTGGGAGGGTAGTTTGCAAACACCATGATATCCCCCGCGCTGACCCCAGCGTACTCCCGCTGTATCGCCACCACGCACTGCTCGTAGAGCCTCTCCAGCATCCCAATGTGCTCCCCCCTCAGGTCGCGCACGCTCCTCAGCGACGGGTCAGCCACGATCGCCAGCCAGTTGAACCTGTGCCTGACGACGGCGCCCCCTCCGCACTTTAGCGCATATGGCTTCCCCTCAGCGGTAGTAAGTGCGTCCGCGGGCTTCTCCACTGCCCATCGCTCGCCACCCTTCTCATGCCTCTTGTCCGTCCACCGCTGCACGATTCCGTAGTTTTCTGCTCTCCACTCGACCACTTGCTGCTGCTTGATGTCCTTGTTGTCCGCACCCCAGCCAGTCAACTGCTTATCCGCGCCCCATCCAGTCACGTGCTTATCCGCGCTCCAACCACCCACCTGCTTATCCCAGGCCCACCTCTGCCCCTTCTCCTCCGCTCTCCAGCCGCGGCCCCACACATCCCCACCCCCGCACACAGGCTGCTGACCCCTCCACCCACCCTGCTGCTGCTGCTGCGCGCGCGCCTTGAACGCCCTCGCCTGCCTCCGGTGCCCGTTCAGGTCGGGGAGGAGCACAAACTCCTCCGTCCGCAGCTTCACAAACTCGGACTCGCGGTCGCTCCTCACAACCTCCTGCACCCAAACCTTGCTCGGCCTCTCAATCTCCTGGCGTATGAATGCCTGAGATTCCGCCGACTGGTGTGTCTCGGGAGTCTCCACCAAAAAACGCATGCCCTCCGATGGCGTCACCATCATCATCATCTCGTTGCAGGCTAGTTACACCCCCACCCCATCTCTCTGTAAATACAGGACACCACCGTACGAATCCTTGAAGGCAGTCTTATTTATTTACAATACAAACGCCGCGCCTCGCGGCAGAAACCTCTCACTCAGCGGGCGCCGCGGGGGCCTCCGCGTCGCGGTACTTCCGCTCCTTGTTGTACAGCTCGATGTGCCGCTCAGCCTCATCCAGGACCCCCCTCGCCTTGTCGATGCGCTTCTGCAGCTTCTCGATCCGCCCGCTCAGCACCTCCTCCGCCAGCCTGCGGTGCGGGCGCGGGGGGCCGCGCTTCTTCACCACGCGCGGCTCGCCGCCCTCCGCCGCCTTCTTTCCCAGCCCCTTTCGCGGTCCCCTGCCCCCAGACCTCCTGCCCTCGCCGGAGGCCTGCTGCTTCTCCTCGCCGGCGGGGGCCGCCGCGTCCTTCACGTTGTCCTTGGTAGTCATTTGCTTTTTTGTGTGCTGCGAGACTTGGCAGGCGCCGCTCCTACCAGCGACGATGGAATTTCTTTTTTTCGATTTTGGGTCACGTATCGCTTTTCTTTTGTTGGTCACGTACCCCCTCTTTTGTTGGTCACGTTACTTTACCTGATCGGCCAAGACGTCACTAACCTCATCACGCCCGCTTCGGCAGCACCATCCCCCCGGGCAGCGTCACGGCCGCGTGCGTCATCTTGGTGTCGTGCATGCAGTACTCCGCCAGCTCCTCCCACCTCCCTTCGTGGGCCATCTTCACCGCCTCCAGCCCGCTGCTGGTCTTCACCGGCAGCCCGTTCTCCGTCAGCAGCCGATTCAGCGAAAACGTCTGCCCGAGCGCCAGCTTGCAACCCTCAAACGGGTCCACCATTTTCCGCACCCAGCTCCCGACCCGCTCGTCCGGCACGCCCCAGCGCCGCGCCAGGAACGGCAGGTCAAAACGCACCCCGTTGAACGCGCACAGCAGCGGCGCCTCGTCGAGGAGCCGCATGAACTCCCCGGGGTCGCCCCCCTGCGCGAAAACAAACGACCGCTCCACCCCCCTGCAGGGGTCGTACGCGCACGCGCAAGTCACGTCGCAGCTCTCCGCGTCCAGCCCCGTCGTCTCAATGTCAAACGCCAGCACCGGCGAGCCCCCGCCAGACGCCGGGGTCGTGTACCGCCACTCCTTCCTCCTACTGTCGCTCGAAAACGACGACGGCCTCTTCAACATGTGCCAGTCTCAGCTTCAGACCCCGCCCTCCAGTCGCAGCCGCACGGCGCACGCCCGCAGGAAGCTCTCGGTCTCTTGCGCCCTCCTCCCCTCAATGATCTGCAGGTGCCTCGAAATGGGCAGCCCGGCTTCTCCGCGCGACTCGCCGCGCACAATCTCCGCGAGCTCGGGGCTCACTGCTGTGAATGTCGTCGACGCGCCAATGCGCTTGGACCCGGCGGCAGCAGACATACCAGCAGAGGGGAGCCGAGAGCCCCACCAGCGACGATGGCAGCAAAAAAATGCCTTGGCCCCGTCCCCCCCAAAAAGCGCTCAAGCCCCATATATTTAAGCATGCCCGCAAATCTCGCTAGGGTTGCGCCTTGCATACAGAGAAGCGCAACCTGTCGTGTGTAGTTCAAGCAGAGAAAGCACTATTAGTATGAGTGACGCCGAACCCGAGGCAGGTGATTCGGCGGGAGGTGCTCATGGAGAAATGGAGGTAGAGGTAAGCAGGAATGATATGATCAAGAAGCTTTTGAAGGGAGGACGCGCAACTACTAAAGTGATGAGGAAAAACCAACGCGAACTTGACGAGGACCCTCAAAAATACATTGTGTTCTGGAGTCAGATCAGCGCGTGGTACCACGCGTACGATGACAACGACGACGACGATAGCAAAAACGAGATTCGTAGTAAAGTTCTCAAACTCTTGTTGAAAAAACCAGAGAATTTTGCGCTGCTTTCAGTGGACGAAATGCGCGAACTCGCTGAGGACCCCCAAGCAGCCGCATCAGGAGCTTCGTCGAGGAAGAAGCCATCGGCCCTTACGGTCTTCGACCCAAAGGCAGGAAACGCAACCACTTCAGATCTCAGTGTTTTAAAACCTGTAAAAGGCGAAAAGACTGCATCTGAATGGCTCGCGCAGAACTTTGGCGGCATGAGTTCCTCGGCCATTGAGGATTTGCAAGATGCGCATAATAGTTTTAAAATGGGAGATATTACTCAAGGAACCGCGAAAGTTATCAGTGGCTTGACAGAGCAACGGACAGAGCATCATTACATGGAACACGTAGGCGCATTAAAAGTGACCGTCGGAAGGCATGGACTAAAAGACGAGAAATACCAAAAGACCCCCCCGCTGATTGTTTCGCCTGGTGATGATCCAACATTAGGGGAGTGTTCCTTTTACAGGGGTACTCTTGGTCTTGAAGGATGGAAACTTCAACCGCTAGATGAAGATACCATGTGCAATGCATCAATCAAGAAAATTATCGGGGATGGACAACTGATCGTCAGTTTCAGGGCGAATTTTAATTTACTGAGGTATAACATCAGAAATTTGATTCCCACCCCCACAGCCAATGCTCATAAATCTGAGATAAAGGGTGACAAAACTGTTTTCCCCAATGTAGGAGGGTCGCATTTGGGGCTTGCTACATACCCCCTGACCACCCTACCTTTGAAAACAACAATCCCATATCTCAGGCAGCCTACAGAAGTCTATGCTCTTACTGGGTTTGTGGCCTGGGAGCAGATGGCTATATCCGAATCGAATTCCTTGGTCGTAAATCCAATTTTTCATGAGTTTACACCCAAATACGTCCACGTCGACCCCGGGTATGATGAAATCTGCCCCCCCGGTATCGATACAAACACTGTTGCGCAACAACTAGCTGCGGCAGCCGCGAATTGCAACTCACTGGATCTGTTCTTTAAGGCTGTGAAGAGGACTTGTGATCCAATCGATGAAGTCCCCAGCGATAAAATCACTGACTTCCATGGAAACACGTGGCTGGATTTAATCGTTAATAAGTACAAAAAACTTGATCAAAATCGCGACCTAATTTTTTTTGCAATGTTTCATCCAGCAGGGACTTGCATGCAGTGCAGGCTTACCGTCACTCCCTCCAACAGGGATGTCCAAAAATACCTGCGTGACTTAAAGGAAAAGCGCGCTAAGCAATTGGAGGAGTTGACGAAGAAGGCCAAACAAAATGCAGCTTCCAATGGACACGCTATTGAAATCAATGCTGATGATATCCTCTCGGAATTCCACCTCACATGCTGTGAATTGGAGTTTCCGGGACTCGATCCGGCTGATGACAAGGAAACTTTGACACTGAAAGTAGAGCCCCTCAAAGACTATTTGAAAAAATATAATATAACAAGCTGGGACGAACTCACAGTACTTCGAACGTTCGGCTACGGATATTTGCGAGACAATAAGACCCATGAAGATGACGGTGGAAGCAAACAAGAAATCGATGAGCTTGATCCCAGCGGTGTTCTTTGTTTCATTGCGTTCCCTACTAAACTTGTACTAGAGTCGGGTGGGACACGCCACAGTAATTGTCGTCCCAAATACTCCACCTCACGTTCCGCTAAGAGCAAATCAGGTGCGAAATCTCGGGGGGTTTCCAAGATTTTTTATGAAGACGATTGCAATGATGACCCTGAATCGGGAACAGTCCCAGGAGCATGCAAGTATTGGGATGGCTACAATTTTCCCAAAACGCTCAAAACCCATGGGTGCAAACTCATATGCGATAAAAATAATGTAGTCACTGGATGCGCACCAATCCCTGAAAAAATCAGTGGTTTCAGCCACCCCCAAGCTAAAATGCCCAAGCCGTCCGATTTCTGCATAGATCCTTTGCATGCCTTCCAGTACATGATTGACCCCAAGTTGAGCCAACTTTATCCGAAGTTCGTTCACAAGGATGTCGCCAAAAGACTCAAAGAGCTCCAAGGAACAAAATGCCCTGGATCTATTGGAAGTGCTCTGACTGGAGCATTTGCTGCGATTTTTGAGAACATTAGCGAATCATACCCCTGCACAATCGAGAATGGAAAATACATTGCATATTTCACAGACAACATCGACGAAAACGAAACATACGACAATCTTTTGTATAATTTCGATGAGAAACTGAGAACTTTGTCTGCCAATGCAGAGTATGACTACTTACCCAACAACTGTACCCCTGGCCAATTCGTCTATTATAGAACTCAAGATGATGAATCCTGCACAGAGAAAAGGAACCGGACATATCTAGCAACCATGTTGCTGTATGCGTGTATGTATTGCATGCCGTCCGCACCCCCCCCTTACACTCTTGCGGATATAATCAAGAGCATCATAGACACGTCGCCCCCCTCTGATATTAAGGAGTTAAACAAGTTAATTCAACATGGCTGGGAAATAGCAGTGTTTCTAGCGGCCTTGTGTGACAGACTGAATTATCTCCTAATAACCGATGCACAAGATAAGTTTCCCATCGCTATGGACTGTGAAATGCCACCAATCGAAAATGCTAAAATTGCCATTGTTCAAGCCATTCCCGAGTGCAAAGAGTGGATATTCTACACTCAAGAATACGACAAGTACAGTGACGGCAAACTTATCGATGATTTCCTCCTCCGCGGTTACTACTTGCAAGTTTCCGCGCTAGACCCGGGAGAATATCTCACAGTATCAGAAGTCATGAAAATCTTCGATGGACTGGGTAGGAAAGAATTACGAAATTTGAAACAACAATTCGAACAGCATGTCAATGCCACGAAGGAGAGATATAATCGAATCAAGTTATCTTGTTCCTCTCGGGAAGAGGACGACGAGGACGCGCCGTTATTTAGCCTTTTCTCTGCTCAAACCGGTGATCAGCACTCGCAGCCAGCCCCAGCTGGTGACGGTGAGAAGAAGAAGAAAAAGAAGAAGAGGAAGCATCCCGAGGAAGAAATCGTTCGCTTTGATTGCGCTCAATGTGGCGCTGATGGTGCTGGATGCATGGGCGAAGAGGGTGGTCCGCTGTACTGCTTCGAATGCAGTGAGCAGATCAAATGCCAGCAATGCAACAAATTTGATCCACGAGGTGCTGTTGACGACGAGGACGATTTATACTACTGTGAGGATTGCTGGCAGTATTCTGGTTTCATGCTTTAGACTTATCCACAAGCCTCGACAGTCCCGATCAACCTACCTCAAATCTACTCGAAAAATCTCGATCTGAATTAGATGGGCATGAGTTGCCTTTGATTCAACGGTATTTCAACCTACACTCTACAATATATTTTGTTTTATGCTTGAACAAGCACGGAATAAAGACAAATTACACACAAACACAAATATCACCGCCTCACGACGCCGACTCGCAGAGCGCGTCCGACGTTGCCATCGCGAGCGCAAACACGGCGACGAGGTACAGCCCGCTGTAGCCGAAGCCGAGCACGCCCATCAGCGACAGCACTAGCGAGTCCGCGAATACCGTGAGCCTAACCGTAAAGCCGCCCTTCCCCCCGCGAAGCTTGACTAGTGCCCTCGTAGCCACTGCCCATAGTATTACGGGGTTGTAGGGCGTCTCCGCGCCGAGGTACAGCCTGCTCGATATGACCTGCAGCGTCGCGGCGATGAGGTTGTAGATCGGGGGGTCTTCGTGCACCCCCTCGGAGGAGCGCCACGACCTGTACGCGAAAAGCAGCGCGTAGGCGCCCGAGTAACAGCACACTGCGATGTAGAAGAACCGCTCCTCCACCGTGACGAATCCCGAGTCCCCGTCCGGCGCCAGCGCCAGCGGGAGCGCAGCCACGCACGCGGCCACCGTCACCCAGTCGCTGCACCCCCCCTTGCCATGGGCCCCTGCAGCCCTGCTGTTCACCACGAGGTAGCTGAGCGACCGCACGACAAACACGGCCAGCAGGCACAGCAGCCAGTACGCCCAGGTCGACACGGCTGTCCTCTGAAAATATGCGACGCGCCCGCACACGAGCACGTCCCCCCCGCCGTCCAAGACGTCGCACGCGCTCACGTCGTACCCGTGCGCGGGGTCCAGCACCCGCCCGTCATTCCCGCGCGTGCACCCGGCCCCGCCCCACGCCGCGCTCGCGTTGTACCTCGGCCTCTCCGCGGACGGGAAAATGGACCCGAATGGCGCGGCGCACAGCGCTCCGCCCCCGCCTGGGACGCACGGCGCGCTCGCCCATCCCGCATCCGGTAGGTCGGCCCGCGGCGTCCAGTGCGACGGCTTCGCGTAGATCCCACGCACGTTCACGCGCGTGCAGCAGCTGTCCGCGACGACCAGCGCGTCCCACCCGCCGGACCACCTCACCTCGCGCCCATTGGATGCCAGCAGCGGCACGGAGTCGTCCAGGTTGAACACCTCGGCGCGCGCGGCCGCCAAGAACCACGCGGCGCACAGCAGCGGCACTCGAAGCATTTCCGTTTTTGTTCGCTAACCGCCCCTCTGATAATAAATAGCGGCCTCGCGCGACCCTTATTAAAAGGCGCGGGGCCAGCCTGCCGAATGCGCACCCTCCTGAACTCCCTCACCACAGTGGCGTGCGGCCTCGTCCTTGCCTTCTTCGCTACGGACAAGGTGTGCCTGCTCCACCAGTCGTACCAGCTCCAGTCTGCAAAAATCGAAAAGGAGTCGTGGCTCCGCGAGCAGTGCGCCAAGCCGGACTTCTACTCCAACATGCGATACCACACGAGCATCTGCGAGGAGGTCGAGTCCACAGCCCGCATAGGCGCGCTCTGGCACGCCGTCAACGAGGTCGCAGAGTCGCTCCCATTCGGAGAGCTGCTCAGGGCCATACAGCGCGCAAGCTGGCCCGTGCTGGCCTCCGTGGCGCTCGCGTGCCTCTTCTTTCCATCCCTCCTCATCTCCCAGATGCGCACGGTGAGGCACGAGCGCATCCCGTTCTACAGCTGCAAGCCGGGGGACGCGTAGCCCGTGATGCGAGGGTATTTAACGCCCTCGCGCCACCACCACCACTGACATTGCCATGTCCGACGCGATTGCGGGAAACGAGTCCCGCATCATCCAGGCGTTCACCACCAACCAGACTGAAGAGCACTTCAGGTGGGGCTTCCTGGTGTACTGCATGGAGGTCGCGATGGGCTTCAAGCAAATATACGCAGAGACTGTGGCTGCAGGAAACCTGCCCGGGCTAGCTGAGCCCCAGCTGCGTCTGCGCCAGTTGGAGGCGTCAGAGACCATTCAGAAGTCTGCAGTGCAGAACTACGCGCACAACCACACACGCCACAGGGATGTTGAGGCAGTTCTAACGGCAATTAGGGCACTCAAGGCTCCTCGCGCAGCGGGGGCAGATGCAGTTGCTGCAGAGCGAGACAGGCTCAAGGAGGAACTTAAAAAAAGAGATGACACTATATCAGCAGCCAGCGCAGCAGCGCTTGTAGAGACCAAAAGGCAACTTGACGCCCAGAAGCAAGATAATGACAGCCGAAATGCTGCATCCGTGCGCGAACTGCAAACGGTCAAAGGCCAACTGTCAGCCGCACAGCAGGAGCTCGACAGGCTCAAGGCGGCCCAGCCGCTCGGGGACAAGATCGACGGCATACAAGGGACCCTTGCAGCGACCCTCACACGGTTGGGGGACGCAGAAGTACAAATGATAGACAAACTCAAAACAGCCGCGCCGCCTCTCCCGCCCGACCTCGACGCGCTGATCAAAGATTACCTCCGGCGCCAACCCACGTGGGATCAGGCGCGGCACGGAATGGGAGGCGTAGACATCGCAGCCCTGCAGGCTAAGGCGGGGCTGGTCGATGGCCTCCA
>Ga0172372_10009163_pt1 | contig 12907 bp, 1 predicted proteins | sample LakKiv5m_2_FD_114544 | JGI IMG/M metagenome (GOLD analysis project Ga0172372, IMG submission 114544) | Freshwater microbial communities from Kabuno Bay, South-Kivu, Congo - kab_092012_9.5m | ecosystem: Environmental > Aquatic > Freshwater > Lake | place: Democratic Republic of the Congo...
AGTTCCATATAATATTTGGAAAGACCCAGTTAAATCAGTAATACATCCTTCAGGATTTAAAGAGTTTTCTGATCTTACAGTTCAAAGCTTTGCTTCAGCAAATATGAAAGTTGGAACTGCTTCATCATTAAGTCTATTAGTAAATATTGATAATACACAATCAATGTATACTAAAAATAACTTTGGTATGGTATATGAAGACGATCAGTTTGAAGATGGATCTATTGAAAGAATATTATTTGAAGAAGGAGTTGCATTAAAACCTTATATATTATCTACAAGTAATAAAGTAATCCGTATTGATGATATTAGTTCACAGTTTACCGGAACATCAAATCTTGGAATAGTTACTACAAAACAAGTATCATTTGCTTCAACTCAGCTATATCAAATAGGAGTAAATACCGAAGGATTAAATGTTGGTGATAAGATTGGATATTCTACATATCATTTTAATCCCGATAGCACATACATTCTTACTATAGGAACAGATTACGTAGGATTTAGTAGTGATACTCCTCATAGACTTTATTCTAATAATGGAATATCAACAACAATCACTCAAACATTAAGTTTTTATAGAAGAATACTTGGTGATAAGATTGTTGGTGTGACATCATTTAAGCTGAAAAATGATGATATTTCAGTATTTTATAGAGAGTTTGATGCCACAGATACAAATATTATTAATATAGAAAATAATAGTTTTAATCTAGAAAATCACAACTTTCAAACCGGACAAAAAATCATCTACACGCCACAGTATATGCCAATCACAGCAGTTGCTACTACTACTGTTGGATCTGGAGCGATTTTGGAACCAGTATTTGTTGGAACTGCATATTCTGTATCTAGAATAAATGTGATTTCTGGAGGTAGTGGATATGATAATGTGAATAAGCCATTGATTGAGATTTTAGGAACAAAAACCCCTCTTGGAATAGGGACATTTAATCCACTAATTCAATCTGGAATTATTACCAGCATTCAAATAATCTATCCAGGTTATGGTTATTTCCCCGATGCACTGGGAGAAATCGGTATTCATACATCTGCAGAAAGTGAAGGAAGAAAGGATATTATAATGGCTGTTGGCGGAGGAATAGGAAGTGCGATTTATGAAAGAGGATATAACGTAGCCATCTCAACAACAGTAAGTGGAGTTTCCTCATCAGTTGTTCCAAACTTTTCAGGACAACAAAATGTGTTTTGGGGATTTAATGATCCATATATTCCAGTTAAATCAACAACTGGGGCGGGAGTTGACGCTAAGTTTAGTGTATTCATTGTATATAATTCAACTACTGGCTCACCTATATCAACTTCTGTAATTTTGAGAGACGGTGGAAGAGGATACTCTGTTGGAGATGTCGTTTCTATTGCAGGAACATATATGGGAGGAGAAACTCCAGGAAATGACCTATCGTTTGTAGTATCAAAAGTAGCAAACACAAGAGTAGTTTCTGGTGCAGATGTTATCTATACAAATGTTCCGTCTCAAACACTTGTTGGATATGGAACTGGCGCACGATTTAATGTTAGTAGAAACTCTCTAGGTGATATTAGTGAGGTATCCGTAATATTTGGTGGCAAAGATTATGAACTAACTGATAATGTGGCTATTGCTGGAACTTACATTGGAGGAAATACTCCTTTAGACAATCTTTTTCTATCTCCTATCTTATTGGGAACTGATAAACTTCCAAGAACTCTATATGTCGATAAAATCAGTAATATTTCATTTAAAGTTTCTGGCATTTCAACTGGCGATACTCTTGACTTTTCTTCTATTGGTGTGGGAACTCATACTTTTGAGGTCGCATATGATCCAAATGCAAGTTCACTTGTGACGATTGATAATATTATTCAATATCCACCATATAGAAAAAATCTTCAGCTATCTTTATCTAAGGAAGTTGGGTTTACAACTAATATTGTCTACGTTCAAAGTGGAATTAGTTCAGTTATTCTAAATGATATTCTACAAATCAATGATGAATATCTTTCAGTCAAAAATATTAATATTGATGGTCCAAATAGTATTTTGGTTGAAAGAGGATTTATTGGAACCAAGAAAAGCGTTCATAATGTAATGGATCCAGTTTATGTCATTTCTGCAAATTATAATATTGTAGGAGATATCATTTATTTTACAACTGCTCCATATGGTCCAACGGGATTACCTGGCTTTGAAGTAAAATCATCTTTTGCTGCAAGAACATTCAGTAGAAGATTTGACCCATTTAATGAGAACGATGAAAATCTTATCTTTGATGATGTTTCAAATCAGTTTAATGGTATTGGTGCCACTAACTTTATTTTAAAATCTAATGGAGAAAACGTAGTTGGTATATTTACCAATACAAATAGTATTACTGGGGCTTCTGCTGGAGTGGATATTAATAATAATCCATTGATATTAATTAATAATATTTCACAGATTGGAGGAAAAGATTATGTCATAGATACTCCAGGACAAAATACAATAAGATTTATTAGTGGAGTTCCTTTAGCTGGAAAAATTACAAAAGTTGGATATACTACTGGTTTTGGATATCAATCTCTTGTTGGAGCTTCTGCAACTGTCTCAGTATCCGCAGCCGGGACTATTTCTAATGTATACTTAACTGGATTTGGTAAAGGATACAGAACTGCTCCATTAGTTTCTATTGCTTCCACTGTTGGTATTGGAGCATCACTACTCTCTACCATAAGTGTTGGAGGAACAATCACCTCACTGACGATTGCAAATCCGGGGTCTGGATATACTAATACCATTCTACCAGAAATAAGAATAGATTTACCTCAAAACTATTATAATATTCCATTAGTTTATGATGCTGGGTCAAGTGGTGTGGGAACCGGGGCAAAAGCTTCAGTTATTGTTGGAAATGGGTCAAGTATTATTTCATTTAATCTAGATGATCCTGGTAAAGGATATAAAGTTGGAGATATATTAATTGCTCCTGGAATTACTACTATTCCAAATACTTCAAACTTTCAAGCATTTAACATCACAGTCTTAGAAACATTTACTGATAGTTTTTCTGGATGGTATCCAGGACAGTTTATACAGTTTGACGACCTATCTCCATTTTTTAATGGAAGAAAGAAAAAGTTTGTAATTACCGTAACTCAAAATGGACTTAAAGAAACTATAAGCCTTAAATCTAATCCCGATAATGTAAGCATTGAAGATAATCTTTTTGTATTCATAAATGACATATTACAAGTTCCTGGAGAAGCATATACTTTTAGTGGAAGTAGACTGACATTTACCGAGGCACCGAAAGCAAACTCAAAATGTAATGTGCTATTCTTCCGTGGATCAGATTTAGATGTAGAGCAAGTAGAACCACCAAAAACTATTAAAGAAGGAGATGAAGTCCAAATCAGTGAAAATATTAATGATCCGTTTGATAGACAGCAGTTTGAAAGAGTTGTTAAGGACATCGTTGCTGTAGATATTTTAGATACTTTTCCATACGACAGTATTGGAATAAACACTGATATAACTAAAATAAGACCAATTAACTGGACTAAACAAACTCAAGACCGAATTATGAATGGGTCACTATACTCTAAGTCTAGACCAAGCCTTAAATCTAGAATTACTCCTACCGCAAGAGTAATTAAAAATATATCAAAAACTGATACAGAAATATATGTTGATAGTGCTACTCCACTTTTTGAGGATCTTGATGAAACCAGAGGAGTTCCAGAAGATCTAAGAGATATTATTTTATTAGACAACATACAAATATCTGAACCAACAGTTAAAGTTAATGTGTCCGCCTCAAGTAGCATTTCAAGTATTGATATTATCAATCCTGGTAATGGATATCAAACACTAACAAATCCTGTCCTAGCGATTTCAAGTAGATTTATAGAAAGAAAAGACCCAATCTATAACTGGACCAGCTCTGGAATAGTCACTACATTAAACTTTAATTCAGTTGGATATGGAACGGGGTTTGTATCTGTAGGTTCTAGTGGACTAACCGCTATAAGCTATAATGGAACTTCTTGGGAAATCGCAAATAGAATATCCCCAGAATATGACTTTAATGATGTTATAGGTTATCAAAATACTTATGTTTCTGTAGGACAAAGTGCTTCGGTGTACTCAAGAGTTGGACTATCCACAAACACTTCTTGGAATAAGATAGAGTTGTATAGAGTTGTTTCAACTATTCCAACAGTGATATCTTTTCAAGAGAGCACTTTTGGAGGAGTTTTAAATAAAATAACATATAATTCAGACAAAAACACTTTAATAGTGGTGGGTCAAGATGGATATACATTTAGTTCAATAACTGGATTATCTACCACTAGACTATATGAAAATAGACAAATATTTTCTAACTTAAACTCAATATCATATAACTCAACGCGGTTTGTTTCGGTTGGGGATAATGGAGATATTATATACACAGAAAATGGGGAAGTTTGGGATATTATTTCAAGTAAAGCTACAACTCAAAATCTAAATGATATTATTTGGGATGGAAGTAGATTTATTGCAGTTGGTAATAACTCAACAATTATATCTTCTTTAAATGGAATAACTTGGAATATAATTAATTCTTCTTCTATTGGAAATATTTCCCGAATTTACTACAGTGACGGTATTTATAGTATTATCAATAGTGTTGGAAAGTTATATTATTCATTAAATCTTTCATATTGGGAACTACGTCAAGTAAGTTCTGGTGTTATATTGAGAGATATTATTTCAACAGGTATTGGGGATAATAGTTTGTATGTATCTGTTGGTTCTACTGGATTTATTTCACATAGCACGCCAATAATCAATAAAGCTACTACAAACACAACAACATTAAATGGAAGTCTTAACACTGTATCAATAACAAATGGTGGATTTGGATACTCAACATCTAAAAATATTCTCGCAATTGTAGAAACTGAAGTTTCTAATAGAGAGCAGGTATACTCAATAAAAGCAAAAGGAGATTATGGAATTATTAAAAATGTAACTGTATATCCTGCTAATACTGTAGGATTTGGAACTAACTCTCCAGCAATAGAATTCGTATTACAATCTGAAAACTTTAATGTAAGTTTACCAACTATTCAATATACTCAACCTGAAATCGGTGACTATTTTATTATCAGTGATAGTAATGTAATATGTGGTCACGCATTAACTGGAATAACTACTAGTCTTGGAGGTATGGCTAATTACCCGGCTTCTAAAGTTGGAACTGCAACTACATTTATTGATGGGATTTATTCTGTTGAGAATGTGACCTCATCCTCTCTTGGAATAACTACTGTAAGATGTTTTTTTGCTGGAGCCCCAACAAATATAAGCATCAATATTGGAATAAATACAACAGGATTTTATGGAAGATATAGTTTTGGTATAATATATGATTATCAAAATCGTTCAAGAGAAAATCCAAAATCATTCACCATCAATAAAGATAATGGATTGATTGGTATAAACAGTGGTCCTATGATTTATAGAACCAGAGGTATTGTTTAAATAGTTAACCTAAATACAAGAAAAACTCGCAAATGTCTGCCATCATAACCGACCAGTTTAGAATACTAAATGCTGAAACATTTATTAATAGTATAGTATCTACTGGAACTACATTTAACAAATATTATACATTTATAGGTCAACCTAATGCAACAAATGCATTAGCTGGAGGAATACCTAACTGGGGAGAAGGACCAGCACCATTAGATGGATTTAGAGAAGAAAATGATATTAAATCATCAATAATATCACTCAGAAGAGTTTCTAATGGTGACATCAGAAGAGTTATAAGAAAAGTTAAATGGGCTGCCGGAAATATTTATGAAATGTATAGACACGACTATGACATTTATAATAGAACTCCAATTACGTCTCAAGCTAGCTTGTATGAAGCAAACTATTATGTTGTTAATGATGATTTAAGAGTGTATATTTGCTTGCAAAATGGTTCCAACCCAGACTATCCAAAAGGAAAACCATCATTTGATCCGCCTACTTTTATTGATTTAGAACCTAGACCTGCTGGAACGAGTAATGATGGATACATTTGGAAGTATCTATTTACAATAAAGCCTAGCGAAATAATCAAGTTTGATAGTATTGAGTTTATACCAGTTCCGGAAAACTGGGGCAGCGGTGATACCGTTTCGATGAAAGAGAATGCCATTGACGGAAAGATTGAGATTATAAGTATTAAATCAAGAGGAACTGGATATCAACCCATTTCACAGACATTTAATAATATTCCTATACTTGGTGATGGTGTTGATGGAAAAGCAACAATAACTATTGATAGTTTTGGTAAGGTTGCAGATATTTTTGTTTCTGATGGAGGAAAAGAATACACAAAAGGTATTATACGATTTGAACCAGGGGCTCCAGGTATACCAGCAAGTTTAACAAACACTGGAAACATAGCACAGTTTGATGTGATTATTCCACCAAAAGGAGGTCACGGATATGATATTTACCGAGAACTTGGTGCATACCGGGTTTTAGTTTACTCAAGGTTTTCTACTGACGAGCAAAATCCAGATACTATTTTGGGAAATGATTTTGCTAGAGTAGGAATTATAAAAAACCCAACAGTCATTGGAAGTAATACCCAAATATTAGATATGGCAGAGGTTTCTGGATTAAAAGCATTAAAACTATCTGGAATAACTTCATTAACCACTTATCCTGTTGATGGAATTATCAGCCAAACTATTGGAACCGGAAAAACTGCAGTTGGATTTGTGGCTTCTTGGAATAGTATCACAGGAGTTTTAAAATATTATCAACCAGTTGGACTAGCAACAGTTGGTGTAAGCTACCAAATACACAACTTCAAGTCAAATCCAGAAACTGGAGGAACTGTGAGTATTCGTGGCTCTATTTCACAAGTAACCGATTTGAATATTGATAACGGATTTACTGGATTAAGCACTGTAATAAATAATAGGACATATCAGCTAGGAAGCAGCTTCATTTCTGGAATATCTTCAGCAGAATATAATCAAAAATCTGGTGAGATTATTTACATTGATAATAGGGCGCCCATTCCAAGATCAGCTAGTCAAAAAGAAGATATTAAAATCGTATTGGAGTTTTAATAACAAATGCCTCAAAATACTAACTTAAATATATCTCCATATTTTGACGATTTCAATGAAAATAAAAACTATCACAAGGTTTTATTTAGACCAGGAACTCCAATACAGGCTAGGGAGTTAACAACTTTACAATCAATTCTTCAAAATCAAGTTGAAAAGTTCGGTCAACACTTTTTTGAAGAAGGTGCTATGGTTATTCCAGGTCAGTTAGCATATGATCCAGACTATACTTCTGTAAGTATTAATGATAGTCATTTAGGAATACCAGTTTCAACTTACTTAGATTTTTTTAAGGGAAAGTTAATTAAAGGTCAAGAAAGTGGAGTTGTAGCAAAAGTTGAAGATTATATCACAAATATACAATCAGAGAGAAATGTATACACATTATATGTAAAATATGTAACTTCAAGTGATACTAACTTTATTACGAATACATTTATTGATGGAGAAACATTAATAACTCTTGAAAATATAGATTATGGTATTTCTGGAATAAGAGCTAATGGAACTTTTGCAACTACTATTAACGAAAACTCAACTTCCATTGGTTCTGCTGCTAAAATCGCAGAAGGAATATATTTTATTCGTGGTTATTTTGTAAAAATACAAGAGCAAACAGTTATATTAGAACAGTATTTAAATACTCCATCATATCGTGTAGGATTAGAGATTAATGAAGATATAGCAGTGGCATCTAATGATTATGACGATTTGTTTGATAACGCTCAGGGATTTTCTAACTTTGCTGCTCCAGGAGCAGATAGATTTGTAATCCTTGCCACACTAATTAAAAAAGATATTAATGACTTTAATGATGAAAACTTTATTGAGTTATTAAGAGTAAGAAGAGGAACAGTAGAAAAGTTTGTAAAAAATACCAACTATAGCCTTATTAGAGATGAGTTAGCTAGACGAACTTATGATGAAAGTGGGGATTACTATATAAGACCGTTTGGAGTTTCTATAAAAGAGGGTTTAAATGATAATATTGGAAATAATGGAATATTTTTTGAAGGAGAAGTTACCAGACAAGGAAATCTCGCAAGTGAGGATTTGGCTTGTCTATCTATATCTCCTGGAAAGGCATATGTTAGAGGCTATGAAATAGAAACTCAAAACATATTATTTGATTTAGAAAAACCAAGAACTACAGAAAGAGTGGTAAATGAAAACATACAGTTCAGTTTAGGAAATCAATTATTAGTTAATAATGTTTATGGTTCAATACCTCTAGGATTTACCACAACAGCGCAGGTTCAGTTCTATGATGTAATGAACTCAGTTCCTGGAGTTTCTACTGGAAATATCATCGGTATATCAAAAGTTTATGATTACGAAGCAAGAAGTAGTGAGTATAAAGGACCTCAAACTGAGTTTGTGGTATCTTTATATGATACTCAACTTTTCACTAAACTAAAAGTCAGCACTGCGTTTTCTTCATTAACTATACCATCGTATATTGAAGGTAAAAATAGTGGAGGAAGAGGATTTTTATATCAATCCATTACCAATAGTGATGAGTTACTTCTTTATGATGTTTCTGGGGCATTTTCTATTAATGAACCTATAAGAATTGATGGAGAAGATAGCAATAGAATTATTGTTGAAATAAAAGATTATAAGATTGGAGACGTTCATCAAGTAGTAGCCAATGAAAATAATACTGGAGTGGGGACTTTTACTGCTAATACGGTGCTAAACAATAGATTATTTGTTGGTGATGTGAACTCCGCATACACTATAACTGCTGGCTCACCAGGTCCAAATGGGATTAGCACTGTATTTTCAACTTCTGGAGACGTTTTTAATATTATTGAAGTCAATGATATTGTATCTTACTCAAAACCTGGAGATACTCTACCTACTTATAATAGAGTTGCAACATTATCTCCAGAAGCTGGAACATTTACTATAGTATCTACGCCAAATGTTTCAGGGGTATCAACTGGAACCTTACCAGCAACAGAGATTACTCCAAGCGATTTCAAAAAGCTAGAGACTTCAATAATTAATCCATCAACATCAAACTTCTATTTAACTCTAAAAAATAATACGATTTCTAATGTTGATTTATCCAATACTAATGCAACTATAAAGAAAACATTTACAGTTAATGTATCATCAAGCTCATTTACTTTTGTATTAGATGTCCCAAGTTTATCATTTGAAGCTTTTGATGAAGAAAACTATACATTGACATATGTGAATGGAGGACAAGTAGTTTCTCTTGTGGAGTTTGTAAATATTACCTTCTCTGGAGATAGAAAGAGCGTAACGATATCTGGACTTTCACAAACGGGAAATGTATTATTAACCGCTGCTTGTAAGATCAATGTAGTTTCTACTCGCAAAAAGTTTTTTAATAGATGTTCTTCCATTGTAGTGAATAAGTCTAATACTACTCGTTCAGGTATTGGAACTACTTCATTGAATGATGGTTTGTCATATAATAAAGCATATGGAACTAGAGTTCAAGATAGAGAAATCTCATTGGGGGTTTCAGATGTAGTAAAAGTTCTTGGAATATATGAAAGTAATGATGATAGCGATCCAAAAGTTCCTAGAGTGAGCTTGGTGAATATCTCTTCAAGTATTTTAAATGCAATACGAGGTGAAAAGATTATTGGTGAGACCAGCAACACAGTTGGATATTATATTAATAATCTTTCATCATCTCAAATAGAATATGCTGAAGTCAATGAGAACAAGTTCATTCCTGGAGAAAATCTTATTTTTGAAGAAAGTAAACTAACTGCAAATATTGACGTAGTAAGCATAGGCGATAAAAATATTATTAACTCTTATGATCTTGATAGCGGACACAGGGACCAATATTTAGATTTTTCAAGAATAGTTAGAAAAAATAATATTAATATACCTTCTAAAAAAGTTAGAGTAATATTCAATCATTATACAATACCGAATAATGATAGTGGAGACATTGTATGTGTAAACTCATATGATGCTGACCGATATTTGAATGATTTACCTCAAACTTCTGTATTTTATGCTTCAGATTACTTAGATTTAAGACCTGCAGTAACTTCATATTCTGGTAATCTATCTCCATTTGAAAGTAAATCTAGAAACTTTACTAGTAGTTCAAACTCAACACCACACATTTTTTCAAAGAATACCACAATTAATCTGTCCTATGATTTCTATCTTCCAAGAATAGATAAGTTATTCTTATTTAAAGATGGAAACTTTATTATCAGCAAAGGAGAGCCTTCAGTAGAACCTAAACTGCCTAAGGCATTAGACAACGCCCTTGAAATCGCTACAATCAATCTTCCAGCATATTTAAGAAATGTTGATGATGCCTCATTAAGTTTCACTCAACATAAAAGATATACAATGAAAGATATATCTAGGCTTGAAGAACGAGTATCAACTATAGAGGATTATACTTTACTGTCTTTACTTGAAGTAGACACTAAAAATCTGATTATAAGAGACGAAACTACTGGTTTAGATAGATTTAAATCCGGTTTCTTTGTTGATAACTTTAGAAGTATTGATGGTGGAGATATTTTAAGTTTTGATTATAAATCAAGTATTGATACTCAAAATGGTATTTTAAGACCAACACATTACACAACATCATTAGATTTACTTCCAGGTGCAAATAGAGTTCTTGGATTTGGAAATACTGTAGGACAAACAGTAGATTTAAGATATTCTTTAGATTTAGGGTCTCCTAGTGTTAAGCGAGTGGGAGATGTAATATGTTTAAACTACAATGATGTAGAGTATATTAAAAATCCATTTGCTACACGAACTGAAAATGTAAATCCCTTTAATGTTATAAACTGGATAGGCTCTATTGAATTAAGTCCATCCAGTGATACTTGGGTTGAAACTAGAAGACTTGGTGACAGAAATGTTGGAGGATTTGAAGGCGACTACTTAAGAGCAATAGTGGGTCTGGGTGTAGATATAAATACCGGATTTGCTCCTATTCAATGGAATTCTTGGGAAACTTTATGGACTGGAACCACTTCATCCACAAGCTCATCAAGTAACTTTAATAGAAATCGTCCTGGAGGACAACTACTTGAAACCATAACCACAACTACGACAACTACAACAAGCGGTCAACAAAGAAGTGGAAGTCAAATAAGAGTTAATGAAAGATTTGATACTGTAAGTTTGGGAGACAAAGTAGTTTCTGTCTCATCTATTCAATATATGAGATCTAGAAACATTGAAATAATTGCTAGAAGACTTAAACCCAATACTAGATTTTATGCCTTTTTTGATAATATTGACGTAACTCAGTTTATGGTTCCAAAACTCATAGAAGTTATAATGATTTCCGGAACATTTATTGAAGGTGAGACGATTACAGGGGTTTTAGGCTCAAAGCAGATTAGATTTAGATTAGCTAAACAAAATCACAAATATGGTCCCGTTGATCCCAATACAAACACAAATCTTCCACCAAGCTATCAAGTGGAGAGCTATAAAAATGACATTTATCGACCAGATACTTCATTGCCTAACATATATTCCCCAACTAGCACATCTTTAAATGTAGACACAGCTAGTTTAGAGATTAATGGTGTTTCAGAGTTTTTTGGATCTATCGCAACTGGAATGATACTTGTTGGAAGTTCTAGTAGAGCCTCTGCAACAGTTTCAAATATAAGATTGATTAGTGATGAATATGGAACTTTTATTGGGTCGTTATTTATACCAGATCCAAGTGTTCCGTCTACACCGGTATTTGAAACTGGAACAAAAACATTAGTATTAACAACTAGCCAGAACAACTCTCAAGTTTATGGATTTACTGATAGTTCTGGTATAGGAAACTTTACTTCTAGTGGTATTTTAGAGAGTGTTGAAGCAAATACATTAAGAATTAGAAATGCTGATACAGAGACAATAGAACGCACAGATAGTAGAGTTGTAACTAATGTCAGTGAAAGCACTACTGTAAGATATACAGATCCTTTGGCACAATCTTTTGTAGTTGAAGAGAGTAATGGTATCTATCTCACTAAGTGTGATATATTCTTTAGAACAAAAGATAGTAATAATATACCAATAACTTTACAAATAAGAACAGTAGAACTTGGAATTCCCACCTCAACAATATTACCATTCGGTGAAGTTACAATAAATCCAAGTTCTGTAATGACATCTAATGATGGAAAAGTTGCAACCACATTTTATTTTCCTTCTCCAATATATCTTGAAAATGGTAGACAATATGCAATAGTTTTACTGTCTGCATCAAATGAATATAATGTTTGGATTTCAAGAATGGGAGAAACTGAATTCACAACTCTTGAATTACCTGAAAGTGACAGAGTGATTATTTCACAACAACCTCTTTTAGGTTCATTATTTAAATCCCAAAATGGTTCAACTTGGGATCCAAGTCAATATGAGGATTTGAAGTTTACTCTATACCGTGCGGAATTCACATCAAATGAAGCTACGGTAAGATTTTATAATCCAGATTTGAGTGTTGGAAATCAACAAATAGTTTCACTCACACCAAATCCTGCGTTTGCATACTCTAGAACATTATTAGTTGGAATAGGAAAAAGTTTAACCGGAAGTGATTTAAATCTATTACCTTCAGGAGCTGTCATTACTCAAAGCGGTAATTCATATTTTAGCGCCAATCTGGTATCTTCAAGTGGAGCAATAGGAATTGGTTCAACACTCGCAATTACTGATGGAGCTAATAGTTTTGGAACAAATACCACCACTTATACGAATGTTAAGTTGACTTCTTTCACTGGTGTTGGAAGAAATGCCACCGCCAATCTTGGAGTAGTTGCTGGAG
>Ga0172372_10009164_pt1 | contig 12906 bp, 13 predicted proteins | sample LakKiv5m_2_FD_114544 | JGI IMG/M metagenome (GOLD analysis project Ga0172372, IMG submission 114544) | Freshwater microbial communities from Kabuno Bay, South-Kivu, Congo - kab_092012_9.5m | ecosystem: Environmental > Aquatic > Freshwater > Lake | place: Democratic Republic of the Congo...
ACCTCCCCGCTTAAGCCGTCCCCATGCAAATCGCCGCCCACTATCCCCCCGGTTTCCGCGCCCGCCGCGGACTGAACTGGGGCGCCCTCGGGCTCATGTATGCGTCCTACTACATGTGCCGCTACAATTTCCGTTTTGCCGGCCCCGGCATGAACGAGGAATTCGGCTTCAACGCCAGCGACCTCGCCAACCTCTGGGTCGTCTGGTCGCTCGCCTACGGCACCGGCCAGCTGGTCAACGGGCTCTTCACCGACCGCATCGGCGGCAAGTGGTCCATGCTCATCGGCGCCATCGGCACGATCGTCTGCAACTTCATCTTCGGCTTCTCGTCCTTCGTCGGCACCTTCTCCACCTTCGCCCTCATCGCCCTGCTCAACGGCTGGTTCCAGTCCTACGGGGCGCCGGGCATGATCAAAATCAACGCCGCCTGGTTCCGCCGCACCGAGCGCGGCACCTTCGCCGGCATCTTCGGCATCATGATCCAGCTGGGGCAGTTCGCCATCAACACCCTGGCCCCCTTCCTCCTCGCCGGCTTCACCATCACCTTCTGGGCCATCGGCACGTGGGTCGTAGCTCCGGGCGAATGGCGCGTCCTTTTCATTGTGCCGCCCTTCGTCACGGCGGCCGCCGCGCTCTTCATGTTCTTCGCGGTCAAGGAAGAACCCGCCGCCGCCGGTTATCCCGACGTCATCGAGGACGAAATCGACAACTCCGCCGGCACCAAAGTCAGCCTCAAGGAATCCTTCACGACCATCTTCACCCACCCGCTCGTCTGGTTTTACGCCATCGCCTACGCCTCGACCGGCGCTGTCCGTCACAGCTCCGACCAACTCTCGGTCATGTTCTTCACCGAGCAGCTCGGCATCGACTGGCGCGCCAAGCCTCTCTCCGTCCTCATCACAATGAACCTCATGACGCTCGCCGCCGTCGTCGGTTCCATCGCCGCGGGTTTCATCAGCGACAAATTCTTCAAAGGCCACCGTTCGCCCGTCGCCATGTTCCTCTATTTCACCGAAGCCGTCGTCCTCACCACCGCCGCCATCGTCATGCTCGCCGGTTTCATCCAACCCGGACCCCTCGGCGTTTTCCTCGGAGGCATGTTCCTCGTCATGACCTCCCTCACGGTCAACTCCACCCACTCCATCGTCGGCGCCGCCGCCCCCATGGATATCGGCGGCAAGAAAATGGCCGGCTTCGCCGCCGGTGTCATCGACTCGTTCCAATACTACGGCTCCGCCCTCTGCCTTTTCATCACCGGCATCGTGCTGAAACACTACGGTTGGGCCGGTTGGTATCCGGTCATGATCAGCTTCGCCCTCATGGGCGGCTTCGCCATGTTCCTCCTCAAGCGCAAACAAAAACGGCTCGCCGCCGCCAACCCGTCATGAAAATCCTCCCCGTTCTCCTCGCCGCCGCGCTGACCCTCGTCCACGCCGCCGCGCAAACCCCGCTCCGCATCGAAGGCTCCAATACCTTCGGCGAAAAACTCGGACCCCTCCTCGTCAACGGCTTCAAGAAAGCGAATCCGGGCGTCCGGGTGGACCTGAAACGCCCGGGCTCGGGCCCCGGCCTCGAGGCCCTCATCGCCGGCCGCACCGACATCGCCCCGACCTCCCGTCCGGCCAACCGCGCCGAATTGCTCGCGGCCAAAAAAGCCGGCGTGAAACTCCGCGCCCAAGCGATCGGCAGCTACGGCGTCGCCGTCATCGTCAACCAGGCCAACCCGCTCAAGAATTTGAAACCGGCGCAGGTCCGCAGCCTCTTCACCGGGAAAATCACCAATTGGACCAAACTCCGCGGCCCCGACCAACCGGTCAACCTCTACGTCCTCGACCGCAAAACCGGCGCCCGGGGCGGCTTCCAGCTTCTCGCCATGCGCGGCGACGAATACGCCGCCACCGCCAAGGCCCTGCCCGATTACGCCGCGATCGTCGCCGCGGTGGCCAACGACCCGGCCGGCCTCGGTTATGCCGACATGGGCCCGCTGCCTGACCGTGTCCGCTCCCTGCTCATCAACGGCGAACCAGCCAACAACATCGCCATCTACGAGCAAGTTTATCCCTACGCCAACTCGCTCTACCTCTACACGCTGGAACGCAAGACCAGTCCGGCCGCCGGCAAATTCATCCGCTACGTCCTCTCCAAAGAAGGCCAACGCATCATCCAAAAAGCCGGCTTCGTCCCCCGCCTCGCCGCACCGCCTTCGGCCCGCAGCAACTTGGCGCCCTGACTGTAGAGTCGCCGTCCCCGGCGACGGTCGTTCACCCGTTTGTTTGTAGCGGCGGTCTGCGACCGCCGGAACATTTTCACTCAACTTTCAAACTCACCCTTCCGCCCTCTCATCCATGCTCACCGTCTCCCAAGTCACCAAATCCTTCGGCGGGCGCACCCTCTTCGCCGACGCCTCCCTGCAGATCAACCCCGGTGACCGCATCGGCCTGATCGGACCCAACGGCGCCGGCAAATCGACCCTCTTCTCCCTCATCCTCGGCGACAACGCCCCCGACGAAGGCTCGGTCAATCTCCAGCGCGGACGCACCGTCGGCTTCCTCCCGCAGGAAAGCGCGCCGTCCGGCGACGAGACCGTCCTGCAACTCGCCACCAGCGTCACCCCGGCCATGGCCGCCGCCTACGCGACCTTGCGCCAGTTCCCCGACGAACACTCCGCCGAGCATCACGACGCCCACGATGTCTTCCTCGAACACGACGGCTACAACCTGGAAGCCAAAGCCAAACGCATCCTCGCCGGCCTCGCCTTCCGCGAAACCGACTTCGACCGTCCGGCCCGCACCATGAGCGGCGGATGGATCATGCGCGCCCACCTCGCCCGCCTCCTCGTCATGGAGCCCGACCTCCTCATGCTCGACGAGCCGACCAACCATCTCGACCTCGAGACCCTCGGCTGGTTCCAAAACCATCTGACCAACTACCCCGGCGCCCTCCTCGTTATCTCCCACGACCGCGCCTTCCTCAATGCCATCTGCGACGGCATCGTGGAAATTGCCCGCCAGCACCTCCACCGCTACCGCGGCAACTATGACGCTTACCTCGTCGAGAAGAAAGCCCGCGACGAGCAATACCTCGCCGCTTACAAAAACCAGCAGCGCGAAATCACCCACCTCGAGGACTTCATCAACCGCTTCCGCGCCAAAGCCAGCAAAGCCGCGCAGGCCCAGGAACGCATCAAACAGCTGGCCCGGATCAAACGCCTCCCGCCTCCGGAGAACGCCGAAGCCACGGTCAAATTCCGCTTCCCCCAGCCGCCCCGCGGCGGACAACGCACCATGGTCCTCGAAAACGTCCGCCAAGCCTACGGCGACCACGTTGTCTACGAGGACCTCGACCTCACGATCGAACGCGGACAACGCACCGTCCTTGTCGGACCAAACGGCGCCGGCAAATCCACCCTGCTCAAAATCCTCGCCGGCATCCTGCCGCTCGCAGCCGGCACCCGCACCGAAGGACACAATGTCAGCGTCGGCTACTTCGCCCAGCACCGCACCGACACCCTCGACGTCCGCCGCACCGTGCTCGAGGAAGCGTCCGACGGCGCCAGCGGCGTGAGCGAGCAATCCGTCCGCACCGTCCTCGGTTCCTTCCTCTTCCGCGGTGACGATGTCTTCAAAAATGTCGGCGTGCTCAGCGGCGGCGAAAAAAGCCGCCTCGCCCTCGTGAAATTGTTGCTCCGTCCCCCGAACCTCCTCCTCCTCGACGAGCCCACCACGCACCTCGACATGGCCAGCATCAACGCCCTCGTCGCCGCGTTGCAGCCTTACGAAGGCACCCTGGTGTTCGTCAGCCACGACGTCCACTTCATCCGCTCCCTCGCGACCACCGTCCTCCACATCAACGCCGGACACCTCACGCCCTACGCCGGCGACTACAATTACTACCTCGAAAAATCCGGTGCTGCCTCCGACCGCGGCGGACTCGTCGCCGCCCTCTCGAACCACCGCCCCGTGGAAAAGCCCGCGCCCTCGGCGGACCAGCCGAAACTCGGACTCAAGGAAATGAAACAGCAACGCCGCGCCGAGGCCGAGGCCCGCAAAGCAGCAGCCGCCGCCCGCCGCCAGTCCGAAACGCGTCACCGCGAACTCGAACAGCGCATCATCACCCTCGAAACCCGCCAGCGCGAACTGGCTGCCATCCTCGAAGCCGCCCCGAATGACGCCACCAGCTTCCCCTTGCACCGCGAGCTCGCCGACCTCACCGAGGAACTCGAGCAAGCCAACGAGGAGTGGAACAACCTCTCCGCCACGATGGCGGCTCCCGCGTAGGCGATGGACGAATCCGCGCCGTCCCCGCATCGCCGCCGTCCCCGCTACCCGGGGAAAAACCCGCGCCGCTTCGAACACAAATACAAGGAACTTGATCCGGACCGCCATCCCGAGACCATCGCGAAAGTCCTCGCCTCCGGCAAAACCCCCGCAGGTTCGCATGTCCCGATCATGGTCGGCGAAATTCTCGAGGTCCTGCAACCGCGTCCCGGCGAATTCGCCGTCGACTGCACCCTCGGTCACGGAGGACACGCCCTCGCGATTTGGCCACGCATCGCACCGGACGGGCATCTCCTCGGACTCGATGTCGACCCGCTCGAATTGCCGCGCACCGAACAGCGACTACGCGAAGCCGGTTTCGGCCCCGCTCAACTCACCGTTGCCAAATCCAACTTCGCCGGACTGCCCGCGGCACTGGCAAAACTCGGCCGCACCGGCGCCGACATCATCCTTGCCGACCTCGGCGTTTCCTCCATGCAGCTCGACAACCCCGACCGCGGCTTCTCCACCAAGTCCGACGGGCCGCTCGACATGCGCATGAATCCCTCGCGCGGCCTGTCCGCCGCGCAATGGTTGCGGAAAGTTTCCCCGAAAACACTGGCCGATATCCTTCTCGAAAACTCCGACGAGCCACACTCGCAACTGCTGGCTCCTATTCTTGCCGGGAGAGATTTCACTGCGACCACCGATCTAGCCGCCACGATCGAGTCGGCACTCAAGAGCTTCCCGCGCGAAGAACGCGAACTTTCGGTCCGCCGCGTCTTCCAAGCCATCCGCATCGAAGTGAATGAGGAATTCACCGCGCTCGACACCCTGCTGCGGATCCTGCCCGATTGTCTCAATCCCGGCGGCCGCGTCGCCATCCTCACTTTCCATTCCGGCGAAGACCGCCGTGTGAAGAAGTCATTCCAAGCCGCCCACCGCGAAGGCCTCTACCACGAAATCTCCCGCCGCGTCGTCCGCGCCTCTCCAACCGAACGTCACGCCAACCCCCGCTCCACCTCGGCCAAACTCCGCTGGGCGGTGCGCCCCCTGTAGCGGCGACGTCCCCGTCGCCGGTCGTTTCCAATCGGTCGGGCCCGCTGGCCAGCGGGCCGTCAACCTACCCCTTCCCCCGCTCCCGCAAAAAATCCCCCGCAATCCGCGTCGCCGCCTCCCGCAAAGTCATCTTTCCCGCCGCCACCTCCGCCCCGAATTTCCCCAAATCGCACTGCACCACATCACTCGCAACCATTCCTGCGAGCACCTGCTCCCGCGCAAACTCCACCAAACCCTCCTGCACCTGCCCCAAACGCCGCGCGCCCCACTCCCCAGATCCCCCCATCTCCACGCGAAAACGTTCGACCAATCTCCATACATCCGCGATGCCGCTGCCCTTCAACGCCGAGCACATCAGCACCTCCGGCTTCCATCCCGCCGTCGCCGCCGTCAAAAAGTGCAGCACCTGCGCCAATTCCAACTTCAGCTTCTCTGCCGCGACCACGTTGTCCCCGTCCGCTTTGGTCACCGCGATCGCGTCCGCCATCTCGACAATCCCCTTCTTGATCCCCTGCAAATCATCGCCCGCCCCGGTCAAAGCCAGCAGCAGGAAAAAATCCGTCATCGAACGCACCGCAATCTCGCTCTGCCCCACGCCGACCGTCTCGACCAGGATCACGTCATAGCCTGCCGCCTCGCACAGCGTGATCGTCTCCCGCGTCTTGCGCGTCACCCCGCCGAGTGCCCCGCCCGAAGGGGACGGCCGGATGTAAGCCGCCGGATGACGCGACAGCTGCTCCATCCGCGTCTTGTCCCCGAGAATACTCCCTCCGGAAATCGCGCTGGTCGGATCCACCGCCAGCACGGCCACGCGGTGTCCGGTCTCGCAAAGATAGAGCCCGAACGCCTCGATGAAGGTGCTTTTCCCGACGCCCGGCACACCCGTGATCCCGATCCGCACCGAATGATCCCCGTGCGGGAGGAGCAACTTCAACAACTCCCCCGCCACCGCTCCATGCTGCGGAACCGTGCTCTCCACCAACGTGATGGCCCGCGCCAGAACCGTCGCATCCCCCGCCCGCACCCCGCGGGCGTATTCCTCCGCGGCGAGCGGTAAAGTAGAAACATTGGCATCCATGAGCAGTCTTACACACATTCACACAGTCCGCCCCCCCGCTGGAAGCCTCGGCGGCCGTCCCGCCCCCTGCACCGCTTGACCCCAACTGGTCTATTCATTAGACTAGTTTTATGAAACCCACGCCCCGCGTCCAGGAAGTCGGCGCCTACGAGGCCAAAACCAACCTCTCCCGCCTCCTCCGCCGGACCCGCGCCGGCCAATCTTTCATCATCACCCAACGCGGCAAGCCCGTGGCCGAACTGAAACCTGCCCCTGTCAAACGCGGCAAAGGCCACTGGGGCGACATGGAGGGCAAGATCCGGGTCGCAGACGACTTTTGCGAACCGATCGAAGACATGAAGGAATACATGGAGTAGCCGCATGCGCTACCTTCTCGACACCCATACCGTGCTCTGGATGCGGCAGAACGACCCGCGACTCAACCGCACCAAGTGGGAACCCCTCTTCTACTCGGCCGACAACGAAATTTTCGTGAGCGTGGTCAGCCTATGGGAAATGACGATCAAGCGCTCCCTCGGCAAACTCGAATTCGTGGGCTCGCTTGAGGACTTCGCCGCTGATCTGGAAATCAAACACGGCTTCACCCTTCTGCCGGTTGCGCCGACCGCACTCGACCGACTTGCCACGCTGCCGCACCACCACCGCGACCCCTTCGACCGCCTCCTCATCGCCCAAGCCGTCGAGAACGGCGCCACCGCCGTGACCAACGACCGCCATTGGAAAAAATACCGCTGCAAGGTCCAGTGGTAGCGCCCGGCGCGCCGGCCGGAATTTGCAGTGGCCAGTCCGCGAATTTCGGCGAAACTGTTTCCATCTTTTCCGGGCATGCCCCTGCCCACCGACCAAGCCTCATGAAAATCGCCAAAGACCACGCCGTGTTCTTCGACTACGAAGTCCGCAACAGCCGCGCTGAAATCCTCGACAGTTCCGCGACCGCCGGAAACCCGATGGCCTATGTCCACGGCTACGCCAGCATCATTCCCGGACTGGAAAAGGCGCTCGAAGGCCGGGGCGCCGGCGAGCAACTCGAAGTCACGGTTCCGCCCGTCGAAGCTTACGGCCTGCGCGATGAACGCCGCGTCGGACAGGTCGAGCGCTCGATCTTTCCCGCAGGCGCGGACATCAAGCCCGGCATGCGCTTCCGCGCCAGCAGCGAACACGGCAGCGATCTCGTTGTTGTCACCGCGGTCGACGGCGACACGATCACGGTCGACGCCAACCACCCGTTGGCCGGCGAAACCCTGACCTTTGACGTCACCGTGCGCGAGGTGCGTCCGGCCACCCCGGAGGAAATCGCCCACGGCCACGTGCACCATGCGCATTCGCACGCGGATGACGGATGCTGCGGCGGGGGCGGTTGCGGCTGCCACTGACATGCCCGCCCGCGCCGGGCGGCCGTCCGCGGCCGCCGCACTCGACGAAGTCCGCCGCGTCTACCGCGACTTGGACGCCCGCCCGGTCGAACGCCGCTGCGAACTCCGCACGCAGTGCTGCCATTTCAAACTCACCGGGAAAACCCCGCACCTGACCCGCGGCGAAGCCCTCCTCGCCGCCCGCGCGCTGAGGGCCACCGGACGCAAATCGCTCCCGTCCCGCGGGGACGGTGCGTGCCCCCTGCTGGATCCGCAAAGCGCGCGCTGCCTGATTTACGAGGACCGTCCCTTCGGGTGCCGGACGCATTTTTGCGCCGCCGCAGGCGGACCTTACGCGCGGCGCGAGGTCATCGATCTGATCCGCCGCCTCGAGGAGATCGACGAACAACTCGGCGGCGACGGCCCCAGGACACTGCCCGCCGCCATCTCGTCCGAGCTGTAGCGGCGGTCTATGACCGTCGGTGCCTTGCTATAACAGCTTCCGGCGGTCACAGGCCGCCGCTACACCCCCGCTCAGGTTTCCGGTCTCAGCCTCCAGCCCCCGAACTTCACCCCACCCTCACCGCCCGCGTCTTGTCCAGGCGCAAGATGCCCGGTTGCGACAAGTCCAGCATGGCTTTGGGATCGGTCACTTTTTCGCCGCGCCACTGCACGCTCCCTTGCGTGACCAACCGGCGCACATCGCTGCGCGATTTGGCCTGCCCGAAACATGCGGTGTAGGCCTCCACCGCGGCGGTGATGACGTCGATCAGCGGCACCGCGGGCGTAAAAGCCGGCAACTCGGCGTTCTCCAGATCCCGCCCGCTGAAGCGTTTCTCGAATTCCTCCAAGGCGCGCGCCGCGTCGGCGTCCGCATGGAACCGCGCCACCAGCGCGCGGGCCAGTTCCTTCTTGGCCGCCATGGGATGCGCGTCTGCGGCCATCTCGCGTCCGAGGAGCAGCACATACCAACGCGCCATCAGTTCATCGGAAATGCTCATGACTTTGCCGAACATCGCACCCGGCGCCTCGTTCACCCCGACCGCGTTGCCGAGGCTCTTGCTCATCTTCTGCGTGCCGTCGAGCCCCTCGAGGATCGGCAGCATCATGGCCACCTGCGGCTCCTGGCCTTCCTCCTTTTGCAGGTCGCGGCCGACCATGATGTTGAAAAGCTGGTCCGTGCCGCCGAGTTCGACATCGGCCCGGATCATCACCGAGTCCCAGCCCTGCATGATCGGATACTGCACCTCGTGGGCGCGGATCGGTTGGGCTTTGTCCATGCGCTCGCGGAAATCCTCGCGCTGCAGCATCTGCTGCAGCGTGACCCGGCTGTTGAGCTTGATCACGTCGGTGAAGGTCATCTTCCCGAACCAGTCGCCGTTGAAAACAACCTTGGTTCGGGCCCGGTCGAGGACTTTGAAAGCCTGCTCCTGGTAAGTCCGGGCGTTGGCCAGCACTTCGTCGTGGGTCAGTTGCGGACGCGTCGCCGAGCGTCCGCTCGGGTCGCCGATCATAGCGGTGAAATCCCCGATGATGAGGATGCCCTCGTGCCCGAGATCCTGGAATTGCCGCAGCTTCTGCAGGCCGACGGTGTGGCCGAAATGGATGTCGGGCGCCGTCGGGTCGACGCCGAGCTTCACGCGCAGCGTCCGGCCGGCGGACAGTTTTTTCTCCAGCTCCCCGCGGCTGATGATCTCCGCGCACCCGCGGGAGAGAAGATCCGTCGTTTCGGCGGGACTCATGCGCTCAACGGTTCCGGTTGAGCAATTCCCGGACTTCGTCCAGCGAGAGCGGCGCGCCGCCCTGCCCGTAGCCTTGGTTGAGTGAGGCCTGCGACTTGCCGCGGCCGAGGAACTGGCGGGCGTCGATCTCGCCGTCGAGCTGCAACGCGTCGCGTCCCTCCTCGGGGGCCGCCTTGGACTCGACCGCCCGCGACGCGAACTCCTTGTCGCTGAGGACATACTTCGTCAGCTCGCGGGCCGCCTCGGTTTCGTAGACTTTGCGGCCGAACCAGGGATTGCGGATGCCGAGGAATTTGCGCGTGGTGTATTCCTTGGTCCGCGCCGGCTTGATCCCGCGGAACTCCCCGCCTCCCTCGAATTTCCGGGCGGAGAAGGCCGTGCCGGAATACGCCTTCGCCCCCATGGGGTTGGCCTGGTCGACTTTGGGATTCATGATGCGGTCCATCATGCGCTGCTCCTGCTGCTGGGCGCAGACGGAGCCGGCAAAGAGCATTGCCACCAAAACGACGCGACCTACCATGACCACTGCATAGCCGAGCCGGCCCCGCGCTGCAACACCGCTGCCCCCATGAATACCGCCGCCCGCCCCGCCGTCCTCCTGGCCGCGGCCGTGGCCACCCACCGCCGCGAGCGGGAACTGGCCCGCCTGTTGGCCGCCCTCGCGGCCGATGGCACGCCGTTCAAGGGCGGTGTTTTCGTGGCGGACAACGCCTCGTCCGCAGCGACCCGCGCCGTCTGCGAAGCCTCCCCGGTGCCGTGCACTTGGCTGGCGCGGCCGGTCAACAACGGTCCCGGACCGGCGTGGAACACCGCCATCGCCAAAGCGCTGTCCAATCCGGCGGTCACGCATGTCCTGGTCCTCGACGATGACGTCTTGCCGCCGCCGGGCACGACCGCCGCACTGCTGGCCGCGCTGGAGAACAGCGGACCGGCCGCCGCCGCCGCCCCGCTGCTCTTGGACGACAAGGAACACCTCTGGGCTTTCCCCGAGCCGCGCGAGACCGCCTTGCGGGCCGTCATCCGGCGTGCGGTCGGGGCGGACGAGTGCCGGCGCGCGCTCGGCGGCGGACCGCACCCGTTCTGCTGGGCCACCGGAGCGTGCATGCTTTACGCGCGGCGCGCGTTCGAGACCTGCGGGTTTTTCCGCGAGGATTTCTGGATGCTCGGCGAGGACCTCGAGTTCTCCATGCGCGTGGCGGCCGCGGCCGGCGGCGTCTTTACGGCGGACGCGACCGTGCCCCATCTACCCCCGCCGCCGGACCCGGGCACCACGCGCGTTTCCCACCGGCTCAAGTTCCTCGCCTTGCTGCAGAATCTGTCCTACCTCGCCTTCCACTCGCCGCACAGCGCGCACCTGCGGTCCTACCTCGCCGGCAATTTCAAACGCTACGTGCGGACCGAGGGCTGCGCCGCGGGCACTCTGTGGGACGGATGGTGCGCCTTCTATGAGGGCGCCGTCTGCCGTCAACGCGCCGGCACCCCCGCGGGCGCCCGCCTGCGGGAACGGGCCCAACGCCGCCTCGGACGCCGATGAAGCACCACCGGACCGCCCGCCGCGTCGTGGTGGAAACCCTCCACCACCTTCCGGCCGCGCTCCGCGACGCCGCGCGGCAGGTGCCGGTGTGCTTCGAGGAATTTCCCGCGGACGAACTTGTGGCGGACGGACTCGATCCCGGCATCCTCGGGCTCTTCGTCGGCGCGCCGCGTCACGAACACGCCCACGAGCCCGGACCGCCGCCGCAGATCATCCTTTACCTCGGCAACATCCTCGACGAAGGCGCGGAAGCCGGCACGACCTTCGCCGCGGAAGTGCGCCGCACCTACCTGCACGAACTCGGGCATTACCTGGGCCTCGACGAGGAGGACCTGGCCGCGCGCGATCTGGACTGAGCGGCAGCGACGCCGGGCGTGATTCAGACTTTGGCCGCGCGGAGATCGAAGCGGTCCAGATTCATCACCTTGTCCCAGGCGCGCACGAAATCCTTCACGAACTTCCCCTGCGCGTCGGCGCTGCCGTAGACCTCGGCGAGCGACCGCAGGATGGAGTTCGATCCGAAGACGAGATCGGCGCGCGTTGCGGTCCAACGGGCTTGCCCGCTCCCGCGGTCGCAACCCTCCCAGACATCGCGTTGGTCCGAGACGGGCTTCCATGCGGTGCCCATGTCGAGCAGGTTGACGAAGAAGTCGTTCGTCAGCTGCCCCGGACGGGCGGTGAACACGCCGTGCTTGGACCCGTCGACGTTCGCGCCGAGCACGCGCAGCCCGCCCACCAGCACGGTCATCTCGGGCGCGGTCAGGGTGAGCAATTGCGCCTTGTCGACGAGCATTTCCTCGGCGGGAACCGAGAGCTTCGGCCGCAGGTAGTTGCGGAAGCCGTCGGCCGCCGGCTCGAGGACGGCGAACGACTCGACGTCCGTCTGCTCCTGCGACGCATCGGTGCGCCCGGGCGTGAAAGGCACCGTGACATCCTGCCCGGCCTCGCGGGCCGCCTTCTCCACGGCCGCGCAGCCACCGAGCACAATGAGGTCGGCCAGCGACACTTTCTTGCCGCCCGGGGCCGACTTGTTGAAGTCCGCCTGGATGCCCTCGAGCACCTTCAGCACCTTGGCCAGCTGCTCGGGCTGGTTGACCTTCCAGAATTTCTGCGGGGCCAGACGGATCCGCGCGCCGTTCGCCCCGCCGCGCTTGTCGGACCCGCGGAACGTGGAGGCCGAAGCCCACGCCGTGGCGACCAACTCGGACACCGTCAGCCCGGACTCGAGCACCTTGGCTTTGAGCGCCGTGATGTCTTTCGCCTCGACCAGGGGATGATCGACGGCCGGAACCGGGTCCTGCCAGATGAGTTCCTCTTTCGGCACTTCCGGTCCGAGATAGCGGGCCCGCGGACCCATGTCGCGGTGCGTCAGCTTGAACCACGCGCGCGCGAAGGCCTCGGCGAACTCGGCGGGGTTCTGGTGGAAGCGCCGCGAAATCTTCTCGTAGGCCGGATCGAAGCGCAGCGAAAGGTCGGTCGTCAGCATGGTCGGCCGGTGCTTCTTGCCGGCGTCGAACGCGTCGGGCACATCCTCCGGCGCGTCCTTGGCCACCCACTGGTGCGCCCCCGCCGGGCTTTTGGTCAGCTCCCACTCGTATTTGAACAAGTTGTCGAAATAGAGGTTGGTCCATTTCGTCGGCTCCTGCGTCCACGTCACCTCAAGACCGCTGCTGATCGTATCCGCGCCCTTGCCGGACTTGTAGCTGCTCTTCCAACCCAGGCCCTGCTCGTCGAGCGGGGCGGCTTCCGGATCGGGACCGACATGCTTGGCATCCCCCGCCCCGTGGCACTTGCCGAAGGTGTGGCCGCCGGCGATGAGGGCCACGGTTTCCTCGTCGTTCATCGCCATGCGCGCGAACGTCTCGCGGATGTCGCGCGCCGCCGC
>Ga0172372_10009166_pt1 | contig 12905 bp, 8 predicted proteins | sample LakKiv5m_2_FD_114544 | JGI IMG/M metagenome (GOLD analysis project Ga0172372, IMG submission 114544) | Freshwater microbial communities from Kabuno Bay, South-Kivu, Congo - kab_092012_9.5m | ecosystem: Environmental > Aquatic > Freshwater > Lake | place: Democratic Republic of the Congo...
AAAATTGTAGTTGCCAATGAGGAGATCAACAGCGAGGGGCATCATGAACGCTGTGGTTCTGAAACGCGACAGCGAAACATGAAACAATGGATGTTTAAAATCACCGAGTATGCCGAACAATTGTTAGACGGGTTGGATGAACTCGATTGGCCTGACAGTTCCAAGAAAGCTCAACGCGATTGGATCGGCAAAAGCATTGGCGCCCAAGTAAAATTCAACCTCAAAGGTTTCAACGATCAGCTTGAAGTTTTCACCACTAGGCCAGACACTCTATTTGGAGCTACCTACATGGTGCTCGCACCAGAACATCCTTTGGTTGAAAAAATCCAAACGACGGGACAAGCAGCAATAGTTTGTGACTATCAGGCTCAAGCTGCAAGGAAAAGTCAATTTGCTCGAACGGAATTGAATCCCGAAAAAACAGGCGTCTTTACTGGCGCCTACGCGATAAATCCTGTCAACAATGAGGAAATTCCCATTTGGATTGCCGATTATGTTTTAGTGAGTTATGGAACGGGTGCAATCATGGCGGTTCCCGCTCACGACACTCGTGATTTTGAATTTGCAAAAATGTACAATTTACCCATCAAACGTGTGTTAGTCGAAAAGGGCGGCAACCCAAATGAAGAACTAAAAGAGGCTTTCACGGCAAGTGGCGTATTGATCAACTCCATGAATGACGAATTAAATTTAAATGGTTTAATTAAGGAAGAGGCGCTCGAAGTCATGGCTGCATGGCTGGAGCGAAAGAATCTTGGAAAACGCTCTGTCAATTTCAAATTGAGAGATTGGATATTTGCCCGACAACGCTACTGGGGAGAACCTTTCCCTATCACCTACAGAGCCGATGGCAGTGTCATGACGCTTGAAGACAAGGATTTGCCCTTGCTATTGCCTCAGGTTGAATCCTATCAACCCACCGATACGGGCGAAAGCCCTCTAGCAGCCATTGAAGACTGGGTGTCTGTTGTTGACGATCACGGTAAGCCAGCACGGCGCGAGACCGATACCATGCCACAATGGGCTGGTTCTTGCTGGTACTATTTGCGTTTCATGGATCCTCTTAACGCCGTCTCCTTTGCCGATATGAAGCGTCAAAAGCGCTGGGGACGCGTCGATGTCTATGTCGGTGGCACTGAGCATTTAAATTTGCACGACCTCTACAGTCGTTTTTGGCATCGCGCCTTGTACGATTTAGGCTTGGTTGCAGAAAAAGAACCCTTTCAAAAGATCTTGCACCAAGGGATGATTTTAGGACCGGATGGTTCTAAAATGAGCAAGTCGGCCGGAAATGTCGTCAACCCTGACGAACTCGTTGAGCGCTATGGCGCCGATGTCGTGCGGATGAATGTCTGCTTCATGGGACCGGTAGAAGCAAACAAACCTTGGAATGATAAAGGCCTAGAGGCCATAAGACGTTTTATTTCAAGATTGGTTCGTCTGATCGCTGAAGATAAAAAATGGATTGATGGCGACGGTGAAGGTGAATCGCTATACGCCTTGCATAAATGCATTAAAGCGGTGTCCATGGACATGGAACGTTACCGATTTAACACGGCCATTGCACGCATCATGGAATTGTTGAATGCACTTCAGAAATCTGAAAAGCTCGGCAAGGGTGCGCTAAAAAAATTAGTGCTCATGCTGAGTCCTTTTGCACCACATTTTTCCGAAGAAATGTGGCAGCGTTTGGGAGAAAAGGAAAGTATTTTGAAGGTTCCCTACCCTACCTTCAATGAAGCCTACTTGGTAGAGGACGAAATAGAAATTGTCGTGCAAATTTTAGGAAAGGTCAAAGCTAGAATGACGGTTCCAAGTGGGATTTCCAACCAAGAACAACAAGCCCTAGTAGAAGCTAATGATGAAGTGCAAGACAAATTAGCTGGACTAAGAGTGATGAAAGTCATTTCCATTCCGGGAAAACTCGTCAATTTTGTAGTCTCTCAATGAACTTTGAAGACAGTGCCCTCAGTCGAGGCTTAGCCACCAAAGGAATAGGCCCAAAAGGTCTAAAGCCTATGAGCGAAGCTGATCTACATGAAGCCATTATGGAAATTGCACAAAAGCAACATCCAGATGCCCTTGCAGCTACCTTCTTGATGGCTTTTCAAGTTTTAGAAAGAGATCCCACCGAATGCGAGATTGTTCAACAGGCCTATTTATCTAAGCGCGATGACTTCAGCCCAGAACTTCAATTTATTTTTGAGATATTCAAGCAAAAACCTAAAACGCAAATGGAAGCTTTTCTTGCAAAACTCGCCTCTAGACTCGATTTAAATGAGCTAGAATGTGAAGCCGCAACAGATTATCTATTAGATGAGTCCGCTTCAGATGCCTATAAGGCAGCTTTTTTGCAAGGGTTAAGAGTTAAACGCGAAACTGATGCCGAAAATTTAGCCCTTTATCGAGCGCTGTTTTCCAAAGCTCCCCATCGGACTGTTGCAGGATTGAATGACGTATTGGTCGATTGGTCAGACCCATACGATGGCTTTAATCGACATCCTAATTTGAGCCTTTTGACCGCAGTGGTCTTGGCTGCCATGGGAGTTGCAGTCGTGATGCATTCTGCTCATGACGTTGGGCCAAAATATGGATCCACTGTTTTAGGCGCCTTTGAATACCCTCGTGAATTAGATTTAGATTTTGGGGAATTAGCTCTAAAACATGTGAATCTAGCTATTTTAGATCAGGCTAAAGTGTTTCCCGAATTGCATGCTTTGCGATCTTTGCGCAACACCATGCGCAAACGACCTTACTTGGCAACTATTGAAAAAATGCTCATGCCATTGAAGTCTCAAACGAAAACTGTATTGATCACAGGTTATGTCCATAGTGCCTACAAAGAGGCCATCCCCAACATGGTGATGAGTCATGGTGTCTATGATTCTATTTTTTTGGTCAAGGGCATTGAGGGCAGCGTTCTCCTAGACCCAAGCAAGAAGATTCCCGCGATTTACCGAGAAGCTGAGACAAATTTGGACTTGGAATTAGAATGCACTCCGCGTGGAGCGTCGCCCAAAGGCGAGCTTAACCCAAGTGATATAAAGGCTATTTTAAGTGGAAACGATGCTCGTTGGGAGGTTGTGGAATTCACCGTTTCAAAAATTCTGGAAATAGCTCTTGGACGGTCAGTTCAAAAAGATATACTGCCCCTAATGACTCGTTTAAAGAACGACGGCTTGCTTCTGAACCATTATTACAATGTAAGAAGCTTCTATTCTCGATCAGGTGAAGATGTCTCGAACGCCTGAGTTGGAATTAATTTCTCTCATAGAGTTAAAAAATAAATGAAACTAACATGTAATTCATGTCAGGTCGATTTTCAAGTCGATGAAAAAAACATTGATAGTGAAAAAGTCGATTGCCCTTTTTGTCGTTGGCCAAATTTAATTTTGCGCCAAAGATTTGACTCTGGCTATTTTGGACGCTTCTTAAATAGAAGCACTCCACTTAAGCTTAGAGTAAAAAAATGGCCTCGCTCCTAATTTAAATGCGCCAAAAGCTCCTCGAGCTTTTGGTTGGGTTGCTTTTCTAGAATCGAGCTCATCTTGAGTTTCAAGCTGCTCTTGAATTCGCTTGGACAATGTTGCCACCAATGTTTCCACATCAATTCTGGCTGAGTTTGAATTCGATGTTGTTTTTGAAAAAGCAATTCAATTAAATCTTGCCATAGCGGTTGAGATTTCAAACGCTCAAAAAAATGATAGCACATAAAACCATTTTTAGGGCACGTGCTCAGCGCTAACTTCAATATGCCAATCAATTCCGCTTGATTAAACGGTTGAGTTAAAGTCCAATCCAACCAAGCTAAATAATAGTTAGGGTCGTTACCATACTGATCCAACCTTTGAGCTCTACACCAAGACTCCCTATCTTTGAAATTAGGTGGACGGAAGCTTGTTGAAACAGGATTTCTACCAAGCAAGAGTTCAAGAGATTTTTGGGGATTTGGATAGCGTTTAGCTATAAAAATCCATTGTTTTAACCCTTCTGGATGATCGCATACTTTTTGATACAATTCTATAAGAAGGGCCTCTCCTTCAGCAAATAAATTATTTTTTAAATAAAGCTCAGCTAAATGAAGCTTGAAAGTCGAATTCTTAAATTGTTGTGGTCCTAGGCTTTCAAATGTTTTAAGTGCATTTTGAGCATCGCCCAATCTGAGCTGAGCAACACTACGCCAAAAAATCTGCTGATCCGATAACGTCACCTTGTCCGTATCCGCAATTATTTTATGCCAACGCTGTTTCTGACTCAAAGGATAATGACCAAAAAACTCTCATGAACAAAAATTATAATCACACTTGGATAAATAGCGAACAAAGCAAGCTTTATCAAAGGAGAATATAATTTTACTTAGAATGTGAATTGATAAAGATTCGTCACAAAGTGTGCATTGAACACGAGATTTTTAGAGTATGATTATTTAATATAAATATTTTTCTTATTTGTTTTTATGATATCTGATACACTTCAACAATTGGATGAAGCTTGGCAATTATTTGAAGAAAAAGTTGACCAAGGTGTTTTAAAAAAAGACATTGCGGCCATGCTTAATGACAAAGGTTACACGACACTAAAAGGCAAGCCTTGGACTTATCAAACTCTAATGCTAGAACAACGAAAACGCTTAGGGCTCCTTCGACCTCGAATTAAAACAAGAAAGCTCCATGATTTCAAAAGTATTAAAGACACACTTATAGAAGTTCCCAATTATAAAATAAGCTCAGAACATCTCGCCATGCCCGACCATAGATTGATTCAATTTTTGATGGACGAAGAGGGTTTCTCCGCCTTGGAGACGGCAAGTATTTTAAATGAACACTCGCGTTTAGATCACAAAGGACGTACTTGGAACTCTCAAAGTGTTGTCTATGAATTGGGCAATAGATGGATGGAACATGACGCTGAGCAGCTCCCTGAAATCAATGGCAGCCTAAGTGACTTTATCGGTCGCAGTGTAAAAAAGGACGAACGCGAACACAACCTAGATAAGCGCAAGGGCCCAAACATGAAAGATGCTTGGGAATTGATCAAAGAACAACTCGAAAAGGGCATTAAAAAGAAAAAGGTGATGCATAACCTTAATCTTGGCGGATTCTCAACTCGCACGGGGAAACCATGGACCTATCAGACTCTATTGTTGGAAATTAAACGCATGGAGCTGACTGGCTATTTTGGACGAGAGTCTGTTAGTATGCCAATACCTACTCCTGCTCCAAAAATAACCACTAAAGTTCAAGCTGAAGATCCGATCGACATCATTCTAGCAAAAGCCAGAAAACTCATTCAGAAAAAAGTTGTCGACAACCTTAATGAAAAAGGTTCAAAAACGCGTTCTGGAAAATCATGGACTTATGGCGTGCTATTGTTGGAGTTGCTAAAATTGGACCTCGATCCCGAAAGTCAAACTATCGTGAATTCTCCAGTAACGTATGATGACGATAAAGATTACGATTCTAACTTGGAAGATGCCTCAACACCCAATCACCCTGATTCAGACGCTAACTTCTCACTGTTTAATGAATTGAATCTTTAATCACCCTCTTGCCGCAACAATATCTACCCTAAGACTTAGCGAAATTCTTTTATTCCCAAAGTTTGTAGCTTCCACATTTAAGGCAATTCTTCAAAAAGCGATCTCTATTTCAGATGAGAAGCAAAACCTTAAAGTCTTGCTTTGCATTGGGTTCATTTTTTTAAATTAATGGAGGTTTGTATTTAAATAAACACGAAGATCGTTATACTCGACTGATCTATTTAACGTCTCTAAATTGAGCTAATGTATTTCAAAGGAAAAAAATGAAAAAGTTGACCGCTATAGCCTTTACGCTACTCATGACATCCATTCTCAATGCCGAATCTTGGTCGAATTACAACGGTCCAAATCACGATCGAGTTTCCACAGAAAAGATAAAAAATTGGGACTCGAAACCCAATGCACTTTGGACCGTAGAGGCGAAGTATGGTTTCAGCTCATTCGTCACAGGTGCTAAAGCGGTATTTAGTTTGATAGGTGAAGGCGGAGATGAGTTCTGTGTCGCTCTAGACAAGAAAAGCGGCAAAGAACTGTGGAAAACAAAATTAAGCAAGACTGAATACAATGGTGGCGGAGGAGCTGGCAGCAATACCAATAAAGGTGGCGATGGCCCGCGTTCAACTCCCAGCTATGCAAATGGCAAAGTATATGTCTACGACGCTGCTTTAAATTTATATTGCATCGATGAAGCAAAAGGAAACATCACTTGGAAAAAAGACATCACACGTGAATATGCAGGCAGAAATATCAAATGGCAAAATGCCGTCTCACCCTTGCTGCTGAAAAATGCCGTTCACATCATCGGTGGTGGCGAGGGACAATCCCTTCTTGCTTTCGACAAAAACAATGGTAAATTATTGTGGAAAAAACACAATGATCTCATGACTCATGCAACTCCGATTTATTCCGAAATACTAAATACTCCTCAATTGATCTATTTAACTCAAAGTGGAGTATTGGCAGTGAATCCTAATAATGGCGAAGAGTTATGGCGTGGCGAACACCCTTTTAAAGTATCAAGCGCAGCTTCTCCGATAGTCGATAAGGATATGGTGTATGTATCCTCTGGTTATGGTGTTGGCGCTTCCTTGTTCAAAATCATGAAAAGCGGAAAAGAACTGAAATGCGAGAAGCTATGGTACAAAGAAAATGAACTGATGAATCACTGGAGCACACCGGTCTGTTTTGAAGGGAAGCTTTATGGAATGTTCAGTTTCAAAGAGTACGGTAGTGGGCCCTTAAAATGTATTGATATGGTTACAGGTGAGGAAATCTGGTCAAAAGAGGGTTTTGGACCAGGCAATTGCATCTTAGTCGGCGACCGTTTTCTTGTCTTAAGTGATGCTGGTGAATTAGTGCAAGTGGCTGCTACACCCAAAAGCTACCAAGAGTTGTCTAGAATTCAAGCACTGAAAGGAAAATGTTGGTCTATGCCCACCTTTAGTGAAGGAAAACTGTATTTGCGCAGCACAGAGCAAGGGGCCTGTTACGCAATGGCAAAATAAGTTAAAAGAACCTAAGCATCGGATGAGTTTGATTCATCCGATGCTTAAGGCGTTTACTTCTTACAGTGATAGACAATAGCCGGAGGGATGTTTTTCCATACCACCTTCGATTTTTTTACCGTCGAAAAAATATTTTGAATTTTGTTGTGAAATTGTCGGGCGGCAGGCAATTTTAAAGCGTGAAGATAGCCAAATGTTGAAAAGTAACCATCTTTATCTAGGTGATTGTAAGTTGCTTTTAAGATCCTGTCTTGCAACTCCTCTTTAAAGATGGCCCAAGGCAACCCACTGAGAATCAATTTTGCTGGTTCCAAATTGCGATCATCCAGCACCTTCTTCAATTCGTCTGCTGACGCATGTATAAATTCAGTTTTAGGATACTTCCCTTGCAAGTTTGGAATAAACTCATTTATAATTTCCAAAGCTAAGGACTTTTGCCCACTCAATTGGTCGTGTAGAACGCTTGAAAACGATCCTGTGCCAGGGCCATATTCGACAATCACGTCGCCTTTATTTTCTGGTAAATGCCTCAAAATCTCATCGGCCAGATATTTAGAACTGGGAGCAAACGCCCCAACAACAAGTGGCTTTTTAATAAAATTTTTCAAGAACTCAATTGACATGATTAGACTATACTTGCCCTGTAATTTTCTCAAATTAACTGAGTGTGAAATTTATTTTTTTTTAGAAGTTTTATGACTTTCTTATAGACTATGAATCCTGCATTGCTCATAATTTAAAACAGTATGAAAAAAAATGAAGTCAATGCCTTTAGATCACTCAACACCCAAAAATAAAAACTCTCGTATATTCACACTTAGATCAAAGACTTAACACAATCAAATCAACCGTCTCTGCTTGTATTTTATACCCTTGAAGTTTCACGATTTCTAATGCAAAACCAAGTCCCGTCGATTTAATAAACATCCAGAGACTCGGTAAAGATTGGTCTGAGCCTTTTTAATCGCAACTTGAGCATTGAGTTGCGATAGTTGAGCACCTATTAAATCACGTTGAGCTTGAGCTAAAAGCAATGCTGTCCCCAAACCATTTTCCAATCGCACCTGTTCCACCCGCACCGTTTCTTTTTGAAGCGCCACGGTTTTGATCGCTGCCAACTCTTGCTTACGACTACGCTCCAATTCGTGCCATGTTAAATGAAGTTCCATTTCAATTTGGCGCTCTAGGTTTTCTAGGGCCAATTCAGATTGTTGTTTTGAATTGATTGCAATAACATGCTTTGCCTTTTCACCTCTAGAGCCCAGTTTTAGTTGAAATTCCAATCCCATACTTAAGTCATAAGCTTTTTCACCTATATTGCCCCATGCTGATTTTGCATTTGAGTCATAACCCGACTTGCCCAAAGTAGTGAAAAAATCGAGCTTTGGCATTAAACCGTTCTTGGTCACTTCCAATTCCAATTGCCTTTGCGAATTCATCAATTTTGCTTGCATCAGGTCCGCACGTGATGATTTAGCTAGGATCAACAACTCTTGTTTGCTCTCCTTCAAATCAAAGGGCTCATCTAACTCTTTTTTTACCATCATCTCAGGAATCGTCTGTTCATTTGGCGCTCTCAGCAAAGACCATAACCTCCATTTCAATTCATAGACCTCACTGCTCGCATCTATCAGACTTTGCTCCCGCAGCGCGATTTCAGATTCTACTGCGGCAAGCATGCTCTCCGCCATCATTCCCGATGCTATGCGAGCCACCACATCCGTCTTATTTTTTCTAGCTATTTCCAACGATGTTTCAAATAGTTCCACCTTTTTATTGGCGAGAATCAAATCCCAATACATCAATTCGATGCTTGCCACTAATGTTTCTGCATAGGCTTGCAATTCATACTTTGTCAACTCTAACTCCATAGAAGCCAAACTCACTTCAAACCAGACCACATTCCTACTCGACCCGCGCAACAAAGGATGAACTAAGTTCATGGCCACTCTGCCTTCTTGTTGCTCAGGTGTTCTATCTGACACATCTTGTTTTAAGGATGTTTCTAGCTCTAGTGTCGTTCCCGTCGACAAATTTTGGACTAACTTTAGATTCAATTCCGTACCTTCATTTTTCACATCGTACCTCGCGCCTGTACCGCGATTGGTCTGTGAACTCCTATCTTTATCTAGTCTTATTTGACCATTCAATTCAGGATCAAACTCACTCTTTTGCACCAATATCGATTGTTGTGCACTTTCAACCTTTAATTCACGCACTCGGAAATCAACATTATTCTCTAGCGCTAAATTGATCGCCGTTTTTAAATCGAGTGTCAGCACATTAGAACTTTCAACACTGCCATGAACAAATTCCACCTCTAACACGGGATCGCTCACACCCTCTACTGCCAGCAAGAAGAAACCTCCCATGCAACAACTAAAGTATCGCAACGATAACCCCATCACGCAGATTCCTTGCTAAACCTTTGTTCAGAATGCACCAAAGAATAAATAGCCGGCACCAATAAGAGTGTCATCAACGTCGAGGCGCACAAACCACCTAGCACGGCCCTAGCCAAAGGTGCTTGCGCATCGGCCCCTTCTCCGATTCCAAAAGCCAACGGAAGTAAACCAAGTATGGTTGTTAACGTCGTCATTAAAATGGGCCTTAAACGACGACGACCAGCCTCCGTCAACGCTAGATCAATCGCCATACCCCCTTTCACCAGTCCAGAAGTTTGATCCACCAATAAGATTGCATTATTCACTACAATACCCCCTAGCATAATACAACCTATTCCAGACTGTAAGTTCAAACTGCTCTTGGTTAAATACAAAATGATGGCAACACCTATGGCGGAAACAGGGACAGCAAACATCACCACCAGAGGGTCTTTTAACGATTCATATTGACAGGCCAATACCATGTAAACCAATACCAATGCCAAACCAAAACTAAGCAATAACTCAGCAAAAGCCTTCTCTTGCTCTTCGTAACTTCCCACCACTTTAATGTCATAATCCGAAGGCACGACAATATCTTTAAGGGCCTGCACAATCTCTTTGGCAACACTGCCCAATGGCCTACCAAGCACATCCACGTCAATTGTCAGTGCTCGCTGTTGATCTTTACGAGTGATTTTAGCAGGTCCATAACCTGAGTCTGTATGCACAAGATTACTCAAGGCCACAAATTCACCACTAGGGGTCTTGAGTGTTTGTCCTAGCAACTCTTGCAACGGCAATTTTTCAACCTGATGCAACTGCACTCGAATAGGCACAGAGTACCCTTGTGGTCGATAATCACCGACCAATCGACCATTGACGGCTACTTCTAAGGCCTCAGATACCTCACGCAAACTCAAACCTAAATTAGCCACTTTGGCACGATCGATGCGAATATTTTCTTGCGGTAAAGCATCATCTAGATCGTCTTCGATATTGTTCACCCCATCTATACCTTTTAATAGTGCTTGAACTTGCTGCGAAAGGTAACTCAATTCATCCAAGTCAAACCCTCGTATCTCTATTTTCAAACCTTCATTGCCGCCCAAAATTCGCTCCAACACAAATTGTCCCTGTGGTGCACGTACGCTGAGCTTAGCACCTGGGACTTTACCCTCCAATTCACGGCTCAAATCTTTTGCAATTTCAGTATTGGAACGCCCGCGTTGTTGAGCATTGCCCACATTTAAAGTGATCTCGGCCTTGGCTGATGAATTTCCTCTACCGCCACTCACCGAGACACTGTTTTCCAACGCTTGCCGCTCAGGCACCGCATTCATCACCAATTGTTCCATCTCTTTGCCGATTTGATTAGCAAGCTCTAATCGCAAAAAAGGTTCAAACTCTGCCTTAATCCTCACTTCGCCCTCATCACTTGGTGGCATAAAATCAGTGCCTATCAAAGGCCAAAGTAAGGAGCTCACGCCCAATAATAAAAAACTGACGCTAATCACCCACCATCGGAAATTAAGCACCCTCACTAAAACCTCCGCATACATCATCTCCAAAGCATGCAACACAGAAGTGGCCCATTTTACGAAACCATTTGCACGCTGAGTTTCATCGCCGCTGGACTTAATCTCTTTTAGAATTTTTGATGCCAACATTGGAACTAGTGTGAGTGCCACGAACAATGACGCCAACAGAGAGTACACCACTACTAAAGCCAACTCACCAAACAACAATGCCGCAACACCCTTGGTAAAAGCTAATGGCAAAAAAATCACCAAAGTGGTGATCGTGCTCGCAACTATGGCGCTAGTCACCTCAGAACTGCCTTTGATCGCCGCGTGCTTAATCGAATCACCCTCCTCATCTCGATGCCTGAATATATTTTCCAATACCACAATCGAGCTATCCACCATCATTCCGATACCCAATGCCAGTCCACCTAGCGTCATGAGATTCAAGGTGAGTCCACCGCCATAGACAAGGACCAAAGTTGCAAAGATAGATAGCGGAATTGACACCGCTATCACCAAAGTGCTGCTAAAGCTGCGTAAAAAAAACAATAGTATCAGTATCGCTAATGAGCCACCATAAAGCACCGAATGTGCCACATTTACAATAGAACGCTCGATAAAATTGCCTTGGTTGCTCATCGCCACAACCTTTACTTGGGGAAAGTCTTCGCGAACAGCTTCAATCTGCGCAAGAATGGCTCTAGATACCTCCACCGTGTTGGCATCAGCCTCTTTTCGTATAGCAACGCGAATCCCTTCCGCCCCGTCTATATTGACTATCCTATTTAATTTAGAATAAGTTTCAACCACCTTGGCCACATGTCTTAATTCCAGACTGGCTCCATTTTTAACCTCTATTATAGTGGATCTAATTTGTTCCAGATTTTTAAACTCAGAAGGTGCGCGCAGCACCACTTCGCTACGTCCTTCGTCAATCGTTCCAATCGGCAAGTCTAAATTTGAATTTCGTATAGATGACATGACCTGCTGTAGTGATAACCCCAGCGCCAAAACCCTCTCTGGAATCAGTTCAATTCTTATTTCCCTCGCATACCCTCCCCAAATGTCCACTTGTGCGACTCCTGCTAGTCGAGCAAAGCGATAACGCAATTGACGTTCAACCAAATCGTTCAATTCTAAAGGATCTAATTCATCAGAACCTACTCCCAGAACAACCACAGGATAACTTGCTATATCGAATTTTCTTATGATCGGCTTATCTACCTCATCCGGCAATTCATCCAACTCTTCCTCAATACGAGCACGAACATCACTCGCCGCTGAATTCACATCCGTTCCCCAAGCAAAGGTAACACCTATGCTACTGCTACCTTCTGTGGAAGTAGATTTTAACTCAACCACACCGGGAACAGTATTGATGATTTCTTCCAAAATTTGGGTCACCAATCGCTCCACCACTTCAGGATCGGCTCCGGCATAACTTGTTCTCACTGAAAAGGTTGGAACCTCTACAGCTGGCAAGAGATCTATCCGCAAACGCGAAAGAGCCGCACCGCCCAATACCACCACCATCAAAGCTATCATGCTAATGAAAACTGGGCGCTCAACGGCAAACCTAGATAGATTCACTATTTGACCTGTTGGTTGACCACTTTAACGGCGGCACCATCCTTGATGAGATGATGCCCCAAAACCACAACCTCACCCTTGATCGCGTCATCTAAAATTTGAATTTTTCCATTTCCTCGTAAACCCACTTCAACAACATGACGATGTGCCAACTTGTTCTGATCGACAACGTAAACCACCGTTTGTCCACTGCGATTGGCCAAGGCCGCTTGAGGAACCAAGACAGCATTGTCCACTCTTCGCAAAACCATCTCAACACGAACGAACATGCCCGGTTTTAACTCAGCCTTTTGATTAGGAACATTTAACTCAATATCAGCTTGACGTGTCGTTTCAGAAAATTGAGGAGAGATTCTATTTA
>Ga0172372_10009167_pt1 | contig 12900 bp, 11 predicted proteins | sample LakKiv5m_2_FD_114544 | JGI IMG/M metagenome (GOLD analysis project Ga0172372, IMG submission 114544) | Freshwater microbial communities from Kabuno Bay, South-Kivu, Congo - kab_092012_9.5m | ecosystem: Environmental > Aquatic > Freshwater > Lake | place: Democratic Republic of the Congo...
ATGGCCACGCTTGATGCCTCCGCCAAACATCAGGATGGAGCAACCGTCAGTGAAATGGCGGTGCATGCCATAATTTTTGAGGTCATTAATGATATCGGGAACCTCTACCTGATCTTGAACTTTAAGATCTGGCCTTCCTTCCATCAGCATATCCCTGCTGAATTCACTCGCCACAATCACGAGGGTCCGCTCAAGTTTCCCGCTCTGATCCAGGTCTTTGATCAATTGTGCGATGGGACTATCGATTAGTTTTTTCATGTCTTTCAGTCGGGTATGCCCGTTGTCATGGGTATCCCAGCCAAAGAAGGGTTCATATTCACTCGTCACGGTAATGTATCTCGCACCTTGATCAATCAAGCGTTTGGCGAGTAGACAGCCAAGTCCAAATCGGCCAGTATTGTATTTGGCATAGCTTTCTTTGGGTTCCTGACTGAGGTCAAATGCCTTTGCCTCTGGAGAATTAAGTAAGATGTACGCCTGCTCCATGGATTGCTTGAGCGATTCCTTTTGGTATTCAGAACCAAATTCTCCTACGGGACCAGCAGCAATCAGGTCATTGTAGAGCTTATTTCTACTTTCAAATCGTTTGTAGTCCATTCCGACAGGAGGTCTTACGGCCTCCAATCCCGCCGAAGGATCAGGAATCAAAAAGGGACCATAGTTGGAACCTAAAAATCCAGCAGAGTGAAATGCTTTTAGCTCTTCTGCTTCGCCAACAGTAAACCGCTGTCCAATGTTGATAAAGGGAGGAATCACTGAATTCAGCGCGCCTTTTTCCTTTGCAATCCAACTTCCTAGATGGGGCACCACCACCGATTGCGGCGGCTCGTAACAGGTATGGAAATGGTATTGGTGTCGGGTATGCAAGATATGTCCCAGATCTGCTGCCTGATAGGAGCGGATCAGCGTGCCTTTATCTAGGACCGAAGCAATATTTTGGAGTCCTTCAGAAAACTGAATTCCATCCAGTTTGGTAGGGATAGCAGGAAAGGTACTAAGCACCTCCTTCGCTTCCATTCCTTTGCGGAAAGCAGTGTATTTTTTGGGGTCAAAAGTCTCCGTATGTGCCATCCCACCTGCCATAAACAATAAAATAACGGAATCAGCGGTAGCGGGAATTTTAGTTTCACAAGAGGAAAGCAAACCTGCCAGAGGAGCACCCATACCCAAAGTAGCCAGGGTGGCTGCGCTGGTTTTTTTCAGGAATTCGCGTCGGTTTTGCAGGGTTTTCATGACTCTTGAAATTTTTATTTTGCGATGCAGGACAACTTAGGAGCTCCTGTTTTCAATGGATGAGTTGGAATTCGGGCAACATAATTATAGCCCACAATAAATCTTGAACAGCCGCTGCCTCCGGTTTTGCGCCGAGCACTTTCTTCGCCACTTCTAGCTCCCTGGGGGTCGGCTTTCGAAGTAATGCTTTGGCGTATACTTGTTCCGCCAGGACTTTTGGATCACCAAATGCGCTTGCCCATTTTTCCCCTCCTTTGACGAGTGAATTATTCAATTTTTCTCCATTGCTGAGCTCCAAGGCTTGAAGCAAGTTGGCCTGAGAGTCCCTACTGACGGAGACTATTTCCCGATTTGGGCGGCCCAGGGATTTTAGGAATTCATTGTTGGCCACCAGGGAGGCTCGCCCAAATCCTAAATTAGATTTGGCCTCAGGAATCAATTGGTAAGGGCGAAATTTCACTTCCACTGAATCAAATAAGGGTGCGGAAATTTCAGAAACCGCATCGGAAAATTGTTCTGCGGTGATTCTTCTTCTGACCATTCCCTGAAACTTGAAATCCTCAGCCATGAGTTTGTCTGCTGATGAAACGGTCACCGAGGGGTTTTGATAGATTTTGGAGCTGGTAATTTGAAAGATCAGTCGCTTGATGTCGTAGCCATTTTCTACAAAATCTACGGCCAGCCAATCAATCAAATCTTGGCTCCAAGGAAGATTATCCATCTCGTCCACAGGTTCTACAATTCCCCTTCCCATCAGCTGCTTCCACACTTTATTGACTAGGGTCCGGTACATCCTTCCATTGGCAGGCTGAACAAGTTGATCGGCAAGCTGCCGTAATTTTTCTGCCTTGGTGGCGAGCGAATCGATATCGCCGAGTTCTTCCCACAGGATTTTGGTTTTAGCCATTTTGCCAGTAGGGATTTCACAACGATTTACTTCCAGGGTAGAATCGGCAAAAATATTTGCGAAAGCATAGGCCTGCTCGAGCTTCCAGTCATTGATAAAGCTATCATGGCAGGAAGCACACTTGAGGTTTAGGCCTAGGATAACTTGCCCCACATTTTGAGCAGCCTGCAATTCCGTTCGCTGGGAAGCATTGATTGTTCCGCGCCAACGGATGCCTTCAATAAATCCCTTTGATTTTTCGGAAGGATTCAGCAGTTCTTTGACAAACTGATTGTAGGGCTTGTTGTCTCGAATAGCCGTATAAAGCCAATCGGAGATAGCAAACCGTCCTCCAGTGATGTATCCCGTGCCGGTGTAGTCATTTCGTAGGTTGTCGTTCCAAAAAGTCATCCAATGCTGGGCATAATCATCAGTTCTATCCAGAAGTTTCTGGATTTCAATTTCTCGTTTCTGAGGGTTGCGATCTGCTTGGAAGGCTGCTAGTTCCTTCGGGGTAGGCAAGAGCCCAATGATGTCTAGATAAATTCTTCGGAGAAAGGTGCGGTCATCGACAGGACTGCCAAAGCTGAGTTGATTTTCTTGAAAGTATTTATTTACGAGCCGATCAATGGGATGTTCAAGCCCAGGTTTTATTGGGGGAAGTTCTGGCTTTCTCGGAGCCAGGGCCGCTACACGGTAGACGGATTGTTGAGCTACTCCTTCCGGCCAAGGCGCTCCTTTTTCAATCCAAAGTGTTAGCAGTTGAATTTCTTCTGCTTTGAGTAATTTACCCTTGGCAGGCATGGCCTCTTTGTGGTTTTTGGAAAGGGAAATTCTCCGGATCAGCTCACTTTCTCCAGGGTTTCCTGGAACGATAATCTGTCCATTTTCTCCCCCTGCAAAGACATATTCTTTTTCATCCAATCGCAATTCCCCTTCAATTTTAGATCCTGAGTGGCATTTGTAACAATTATGAGCCAATATAGACCGCACATTTGTGACAAGTTGAATTTCTTTTTCTACAGAAAGATCGGAGGCGAATAAGGCAAGGTCTATGGTTAAACTTTCAGGGGCTTCCGATTCTTCATCCCAGGAGGGGATAACTTCCGTCAAAAAATCCTCCCCATGGGTAAGTGAGGCACCCAAATGTCCAGCGATTCCGATTCCCAATCCAGAAGCAAAAAGAAGCATCCGGTAAATCAGTCGAGTGAAAGGCAGGGATTGCCGGCTTGTCTTCCTTGAAAAATAAAGGAGAACCAGAGCCAATCCTGAAGTGATAAATCCAATGAGTTGGTGTAGATCGAAGGTTTCTCCGCTTATACCTTCACTATTGGCGTGGAGCAAACCAAAAAGTGCAGAGATTAGGGTGCTTATCGATCCAACGAGGACGAGCAGGTGGATGGCAGGACGGAACTTGGAATTGAAATCTTTTAGGGTAAACAGCTCGAGAAATCCAGCAAAAATCAGGAGGGAAATTGGGAAATGAACCACCATGGGATGCAAACGGCCAAAAAATTGCCACAGCCAGAAATCTGTAGGGGTGTCTGATCCTACAGTCTCTGCTAAAGCCGAAATGACAGGTACCATTACTCCAAGAGTGGCTATTGCCCACTTCAAGAGGTAGAATCGTTTGTTTGGAGAACTGACCTTAGAATTCATCTAGTTAAAATCTAAGTTAAGATACAAAATATCGTATTTCTAGCTAATTCTAGTGGTATAAAAATTCAGGTAACTCGTAGACGGATAGCAATCCGCGGTTTGCAGGTCTCTTTCTTAAACCTCAACCCTTATTTTCTTTTGGTTCTATTACCACTACTGTGACTGAGACTTTGCAAAATCAATAGTTATCAGTTAGTTTAGTTCAGAACTGGTTGTACTGAATTTTACAATCCACAAACAGGGCAACTACAGCATAATTTAATGGGTAAAATTCTCCTTTCACTTCTTTTTTTTAACCTGACGTTTTCAGCTTTTTCGCAGGATAAAAAGCCGAACATCATCTTTATACTTACGGACGATCACCGTTGGGATGCGCTAGGTTTTGCAGGAAACACCATGATTCGAACTCCTGAAATGGACCGAATGGCGAAAGAGGGGATTTACTATGAAAATGCTTTTGTAACGACACCGATCTGTGCCGCAAGCAGGGCGAGTATTCTCACTGGACTGTATGAGCGAACCCATGGCTATACTTTTGGGCAAGGAGATATTCAAGAGGCCTACGTCGCACAATCCTACCCAGTAAAGCTCAGGGAAGCAGGATATACGACGGGGTTTTTTGGAAAGTTTGGCATCAATTACCCTGAATTTGCGAAGCTATTTGATGCAGGGGAGGAATATGACCGTAACAATTTGTTTACGGATCGGAGAGGGTATTTTTTCAAAAAAATCAAAGAGGACACGGTACACCTCAGCCGATATACCAGTCAACAAGCGATCGACTTTATAGCGAATACGCCTGCTGAGAGGCCCTTTATGTTATCCTTAAGTTTCTCAGCTCCACATGCGCATGACGGTGCGGAATTGCAGTATTTCTGGTCTTCAGCATACGATAGCCTGTACCAAAATCTGGTTGTTCCTGATCCCTTGCTAAAGGAAGACAAGTACTTTCAAGAGCTACCGGAATACATCCGAACTGGTGAAAATCGGACCAGATGGCACTGGCGCTTCGATACGCCAGAAAAGTACCAGCGTAGCGTAAAAGGGTATTTTAGAATGATTTCTGAAGTAGATGCTGAAATCGGGAAGATCCGAAAAGCCTTGGAATTAAAAGGAATTGCTAAAAATACGGTCATCCTATTGATGGGAGACAATGGGTATTTTCTAGGCGAAAGGCAGCTTGCAGGGAAGTGGCTGATGTATGACAACTCCTTAAGGGTGCCGCTTATTCTATACGATCCAAGGCAAATTGGAGGAGAGAGAAATACTGGTTTTGCGCTGAATATAGACATCCCATCTACCATTCTTGATCTTGCTGGGGTAACAGCCCCCAAATCCTGGCAGGGAACTAGCCTGCGATCCAACGCACTGGCCGAGCGAAAAGATTTTCTATCTGAGCACCTTTGGCAAGTGGATATTATTGCTCCAAGTGAAGCGATTCGAACGGAGAGATGGAAGTATTTACGCTACATCAATGATCCACAGCAGGAAGAACTGTATGACTTGGCGCTAGACCCCTTGGAAAGCAAGAATCTTGCTGCTGATCCTTTGCATCAAGAGATTCTCAAGGAACTTCGTACAAAAATGGAGCAAAAAATTGCCGCATACCTGAATGCTAAACTCCATTGATTTAGGATCGGTTTTATCCCTTGTTTAAACAATCTGGTGAATCATTCATCATCAATCCTTAATTTAATCCTCCTATCCTTTTGATTAAGTAACGGGGAACAATTCTACATATCTTTTTGAGAGGCCTACCTATACTTGAAAAAAATAGTATTCCAACCTTCTTTTGCGTTGCACTCAATCCAGCATGTAGAATGAGTACACTTTAATTTTTGTTGTATTGCAGCAAGAAACTCAAACAACATTTTAATCAATTAAAAAAAACATATCGAAGAATGAAAGCGAATCTCTGGTCCCCGTCATATTCAATTACTTCCAAATTTCTTTTGGTTGCTTCGGTCTCAATTCTCTTTTTAGCATGCAATCCATCCAAAAAAAAGGAGAATTTGCTAGCGGATAAGGATTGGGAAGTACTGTTTGATGGCACGTCAACTGATGCATTTCGAGGCTATGGAATAAGTGAATTTCCTGAGGGCGTTTGGATTGCAGCAAACGGAATGTTGATGACCAATCCAGACACCGCAAATAGGGATTTGATTACCAAAAAAAGGTACAAGGATTTTGAACTGGAATATGAGTGGGCAGTAGATACGGCAGCCAATTCGGGAGTTTTCTTTCATATGCAGGAAAACCTTTCCATGGAGGCAGGTAACGGGAATAGCCCAAATTGGATGGATAATTTTGAAATTCAAATTTTGGAGGACACCTACTTTTACGATACCACCGCTATCCGATCCGCAGGTTCTTTGTATGACTTAATTATTCCAACAAATAAAAAGCTGAATCCCATAGGCGCATTCAATAAAGCTGTCCTTTCGCATAAATCAGGTCATGTAACGCATTGGCTCAATGGAGTGAAAGTATTGGAATTCACGATTGGCAGCCCTGAAATGGATTCTCTCTTGTCCGGAAGTAAGTTTAAAGAAAACCCCAATTTCCACTCAGATAAAGAGGGGCACCTTATGTTTCAGCACCATGGGCAAAAAGTGTATTTTAAAAATATGCGCGTGAGAGCGCTTTGATAGTTTGTATTTAAGAAACAAGAAAAGAAGGGGTAGGGAAATGTTTTCTTGGCTAAAAATTGGATTGTAACTGGTATAGCGAATGGTTTGACTAGACCAAAAAGAGTAGTAATCGTGTGGTTTTTTGAATGGAACTAGGCGTTTGAAGAACCCAATGGCAAATAGACTGGCTGTTGGGCGCGAAAATTGGAGTGCTAAATTAACAGTGTACCTGAACACCTACTCGGCCTTTTTTTTTATATTTAATTACTATTTATTCACTTCAAAAAAAATCAGATGATTAGCAACCATGAAATTGATTACAAAATCTATGGAGAAGAACTCCAATTTGTAGAAATTGAATTAGATCCCAACGAAACTGCCATCGCAGAAAGTGGCGCCTTTATGATGATGGATAGTGGCATTGAAATGCAAACCATTTTTGGCGATGGAAGCCAGGAGCAATCCGGTGGATTTATGGGCAAATTATTAAGTGCAGGCAAGCGTTTACTGGTAGGTGAAAGTTTGTTTATGACTGCATTTACCAATGTTGGCCAAGGAAAAAAGAAGGTAAGCTTTGCCTCTGCTTATACCGGAAAAATAATTGTATTCGACCTGAAGCAGTTGGGTGGGAAAATAATCGCACAGAAAGATGCTTTTTTATGTGCAGCCAAAGGAGTAAGCATCGGAATTGAGCTTCAACGAAAGCTGGGTACTGGTATTTTTGGTGGTGAGGGTTTTATCATGCAGAAGCTAGAGGGTGATGGATTGGCATTTGCACATGCTGGAGGATATATCGTTGAAAAGGATTCGCAGCCGGGCGAAGTACTTAAGGTAGATACGGGATGTGTGGTAGCCTATACTGCAGGCGTTGATTTTGACATCGAAATGGTCAAGGGAATAAAGAACTTTATGTTTGGTGGAGAAGGGTTGTTTTTAGCCGTCTTGAGAGGCCCGGGAAAAGTTTGGTTGCAGTCCCTTCCGATCAGTAGACTTGCTGGACGCATCATGCAATATGGTGGATCTACAAGAAAAGAAGAGGGCAGTATTTTGGGAGGATTGGGTAATTTACTAGATGGTAGAGAATAGGTTATAGGATTATCCGAAATGATGCCAGTGGCTAAAATTTAACAAGAGCCCCGAAAGCGGCGATACAAAAACTAGAATCACCCCCGTAATCCGCCGCGGCAGACGGGGCAGGCACCTTCGGGTTTGGTATTTAGGTGTAAATCTTAAAAGAATCCCCCTTGCCCCCTTTTTCAAGGGGGAGTCGCACCAACGTAATTAGGAAAACACTTTGGCAAATGCCCGGACAGGGAAGGTCCCCATTCCTTTGATTTTAGGAGGGATTGCATTAAAATGAAAGCCTTCCTCTGGTAGGTTTTCCAGATTACACAAATGCTCTACCGCCAAGATTTCGGCACCCAAAAGAATGCTGTGTACCGGTCTTGAGTTTAGTGCTGTATTGTCGATGTTGTGTGAATCAATCCCCACCAACTTTACCCCTGCTTCCCTCAAATAGAGAGCAGCCTCCTCCGTGAGGTAGGGATGCTGTTCGTAGTAAGTTGCGGTATTCCAATGACATGCCCAGCCCGTATGCACAAGTACTGCACGTTGCCTTAGCTCTATATTTTTGAAATGCTCCACGTTAATCGCTAGGCATTCGGTAAAGGGCACCCGGATTACTAGCCCATTCAGCTCAGCAAATGCCGCTAAATCTACCTCGGAAATATCCTTGCCGTCCGCATACCGGTGGAAGGGGCAGTCAACGTAGGTCCCTGTATTGCCCACCAGCTCTAGCTTGCCGATTTGAAACTCAGTTCCGGTTGCATACTGCAGTCTCGAATCTTCCCGGCTCAGGTAATCACAAATGATCGGAGCAGGCAGGCCTTTGTAGGTAATCAATCCCGCTTCTATGGTATGACTTAAGTCCACCAAATGACCTAACTGCTGACTTTGCTGCATAAATTTAGTTTCCTTCATCGAGGGTAAGGGGTACAGGTGACCTTTCGCTAGGATCCAAATGGAATCGGCTTCTAGATTGGTGATGTAAGGAACAAGCTAGTCAAAATCAACAAATTCTATAAATTTGGAGAAGTTCATTCTCAAAAAACCGAAATTCATTCATCTGAAAATTGGAATACTAGGCTTGTTTTAAGCCCTAAACCTGAACCTATTTCTTTCAAAATTACTGCTATTCCCTTGGAACAATCCCTATTCAAAGAACTTTTGGCCCAAAACATCCAAAGCTGCAGCTATGCCTTCGATGCCATTACGGAAGAAAATAACATCTCCCGACTCAATGACAGCGCTGCCTCCGTGGGATTTATCTTTCGGCATGTAGGTGAGACGATGTTACTCTTTGGTTATTTTTATGGCATTCCGACAGACGGTACCAATACCACGATGGGCAAGCAAGATACTGGACAGGGCAAGGACCTCAGCACTAGCCGGGAGTTACTTGAGAAAGGTTATGCATTGCTGGAACAGATCATCACTTCCACTCCTGCCGAAGGTTGGTTCGAACCTGTAGAAACTCCCTTTTTTGGTACCGTATCCAAGGCTAGGCTATTTTCCCATATCCTCTACCACAACTCCTACCATTCAGGTCAAATCGCTCTTACGATTAAGCGCGCAACGGAATAGGAAACAGCATGTAACTCTCAAACAACTTCAATTCTTTTACTTCCACTCCATTCCTTGATTATGTCTATTCGTACGATTTGGTTCTGCTGTTCCCTTTTGCTACTTCCTGGAATTAGCTTTGCACAAGCTTCAGACGCAGCAACCCAATCCAGCCAATACATCACCGTGCTTGGCATTGCCCAGGATGGAGGCTACCCACAGGCTGGCTGCACAGCCGAGCATTGCTTGCGCCACTGGCGAGGGGAGGAAGAAAAGCGGCATGTGGTGAGTTTGGGGCTTACGGATCAAGCCAGTGGACAAAACTGGTTGTTTGAATCTACTCCGGACTTTACGGCTCAACTTCAGCAACTTCAAAAGGCTTCAGGGTCTAACAACCTCTCGGGTATTTTTCTTACCCATGCACACATGGGGCATTATGCGGGTTTGCTGCAGCTCGGTCGAGAAGCCATGGGGGCCAAAGGCATGCCAGTCTACGTGATGCCTCGAATGAAGGAATTCTTGGAAAAAAATGCTCCTTGGAGTCAATTAGTGTCCTTGGGGAATATCAAGCTGATCTTGATGGAACAGGATCAACCCATTCAATTGACACCAAATCTTCGGGTCATTCCGCTGAAAGTTCCCCATAGGGATGAGTTTTCCGAGACGGTAGGTTTTCGAATCGAAACCAGCGAAAAGAGCCTCCTATTTATCCCAGACATTGACAAGTGGCCGCTCTGGGAAAAGGACATTCGAGCAGAAGTAGCCCGTGTGGATGTAGCTTTGCTGGATGCTACCTTCTACCAGGAAGGGGAGCTTCTCAACCGAAACATGAGCGAAATTCCGCATCCATTTGTTGCTGAAACGATCGCACTTTTTTCCCCGCTTCCAGCTGCTGAGAAACGGAAAGTCAAGTTTATCCACTTCAACCATACCAATCCCCTGATTTTGGAGGGCCCTGAGCGGGATGCAGTCAAAAAGCTAGGCTTTGAGGTTGCGACTGAAGGGGAGAAAATCGTATTGAAAAAATAAAAAAAGGCTGCTTCCTGGTGAAGCAGTCCAATTGTTTATTCTTGGACGGTCAAAGTAACCGTGTTACTCTTCGTGTCGATGTCGATTCGGGTAGGTTGGACTAGCGAAGCAGACGTCTCCTTGCTGAGCTTGAGGTCATAAGCTTTCCGATCGTACTTCATCACCGCCCCAGAAAGGGCATCGATACCCCAGCCAAACAAATTGCCGAAATTGAGGATGCTTACCAAGTTAAACTCCTTGTCCAAGGTAATCATGCGTGTTTCGTAGCCATCCAACTTAAAATCCAATTCCGTATCGTTCACACTTCGTTTGAACCGGTAATTGCAGGGTGTGGTGCAGAGCTCTACACCATCCTTGTAAATCGTAGCTCCTGAAGGGGTGGAGGTAAAGGCAATGCGGTCTTTGGTACCGGTAAAAATAGTGGCACAGCTCGTCATCAAAAATAAAGCGATCAAAAATATAGGGGTTTTGTTCATGTTACTTTTGTTTTAGTAGGTATGGGTAAAGGTTAAAAATTTAGTTAACTAAGCTCAGTTGTAAAAATAGGTGATTATCCGCAATTACGTCAGTGGCTTAAGATTTGTTTGAATATTCGCGGATAATCGTAAAATAAATTTGTGAAGTTAGGCTAGTTTAACTGCCTATTTACCAGCTGATCTGGCATTGAACAATAGTCAACAAATCTTTTTCCCCCTATCTAAAATAGAAAAAATTTAAAAATTTTGCGTGTGCGAGAGTGGTTTCTATCGCTTGAAAATGAGGGTAGGGTCACGAAAAATCCAATCACCTGGCATTCCTATCTCCACGAATTGGCTACGATTCTTCCGTTAAAAGGGTCTGCAGGTCTTCAATGCATTGCTCCGCGTCCAGCGCCAGGGTACCGTTGTAGATTCCTCGAATCCGACCTTTTTGATCCACTAAGACAAAATGTTCCGTATGCAAAAATTCTTGGGTAGTCTTGTTGTAGCCGATGGACTCCTCAGCAAAAAATGATTTTCTAGCCAAGTTGTATATTTCCTCTTTCGAACCGGTGAGCAAGGACCAATTCGAGGATGAAATTTGATTGAGCTTGCTGAATTTTCGCAAGGTTTTTACATCGTCAATCCAGGGAGTGACCGAGAAGGATAAAAGCTTCACCTCTGGATTGCCTGGAAAAGCTTTTTCGATGCGCTTCAATTGTGCCGTCATATCAGGACAGATGTTGTTGCACTGGGTGAAAAAGAAATTTGCCACATAGACCTTCCCTTCCAAAGATTTGCTATCAAAAAGGATGCTGTCTTGATTGTAAAACGCAAAGGGCTTGATTCGGTGGCTGATTTGGGTCGCGGCCTCAGCTTCACTGATAAAGTAGGGTGTAAAATCGGGACTGTTGTAATAGGGAATGCTTGACTTTTGGGGCTCTTCGCAAGCAAAGGTTAAGCAGAGGGCACTAGTTATCAAAAAATTTCTCATCGATGATAATGCAGTTTTTGGTTCCCAGTAACCCATACCTTTTGCCCTTGATAATGACAAAATTTGACCTAATCTTTCCATCGGTATGCCACATTTTTTGCTCCCCTTCCTCTTGCCCATTTTTGTAATGACCCAAGTGAAACAATCTTCCCTGCTCATCCCATTCTTTTAACTCCCCCTCGTAAGCATCGTTCTTAGCGGTATACTCAAATCGTTTGTTTCCATTTTCCCAATAAGCGGTTTGCAATCCCGTTCGGATACCGTCCTGGAGGTGCCGGATTTCCATGATTTTCCCCGAAGGAAAATACTTCTTTTCCACTACGATTTCGGAGCTAGGGGGAGAGGGGGAACAACTCCAAAGTAAGCCGGAAATGAGCAGGTATTTTATCATTGAGAAATGGTACCTGGGGTTCCATAATACCCATTTCCATTAAGATACGGTGCCGCTGCCGTAAAATGGTAATGGTAGATTCCAACTGGAAAGTCTACCGTAGCATGGGTGTGTCCGTGGTACACGTCCAAACTGGAGTTGGTCACGGTAGTTCCATTCTCTTCTTGTGGGCCATACACTGGGAAGCCATCCATCAAAAAGCCCATAAGACCTGATTTGGTGGATTTAACCTGAGTTAAGTGAAGCGGCTCCACATGGTAATGGTAGACACCAGATTGTTGGGGATGACCGTAAAACTGATCAAAACTCGCCATTTCTCCCGTCAATTCCTGGTTGTTGGGACCTGCATATTGGTTGAAAAACGGAACCCCATTCAAGGCGACACCTATACGACCCAAGGGGGTAGCTGATTTAGTGGTGGCAGCTTTAGGGTTGATCGGAATTTTATAAATCGCGGACTGTTCAATGATTGAATTCGGATTTTTGGCAAAGTTGTAACCACCAAAAGTGGTTCCAGAGTAGGCAATGTAAAGGCTATTTCCTGAAGCAAAATAGGGACTTTTGTGATCGGGTACTCCATTTGTTTTTATGGTAATGAAGGTGCCATCGCTGGTGATACTCGATGCTCCATAAATTTTTTTATAGACCGCAGGCACCGTGGTATCTGATGTTGGAGTGGTAGTTGTTGGGGTTTCGTCTTGGGAACAAGCCATAACGAAGACCACTGGCATTAAGATAGCGAGGTAGCGAAGTGTTTGGGTCAGTAAATGCACAAGAATGAAGTAGGTAAGAAGAGTTAGAAAGATAAAAAATTTAGTTTTGTTTTTGATTAAAGAATAAAAAATTTATATGATTATCCGCAATCATGCCTGTAGCACGGCTCGCCTATTTAAAACATGCGGATAATCGTCGACAGTCGACAGACGACAGTCCACAGCTCACCTAATTGAACCTAAAACCTTTTTTTCTCTGGTTAGTGGTGAAAAAGCGGATAATCA
>Ga0172372_10009170_pt1 | contig 12899 bp, 15 predicted proteins | sample LakKiv5m_2_FD_114544 | JGI IMG/M metagenome (GOLD analysis project Ga0172372, IMG submission 114544) | Freshwater microbial communities from Kabuno Bay, South-Kivu, Congo - kab_092012_9.5m | ecosystem: Environmental > Aquatic > Freshwater > Lake | place: Democratic Republic of the Congo...
CGCCAAACCGAACGGCGCCAGATGTCCGTTCCAGTACTGCGTGTGCAAGGGAACCCAAACCGCGGGGTCTCGTACCGGCGATCCATCGATCGCTGTGTGTTCAGCGCGAACTGATCCGAAAACGGCACTGTCGACTCGCGTGACGCGAACCAGCAAGGTCGGCGTACCGTCCATGTCGACTAAAACTAAAAGGTTGCCAACGACAGGGGTTGGCGTGCCCGTTCGCTCGACGATCCACGGTAGGGTGAAGGTGCCACGCTTATCGCCGATGCGAATCAACTGAAAAATTGAGTGTGTACTGTCTTGATCGAGCCCGATCCAACGGGGTTCCAGTCGCGCGCCATCGAGATCTAGGGAGGGCTTAGCAGCCTTGGCCGCCACGCGGAAAGCCTCGAGTGCTGCGGCGGACGGGGCAATGGCAGGTGATGGAAGATAGTTCGACATCGGCGTCACTGTAGCCGTTAAACCTGGCGCGGCCAACGGGAGTTCATATGGTTTGTCCGAAGGGTAAAACATCGGCTTGGGTTTTGATGTGCGCGCTGTCTACTGCATGGGCTGGTCCGCAGTATCAGCCGACGCGTCAGGAACTCGAGTCGGTCATGGCGGATTTGATCGCCTGGTTACCCGGGGCGTGGGACTCCTATCCGCAGGTGCATTACCAGCGGCGGTACGTCACACCCATGGAAGGCGAACATCCCCACTGGCACCATGTTTTTGCACGCATCGATGCGCCGCAGATCGGCGAAGTCGTCTTCTACGGACAGATCAATCCCGGCGGTCGCGATCAACCGCTGATGAATCGCAGTCAAATTCTCTACAAGGTTTGGATCGACGAGAAACGCGGCACCGTCGTCATCAACGGCCAAGGTCCTGCTGACCCGGATCGTTTCATCAACCTGCACGAGCGACCGGAGTTATGGAGCGAGGTGCGGATGCGCGATGAGCAGGGCATTCAGTGCGATTTCCTGTGGCGCCGTAGCGGCGAGCAGCTCGTTGGGGTGCTCGATGGCAAGACCGATGAGCGTCGCCGCGGTGGCCCGGGAACTTGTACCTATACCGTAAAGGGAACAGACGTCGAATTCTTTGCCGATGCCGAATGGGTGCTAGGCCCCGACATACTTTGGGATTACGACATCAACACGATGGCGGGACATCAGTTCGTGGGTCGAGCCGATCGTACGCACATCAAGCAGTACCGCGCTCGTGGCTATCAATGTCGCGTTGAAGATGAAAATGGCATTCGTGAGTGGCATGCGCACGATCGTGGGGCGACGCTTGCCGTTACCTCAAATGGCAAGCAAGCGCGACGTCTCATGTTGTTACGGGCGCCCTTGCCCGATGCAGCGGGCGTCGGCATGCACGACGCTCTGCGACTGGCAGTACTGCCGCTCGATTCCGAGCAGCCGATTCACGAGGTGAGTGCAGCGCCGATCGCGCCGAGAGCTGAGTTGAATCATGCCGGCGTGCAAGTTCGCTGCGATCTCGTCAAAGACCTGCCGCGCATGCACTTGAAGTAGGTTAGTCGAGGCGACGTTGAATCACGGGCTGCAGCAACAGCGTGGCCAAGATCACGACGACTCCCATATAAAAAGAGATCGTTAATTCCCGGTGCTCACCAAACAGCAGCGCAGCAAGCACGATGGCGTATACGGGCTCTAAATTGAGCGTGAGCTGTGTCGTGAAAGCGCTGATGTGATGCAGTGCAGAGAGCCATAGCAAGAACGGCAGTAGCGTGCAGAACAGCGCGAGCACCAGCAGCCAGCCAAAGTCGCTAGAGGAGGGCGGCGCGGCGAACCACTGCTCGGCCGACACAAACGATGCCACGACGATCAGTAGCGTCGTTCCGGCGATCATCTCGATGAACGTGATCGATGCAGTATCGGCATCGCTGACGAATTTTTTGCTGAGCACGGCGAACGTGGCTGTCAGTACCGCTGAAATCACGCCAACCAGCACGCCGAGTTGCATGTCGAGCGGCACACCGCCAATGAGTAGCACGACGCCCGGGATGGCGAGAACACCGAGTGCGAGCTCGCTGAGCTTATGTCGTCGTCGAAAGACGAGCGGTTCGATGATGGCAGCACTCACCGAGCCAAGGGCGAGGCAGGCCACGGCGACGGAGGCATTGGCAAGCTTGATAGCGCCGTAAAAACTCAGCCAGTGCAGGGCAATGACGCAGCCGAGCGCGGCATAGGTGCGTTGCAAGGCTAGGGGCATGGCTTTCAGACCACGCCACACGCGCGGCCAGAGTGCCAGACAACCGATGACAATCAGCATGCGCCAGATGACGAGCGCCATGGCCGGCAGTGTGATGATTTTGCCGAGGATGGCGGTGAAGCCCCACAGCAGCACGCAGGCGTGCAATTGCCATAAGGCCCGTCGCTGATCAGGCGTGCTCATGTTGATCGGTCAGGGTTCGTCGGATCAGCGCTCGGTGCCGGCCGGCTTGCCCAAGATCTTGTTGAGCTCGATGAAGTTGCCGTCGGCATCCCACACGGCGCTGAAGAGAACCGGAATCGTGCTGCCACCGGCGCCCGGGTAGTCGATGCGTTTCGGCGCTTCAGCGATGGTGACATGTGCCGTCGTGCGAATACGCTCGAAGCGAGTCTCGAGATCTTGCAGGTTGAACACCAGGATCAAGCCGCCGGGTTGTGCTTTACGAAAGACGGGCTCCGGAGTCGGCTCGGTCAGGCTGAGTCGCTGCATCAAACCGAGCACGCCGATGAAGTCATCGTTCGCCCGTAACAGGACGAGGCGAGTTGTGCCGCCGATGACCTGGTCGTAGATCACCTTCAGACCCAGCGCATCGCGGTAGAGCGGCAACGAACGGTCGATGTCGCGCACGACCAGTGTGGTTCGGCGTAAATCGACGGGTATACGCTCGCCCTCGGGCACGGGCGCCGCCTGCGCCCGAGGCGACAAGCACAGCAGCCCCAGCAACATGAGAAGAGCTAGGCCATTGATATTAAAGAACTTATGCATATTGTTCAGGTCTGTTGGCGGGCTGGGGCTTGATCCCTCTGGCGACGACGATACACTGCCCACCCTCGTTTCGAAACGACTCCCCGGAAACCCTCTCTTGGTACGACGGCACGCCAAATTCGGTCTCGTCATTGCTGCCTCGCTGTGCGCGATGTTGGCTGTGCCGGCACGCGCCGAAGATGCCCCGTCGACGCTCGATCAAACGGTCGCGGACATCATGTCCCGCGGTGTCGTCGATCGTGCGATGACCTACATCGGCGTGCCGTACCGACTGGGTGGCAACGATCCTAAGGTGGGTTTTGACTGCAGTGGTTTCGTTACCTACGTGTACCGCAATACCTTGGGTCTGGTGCTGCCGCGCACGGCGCGTCAGTTGGCCACCGTGGGTGTCGGCATCGCGCGTGAAGAATTGCAGCCGGGCGATTTGGTGTTCTTCAATACTCGCGGCTCACCGAACTCGCACGTCGGTATTTATTTGGGCGATTCCAAATTCGTACACGCACCAAGAACACGTACCTTGGTGCGCATCGATAGCCTCGACGATCCGGCTTACGCCCGTCGGTATGACGGCGCTCGCCGAATCCTCTCGTCGACGCTCTCTTAATTCGATCGGCTTAGCTAGCCGGGATCACATTTTCAGATAGCGCGATGGATGCGAATGCGCTGGGTGATCAACCCAGCCGCCAACCCGTTTTGCGACCAGCCGATTCGAGACGCCCGCCCACAGCGGCAGCAGCGGCACATCCTGCAACAGCAATTTCTCGGCCTCAGCATAGGCGGCGAAGCGTGTCTCGATCGTCGCTTGTCGCTCGGCGGATAAGAACGCGCGATCGTACGCTGCGTTTTTATAGCGTGAGACGTTGATGGTCGAGTCTGAGACGAAGCGATCGAGGAAGACGGATGCCGATGGAATCACGGCAAACATCGCATAGCTGAAGAGATCGTAGTCGCCGCGTTGAATCGCCGCGGAGTACGCACGCCCGTCGATCGGCAGCAATTCGAGATCGATGCCGATGGGCTTCCACATCGCTGCGATGGCGAGATAAACCTTGCGGGCAGTTGGGTTCGTCGGAAAACCGATGCCGAGTTTCAATCGTGCGCCACTGCGGGCTTTCTGCATCAAGGCGCGCGCGGCTTCGAGGCGTTTCGGCATCGGCCAGTTTGCGGCTTCCGGTGTTTGTAATTTTGGATACTGCGTGATGCCGGGCGGCAGCACGCTCTCGAGCGGTCGTTCACCGAGACCACGTACCTTGCCGGCAATGACGCTGCGATCGACAGCGAGCGTCAACGCGCGACGGATATCGGGATTGTCGAGTGGCTTGCGCGAGACGTTGATGCCGATCGCGCCCAAGGCGCACTCTGGCGAGCTACGCAAGAAAGCGGGTAGCTCGCGCTTGGCCATCGCGAGATTACCCATATCTTCGATCGATGCGATGTCAGCCTGACCGAGTTTGAACAAACGCAGCCGCGTGCCGTCATCGTAGCCCGTCAGCCATTCGACGCGCTCGATGGCGACCGAAGCGGCGTCATAGAAGCGGCTGTTCTTGATGAGCTTCACATCCTTCGCGCCTGCCGCCCAGGATTCGATTCGATAGGGTCCATTGCTCACGATGTATTCTGGCTTTGACCATTCGCGGCTCCGCGCTTTGACGACATGTTCCGGTACGCAATAAGCCGTGCAGAGATTCAACGGCAGCTCGACATCCGGATGCTCAAGTCGAATGACCAGTGTCGAGGCATCCGGCGCCGTGACGCCGAGCTTGTCGGGGGCTTTGCGTGCGAATCGTATATCGTGAGCACCGGCAATCGAGTCGAGTCGAACCGCATTCGGCGCACCCGTTTCTGGATCCAGATAGCGACGCAAGGTGAAGACGAAATCCCGAGCGGTGAGGGCCGTGCCATCGGACCACTGCAGTTTGGGTCGAAGTTTGAAAGTCCAGGTCAAACCATCTGGCGAGACTTGCCAGCTGGCAGCGCAGCCGGGCACCACGCGGCCGTTTGCATCGGTCACCGTGAGGCCAGCAAACAGTTCGGCAGCCATTTCTGCCGTGACTTGCCCTGTGGGTCGCTGCGGATCGAGTGAGGTCATTTCGCTGGCGACGACGCGGCGCAGGGTGTTTCCAGATTGAGCCTGCAGTCGCGCGGGTAGCGCGAGCGAAGTCGCAACCGAAGCTGCGATAAATAAACGGCGATCCATGAGCGATTTCTTTGACCTTTGATTATTTGATGGCGTTAGCGTAGCGAGCCGAGATGACCTTCCAGTCGAGCACTTGCCACCAAGCGTCGAGATAGTCGGCACGACGATTTTGATATTGCAGGTAGCAAGCGTGTTCCCACACATCGTTGCCGAGCAAAGGCATGCCGCGATCGGTGACGACATCCATCAAGGGGTTATCTTGATTCGCCGTCGAGACGACCTTCAATTTGCCCTCGGGCGTCACGATCAACCAGGCCCAGCCCGAACCGAAGCGTGCGAGACCCGCTGCTTTGAAAGATGCCTTGAACTGATCGAGCGATCCGAAGTCGCGATCGATGGCAGCACGCAGCTCGGCTGATGGCTCGCCGCCCTGGTTCGGTCGAGTCATCGACTGCCAGAAAAACTCGTGGTTCCAGTGTCCGCCACCATTGTTACGAACCGCCATCGGGGCTTCCGAGATCTTCGCGAGCAGTTGTTCGAGTGAGCGCCCTTGCAAGGCCGGATTGTCTGCAACGGCTTTGTTGAGGTTGTCCACGTAAGCTTTGTGGTGCCGACCATGGTGGATCTGCATCGTCTGGGTGTCGATCACCGGCTGCAGCGCATCATGCGGATAGGGCAGCGGAGCAAGACTGAACGACTCTGCGAAGGCCGGCGCGCAAAGAGCAGCGAGCAGCACCCATCCATAGCGAATTCGCGAATTCATGCGGGGTCTCCCGAGAGTGGCGGATGCCGCCAAGAATACCGAGCCCGCCTCGGAAAATCAGCCGATTAGTTGCGCCACCTCGCGGGCGTTCAGTAGGTCGGCTTTAGGTGTTTGTGGCTATGCCCGCGACCGCCGTGCGAGTGCTTATCAGCCGATTCGACCGTGACGAGATTGAGGTTGCCGTGACGGACGCCGGGCTCCGCTGTGATAGCGGCAGCGAACGCCTGCACGTCGCGGGTGTTCCCCTGCAGCACCACCGTCTCGAGACAGTTTTCATGATCGAGATGCACGTGCATCGATGCCACCGTCAGGTCGTGATGCGCATGCTGTTTAGTCGCCAAACGTTCGGCCAAAGTGCGCTGGTGATGATCGAAGACGTACGACAGACTGGCGACGCACTGATTGCCATGGCCAGCGCCTTGCTTCAGATCTTCGAGTCGATCGCGAATGAGGTCGCGTACCGCCTCGCTACGATTTTCATAGCCACGCTCTTTGACGTACCGATCAAAGGCGTCGGCTAGGGTATCGTCGATCGAAATAGTTAGGCGTTGCATTGGCATCACCTCGCAGTGTCGTGAAAGGCTTGAATCAAAGGTAGAAGCGCCTCATTCGGCGGGCCATCGCGGTAAGCGAGCACCAACGGTCGTTGCCACTCGAATCGAGACGAGGGCAGAGCGACCAGATTACCGCTGGCAAGATCCGGCCCGAGTAGCGCTGTTGGCAGCACCGTCAAATGCCGTCCATGTTCGAGCAAAGTTCGACAGAATTCGATCGAACTGGTTTCGATGCTGAAGTGTGGCGGTGCGAGACCTGCTGATTCGAAGGGCTCGCGCCATGCGGCCTCGACATCACCCGAGTTGCTGCCGCGTATCCATGGATAAATCGTCAGATCTTCGAGAGCGATTTCTTTGGTTGCCGCACATAGCGGATGTCGTCGCCCAGCGATGATTCGATACGACTCGTGGCCGAGCGTTTCTCGGATGATGCTGGACTGATCATCGGCGTTCGGGTGAGTGCGGATGTATACGGCGACATCGAGGGCGTTGTCGGTCAAGCTGGCCAAGAGCTCCGTTTGCAGCCCACTCGTGATCGTGACGGTGATGCCCGGATGTCGCCGCTCGAGGGTCTCGACAGCAGTGGCTACCCGACTGGCCGCAGCAGTGGGGCTCGCTCCGATGCGGATGCGACCGCTGCGTTGGATTGCGTCTGATTGCAGAGTTTGCCGAAGCAGCGTTTCGTCGCTGATGACCTGGCGGGCAAAGCGGACGAGTTCATGGCCAAAAGCGGTCGGCCGCGGTACGGAGGATTCGCGATCGAGTAGCCGCACACCGAGTTCGGACTCGAGCTGTCGTAGCGACTTGCTGATGGCCTGTTGGGTTCGTCCGAGGTGAGTTGCGGCTCGCGTGAACCCTCCGTGATCGATCACGGCGAGAAAGTAGCGTAGCTGCTGAATCTGCATGGCCTCGTCATGGTAACTCCGGGTTGGGCGTGGGGGAATGAAAGTTGTTTTGCGCAAGAGGAGCGATGCGGCAGGCTTGCAGGATCAACAAACCGTTCGGGCGCAGCAAAGAGACGCTGTACGCGATCGACAAGCCACCCTACTACGCCATCGAGATCGTACCGGCCATCGTCTGCACTGGCGGTGGCGCTAGACGCAATATCGAATCCGAGGTGTTGACGCCGGAAGGCGGTAAGATTCCGCGTCTTTACGAAGCAGGTGAGTTGGGTTCGATGTTTTCCAACCTTTACCAGAACGGTTCGTATCTCACCGAGGCGATGATCTCGGGTCGTGCCGCGGGTCGTAATGCCGTGCAACAAGGCATGCTCAAATGAAGATTAAGACCCCTGCGATGAAGCTCGATCTGCGCATCGACAAGATGGAGGTGCGCGATGGTGAACTGCGTCTTGATGGTGTGGCGGGTGTGTTGCCCTGCGAGGCGTCGCTCAGCGCTGCAGAAGCGCGTCGCCTGATTCTGCAAGCGCTGCGGCCGAAGATCATTTTTTGGGCACTGTTCGGCAAGAGCGCATCCGGCGGCAAATAGCGATATGGATCTCTACTGGACGCTGGTCTTCCTGCACGTCATCGCCTTCGCGTACTGGCTCGGCGGTGATTTTGGGGTCTATGTGACGGGCGGTTATGTCGCTCGTGCTGATCTTCCGCTGGCAGAGCGACTGCGATTCCTCGACGCGCTACTCAAGATCGACATCTTGCCGCGAACCGGCATCGTGTTACTGCCTGTACTCGGATTGCAGATCGCGGCTCTGCGGGAGGCGATCTTTCTGCCTGAGTGGGGAAAACTCGCTGTTTGGCTCGGTGGCGCCGCATGGGTTGCCATCGTGTGGGGCGTATTTGCTCGTCGTGGCACACCGCTTGGTGAGCGATTGCAGCGTATCGATGTCACGTTGCGTTATGTCGTCATCGCAGTGCTCGTGGTGGTCGGCACCTCGTCGCTGATCGACGATGGCCCCGTGAAGGAGAAATGGCTCGCTGCCAAGTTCTTGACCTATGCCACACTGCTCGCGATCGGTTTGTATCTGCGCTCGGTCATCAAGGCTTGGCGCGTCGGATTCATTGAATTGCAGCGTGGTCCGAGTGAGTCTGCCGAGCGGTTAATTGCTCTTGGCATTCAACGCGGAAGACGCGGTGCGTGGTTGTTCTGGGCCATCGTCGCCCTGACCGCGTATCTCGGTGTTGCTAAGCCGTTCTGACGTTCGGGAGTCGTTGTCGTGTCCTATTCTTTGGTGTCGTGGGCCCACGTTCTCGTCATGGGTTACTGGTTGGGAAGTGAGTTGGTGATCAACGCGCTCACGCACTACATTGCGCGCACCACGAGCCTCTCAGGTGTCGAGCGCATGCGGCTTTGGGATTTTTTGCTCGATGTCGATCAGCACGTGCGTAACGCGATGATCATGTCGGTGCCGCTCGGCTTCACGTTGGCGTCGATGCTCGGGCTCGTACCGATCGAAGGGCTCGGTGTGTGGGCTTTGTGGATGGTGTCGGCCTTGTGGTTCTGGTTCATGTGGATGGTGCACTGGCGGCGCAAGAGCCCGAACGGTGCCGTTTGGGCTCGGTGGGATTGGCGTCTTCGCTATCCGCTCATCGTTTTTTTCGCCGGTAGCGGCGCGCTGTCCTTGGCGATCGGCTGGCCGTACCCCGAGCCTTGGCTTGCAGCCAAAGTCTTGTTGTTCGCAGGCACCATCGTCTGCGGCATCTTCGTCCGTCACTGCATCCGTGAGGCTTATCGGTCTGCGTTGCCCGCCATTGCGGCCGATCGCGCAACCGATGCCGACAATGCGGAATTCCGCATCCTCATGATTAAGGGCACCTGGGCGCTGGTGGTGCTATGGGTGCTGCTGTTCACGATCGGCGCGCTCGGGGCCCTCAAACCCGGCTAGAATTCGGGGGATGAACCTCCGGATCCTGCCTGCCTCGTTGGCCCGCCTGCTCGGGCTCTCCCTGACTCTGTTGTGGCTCTCGGCCTGCCTCTCGAGTGCGGCTCCGAAGGCGCCCACGATTACGGAACAGCCGAAGGATCGGACCGGTTTCGTGACCCAAGCGGTCAAATTCGACGTCGGCGTATCGGGCAAGCCGCCGTTCACGTTCCAGTGGTTCCGTAATGGAGTCGCCATCGCCGGCGCGACGGATCCCATCTACTTCACTCCCGCGTTGACCTTGGCCGATGAGGGGTCGAAATACTCCGTACGGATCTCCAACGCGGATGGTTCGGTGACGAGTAACGAGGCGACTCTCACCGTCAAACCCGGTCCGACGCTGACCGGCCAACCGACTTCGCAAACGGTCGCACTCGGTGCAAGCGCGAGCTTCACGGTGACAGGCTCGGGCGAGCAGCTCGTCTATCAGTGGTACCGCGACGAATTGCCGATCAGCGGTGCCAATGCCGCGACCTACACCATCAGCGCGACGACCGCGGCGGATGACGGCGCCGTGCTGCGCGCGTACGTCATCAACCCGGGTGGTTTCGTTGTCTCGCAGGCGGCAACGCTGACCGTGACTGCGGCGCCTGCGATCACCATCCAGCCGGTCTCGCAAACGCTCGTCGCGGGTGATGCGCTTGCACTCGGCGTGTCGGCGACGGGCGGTAATTTGCAATACCAGTGGCGTCGTAATGGCGCGGATATCAGCGGTGCCACCAGTCGCGTCTTGCGTATCCCCGCCGTTTCGAGCGACGACAACACGGCGGTGTTCTCCGTGGTCGTGCGCAACGCGCAAGGCTCGGTGACGAGTGCCAATGCGACCGTTACCGTGGTCGCTGGCGAGGTTGCGGCGTTACCCAAAGCGGCCGCAGATGTTGCCGTCTCCGACACCGGCTTGATCACGGGCGGATTCGTCTTAGTGCGTCGTAGCAATGGCAGCATCGCGAGTTGGGGTCATGCGGTTGATGGTCAACGCGGCGATGGCACCGCCGGAGAAGCCACCGACACGATTGCGACGGTCAAACTTCCTGCGGGGCGTAGCGCCAAAGCGGTCGCCGCCGGCGGCTTTCATGCGATGGCGTTGCTCGATGATGGCAGCGTCGTCACCTGGGGTTTGAATGATTCGGGACAGCTCGGTCTTGGTGATGTCACGACTCGATCCACGCCGACCAAAGTGACGCTGGATCGACCTGCCGTTGCGATCGCAGCGGGGCGTCTCTTCTCGGTTGCGGTGCTCGACGATGGTCGTGTGTTCACTTGGGGCGCCAACACGATCGGTCAGTTGGGTGACGACGCACGCATCGCGCAGTCCGTTCCGGTTCGTGTCAAAGATCTCACCGATGTGATCGAGGTCGCTGCAGGCTCTGAGCATGTACTCGCGTTGAAGCGAGATGGCTCCGTCTGGGCTTGGGGTGCGAACGGCTCAGGACAACTGGGTGACGGGTCGTTCAAGGCGAGTCGTGCTCCAGTGCCGACCGGTTTGACCGGCATCGCGCGCGTTCGCGCGGGCGGCAATCAGTCGTTCGCGATTTCTTCACGCCGTGCAATCTACAGTTTCGGCGAGAGCGGCGACGGCCAGTTGGGTCTCGGCGATGCGATCAGCACCGATATCGGTGTGCCAACTGCTGTTGCACGATCGGTGACGGATGCGGCGGCCGGCGACCGAACCGCTTTGCTGCTGGGCGTGAATGGGCTCGTCAGCTCGGCAGGTGCCAATGAAAGCGGATCGCTCGGCGATGGCGGTACGACCGCGCGCAAAATCTTTGGTGCCGTGAATGTGCTGAGTAACGTCGTGGCCCTCGATTCGGGCGGACGTTCGTTCTCGGTTGCGATCGTTGCGGATGGCACGACCTATGTTTGGGGTGACAACACCACCAAGCATTTTGCCAACTCGGCGATTGCCGCAGCGGGCACAGGCACGCCGACCGCGGTGCCGAACTTCGACGCGATTCCGTAACGACTTATCGGTAACGCTGCCAGCGTCCCTCGCGTTGAATGAGCAAACCCTCGGGACGGTTCACCGTTTCGAGGATGGCTGCCGTCTCGGCATCCGGGTTGCCGTCATAAGTTGCGGGTCGATACTTCATTTGGAACGCGGAGATGACGTTGCGAGTTTCGTCATCGAGCGTTCCATGACGTGGTACGACGAAGCCATATTTTTCCAGCTCCGTTTGGAACCACGCGACATCGGGTAGCGCCGTATCGAAGCGCTGACGACTACTCAAGACGAGCTCGGCATCGGGCCACGGGATCAGCCCCGCGTCGGCAAAGCGCTTCCAAGGAAAGAGCGGACCCGGATCGGATTTGCGCTGTGGCGCGATGTCGCTGTGCGCCACGATGCGATGAGGTGCAACCGAATGCCGTTTTGCGATATCGCGGACTAGTTTGATGACGGCATCGATTTGCTGATCGGGGAACGGTTCATAGCTGCCGTAGCGATCCCCCGAGTGCCCACCATTGACAATCTCGATGCCGATCGAACTCGCGTTCAGCTCGGTCTGGCCGAGCCAGCTGCTACGCCCGGCGTGCCAAGCGAGGCGGCTCTCGTCGACCAGCCGATAGATCGTGGGTGGTTTGACGTCGATGAGATAGTGGCTGCTGACGCGGCCCCGAGTCAGAACCTCCAGCGAGTCGCTGAAATTGAGGTCCGTATAGTGCAACACGATAAAACGCGCACGGCTTTCGTGGTTCAGGCTCTGAAAGCGGGTGTCGATGCGTGGCTTTTCGAGGGTTGCCACACAACCTGACAGCAGCAGCAGCGGAGCGAGTATGATCAAGGCCAGGTTTTTAGGGCCGGAAGATAAGGGGAGAGTCTTCATGGGACGAACCATACTGCCTCTGCTGGCGACCGTCATCGTCTTGGCGGTCAACGCGGCCGCCAATATCGTGCCAATCAATGGTCTGAATACCGGCGAGTTATCGGCGCTATATCCAACCGGCTTCACCCCACCAGGCTGGGTGTTCAGCATTTGGTTGCTGATCTACATCGGGCTGTTGTCATTCAGTTTTGCGGCCATACGCGGCGCGCCCCGGACCCGCGCTCGCATCGAGCCGCTCATCACGCCATACCTGTTCAACGCACTCGGCAATGCTGGCTGGATCTTTGCCTGGCATTACCGACAAGTGCCGTTGAGCGTGGCGCTGATGCTGCTCGTGCTCGGCTCGCTCATCGTGATCTTCTGGCGCTTGCGACAGATGCCCACTTCCACGTGGAGCGAGTTTTTCGTCATCGATGGTGTCTTCGCCATTTATTTCGGCTGGATCAGCACGGCAACGCTCGTGAATTTCGCAACGCTGTTTTATGACCGTAGCTGGTATCCGTTCGGACTCAGCATGGACGAGTGGGCGCTCATCACCGTGGTGCTCGCGACGGCAATCTACGTTTGGATGGGCGTCGTGACACGCAGCATTCTCTACTGCGCCGTGTTCGTTTGGGCAGCGACGGGCGTTTATCTCGGCGAGCCCTCGATCACGCAGCCGGTGCGTTTGGCGGCAGCGACGGGCATCGTAGCCGTGCTCGCCTGCATGGCCTGGATGGCCTTCAACCCGAGACGGCGAGCCAGTCTGCGAGGGCCTTGAATA
>Ga0172372_10009171_pt1 | contig 12899 bp, 15 predicted proteins | sample LakKiv5m_2_FD_114544 | JGI IMG/M metagenome (GOLD analysis project Ga0172372, IMG submission 114544) | Freshwater microbial communities from Kabuno Bay, South-Kivu, Congo - kab_092012_9.5m | ecosystem: Environmental > Aquatic > Freshwater > Lake | place: Democratic Republic of the Congo...
CGAGAGGCAGCGGCGTCCAAGACTTTTGCTGACGCTGGCATACCAGGGCTGCGATACCTAGACGAATACTCGCGCGGTTCGTCTGCTGGCACCCGCAACTACGTTGTCTTCCCCGGCGCAGAAGACCGCATCCGCATCTTGCGGAAGTTTGGCTTACTGGCGCCGCTGGCTGGCGCTGCCATGCAAGACCAATGAAACACATCATCCACGTTAACGCCGCTACCTCATGTCCGACGAAATGCGCAAGCGCATCCTGACATCAGGCATTGGGGCCTCCCTGTTGGCGCCGATGGCCACGGAGGGTGAAGAGTAATGGGTCGCCTGGACCAGTTTGCCGCGGCAGCCGCGGATTCCGCGGATTCCATCCGGGACCTGCGGCTCGCGGTGGAGCGTGCCAATCGCTCCGCGCGCTCGCTGGGGGCGGTAAGCGGACGGGCGATTACGCCACGCTATGTCGCCGGCACGCTGCGGCCGGGCGAGACTGTTCTGAACTTCGGCGCCGGCAAACCCAACCCACGCACCGGGCTGTACGACCATTCGGAACTTTTGCGGCTGGCTGGCGGCGATGTATATGAGTACGACTTTGGACGCAACGCGGTAGGCGCGGACGCACTGAGCCGCAAGTACGACACCGTCATGGCGTCGAACGTCCTGAATACGCAGTCCGACATGGACATGCTGCTGAGAACGCTGGAGCAGATCCGCGCGGCGGCTGGCGGGCGTGCTGTGTTTAACTTCCCAGACTCACCGCGGTATTTGGATGGCACGGCTGACGATGTGTTTGAGGCCACGCGGCAAATCTTTGGGGCAGGCCCAACACGGGTCGGCGGCTCGCGCCGGGCGCCATTGATCGAAGTGCGCCTTCCGCGGTAGCCCACGTGTGGATTGAGACTGAATCGCCGGTTGAGGTAAGGTAATCCATTTCTGGATTATTGCCCCCCATGCAATGTTGCGGGGGTAATCGTACCTGTTACGAAACCTAGCCCCTTGCGCGCCAAGTCATAGGTTTCGTAACACTGCAAAACGCACAAGGCTCGGCCTGCAAAATCGAAGGTGTAACAAAATCCGGGGTTTCTGCCCATTGATCTTCTAGGCCCCTCCCCCGAGGCACTGGGTAATCATGGCAGAAGAATACACCGCACCCGACGATCAGTCCGTAGCCGAAGCGCCGGTTGACACAGCGCCTGTTGCAGAAAACGCAACCACTGGCAGCGGTTTTACTACACCCTACGAAGCGTTCCGTGCGCTCCCCGAGTTCAGCGGTCAGGACGATCTGACGATTGCCAGGAACCTGTACTCCGCTTTTAACGGGTACGGCGAGGCCCAGAGACAGCTCCAGCAGTACCAGCAGGTTGTCCCCTACGCCCAGGAATACCTCCGCAACCAGCGGGAGTTTGAGGCGTGGAGGCAGTCGCAGGCCGAGGCGTCCAAGCCTGAAGAGAAGCCCCGGTGGTGGAATCCTCCCGCCGTTGACGAGACGCTGAAGTCCTACATCATCCGCGACCCCCAGACGGGCAAGGAGGTCATCGACCCCAATGCCCCGATCTCGGCGCAGGAGAAACTTCGGGCCTACCAGGACTACACGGCCAACTTCGCTCGCAAGTTCGTCACCGACCCCGAGACCACGCTGAAGCCCTTCATCGAAGAAGTGGCTATGCAGAAGGCCCAGGAGTTAGTCCAGCGGCAGCTTGGCCAGTACCAGGCGCAGAACTACGTGTCTGACCTTGAGCGTCAGAACGCCGATTGGCTTTACGATCAGGGCGGCCGGGTTTCCCGCGAAGGGCAGGCCATCCAGGCGTACATCCAGCAGGCTTCCGAGATCGGGATTACCAGCCCCGAGGCCCGCTGGAAGTACGCCACGGGCATGCTGCAGCGCGACCTTCTGGAACTGCGCTACCAACAGATGTCGCAGGGCGCTCACCAGCAGGGCGCTTACCAGGCCCCGCCACCCGCCGACCCCGTGGCCCAACAGAACATGCAGTTTCTTCGGGAGCGTGCAACCCGCGTTCCCAATCGCAGTGCAGGCACAACCGAGCCGCGGGCACCTCGCCAGCGGATGTCATTTGAGGATCGGCTTCGCGGCCAACTCGTTAACGACGGAGTAATCTGATGAGTTCATCGACTGACTGGGCACGTTCCATTGCCACTACCATTGTAAATCACCTGAAGGAAGAGGAAATCGCCTCGCTTCGGAAGTACAAGGTCTTCGCGGCGCTTGAGGGTTCGGGCCAGGTCCGAACCAACATGAGCGGCAGGGGTTTCGACTGGGAAATCCAGTACAGGAATCACACTCCGTCTGGCAACAACGGAGAGACGCCCCGGGTCTTCAGTCGCACCAATTTGTGGAAGCGAGCAGAGCTTGAATATCGGGGCGCACAAGTGACCGATGCGATTTACAAGAAGGAGATGCTTGAAAATCGCTCCGCCCAGGCGCTTGTCAACGTCGCCGGCAAGATGGCTAGCCGTCTTCTGACGAGCATGGAGCAGTACCTGGCGCGTGAGTGGCTGCAGGACGGCTATGCTGCGGGCAACGAGCTTCGCTTCCACGGCATTGAGTCGTTCATGGGTGCGACCCAGACGATTCAGTGGGGCAGCACCACTTCGGTGACGAACCGCTCCGCCAACGCGGATGACCCGTTCTATTACCCGAACGACACCTACGCCGGACTGTCTACGGTCTTGGGTGCGTACGGCGGGTCGCAGAAGTCGGGCGATTGGCCGAACGGCTTTGCGGATCCGGAATTCGACTTCTTCAGCCCGGTGATTGTAAACGCCGAGTCGGCCTACTTCGGGTCAACGGACTGGAAGGACAACTGCGTCAAGGCGGTTCGCGAGGCGCTTCACCAGACGCGCCGAAATGATACGAAGGAGGACCAGATCGACATGGTTCTCCTGGACCGCCGGCTGTTCATTGACTTCCTCAACACGCTGGACGCCAAGGAGCGGGTGGTTGTGTCGCGGACCAACGGCCTGCGGTCGTACGGGTTCACCGATGTGTTTGAGCTGGACGGCGTCGAAATCTCGCAGGAGAATTCGATTGGCGCCACCTCTGCCACGGTTGACTCTGGCTATGGGCTTGCTGTGGGCAACATGGAGTTGCTGTGCATGGAAGATCAGCTCATGCAGAGCGAGGGCCCTTTCTACGACGAAATTACGCAGCAGTACCGCTACGTTGTGTCTACGTTGGGCAACCTCAAGTTCAAGTCGCCCCGCAACTTTTTCAAGCTCGTCGTCTAATTACGAAAGGAACCGACAGCAATGGGTCTTCAGGTTGATCCTCCGTTCGGCCTCGGCCAGACGCTCTTCTCAATGGGCGCCACCGAGACGACCGTCAAGAACGACAGTTTCCATGGTCTGCAGTCCAGCGCCGCCTATGGCGACCAGTGGGCTGGCTGCGTGAAGGAGTTCACGGATGTGAATCCCAACACGGGCCTTGTCCGCACCAATCGCCGGAAGGTGTGCGTGGCGGTGAAGAACACCTTTGGCACGGCCGGGACGGACGTCCTTCTGCCGAAGCGCGTGGTGCGTTTCTCGCTGACTGCCGGCAAGCTGCTCTCGGAGGTCGATGGTTATTCGGCCGAGACCAACGAGGAGCGTGTTGGCGTGGTTGACGAGTTCCTGCCGTCCAGCGGCGTGGCCAAGGGCGATATCTTCTGGGTGACCGTTGACGGCCCCACGGAGATCACTCATGCCCTGTCAGGGACGAACATCGCTGCCGGAGACCGGGTTTGCGCCATCACGGCTACGGCCAGCAACGTCTCCGCCGCCGGCCGGGTGACACCTTCCTCGCTTACGGCGGGGACTGCAAACCCTGGCAACAACGGCATCGGTGTCCTCGGTTACGCCCTGTCGGCTGGAACCAGTGGCAGCACGCCGCTGGTATTTGTCACCTCTCGCTTCCGTTGAGGTAATCAATGAGCCGAGCAAAAGTCATCGTCGGTCTTGCGGACGAGGAAGTGGGCAACAAGGTGTGGAACGTCGTCAGCGCGATCTCTGCCAACAGCAGCGGTCACGTTGGGTTCTTTGGCGCAGCCGCTACGACCTCGCAGGTCTTGGCGGCTTCGTCCAACACCACATCCATCGTCAATGCACTTGTCACGTTAGGGCTTGCGCGTACCAGTTGAGTCATGGCCCTTCACGGGCCTACGGGGGGCAGCCGGTGCAGGCGTAAGCCGGCCGGCTGTTTTCTTTTATGGCTATAGAAAACCTGGACTTCATCCGCCAGTTGATTGAGGAGCTTCGGCGCGAAATCCCCGCGCGGGATATGGAGCGCCTGCGCATGGTCAAGGACACTGGCATGGGCACAGGCACCGTGGAGAACGAGTGATGTCGTCGTTGTCATGGCGGGCACTCTCCAGGGTTGGTGCTGCGACGGCGGATGCAGTTGCGAAGAGTGCCCGAGCGAGGCCGTTTTCTAGCTCCGCTTTAGCGCCTCCCGGGCCGGCACAAGCAAAAAAGCCTGGCGTAACCCCGCCGACGATGGGCCAGGCGCAGCCAATACAGCAGTCCTATGGCACGCCCTATGGCAATCAATCGCAATCAGGGCAAGCGTCCAAGCCATTGCAAATGCCGGCCCCTGCCAAGCAGTCGCCATTTTCCCAATACAACCCGCAGCAGATGGGCAACTTCGCCCAGCAGAATATGGGGCTGCCATCGTTTCAGTTCTCTGCCACGGATTCGTTTGGCAACGCCTACAACAACCCCGCCGCGCTGACGGCCCAGCAAGGCGCCATGGCGCAGGCCCTGAACGCACAGCGTTCCCAGCAAATCCAGGCCGGCAGCTTTGGCCCACTAAATCCCATGGCCGCCAACCAGCAAGCCCAGGGCATGGTCCAGGGTGGGTGGGCAAATCCGTTTGCGCAGCCTCAGACAAATTACTATCCAGGTGGTGCCCCGCAGGTGGCGCAGCCGGCGCCTCGCTCGCAGAACTCAAATGCCATTCGCGCACTGATCGACAGGCTTGAGGCAGATAGGGAACTGGAGTTCTTTCAGCAATCTTTGCGTGAGGGCGCCGCCGGCCCTCTCCCGCCTCCCCCTCCCGCCACGCCTGCGCCGGCTCGCCCCATCGCGGAAGCGGGCCCCCAGCCCAATGCACAGCCCCGGCCAACGTCCCCGCAGCAGCCGGGTCTCAGCTACAAAGATTGGCTTAAAGCTGGGGCACCCAAGGACCCGTCTGGGGAGCGCGTGGCCTGGGGGCAGGTAACGGTGCCCGGCGTTGACGCAGAAGGCAATCAGGTACAGTTCGGCGACGGCGGCGCGTTGAGAGTTCGCCCAGGCGTGGCCCAGCCCATCCCGCCGCCTAGTCAGGGCACGCCATCTTACTACCGCGGCAAACCGTTGCCGCTACCGCCGGACGGCGTCGATTTCGGCTTCGTCTTCAGGTCCTCTGTGGACCCAGACGAACCGCATCAGATGGGGCAACCACTGCAGCGCGTTCCCGGCATGGCCCAGCCCATCCCGCCGCCTAGTCAGGGCACGCCATACGGCCAGCCTCCCGCGCCATCCAGCGGTCAGAGTCTGGAGCAAGTTTGGCGGAGGCAACAGACACCGTTGGCCATGTCGAAGGTGGACTGGTCAGACCCCGCCCGTCCAGTGGCCACCAAACGGCTGACGGCCGAAGAGGAGGCGTTCCTTGTCAATAAACTCTACGGCAAGAAAATAGGCGCCGCAAAGCAAGGGAACACTCGCGGCTATAACGACGGAAAAGTTAATTTTCAGGCGGCCGGCGGAACCGACGAGGACAAGGCGGAGGCGGCTCAAGCCGCACTAGAGTATGAACGCCAGCTCGCCGCCCGCCGGAAGAGGGAATTGGCGGAAGAAAAAGAAAGAATGGCCGCCCTGCCGCGACCGTGGCAGCCCATTAACGAGATGGCTGCTTGGCAGTCCGGGGGCATGAAGGCATACAAGGAGGCTACAATCTGGAACTGGCAGAATGACCCTGGGTTGCAGAAAACGCGGAAAAAGAACAAGGGCAAGGCCGGCTGGCGAGACCCGGCGTACAAGTTCAATAACCCTTGGATATATTAGTGTACTGTGGTACACTATCGCCTTACCCCCAAAGGTGAACCATGCAAGTAAAGTTCAACGTCGGCATTGTTACGTTTAGTTACGGCGGCAACGGTGGCATCTCCTCTGAGGTGCCGGACATCCGAGAGTGGATGGTCCCGCTGGTCAATGAGGCTTCCAGAGACCCGCGGATAGACAACATCCGCATCTGGAACCTGGCGGATACGCCAATTACGATGACCCGCAACCGGGCCGTCCTGCACGCCAGGGAGATGGGCATCGACGTCTTGGTCATGGTTGACTCGGACATGAAGCCGGACGTCAACGCCGGCCAGCCGGACGCCAAGCCGTTCTTTCAGACCTCGTTCGATTTCCTTGTGAATCATTACCCCAAGGGACCGTGCGTCATCGGCGCTCCGTATTGCGGCCCTCCTCCGGTGGAGTGCGTGTACGTGTTCCGCTGGCAGAGCATGCAGTCGGTCCACCCCAATCCAGATTTCCAACTGGAGATGTACGACCGGCACACCGCGGTAAAGATGGCCGGCATCCAAGAATGCGCCGCCCTACCAACCGGCCTGATCATGTATGACGTTCGCGCGTTTGAGGTCACGGAGCCCAAGGATGAGGCGTCCAAGCCCTGGTTCTACTATGAGTGGAAAGACAAGTTCTGCGGCGAAAAGGCTTCGACTGAAGATGTGACCATGACCCGCGACCTGTCGTTGGTTGGCGAGCAGAAGCTGGGCTACAACCCAGTGTTCTGCAATTGGGATAGCTGGGCAGGTCATTGGAAGCCCAAGTGCGTTGGCAAGCCGCAGTTCATCGACGCCGCCAACGTGTCGCAGAAGATGAAGGAATCCTTCCAAGCAAACGTCTCCAGCGACACCAAACTTGTCAGCCTTGCTCCAAAGACCAAGTTCTGGGAGCCACCCTCTAGCAAGTCCAGTGCCTGACTACAAGGTCTGCATAGGCTGCGGCAATTCATACCCGGCCACAACCGAGAACTTCCACAAGGCTAAGGACGGCTTTCACGCCCGTTGCCGGAAGTGCCGCAACAAAAAGATCCGAGCGGACAGGAAGTCCAAGAGAAACCGGAAGCTAGAGGAGATTGAGCGCGGCGCCGTTGACTTGTTCATAGCATCGGCCCGCATCGGCGGAGCGAACATCCCGCACTCCTCAGAACTCCTAGAGGTACTCATGGAGTACTTTGGCGGAGTCCGGGGGTTTGCCAATGCGTACATGAAGCAACTGTACGACGCTCCTGCCGGCGGTGCATTTCGCACCAAGATGCTGGATTCAGTCGTTCGCTTGGTGGTTGGCAATACGGCCATGGGCGGCGCCAAAAAGCCCTTGGAACTGATGACAGAAGAAGAGTTAGAGTCCGAGCTGCGCCGCCAGATCCTAGAGGCCGCAGTGCAAGTAAGGGAGACGATAGATGCAGTGCCTGGATTGCCATTGGTGGAACCGCCACCCGAGCTTACCTCCCGAGAAGGTAGGGATCTGCAAGCGATTCCCGCCTCAGTGGGTGACGGTGGAGGCATGCGCATTCCCGGTGGTGGAACCTGAGAACGTGTGTGGTGAGTGGCGTGCGAAAGCATCCGAAGATCACTCCGCCGCCTAGCCCTGAAGGGCCAATGGGCGGGCTGACGCAGCACACCCTGTCCCAGATGAAGGACGTTCAGGCCGAACTGGCAGAACGTCGGATAGAAGCGCTTCGCCTGTATGTCCCCATGCCAAAGCAGGCAGAAATCCACAAGTGCATGGCGTCTGAGAGGATAGTGCTTGGCGGAAACCGCGCCGGCAAATCGCTGTGCGTTGCGGTGGAGGCCGCGCGTGCGGCAACTGGGCAAGATCCCTACGGCAAGTTTCCCAAAGAAGGCGGGAACCTGATCATCGTCGGCCGGAACTGGCAGCACATCGGGATGGTAATACACCCGATTCTGTTTAAGGCCGGGGCATTCAAAATCATCCGCGACAAGGAAACGGGGAAGTGGCGGGCTTTCCGTCCCAAGGAAGACGACGAGCGCCGGGCCGAAGCCAAGCCCGCGCCTCCATTGATCCCTCCGCGAATGATCAAGGACATGTCTTGGGTCCAAAAGAATGCCGGGTATCTCAACCGCGCTGAATTGGTAAACGGCTGGACGATCTACTGCTTCTCCTCTGAGGGCGATCCCCCGCAAGGCTTTCAATCAAATTTTACTTGGCTGGACGAGGACCTGTCGAATGAGCGGTGGGTCGGGGAAATGCAAGCGCGGCTTGCCGATAGAAAAGGCCGGTTCATGTGGGCGGCCATGCCGTGGTCAAGGAATGACGCGCTCCTGGGCCTGTGTGAGCGCGCCGACAAGGCAGAAGAAGACGGCGTCGAAAACCCCATCATCAAGAAGTTCACGCTCCGGTTTTTAGACAACGATGCAATCGATGACGAGGAGAAGCGGAAGAACATCGAACGCTGGGCGGCGCTAGGCCAAGATGAATTGCGGATGCGTGCGGAGGGTGAGTTCACCACCGAATCCACGCTTATGTACCCGACGTTCAACCCATCGGTCCACATGATGCAACGGTCGGATTTGCCTGATGGGCAGATCCCGGCCAACTGGACAAGGTACGTGGGGATCGACCCTGGCCACGCGGTAATGGCAACGCTGTTCCTTGCAGTCCCGCCAGACGAGAAGTTCTGGCTCATTTACGACGAGCTGTACATCCGCAATTGCAACGCGCTCATTTGGGGCGAGCAGTTTGCCGCTAAATGCCAAGGCCAGAACATCTTTACCGCGATCATGGACATGCACGGCGGTGCGCTCAGAGATTTGGGTTCAGGCAGATTGCCGCATGAGCTGTACTCCGAGGAACTGAAAAAACGCAAGATCCGATTTCAGTTGACCTCCCACTCTTTCATTCCAGGGTCAGATGACATCCAAGCCCGAACCGCCATGGTGCGCCAGGCCCTGCATGTCCGCGGGGACGGGACTACCAAGCTCAAGATTTTGGACGGTGCGTGCCCGAACCTAGTCCGCGAACTGAAGCGGTACAGAAAGAAAACCACCACGGTCAACGGCCAGATTTATGTGACCGACGAGCCGCAGACTAGAGGCGAAATCCATAGCTGCCAGGTAGTCGAATACCTCGTCGCCCATGAGCCACGCTACCACACACCCCCTAAGACATGGGGGCCTGAACCGTGGTGGGTGGACTACTTATCCCGTAAGAAAGCCCGTAAGCAGGGGGATGCCTGCGTAATCCTTGGACCCATAGGAAGTGTTAAATGACAGACTTTGCAATGCCCGAAGCGAAGGTTGGCGATCAGGTTTATTTCTACGCCCATGAGGGCGCCCCCGCGGTCATGGCGTTTGTGACCGAAGCCTCTTCCAGAACCCTGACGCTGTGGGCAGTTGTCCCGGGCTATGGGGGCGTGGAGAAGGTGTCGGTCCACCATATCTCCGATCCCGGCCTGGCGGATTTCCCCGCCTGGAAGGACACGGGCCTTTGGGACCACATGCCCTCTGACCCCAGGCTGGCGGTGCTTTCTGAGCGGGTTTCCCTGCTGGAAAAGAAGGTCTCCCCCAAAAAGCCGTGAAACGGGCAATAAGCAGTAGGGAGACTGTATGACCGACAACCCGCTTGCGCCCATCGCCAAGGGCTGGCTAAAGCTCGTCCAGCAGGCGCAGAAGCACAAGAAGCCGTTCAGTGACGACGCCAATGAGGCGATGAATTTCTATGCGGGCGATCCCAACTTCATGTGGGAGAACGAATACGCCCGCGGGGAGCGAGGCTACAACCGAGGCATAGATCCCCCGGCGTTCCGAATGACTGTGAACCGTGTCTGGGAGGCCGTCCGCTTGTTCTCGGCGGTCATCCACCACCGGAATCCCCATCGCACGGTTACCCCAAGGCAGTTCCCAATCATTGGCCCGCAGCTCCTGGGGATCTTTCCGCAACCCCCAGTTCCACAGATGGGGCCTAATGGACCAGTACTTGGGCCGGACGGCCAGCCAGTGATGATGCCCGACCCCGGTATTCAGCAATACCAGATGGGCATGCAGCAGCAGCAGTTTGCCTATGAGCGCCGCAAGGTTGTTTCAAAGCTCTTGGAAGACTACCTGAACTACACGCCAAACGAACTGGACCTCAAGAGGCATTCTCGGAAGGTTGTGGAAGAGGCGTTCATCAAGGGCGCCGGGGTGTGGTGGCATGAGCTGTATTCCCCTCCAGGATCTACAGTGAAGATGGGGGGGAGCTTCTTCGACTCCATCGACAACATCGTCTGGGATCCCGACGCGGATGAGTATGAAGACATCCGCTGGGCGGCGCGCAAGAGAGTCCAGCCCGTAGACGAGGTGGCCGCCAAGTTTGGCCTGTCTCCTGAGGATCTCAAGGGCCACGCAGAGTCATATTCCTCTCGTTCCGACGATACGCAGAGGGGCTACGAACACCGCAAGAAGACGGGCAAGACGTCGGATCTGATCTGCTATTGGGAAATCTATTCCAAGTGCGGGTTCGGGGATCGGCTTAAAGATATGAGCAAGGACTTGCGAGGCAAGTTCGACGCCATCGGCTCCAATGCGTACATCGTTGTCGCAGAGGGCGTAGACCATCCGCTCAACGTCTCTCCGCAAATGCTACAAGAAGAAGTGGACGAGACCGGCGTCCCGCAGGCCATGTTCCTGTCCTGCCAGTGGCCGATTCCGTTCTGGGCCGAACCCGGCGGATGGCCATTCACGCTCCTGGCCTGGCATGGCAAACCCGGCTATTCCTGGCCTGTCTCGCTGATTCGCCCCGGAATTGGGGAGCTGCGATTCATCAACTGGGCGATGTCCTTCTTGGCCACGCGCATTGCCGCTTCCAGCCAGACGCTCATTGGGGTTCAGAAGGCGGCCGACGAAAACCTAAAGAGCAAGATTCTGGAGAAGTCGGAGGGCGGTTTCAAGATTGTCGAAATCTCAGAAGCCATCGGGCGGTCGGTCAACGATGTGATCTCGGTCTTCAATCTCCCCGGCGTCACGGAAGACATGTACCGCATCATTGCCGAGGTAACCAATCTGTTCGACCGGCGGGTAGGGTTGACAGAGTTAATTTACGGTATGACCAGAAATCAATTCCGGTCAGCCGCAGAGGCGAACGTCAAGGCCGAGCAAGTCTCTGTGCGCCCGGACGATTACGCAAACGCGCTGGAGGACGCCTTGTCTGATGTGGCAAGGAAAGAAGCGCTTCTGGCCAGGTGGTTAATCGACCCCCAAGACGTCGCTCCGCTGATGGGTCCGATGGCAGCGCAAGCATGGCAGATGCATGTCCGCTCCGAGAGTCCAGATAACATCGTCCGCGAGTACGACTACCGCGTTGAGGCCGGGTCAGCCAGGAAGCCGAACATCGCCACCAAGACGGAGAACATCCAGAACCTCATGCAGGTTCTCATGCCCGTTGCGCAGGGCATGCTGCAAGCCGGCCAGCCGCAGTTGCTCAACACGCTCTTGGCAAAGTGGGGCGAGGTCAACCAGATCGACGTCGCGGATTTTGCTGTACCACCACCTCCCCCACCCCCTGCAGCACAAGGTGGGCCTCCGCCGCAGGAAAGCCCTCCCCCGGAAGCCCCCCCAGGACAATAGTTTTATATGGCCCTTCCGCCCGACATCCAGAACGCCGACCACGCCACCCAGGCGCATTACCGCCAGATGGTGAGGGACGGCCAATCTCCGCGATTTGCCGAGATGTGCGCCTTGCAATGCCCCCCTGGAACAAGGGGCACCGAACGCGCCTTTATGGAAGGCCGCAACAACAACGAGCAGTTGGACGGCATGCCACGCAAGCAGGCGCAGTGGTTGTCCAAGGAGGCTCGCGAGGCAGGAATCAGCATTTCCGGGAAGTACTACTGCGGAGGAATCGCAGACTCCCGTGGCTGGAAAGATCCTGAAGCCTGGGTCTCGTCAAACGACGACGTCCTGCGGGTCGCGAAAAAGCGTCGCATGATGGTAACCGGCAGCGTTAACTACGACCCCGGCCCAGAACCCCCCAAACGCAAGCTCATCAGCGAATCAATCGTCAACGACTTGGTGGCCAAGGAAAGAAAGAAGAATCCTTCCGCCAAAGTTGGTGAACTCCGCGAAAAGGTCATTGAGAAACACGCCTACAGGGTCAAGAACCGATGAACGAGATTGCCCGTCATTTTACGCCAGGGTCCGTCGTCACCGCCAACTCCTCCGCAGCCACCACCTCTGGGAGAATCCCATTTGGCAGGTTCGGTGGTGGGTGCGTGATGATCGGAAACACCAACGGCGCCACGCAAATCAACTGGTATGGAACCGTTGATCCAACGGTAACCCCGCTGCAGATTTACTCCGATGGATCCGCAGTCACTACAGCGGTTGTCGTTGGGGTGCATCCAATTCCAGACGCCTGCTTCGCTGTCAATTACGTGGTTCCCGTAGTTTCCGGGGCCACAACGTGCGCCTTAACCGTAATGGCCAAGGGCTGACATGTATCTCCACAACGTCTCGCAGGCTGACTCTGTCGTTCGTTCCATGACGGCCGCTCAATGGACGGCGCGCAACTACACCTTGTGTTCCGGTGAGCTTGGTATCGAAACCGACACCGGCAAACAAAAGGCCGGCACGGGGTACAGGTGGAACGACACCGCCTACTTCACCCCCGCCGGCTTTACTGGTGAAGTTGTATACTTGGACGTCGCGTTGGACGAAGACCAGATCTTATCCTTTGTGAACGGCGTCCTGGTAACGAAAGCCCAATACGTCCAGTAATGCCCCTCTCCCCTCGCACTCTACGCCCGCCGGTCGTCAAAGCCAAAGGCGAGGCCCGCAAATGAGCCCGATGAGCCCGAGACTGCTGCGGCCGAGGCAGACGACGCATCCTGAAGCGGCTGACTGGGCAAGTCGCGTGCGAACCAA
>Ga0172372_10009174_pt1 | contig 12898 bp, 6 predicted proteins | sample LakKiv5m_2_FD_114544 | JGI IMG/M metagenome (GOLD analysis project Ga0172372, IMG submission 114544) | Freshwater microbial communities from Kabuno Bay, South-Kivu, Congo - kab_092012_9.5m | ecosystem: Environmental > Aquatic > Freshwater > Lake | place: Democratic Republic of the Congo...
CGTCTCGGAAGGCGTCGGTGGTGAGGTCGGGTCCGGCGAGGGTGAGCGCGCTGTAGAGCAGGCTCAGCCCGCCGACGATGGTGGCGGCCTGCAGGTCGTCGACGGGCGGCGGGGTCCCGTAGTACCACTCGTACAGCTGGGAGGCGGGGTTCGGGTCGTCGGGTTGACCTGTGGGCACGGCGCGTGTCGAGATCCCGAAGGCGTGGGCCCACTGCGCCTGGTCGTACGTGCGGGAGAGGAAGGTGGAGTCGGCGAGCAGCGCTCCCGAGAGGATCCACTCCGGGTACCAGTCCTGGTCAGTGGCGGCACGGGTGAGCGGCCCGAGGGTGATGGGGTCGGCGACGACCAGCACGCTGGTCACCCCGGCGTCCTTGAGTCGTAGGATGTTGGTCGCGGCCTGGTCGTTCGCCGTGGCGGGGTCTGCTCGATAGCTGACGGTCTCGGCGAGCTCGACGCCGCGAGCGTCCAGCGCGTCGCGCACCACGTCGACGCTGCTGCTGCCCGCGTCGCCGCCGCGCTCCACGGCGATCAGGCCGAACGAGCGTTGCTGGGAGGCGAGGGCGTCGCCGGCGTGCGCGGCCGGCCGTCCGGCGAGCTGGCTGGCGGTGAACGCGGCGAGGTGGTCGGCGAGCTGGTCGGGGGCCATTCCGGGGCTGATGATGTGCGGTGCGAGCTCCTCGCTGAGCGCGACGCTGGGGTAGCTGGCGCAGTTGAGGCAGAGGACGCCCCGGAAGGCGAGCTCTTCGGCGAACGCTGTGGTCTGCACCGGACCGCCGATCACGGCGAATGCGTCGAGGTCCTCTGCGGCGCGGATGGCGTCGTTGCGGGCTGCGACCGCGTCAGTGGGCAGGCCTGACGCTGGCAGCTCGACGAAGCGGACGGTGCGCCCATAGGTCTGGGTCACCGACTCGAAGATGGCCTTGTAGTTATCGATCGCTTGACGGGTCTCGGGGCCGCCGATGCTGACGCCCATGGTGGCGAGCATGCCCCGCATCGCCGGGTTGACCTGGGTCTGGTAGGTGGCGACGGTGACCTCGGTCGGAGTCACTCCCTGGGCGGGGGTTCCGGTGGGAGCGGTGTCGGGAACTGCCGCGCACGGGGGCGCGGTGGGGATCGGGAGCTTCACCTGGCCCGTCTCGGGATCGCAGTGGGGGCCGAAGTCGGCGTCGATGCCCTGTTCGGTTGCGTCGTCGAAGGTCGGGACCCGTGCCGTCGGCGCTTCGGTGGTGAGGCTGGTGCCGGCTTGGTCGTTCTCCCTCGAGGTGGCGTTGCGGGCGATGACGGCGCCGACGAGAGCGACGACGACGAGGTAGGGCAGGACACGGACCCAGGTGGGCAGGCGTCGACGGTCAGGAGACGAGCTCATCGGTGGGGACTCCAGTCAGTTTCGTGCCGAGGTAGCTGGCTTCGACGTCGGGGTTGGTGAGTACCGCCTGAGGTGGTCCCTCGGCGAGGACACGGCCTGCCGCCATAGCGATCAGCCGGTCGGAGACGGCGGCGATCAGCTCGAGGTCGTGCTCGACGACGACGATCGCGGCGCCGGTCGCGTCGCGCAGGGCGAGGATGCGAGCCGCCAGCCCGTCGAGCTCGGCGCCGGCGATCCCTGCGGCGGGCTCGTCGAGCAGGACGAGGTGGGGCTGGCGTCCCGAGACGCACGCGAGGTCGACAATGCGGCGCACGCCGGTGGACAGCGCCCGGATGGGCGCATCTGCGTAGTGGCCGAGGCCGTTGTCCTCGAGCAGCGTCCGGGCTCGTGCGAGGAGCTGGCGGTCGGCGTCGACCGCTGTCGGGAAGTGGATGGCGGCGAGCACCGGGTCGGTCCACCGGGCGTCGAGCTGGAGGCTGACGGCGACGCTCTCGACCGCGGTCAGGGAAGGGAACAGGCGGGCGTCCTGGAACGACCGGACGATCCCCAGGCGTGCTCGCCGGGCCGGTGGCAGCCGGTCGATGCGGCGGCCGTTCAGCCACACCGTCCCGCTGTCGGGTCGATGCAGCCCCGACAGCAGATCGAGGGCGGTCGTCTTTCCCGCACCGTTCGGTCCGATCAAGCCGACGATCTCGCCGGTTCCGACCTCGAGGGACACCTCACCCACCGCAACGATGCCCCCGAAGCTGCGGGCGAGCCCCTCGGCCCGTAGGACGATCCGTTCGGGCGCGGTGCGGATCGGGCGAGCCGATGCACCGGCGACGTCGGTGAGGTAGACCGAGCGAAGGAGGTCGGGTCGTTCGATGAGCTCGGCTGGGCGCCCTTCGAACCGGACGGTGCCCTTTTCGAGGAAGACGACTCGGTCGGCGATCTCGAGCGCGGTGGGGATGGACTGCTCGACGAGCACCACCGCGATCCCACGCGCCCGCAGCTGATCGACGACCTCGACGAGCTCGGCGACGACCGAGGGGGCGAGCCCGAGGGACAGCTCGTCGATGAGCAGCACCTTCGGGGAGGCCACCAGCGCCATGGCGATGGAGAGGAGCTGCTGCTGGCCGCCCGACAGCTCTCCTGCTCGGCGGTGGAGGAGGCCGACGACCTGTGGCAGCAGCTCGGACACCACCGCTTGGTCCTGGATCCGGTTCGTCGGCGAGGTCGGGCCGCGCAGCCAGGCGGCGAGGTCGAGGTGCTCGGCCACGGTGAGGTCCGGGAAGACGGCCTTGCCGCCGGGCACGTGGACGAGTCCCGCCCCGGCGCGCTGCTGGGGGGAGGTGGTCGTGTGATCGACCCCGCCGAGGTCGATCTGCCCTCCGGAGGAGGCGGTGATGCCGGCGACCGCGTCGAGCAGGGTCGACTTGCCGGCGCCGTTGGTGCCGACGAGCGCGACGACCTCCCCCTCGTCGACGGTCAGATCGATGTCGTGGAGGATCCTGAGGTTGCCGATGTCGACGCTCAGTCCGGTGACCGCCAGCGCGTGGCGGGCGCCGCCCCGGCTCGCTGGTATCGCGGGGCGAGCGTCGGCGTCCGCCTCGACCGCGGTGGGGCGGGGGATGTCCAGCCACGGCTGGTCGTCGGGGCTCGCGGCACACCGGTGGAACCTGGCCGCGATCGCAGGGCCGAGTCCCCGCGGGACCACGAGGAGCACGAGGAGGACGCCCACACCGCTGCTCGCCAGGCGCAGCCACGAGGCAGCTGACGGGGAGAGCCACTCGATCCCGTAGAGGAACGACGCGCCGAACAGTGCGCCCCCGACCGAGTCGAGGCCGCCGGTGACCGCAGCGGTGAGCAGACGCAAGCTCTCGGTGGGTGCGAACAGACTCGGGACGAAGGACTGCTGCTGCAGGACGAGCAGCCCTCCGGCGAGCCCCGCGATGCCACCAGCCACAGCGAACCCGGTGAGGGTGGCGACGCGCGCGTTGACCCCGAACGCTTCCGCGGCCGGGGAGTTGTCACGGACGGCCCGTAGGACACGCCCGGTGTGGTGCCGGCCGAGCGACCAGAGCCCTGCCGCGGCGGCGATGACCACCGCGAGCGTGAACCAGTAGAAGGCCTGCTCGTCGCCGAGATCGACGAAGCCCGCGAGCTCGCCTCGGGGAACCGACCCGGTCGGGATCCACGTCGCCCAGCCGGGGTTCAGGACCGTGGCGGAGGCGGCGACCCCGAACGCCAGGGTCGCCACCGAGTAGAGCACCCCGCGGGCCCGGAAGGCGGGCACCCCGGCGACCGCGGCGCTGATCGCTCCCGCCGCGGTGGCCGCGACCAGGACGAGGAGCGGCTCGTTGGATCCGGATGCCGATGCCCAGGCCACCACCACACCGCCGACACCGGCGAAGGCCAGCTGGCCGAGGCTGAGGTGGCCGGACCAGCCGCTCACGACGACCAACGACGTCGCCGCCAGCGCCAGGCACAGCACCGCGGTCATGGCCGCGGTGCGGCTGGCGTCGAGCACCAGCGGCGCGCCCACCAACAGACCGGCGACCACCACGGCCACGGGCAGGACGACCCGTCGGGCCCGCGGACCGCGCATGGCTGCCGCCAGCCCACCCGTCGCGGACATCGGGGAGAGCCAGGCCGACGTTGCGTCGGCATCGGCGCAGTCGTGGCGCTGGGGTCGCCGGGCGAGCAGACCGACGGCGATGATCCCGGCCAGGATCGGCTCGACCACCGAAGCGTCGTCGGCGGTGTAGGTGATGGACGTCTCGAGCACTCCGAGCCCGACGGCGGCCGCCACGATCGGCCACAGCCGGTCCCGCGGAGCGAGGACGAACGCGGCCAGGGCCCGCAGCAGGATCCCCGGTCCGAGCACCTGGCCGATGGGCACACCCACCGTACCGACCCGCAGGAAGACCGCGAGGAACGACAGCCCGGTCGCGATCACCCACACCGCCGCCTGCGTGCCGCGCACCGAGAGACCCAGCGTCGCCGCCCGCTCGGGCAGCTGGGCCGAGGCGCGGATGGCGAGACCGAGGCGGGTCCGCTGCAGGATCCACCCCAGCCAGGCGAGCACCGCGCCGACGACCACGGCGATCATCAGGTCGTTGCTGTCGAAGCGGACGCTGCCGATGCGCACGTCGCCGGGGAAGACCACGGGGAACTGCCGAGCCAGCACCTCGGGCTCGACGCGCAGCGGCAGCAGCGCGGCGATCCCGGCGAGCAGCTGCGCGAGGCCGATGGTGGCGACGGTGACGACCAGGCGTGGTGACCGGTCGAACCTCCGGATGACGAGCCAGTCGACGAGCGCGCCGCTGGCGAGCGCCGCGAGGAACCCCAGCGGGAGCGCCACCCACAGAGGAAGCGGCGTCGCCAGCACAGCCAGCACGGTGGCGACCGCAACGGGAGCACCCAGATCGCCCTGCGCGAAGTTCACGACCCTCTTCGCTCGCCACACCAGGGCGAGTCCGAGCGAGGTGAGTGCGGTGAGGGCACCCACCAGCGCGCCCTGGAGCAGGATCCCCGACGGTGTCGGCCACAGGAGCCAGGTTCCGGCGACGATGACGAGCGCTGGCCCCAACCCCGACACGACCGCGGCGCGCCGGCCGCGTGGCGGGGGCGGCGGGGGCGGCTCGATGCGTGCATCCGCCTTGCCGACGGCTTCGATGCCGGCCGGCGGGACCTCGGGGAGCGGCGACGCCCACCCGGCGGCGACGATGGCCGCGTCATCGGCCCCGTCGTCGAGGAGCGCCTCGAAGAACGCACGGTCGGCGAGGAGGTGGGAGCCGGTGAGGTGCACCGTGCCGTAGCGCTCGAAGTACACGAGCTGCTTGGCGAGCAGGAACATCGAGCGATCGAGACCCGCGCCACCCCTCGGCTGGCCCAACGTCGACCCGCTGTCCGTGTCGCCGCCCAGGGGTCCGCCGTCGAGCAGCTCACCGAGGCGCGACTGCCCGAACGGCGTCGTCAGCAGCCCGGTGACCCGGTCGCCGAGCACCTGCCGCACGACAGGTCCCATGGCGTCGGGATCGATGCCGGCCTGCGCGGCGAGCCGGTCGAGGAGCCGGTCACGGGCACCGGGGACATCGAGGCTGGCGCCGAGAAGGTCCCGCAGGAGGTGACGAGCGGATGGGGAGAGCCGGCCGGTCACCCCCCAGTCGACGAAGGCGACGCGCCCGTCGCGCAACGCCAACAGGTTCCCGGCGTGCACGTCGCCGTGGAACCACCCGTCGCGCACGGCGGTCAGGAACCACGCCTTGATCGCCTGGTCCACAGCAGCAGACACCGCCTGCACCGACGCGCCGTCAACGGCGCGGGTGTCGAGGGGCACGCCGTCGAGGAACTCCATCGTCAGGACCGTGTCGCTGCACAGCTCGGCGTGAACCGCAGGGGCGTTCACCAGATCGAACCCGGCGGCAGCGAACCGGCGGCGGGCATGCTCGAGGCTGCGGCGCTCGTTGAGCAGATCCAGCTCTTCGGCCATCTGGATGCGGAGGAAGCCGATGGCCCTCGTCAGGCCGTCGGCGATGGCCACGCCCGCCGCTGCTGCTCGTGTGGCCAGGCGCTCGAGCAGCTCGAGGTCCGCCGCGACGGTCGCCGCAACACCCGGCCGGAGCACCTTGACGGCCACGACCTCTCCGGTGGGAAGAACGGCCCGGTGCACGACCGCGAGGCTGGCGGCGCCGATCGGTTCAGGGTCGATCGACGCGAACAGCGCATCGACATCGGATCCGAGTCCCGCGGCGATGGCGGCACGCACGTCGGTGAACGGCACCGGCGGCGCGTCGTCGAGGAGACCGCGCAGCTCCTCGGCGGCCTCGGCACCGACGAACGACGGTGACGACGCCAGGAGCTGACCGAACTTCACGTAGGCGCCGCCGAGGTCGGCGAAGGCCCCGCGAGCCCGACGAGCCCACTCGACGCGCGTCACCGGTTGCCGCGTGGCCCGCCGCAGGAGCGGCGCGGCGAAGTGCCGGACGGCCGTCAGCGCAACGCGTCGCCAACGTCGACGCATGCCGTGTCGGCGGCGGATCGCGTCGAGGTCCACCTGCACCGGGTGGATCGAGGTGGCCCCGTCGTGGTGGTCGAGGCGGCGGACCCTCAGGTCGAGGTGCTCCTCGCCCGCACCGGACGAGATCACCAGGACGGACTCCGTGTCGCTGACGGGGGCCACCACGGCAGACCCCTCCGGGTGGTCGACGGGTCGCCAGGGCTGGAGGGCCCGCTGGTGCAGGCCGTCGAGGTGGGCGCCGACCTGGGCGCTCCCCTCGTGGCGGGCGCCGTGCTCATCGACGAGCACGACGGTGTCGTGCAGCGAGTTGCTCGTGCCGAGATCGCTGCTGAGGAGATCGATCAGTCGGATCACCTTGGCCGTCGGTTGGCCTTGGTCCATGAGCGCGGCGTCGGCGAAGTCCCGGAGCGCGGTCACCGCCTGCGTGGCGTCGAGATCCGACGCGTCGAGCTCGCCGGTGAACAGGCCGCGGTTGGCCACGCCACCGCGTCGTCGTCCGGCTCCGTTGGCGCGAGCGGCTCGCGCCAACGTCGAGAGCCCGCCGCGTCGACGCGCCTGCTCGGCGCGCAGGCCTGCGGCGCTCAGGGCGACGACGGGACCGGCCACGATGCCGACCCACCACATCGAACGGTAGGTGCCGGCAGCGTCGACGAGCAGCCCGGAGGCGTAGGCGCCGACGACCGCTGCGGCGCTCACCGGCCCAGCGAGCAGGCCCAGCCGCTCGCCCAGGCTGCCGCGCTCGGGGAGCAGCCGCAGGAGCATCGGCAGGAGCGAGATGGACTCGGCGACGAGGACGCCGGTCACCAGCACCGAGGCGACGACGGGCTGCCACAGCGACGTGGCAGACATGCCGACCAGCGAGGCCATCAACACGGCCGCGCCGACGAGGACCACCCAGCCTCGCCGGGACAGCCTCGACGCGAGGGCGGCGCCGGCCACCGCCGAGCACGCGGCGGCGGGCAGGACGACGAACGGGAGTATGGCGAGCTGCGCGGCCGAGGTTCCCAGCACCTCCTCGGCGTAGACGGGGAACAGGCGAGAGGTGGCGCCGCCGGCGACGGCAAGGGCCATGGTGGTGACGATGAGCGGGCGGGCGTCGGGCGCCGACCAGAAGTCCCGCAAGCGGTCCCGGAACCGCCCGTGATCCTCGGGCGCGGTGGCGCTCGCCACGCCGGGCGCTTCGCGGACGAAGATCAGGACCGCGGCGCCCGCCACGGCCATAAACAGCGCCGCGAGGCGGAAGGTGGTGTTCCACGTCGCCGGGTCGGCGTCGTCCCAGGTGGCCACCACGGTCCCGCGGAGCACGACCGACACGCCGAAGCCGACGACCCAGATGGATGCTCCCGCCCGCACCCAACGGCTCCGACCGAACACCTCGGGGACAGCGACGATGCTGGTCATCTGGTTCGCTGACGCGGCTAGGCGCGTCCCCAGGATCACCGCCACGAGCGGCCAGTAGCCCGGAGCCACCGTCCACAGCCAGGTGAACCCGGCCATGGCGAACAGCGCGCCGGCCATGTAGGGGACCCGTCGACCGACCCGGGTGTCGGTGCGGTCCGACAGGTTGCCCACCAGCGGGTAGACGAGCCAGAGGAACAGGCGGTGCGCCGTCACCGCGAACGTGATGGCCAGCGCGCTCGTGGTTCGACTGGCCACCAGCAGGGTCAGGAAGGTGCCGCCGACGAGCTGCAGTGCACGCGGGCCCAGGCGGCTGACGACCAGCCCGACGAAGCTGCCGACCCGACGTCGGTCGCGTCGGCCGTCACCAGCCGTTGGCCGTTGCATCGAGTCGGTCGTCATCGCCGTACCCGCGGCACGGGCCGAGCCGGGCGAGCACCGGTCACGTCGTGGCGCCCGTGCCGTCGGGGTCGAGTGAGAGGACCTGCGACATGATCTCGGCGAGCGGTGGCCCGCCTTGGCCGGCGTGCTGGCGCCAGGCGACGAAGCCGTCGGGACGAACGAGCACCGCATCACCCGGTTCGAGGCCGTAGACCTCGGCCACCTGACCTTCGGCGTCGAGGAGGACGCCGTGTTCGCCGACCACCACAGCCTCGACGCCAAGATCGCTGGCCACGCTCGCGAGCGGATCGTCAGCGCCGATGGTCAGGAGCGTGAACCGACCGTCGAAGTGGTCCAGCAGCGACGTGCGGGAGCCGTCGTCCGTCGACACGACCCATGCGTGGGGTGCTCGTCGACCGGGGTCGACCACCGGCCGGTAGGTCGTCACGTCGGTGTCCGCGACCGGCACCGTGCTGACACCATCGGGCTGGGGGCCGGTGGCTCGCGTCGCGTCCTGCACACCGTCGTCGGACGCAGCGACGACGGCCGATGACCGGTAGGCGAAGCCGAGCTGCAACCCGGGACTCACGAAGTGGCCGCGCTGGGCCGGGATGGTCGAAGCGATCACGTCACGGATCGACTTGCCATCGTCGCTGTCGAGCTCCACTTCGGCGGGAACCGAGCGCTGCGCGCTGCGCTGACCTCGGGCGTTCTTCACGCTCTCCTCGGCGTAGCGCTGCGCCACCGGTCGCCGCTCGACCTCGTAGGTGTCGAGGAGGGCGTCGCCAGCGGCGCCGCGCAACACGTACGCCAGCTTCCAGGCGAGGTTGTGGGCGTCCTGGATGCCGCTGTTCATGCCGTGCCCACCGGTAGGCGGGAACTGGTGGGCGGCGTCGCCGACCAGGAAGCACGGGCCGCGACGGTAGGCGTCGGCGACCAGGCTCGCCGCGGTCCATGGCAGTGCCGACTCGACGGTGACATCGAATCTGTCGACGCCGACGGCGCGTCGCACCAGCGCGGCGCACGCCTCGGCCGAGGTGTCGCCGTCGTCGGGAAGGGGTGTGTTGAACAACCACCGGTCCGTGCCGTTGAGGGCGATGAAGACGCCGGGCGCGTCCGGGTTCACGATCCAGTAGAGGGGCCCTGGCCGGTCGTCGATCCAGGGACGGAGGTCGCCTCGGAAGTAGATGTTGAGGAGCCGCCCGAGGTCGGGCTCGCCCACCATCTCGATGCCAAGCGCCTGCCGCACGGGGCTCGCTGCCCCGTCGGCGGCGACGAGGTAGCGCGCCGAGACCGGTTCGTCGGATCCGTCGGCGTGCCGCAGTACCGCCTCGACGCGGTTGTCGACGACCTGGAACGACTCGAGCGCGGTGCCGAAGTCGACGGTTGCCAGCGCGCTTCGCCGGGCGACATCGGCCAGTGCCGGTTCGGCGATGTCCTGCGCGCATATCTGCTGCATCGTCGGGCTGAGCCGCCCCGATGCCGCCAACCGAGCGACATCGCCGCCCACCTCGAGGCGCCCGACCTCGTGGCCGGCCAAGGTGGTCGCCCACACGATGCAGCGCATCCGCTCGAGCGGCACCGCGCCGGCGCGCACGGCGTCCTCGACGCCCCACTGGCGGAAAAGCTCCATCGTGCGGGTGTTCACCACCGTCGCCTTGGGGTGGGTGGTCGTGGTGGCGTGGCGCTCCACCAGCCGCGACGCCACGCCCAGGCGCGACAGGCAGATCGACATCGACAGGCCGACGGGGCCGCCGCCCACGATCAGGACCGGAAGCTCGGGCTCGATCATCGGACCACCTCCTGGCGGCGCAGCGAGTCCTCTGACTCGCCGCCGAGGTACCGGGCACAGAGGTCCTCGGGATCGAACTCGACGCCGATCGGGTTCGCGGCGAACGCCCCTGAGGTCGCCCACTCCCGGAACTGCTCGTCGGTGTCGAAGTTGTCGACCTGCAGCTCGATCTGGACGCCGTCGGGGTCGCGGTAGTATAGCGAGGTCGTCGGGCCGTGGTTGATGCACCAGTGCGGTCGGATGCCCTGCCGGTCGAGCCGGCGGTAGGTCGCGAGCAGGTCACCGATGTCGGCGAACGTGAACGCCACGTGGTCCACCCCTGTCGACCCGGGTGCAGGCGGATCGGCTGTCTCGGTGTTCACCAGCGCGATGCGGTGGTGCTCGTCGTCGTAGGTGAGGAACGCGAGGAACGGCGAGTCGAACACCACCCGGGCGCCCAACACCTCCTGGTACCAGGTCTTCGCCTGCTCGTAGTGCGCGCTGCGCATCACGACATGAGCGAGCTTGCTCGGCGGGATCGCTGCGTCGGACAGCTGGCGTGCGGCCACAGGACACCTCCTCGGGAGTGTAGGTCGACGAGAATAGTAGCGTTACTATCGACGCCAGGCAACCGGAGAGGAACCGCGATGAGCTCAGCCGTCGAACCGCCCATGAACGTGATGCTCGTGATGACCGACCAGCACCGAGCCGACCACCTCGGCTTCGGTGGCCACCCCCTGGTGCGCACCCCCAACCTCGACGCGCTCGCCGATCGTGGCCAACGGTTCGATCGGTGCCACGTCGCCAACCCGATCTGCATGCCCAACCGGGCGACGATCCTTACGGGCCGGATGCCCTCCGTCCACGGCACTCGGGAGAACGGCATCCCCCTCGACTGGAACGCCAACACCTTCGTCAGGGTGCTGCGGTCGAACGGCTACGACACCTCCCTCGTCGGCAAGGCCCACTTCCAGAACATGGGCCAGCCCGGCCTCGACGACCAACGTCCGCCGGGCGCCGGTGACGCCACGCTGCGCGACCTGCCGTTGGACTGGGACCTGTGGGAGGAGGCCGGCCGGCACCGCACCGCACCGCACTGGTGGAGCTCCCCGATGACTACTACGGGTTCGATCACGTCGACCTCGTGACCGGTCACGCCGACGTCGCGAGCGGCCACTACGTCCACTGGCTCCGATCCCACGGGGTCGAGCCCGGCGACATCCGCGGACCGCACAGCGCGCTGCAGCGCTACGACGGGTGGAGCCAGGTGTACCAGTCATGCCTGCCACCCGAGCTCTACCACACGACCTACGTGGCCGAGCGGGCCTGCGCCCAACTCGACCGGGTGGCCGGCAACAGTGCGCCATTCTTCCTGCAGGTCTCGTTCCCCGACCCTCACCACCCATTCGGCCCACCCGGCGAGTACTACGAACGCCACCACCCCGACTCGATCCCCCTGCCCGCGACCTGGAACGACGAGCTCCTCGGCGCGCCACCCCACATCCGCGCCATCGCGCAGAGCGTCGGAGAGCAGCTGTTCCCCGTCCAGCCGTTCCGACCGACCGAGGAGCAGTACCGGCACGCGGTCGCGGCCGAACTCGGGATGATCGAGCTCATCGACGACGCCGTCGGCCAGATCCTCGCGGCCCTCGACGCGCACGGTCTCGCTGAGCGCACGCTGGTGATCTTCACCAGCGACCACGGCGACATGATGGGCGACCACGGGATCCTCCTGAAGGGTTCCATGCACTACGAGGGATGCACCCGGGTCCCGCTCGTCATCGCCGGGCCCGGGATCGAACCCGGGACGACCGACGCGCTCGTGTCCAGCCTCGACCTGGCCCAGACGATCCTCGACCTCTGCGGCCAGGAGCCCTTCCGAGGCATGCAGGGACGGTCACTCCGACCGCTCATCGAAGGACAGGCCACAAGGGTGCGCGACGCCGCGCTCATCGAAGAAGACCAACCCTTCGACCTCTACCGCACCGGCCACGGAATCCGCATGCGCACGCTCCTCACCCACGACGCACGGCTTACCGTGTACGACGGCACCGACGCCGCGGAGCTGTACGACCTCCGCGCTGACCCCCTCGAGACCACGAACCTCGCCCACGAACCCGACGCAGCGAACCTCCGGAACGCCATGGTCGAGGCACTGGCCCGTACCCTGATCGACTACGACGATCGCGCTCCCCGACCCCTTCGGTTCACGGCATGACACCCAGGAACGGGTCGGGGGTGTCGCCCAGGCCCCCTCAACGGCGGCAAGATGTAACCCATGGCCACGGCATCTGAGACGTCGACCCGCCAGCGACTCGTCGCTGCAGCCCGGGACGCGTTCCTCGAGCAGGGCTACCAAGCGACGTCCGTAGCGCAGATCGCGCGGCGCGCCGGCCTCACCACCGGGGCCATCTACTCCAACTTCTCCAGCAAGGCCGCCCTGCTGGCCGAAGCTATCGCCAACGAAGGCATGGCCGTATGGGGAGCTGGCCTCAAACGAGCCGCCAAGCAGGAGGGCCCGCTCGAACGCGCCGTCGCCCTCAACACCAGCGTGATCGCCGGCAAGTCGCGCTCAGCCGACCGCCTCGTCCTCGAAGGCTGGGTCGGTGCCCTCCACGACCCCGAGACCCGCGACCAGGTCCAACAGAACCTCGACGCCATCGAAGCGACGATGCGATCACAGATCGACCAGGTCATAAACGCAGGGGCGATGGCCGACGACATCGACCCCGACGCCCTCGCAGCGGTGCTCGAAGCCATCGTCATGGGAGGCCTCGTACGCCGCGCCCTCGGCCGGCACCGCCCCTCCGAGGAATCCGTGGAGACCATCCTCCGCAAGGTCTTCAGCTCTCTCGCGGCGCCGGAGTAGCCAGCTGGGACTGCGCTGGCGTCCGCCTGCACTCGCCACGGCCGAACTCCACCCTCGCATGTCGAGTGCTCGCCAGCGCCTCGTGAACTGCGGCGCGTCACCGCCGCACAA
>Ga0172372_10009176_pt1 | contig 12898 bp, 12 predicted proteins | sample LakKiv5m_2_FD_114544 | JGI IMG/M metagenome (GOLD analysis project Ga0172372, IMG submission 114544) | Freshwater microbial communities from Kabuno Bay, South-Kivu, Congo - kab_092012_9.5m | ecosystem: Environmental > Aquatic > Freshwater > Lake | place: Democratic Republic of the Congo...
ATACTATTTTTCTTTTTTCTTTTTAAGGGTTAATTCTGTTTTGACATTTGATTTTGCCAAAAATTCCTCTTTTTCTGTATCTAAAATCAGTTCACTACATTTTAATTTATCCTTATTTTCTTTGATCACAACAACCTCCCCTTTTAAAATTAGCCAACCTTTACTGTCTTCATAATTGAGTTCTTTACAACTTGCTGTTTGGTCTTTTTGAGTGATTTTAATATTTCCCTTCATGAAGGCATTATTGCTATTTTCATCCATTTTTAAATAGTCACCACTAATTTTTGTTTGCTGCTTTATGGTTTTTTTAAATTCTTTATTTGTCATCCTTTTTTTCTTCAAAGCCCATTCCAATGTTTTGCAGTCAATGAACACATTGTTTTTTAACTCGAAAATACCCGTTTTTTTATCATATAACCCTTGCTCCGCTCTCATTGTTTTTTCATCCTGCCGAATAAGCACTTTTCCCTCAACAGTGATGATTTCGTTTTCGTTTATATTTCTGTAAAGCATTTTATCGCAAGTGAGGTAAGCATCCTTAGATTTAAACTCTTTTTGTCGTTCATTAACATTTGAAGATGAAATACCCCCTTTTCTGTAACCAGAAACCCCCTCTGTCATTTCTGAATAATCTTCGTCAATATAAATCACCATTTTTTTCCCTGTAATGGTAAATTCTCTACTTTGCATTTTATATCCATCATGAATGTAGGCCACATTTTGATCATGATCTATTTCCACCCCTCTTGTTGGATAAATGTAGGCATCGCCTTGCTTAATGACCACGTTTTTTTCTAAAAAAGTTTTTTTATTTGAACCCAAGTAACGTAGCTCATCTGCTGAAATTTCAATGTTTTTTGATTTTTCTGCCGCATGCAACAAACCCAATTCCATATTTTTTTTTAAAAATTTCCCTAAAATATTTTGATAAGCAACAAAAGTTTGGTTTACCGTGTCTATATTGATTCGGTTTGCTTGAATTTGGGAAATAATCACCTCTCCCTTTTCATTAAAAAATTCCCCGGAATGAACTTTTTCTGCTTCAAATAAATTTAAATTTTTTCCTGTATAAATGACATGGGCTTTCATTTTAAAACTTACTTTTTGATCCTTATATCCTGTGATGCTAGAATTTCTGATTTCTACAAGTTTATTCTCATCCATTGATTTAGGCATTGTAAAAGGTCTTAAAAATGGCAATATTATAAAAATAATAATGATCCCAGCTGTGGTCCATAAAACTTTTTTTATCCAATGATTCATAAGGAATTAACATAACATGATGTTTTTAAATCGACGACTTTTTTTGATCATGATTTTTTCTTTATTTCTATCCTCTTTCTTATTTTCAGAAGGACTGTCTTTTCGAAAAAATCAGTTGCTGGTAAAAATCAAGGGCAGTCCTCTTTTTAAACTATCCGCTTCTTTTGCCCCGTCTTCTATTGCTGCTTTTTCTAATTTGCCTATTCAAACTGTAGAGTCTTTAGATGTTTTTTTAAATCATCCTCAATTAAATTCCCTTGCACTTTTCAATCAAAATCAAACTGAAAACAGATTTTTATTAACTTTTGACCCTTCATCAAATTTAGAAGACATCATCCTTTCGCTAAAAGAAAACCCGGATGTCCTTGATGTGAATAAAAACTACCTTCTTGAGTTGAATGGAACCGTAAACTCGCCCAAGCTATCAGACCAATGGGCCCTCTCTTTTTGTAAATTTGATCAAGCTTGGCCTGTCACCACAGGCAATGCCAGTGTTGTTGTTGCTGTTTTAGACAGTGGGGTTGATAAACGACATCCAGACTTAAGCGCATGCATTATTGATGGATATGATGTTGCAGATAATGATAATAATTTTTCTCCTGATCCTTTAGTTTCTTCTTATGAACATGGAACAAAGGTTTCCTCTGTGATTGCAGCCCAAGGTCAAATGGCTGGAGCTGCTTATGGCGTTTCTATTTTGCCTGTTAAAGTCATGTATAACGACGGGACGATTGATCTTAGATCTTTAATACTAGGCATAGATTATGCCACATCAAGACATGTGGATGTGGTTAATATGAGCTTGGGGGGTAGCGCTCCTTTATCTGACTTGTCTCTTTTACAAGCTTCTATTAATAATGCCTTGCTTAATAATATTTTTTTAGTGGCTGCCGCTGGAAATGTTTCTTCTCAACTTAATTCTCAATTCAATATAGATGTCTTAAAATATATTCCCGCTACTTTACCTGGAATTTGTGCTGTTTCAGGGGTTAATCAACAAGGAAAATTTGATCAAGATGTTAGTTTATATGGACCTAGTGTTATGATTGCGGCTCCAGATACCGATGTTTTGACCTCTTATTTGTCTATTTTAGGACAAACTACCTATACCAAAAGTAAAGGGACTTCCTTTTCAGCACCTTTGGTTTCAGGAGCCGTTGCTTTGATGAAAACTTATCAACCTAATTTGTCTACAAAAAATATTTTCTCTGCTTTACAAAAATCTGCAACAGATGCCGGTACTTTGGGAAGAGACATGTATTATGGCTATGGTATTCTTAATGCCTACAAAGCACTGGCTGCTGTTGATCCTTTTTATCCAGGTGTCAACTTGATTCCTTTACTGACTTATCAATTAAGTAATGAAAACTTTATTGTGACCGCCAATGTAACTGATATATTTCCAGAATTTTTAACCGTGAATGTACTTTATCGGTTTATTAACCCAAATTCTCAATTACCTTCTTTTTCAAAACAAATAATGACAAAGCAATCAGGTGTTTACTCTGCTACTTTACCTAAATTCCCCTATGCAACAACGGCTGTTGAATATCGCATAGAGGCAGCAGATTTTGCTCAAAATGTAACCTATTATCCTTCTGGAACCTCTTCTTTTTCAGTTTCTATTTTAGATGATTTAGGACCTATTGTTGATCTTGAAAAAAACTTCAGCACATTTTTTTATGATACTTCCCCTTTACGATTTTTACTGAAAGACCCCAACAATGTGAGTCAAAACTTTATCCAAGTGATTCTGAAGTTTTCTTCCCAAGAACAAACTTATGGTTTTGGAAATACTAATATTTCATTTTCTAATAATATTTTAGAACTTGATTCCAATCTTTTAAAACAACTTCCATTCAATCAAGCCATTACCTTTACCATCAAATCAGCTGATCTTTTAAATAACTTTTCTACTTATTCATTTCAGTTAATTAAGGACCGTTCTTTTTTAATTTGTGGTCCTTCAGGCAAAGAATCTAATCCTATTAATACCCCTAACCCTTTTAATCCTAATAAAACCTCTACAAATTTCTGCTTTGAAATTACCCGAGATGCATGGGTTGAAATTGATATATATGATTTATCCTTAAGAAAGATTAAATCTGTTTTAAAAACCTTTTTAACGTCAGGATATTATCAACAACATACTTGGGATGGACGTGATGAATTCGGTCAATTAGTGCCCAATGGGGTTTATGTCTTCTTTATTAAGGTTCAATCTGAGGGCATCACTCTATTTAAAAAAAATAAAATAGTGGTTCTTAAATAAGAAATCAGGGGGGCGAAGCCCGCTAAAATCATTTCATGATTTTAGCGCACAAAGGCGATTTATCGCCTTTGTGCCTGGCCTTTGGCCAGGGGCTTCGCCCCCCCTATTTCTAGATTTTCGACTTTTTAAGTTTTTTAAATTTATTTTCTAGGGTGTTGTAACAGTTATTTTTCTACGGTTATTTTCTTCTATTTCAATTGAAATTTTAATTGGCTTTTGGGGTAGGAGTGATTCTATTTTTTCTCCCCACTCAATAATGATTACTTGATTTTTTTTATTGAAGTAAAAATCAAGATCCAAATCATGTATGTTTTGAATTCTATAAAGGTCTAGGTGAAGTAATTGATATTCTTGATTTTTATATTGGTTAATAATGGCAAATGTAGGGGAGTGAACCTCGGTGATTTTAAAAAAATTTGCAATGCCTCTTGTGAGGCACGTTTTTCCTGATCCTAGTGGTCCTGTTAAGAGAATGACAGCTCCCATTTTTAATGTTTTTGCCAAATTTTTTCCTAGATTTTCTGTTTCTTCTTCTGTTTTTGAGTAGAGTATTTCAATCATTTTGTTTCAATGTAGGTTAATAATGTTTCCACATTTTGATTTAAAATTGGGTGTATAAATTCGGGTGCAATTTCTGCCAATGGGTTTAACACAAAACTTCTTGTATGAAGTAGGGCATGGGGGATGATCAAATTTTCTTGAGTTATGACTATTTCACCGAAAAATAAAATATCTATGTCTATTGTTCTAGGTTCTTGTGTTCCTTTTTTTGTACGGCCTAATTTTTTTTCAATTTCTTGAGTTTCCATTAATAGTTCTTCAGGGTTTAAAAAGGTGGTGATTTCGCAAACGGCATTAATAAAATCAGGTTGGCAAGTTTTGCTTATTGCTTTTGTTTCAATAAAAGAAGAGGTTTGTATAATCTTGATTAAAGGATGATTTTCTAGCTCAGAGAGGGCTTTAGAAAGGTATTCTTCTCTTTTCCCTATATTTGACCCTAATCCTAAAAAAACCCTTAAAGGTGTATTAGGCATTCTTAATTTCTTTTAACGTGATCAATGCTTTTCTTATTTCTTGTACGTCATGTACTCTTAATATGTCCACTTTTTTTAAATAGGCATATAAGCAAGCAGCGATGGTGCCTGATAATCTATCTTGAGCGGTTTCTGTAGAGTTTTTGTATGTGTGGCTGATAAACGATTTTCTTGAAACCCCTAATAAAACAGGGGTTTTTAGTTTTTTAAATTGATTGATATTTTTAATAAGTTCTAAATTATGTTGGACTGTTTTTCCAAATCCAATGCCTGGGTCTATTACAAGCTTTGAAATGCCCTCATTTTTTGCAATCATGATTTGGGTTTTTAAGAAATCAAATACTTCTTTTGTGACGCTACTGTAAGTGGGGTTGTCTTGCATGGTTTCCGGTATTTTCTGCATGTGCATGATGCAAGCGCTTCCTTTGTGTTTTTTAATAATGGTTCTCATGTCTTTGTTTTGAAGACCTGTAATGTCATTGATCATAGAAATCCCATAAAAAAAACCCATTTCAGCGATTTCTGGTTTATAGGTGTCTAATGAAAAAAATAGGTTAGGAAAATTTACTGTTAATTTTTTTAAGAGAGGTTCTAGTCTTTTTTTTTCTTCGTTGCTGGACAAAGGTTTGGCGCCTGGCCTAGTGGATTCAGCGCCGATGTCAATGATATCCGCTTTTTCATTTTTTAACTTTTCAATTTGATTAAAAGCGTCCTGTAACTGTGTTGTGGAATTGAAAAATGAATCAGGAGTGATGTTTAAAATTCCCATGATGTAGGGATATTTAGGGGTTCGGTTTTTATTTGAGAAGATTTTATGACTCATGTTTTTATTTTACATGAAACCTTTTACGTTTGAAAATTTCCTTTTTTTATTTATGAGGGGCTGGTTTTTTTTGAATTTAAAATATATTAATATTAATTTTTTAGATGGTTTTTATTCTTGGTATTTTTTTCAACCCATCTTATACTTTCATTTTAAAATGAAATTATATTTTCAAAAAAAATTGCCGAGATGGTGGAATTGGTAGACACACTAGCTTGAGGGGCTAGCGGATTCATTTTCGTGCAGGTTCGAGTCCTGTTCTCGGCACCATTAAAAAAAATGTAAATGAGGATGCATGTTACGTTTATCATCTTTTTTTTCTAAAGTAGGAATTATTTTAATGGTTTTAGGCATTAGTTTTTTATCTTATGCCATGTGGTCAGATATTTCTTTTTATGGGAAGCTTTTTTTATTGTTTTCAGGGTTTCCTATCTTGTATTTTTTGGGTTGGTTTTTTTTAAAAACGCCTCAATTATATGGAATAGGTGATGGCCTTATTTTTTCAGGATCTTTACTTTATGGCTTTGCTTTGTGGCGTTTGGGATATTTAATCAATCGTCCTTTTGAGGCGCCTATTTTTTTATCGCTTTGGTTTATAGGTCTTTCATTTTTTTCTTTTTCCTATCGTTCTTTTCTTTTAAGTTATCTGAAATTTTTTATATGCCTAGGTATTATTTTTATGCTCTATTCTTCACAAGATTTTACAGGATATGTCTTATTTTTACTGATTGCGGGTATTAATTTTTTTCTAGGGTATAGTGCCTATAAGCGATATGTCAGACGTGCTTAGTTCTCTTTTTGTTTTACTGTTTGTTTTTCTCATTTTTCTTTTTTTTATTTGGAAAACATTGGTTTCTATTCAGGATAAAGATTACATTATTTCACAGTTACACTTCTTATTTGGTTTTTTGTTATTAGGATGCTTTTTTTATGGCTACTTTTCTCATCATTTCTTATTCCAATACAGTCATTTTATTTATATGATTGCTTCCATATTACTTATAGGTACAGGTATTTTTTTGAAAATGCCTATTCTTTCTTTTTCAGGTATTTTTCTTTCTTTTATTTGGTGGTCTTTATATTTTTCTTCTTGGTTTTTACAAGTGCAAGTGTATTCTTTTAGGTATTTTTTTGCCTTTTTGGGGCTTATGCTTGTTTTTTATAGAGTTTTGTCAGTTATTTTGAGAAATTCAAAGAATGTTTCACATTTATTTGATTATGTCAGTATGATTGGACTGTTGGTTTTAACTTTGCTTTTTTCTACAAATCATGGATTAACATTATTAAATGATACCTCTCCATTAGCAGCTCCCCGTATGCCATTTTTTAATGTCTTTATGCTGGTTTTTATTTTTTTAAGTGTTTTTTTACTTTTTTTATTGGTGTACAAGAAAAAAATTAAAACTTTTTTTCTTCATTCTTTGTTTTTAATTCTTATTTTTTCTTATGTAGGATTTTCTCCTTCCTTAGTGCTATTTTCTTTTATAAATCCTTCTTTGATGCAGTTTATGCCTTTGGCCCTCTTTTTATTGATTTTATTTAATTTTGCTTTTTTGTTTGAAGCGATTTCTATGATTGTTTATGGCATTTATCATAAAAAATCTTTATGGATAAATGTTGGTCTTTTGTCTTTTTTTATTTTTGTTTTGGTGAAATATTTTGATTTAATTTTTCATCAACTCCAAAAAGGGATAGGGTTTTTGATATTGGGTATTTTATTTTTAGGGTTAGGGTGGTTTTTTGAATTTGGCAGGCGTCTTATTTTAAAAAAATGGATTTTATTATCTTATGAGCAACACGATTAAATTTATTTTTTCTATTCTGTTACAAATTTTATTAATGAGTTCTTTTTTATTTGTCAATCCTGATTGGCTTTTGAAGCCTCAAGATATTCTTTTGTCTTTTAATATTCAAAATTTAAATACTCTTGCTAAAGATTCATTTCTTTTATTGGCGTTTGATATCAATAAAATAGATTCTTATTTTATGGGTGACCAATTGGTAGAGACAGGTCATACCGTTTTCATTACATTGGTTCAACAAGAGTCTCTTTTTTATCCAGAAGCTTTACTCAAAAATCCTCCTCATCTTTCTCATAAGTTTTTTTTAACAGGGACGGTGTTAAGAAGTGGGGGATTGGTTTTGGACATAAGGTATGGTTTTGAAAAATACCCTATTCAATCTTTAAGTGCGGAGCAGATACAATTTTTGAGACAAAACCCTCAAGGGATTGCCAGTGTTCAAATTTCTTCTTCAGGTAAGGCCAGCATTAAGCGGTTATACATTAATGACAATCCCTTCCCTTAAATTTGGTACGTCTGGGTATAGGGGGATTATGGGGGAAACCTTTAGTTCGGATATCGTTGCTTTGTTGTCTTTTTCTGTGGGATCTTGGATTCATGCGTATTGTGTAGAAAAAAAAGTGGTTTTAGGGTATGACTCTAGAAGTGGGAATTCCAGTACATTAGATTCTGGCAGTTTTACAGAGTCTGTTGTGATGACTCTAACAAAAATGGGGATAGAGGTTCTATGTATGTCTCAACCGGTTCCTACGCCCTTTTTGTCTTGGTATACGGCTTTTTATGGATGTTCAGGTGCTATTATTTTGACGGCATCTCATAATGCTGCTGATTATAATGGGTTTAAGTTTTGTTTGCCGGATGGGGCACCTGCTTCAGACCAAGTGACCAAAGAACTTCAGGGTTTCTTGTCTCCTCATGACTCTATGAAGAATGCTTATTCTTTTCAAATTCAGCCTGCTAAAGTTCAATTTATTTCAGATTTCTCACAATTTTCTAAGCATTTATCAACACTTTTATTAGAATATGGACTTTGTTTAAAGGGGATGAAGGATCTTATTTTAATTGATTGTGTTCATGGTACGGCAGGTGTTATTTGGGATTCTTTGATTTTGGAACTAGGATTATCGGGGTGCCGTCTTTTTTCTAAGTCGCAAGATTCTTTCTTTGGTGGGCTAGATCCCAATCCTACTTCTCCGATCTCTCGTCTTCGATTATCAAACTATGTATTAAAAGACTCTGCTGCGATGGCATTTTCTCATGATCCAGATGCAGACCGTCATGCTATTTTTGATGATCAAGGTCATTTTGTTTCTCCAGAAGAGGTTTCAGTCTTAATTTTAGATTATTTTATGGAGTCGGGATTTCCTGTTAAAGGAATTATTACAACAGTGGCCTCTTCTAGGCTTGTTTATTTGGCAGCTTCTTACTGGGGTCTTGTTTTTGAAGAAGTGCCAGTTGGCTTTAAATATTTTTCTAATTTTTTACGGACATGTCGTTCAGAAAAAAAACTGGGTTTGGCAGTAGAGTCTTCAGGTGGGTTTACGCTTTCTTCTCATACTTTGGAAAAATGTGGGTTTCTGCCCTGTCTTTTAATTGCGGCTATTTGCTTTAAAAAAGGAAAGCGGCTTTCTCAGCTTAGGTCTGAACTTCGATATCCACGCTTTGTTTTTCAAGAAGAGCTTCTTTTTTTTAAAAAGAGGACAAGGGAAGATTTTTTGAACTTTATCCATGCCTTCTCTGAGCAGGATGCAATGATGTTTTTTTCTTCAAATGCCTTACTCAAAAAAGAGGGTTTGAAAATTCTTTTTTCTGATGAATCTTGGGTTTTGTTAAGGCTTTCTGGTACAGAACCCTGTGTTAGGCTTTACATAGAAGCTTCCTCTGATCAGCAGGTTTTGAAACTTAATGATCAAGTTAAAACATGTTTGAACGCTTTTGATTTTTCTTTAGTTTAGCCGACCCTCTTTCTTAGATCCATTTTTTTCATTTTTGATGCAAGTTTTATGTTTTTTTACACGATATTGCTTTTCTATCTTCTTATTTTTTATCATTTTTTAACTTTTAATCTTACTATTTTAATTTTTTTCGCAAGTTTTCTTTCTTTTTATTCGATAGATGAAAAGTATGAAAAGGGTCTTTATTTTCTTATTTCTTATGTTTTTTTCACTTTCGCCTCTTTTTTCAGAAGAAGATGCCTTGGTTTTGGATCCTGAAATGCCGTCTATGGTGTTTAATGTGATTCATTCTTTTGCAACAGGCCTTGTGGATCAATATTCAGATTTTTTTAGTGACAATAACCAGCCTGTAGACCCTAGGGCTACTGAAGATAAGTTATATGTAAATGCCATAGGGTTTAATGGCCATTCTGATGATAGCTCTGCTTTGTTTTCTGTATCTGACCAAATTACGTTAATGGATGATCCGGATAAAGACATTGCGCCCACTGTTATAGGGGATGCCTTGGTTTATCCTAATCCTTATCGTCAATCTTATTCAAATGCTTATTTGTACTACCAATTAAGTAAAAACATGGATTTAACATGGCATTTGTATAACATGATGGGGCAATTGATTGTGAATAAAACCTTTTTTTCGGGTTCTGAGGGAGGTAGAAAAGGGAAAAATAAAGTGGCTTTAAAAGAAGACTTATTGGCAGAAACGCCTCTTTCAGCAGGCATTTATATGGTTGTTTTAATTCATTCTGGTCAAGTATTGGCCAAAACAAAAATGGCGGTGAAACCATGATTTATCTTTGTAAACGATTCATTTTAATCTTCATTTTTTCGTTTTTTAGTCTTCCCTTATTTGTTTTTGCAGAAGGTTCAGATTTTTTTGTCAACACAGAAGTAGGCTCTTCAGCAGGTACTTTAAGGATTGCGAATGTTGAAGGCTTTAGTCCACATGCTTCTAATGTTTTTGAAAATCCTGCTGGTCTGTATAGGATAAATAAATTTTCAACTTCAGCATTTATGACCACGATAATGCAGGACGTGGCGTACCAGAATTTAGCCCTTTCTTACAGACTGCCGATTGGTGTTTTAGGTTTAGGGTATATGCAAGTTGGGGTAGATAATATTCATAAAACAAGAGAAGTAACCGATTCATTGGGCCTGTCTTATCCTGAAATAGACTACGATTTCGGGTATAAAAATAGTGTGTCAAAAATTTCTTATCAGGTGTCGCAGTCTCAACATTTACATTTGGGTGCCTCTTTTTCCTATTTTCTTACCAGTCTTGATACGGTGAAAGGTCAAGGTTACAACATGGATGTCGGGGCTATTTTTAAGGCTGACAATTTTGAAGTTTCTGTTTGCTTTAAAAATATATTATCATCAAAAATAGCTTATACAGATTCCGATTACACAATTGTTAATAACAATAGCCAATCAACAACAGAATCTATTCCCTTTATTGGATCTTATGGATTAAAGTATATGTATCATGATTTTGATTTCTATGTTCAACTTAAAAATATTGGTAAGCTATCAGGATTTTCAAAAAGTGTAGGGGTTTCTTATATCCCTTCTTTTTTTTCTTCTTTTATGATTTCAGCAGGCTATAGGGAATATCCTGTTAAACAAATGATAGAAGGAGATGTGAAAAAAACATTTTTACCAAGTGCAGTACTTGGATTGGGTTTGGATTTATATGGTATTAATTTCGACTATGCGTATGAGGTAGATTTAAATAAGGATAAAATTAGTGATTACAAAAACACGCACTATTTCTCTGTTGCCTATTCATTTTAAAAAAAGAAAAGAAGGTGTCTTTTGAGGTCTTTTTTAACTGCGATTCTTTTTTTCCTTTTTTGTCTTACTCAAGATATTTTTCCCTTTCCTATTACAGTACCCTTTCAAGGTCGATTTGTTGCGGATAGACAGCTTTTAAATGGCCAATATAACCTTACAGTTGCTTTATCTTCTTCGAATACCTTAGATAAGGTTTACTGGTCCGAAGCACATCAAAATATTGTATTTAATCAGGGATATTTTTATCTTACGATAGGGTCTCAATCTTTATTGGATTCATCAAAAATTTCATCGTTAAATACGTATGTGATTGTTCGGGTTGGAGAAGCCATGAATGTTTATCCATTGCAATATGTTCCTTATACCTCTAAAACCTTAACAGCAGAAGAAATGACAGTATTAGATGCTTCCAAGATATTGCCTAATACTACTTTTTATATTCCAACAATCAATGCAGGGTTGAATGTAGACTCTGTTTTGATGGTGACTTCTAATAAAATGATGATATTAAAAACAAGCTCCAATTTTTCAAATATGGCAGTGGATGTGCAAACTTCAATCAATGCCAAACAATTTTATCTTAATGGGGTTCCTTTAACACAAAATTTTTTATGGAGGAATGTGTTACCTGTTAATAATTTGCCAGGTAAATTAGGTTTGTATCAAGATATTTATTCTATTTCAATTGGTAATTCTTCTGTCATGAAAAATACTTTACTGGATGTTTCAGGTGTGGGTTCTGTGAAGAGGGGATTTATTAATGCCAGATCTTTTTTAATTAACGGGGCTAGGCTTGATCAATCTCAGAGGTGGGAAATAGTTCCTGGTGTTCCAACAGATATCTATACAAATGCTAAAGTAGGTTTAGGGGTTGGGGCTGCATCTCCGCAGGAAATGTTAGATATTGATGCTGCTTTTCGCCTTTCTGGTATGCAGGCCCTTTCTTCAAGTCCGACTCCTGGTGTATTTCAGTATTTTTCTAAAAGTTACATGGGATATGTGGGTGGTGATGGATGGAAATCTATCCCGGGTATTTCTCCAGATCCTAGTATTTCCTTGCTTGCAGAGCGAGGTTTTTCCCCAGAAAATCAGGTGGCAATTTTTGAATCAGACAATCTTTTTAAATCTTCCACTTTATTTTTTAGCAATACACAAAAATCTTTGGCATTACTTCGAAATTCTAATGTGCAGTCTTATCCTTCCTCTCTTTTTATTCAACCTGCAGACAGCACGACTCCTTTATATTCTGTGTATGAAAATACAAATCCCATTTTTTATTTATCCACTTTAGGTAAAGTGGGTATTGCTACTCAAAATGTTTCATCTGTTGCCAAGGTTGTGGTGAGTGGCAATGTGGATTCTCTTGATTTATATCAAAATGGGGTTAATTTACGATTTGCCATTTCAAAAGGGGATTTGTTTTTAATGGTGTCTTCTGTATTGAATCCAAATAAGGCCAATATTTATTATGATAGGGGGCAGGTATCTATTGGTAGGGTTTATCCAGGAGATTTTTTACAAGTTAGTTCTCCTTATAAAATTGACGATGACAGAACGCCTTATATTCATCCCGCGATTGGTTTTTCACTTACAGAAGGCGTTGCTGGAGTGGAGACGTATACTTTGGGGGCCCCCATTTTTGATTCTGGTAAATTTAGATTAGAAAAGTCTTCTAGACTAGGAACAAGTACACCTTTGATGGTTGTGAAAGACAACTATCTTGGAATTAATGTGGAAAATCCTGGTGCTAACTTACATATTACTGGAAATTATGGATTTTTAATTACGGGGACTTATTCTGATACTGTTTCTCTTCCTTATGCACCGGAGCCTCCTTCTTCTATGTTTTTCTTTTATCCTGCCCAATCTGCTTTTCGTTCAGGCTATTTAGATACTTTTTCTTCTTTTAAAGGGACTGAATGGAGAGAGGAAAATATTGGAAAATATTCAAATGC
>Ga0172372_10009177_pt1 | contig 12897 bp, 13 predicted proteins | sample LakKiv5m_2_FD_114544 | JGI IMG/M metagenome (GOLD analysis project Ga0172372, IMG submission 114544) | Freshwater microbial communities from Kabuno Bay, South-Kivu, Congo - kab_092012_9.5m | ecosystem: Environmental > Aquatic > Freshwater > Lake | place: Democratic Republic of the Congo...
CGGCCATGAGGTGCGGGATGGCGTAGAGCCCCGCCCCGTGCGACATGGGCGCGGCGTAGGCGATGGCGTCCTGCGGGCTGACGTGATCGACGTCGTTGAAGTAGCCCAGACCCATGGTGAGCAGGCAACGGTGCGTGATCATCACGCCCTTGGGCCGGCCGGTGGTGCCGCTGGTGTAAAACAGCCAGGCGGTGTCGTCGGGGGCGCGGTCTTCGATCGCATTCAGACCCTCGCCTTCGTTCATCCACGCGTCGCAGTCGGCGCTGTCCACGTCCATCACGCCGTCCAGCCCCGTGAGATCGGCCAGGTCGGGCACGGTGTCGGACGTGACGAAGGCCCAGCGCGCGCCGGCGTTCTCCACGATCCACTGCACTTCCTTGAGGTGCAGCTTGGCGTTGACCGGCACCACAACCAACCCGGCCCACCAGGCACCGAACAGCAGTTCCAGATACCGCGGGTGGTTGCGCATGAACAGCACCACGCGGTCGCCGGGCTGCAGGCCTGCCTGCCTCATGTGAGCACCCACTCTCGCTGCGCGATCAGCCCACTGCGCATGGGTGGCCACGACCTGGGTGCCGTGGTGGAGGGCCGGGCGATCCGGGTGTTGCAGCGCCTGGCGCTGCAGCAGATGGGCAAGGTTCATGCAAAAGACTCCTCGGGCGCAATGGGCGCATTGTCAACGCTGACCCCACAAGGGCCGGGCGGTGTCAGCCTCGCCAAAGGCCTGCCCCGTTACAGTGGTTCGCATGGCCGACGCCCTGCCCCCGCTGATCAACGCCCTGCTGGCGCCCGACCGCTACCCGCACCCGGTGGCGCGGGTGGAGCTGGTGCAGACGCACGGCGCATGGGTGCTGCTGGCGGGTGACTTTGCCTACAAGATCAAGAAGCCGGTGCGGTTTCCGTTCATGGACTTCGGCACACTGGCCGCGCGCCGCCGCGCCTGCGAAACCGAGTTGCGCGTGAACCGGCGCTTTCAGCAGCCCGACCGGCCGGCCACGCAGCTGTACCAGGCGGTGCTGCCGATTGTGGGCACGCCCGACAACCCGCGCTGGGGCCGCGCCGGCGGCGATGACGGCGTGCCGCCGATCGAATACGCGGTGCAGATGCGCCGCTTTGACGAAGCCGCCCGGCTGGACCACCTGTGCGAGCGCGGCGCGCTCACCGCCGAGCACCTGCGCGCTCTGGCGCGCTTCATGGCACGCTTTCAGACGCGCGCCGCCGTGGCCGGCGCCGACCAGCCCTGGAGCCACCCGACCGCCGCCCTGCGCTGGCCGCGCGAGAACTTCAGCACCCTGCGCAGCCTGCTGACGGACCCCGCCGACGCCCAGCAGGTGCGCGAACTGAGCGACTGGACCGAGCAGTGTTTTGTGGCCATCGAGCCCCTGCTCTCGCGCCGGCGGCAGAAAGGGCGCATCCGCGAAGGGCATGGTGACCTGCACCTGGCCAACCTGGTGCTGATCGAAGACGCCGTGCTGCCGTTTGACGCGATCGAGTTCAACGACGAACTGCGCTGGATCGACGTGGCCAGCGACATGGCCTTTGCCTGGATGGACCTGCTGGACCACGGCCAGCCGGGGCTGGCCAACGTGCTGATGAGCGAGTGGCTGGACGCCAGCGGCGACGTGTCGGCCCCCAGCGTGTGGGGCTTTTTCGCCAGCTACCGGGCGGGGGTGCGGGCCAAGGTGGCCGCCCTGCGCGCCGGGCAGCAGGCCGGTTCGCCCGAGACGGCGGCACGGCTGGCCGAAGCGCGGCATTACCTGGGGCTGGCCCGGGCGATTGCACACCCGCCCGCACCCGCGCTGGTGATCACGCACGGCCTCTCGGGCAGCGGCAAGACCTGGGCGTCGGACCGCTGGCTGCAGGCCGAGCGCAGCGGGCGCGCGGTGCGCCTGCGCTCGGACGTGGAACGCAAGCGCCTGCACGGGCTGAGCCCGCTGGCGGCCAGCGGCTCGGGCCTGAACACCGGCCTGTACAGCCCCCAGGCGCACGGGGACACCTACGCCTCGTTGCTGGCGCGCAGCCGCCTGCTGCTGCAGGACGGCTGGAGCGTGCTGGTGGATGCGGCCTTTCTGCGCCAGGCCGAGCGGGCCGACTTCGCCGCCCTGGCGCGCGGCCTGGGCGCGCCCTTTCACATCCTGGCCTGCGAGGCGCCGCCCGACGAACTGCGCCGCCGCATCAGCGCCCGCCAGGCCGCGGGGCGCGACGCCTCGGAAGCCACGCTGGCGGTGCTGGAGCAGCAGTTCGGCTGGCTGGAGCCGCTGACCGAGGCCGAGCGCACCCTGACCTTGCCGCCCCCAGCCTGAGCGGCTGAGAAGCCGGCGGGTGGCCGCCACCCGGGTACAGCAGAAATTTCAAACGCCACGCGCCGGGTTTCACAAGCCAGGGGCCGGACGTCTGGCTACCATCGGCCGATTCCATCCCGCACCGGAGACAAGCCCATGACCGTGATCACCAATATCGAAGACCTGCGCATCCTGGCCCAGAAACGCGTGCCGCGCATGTTCTACGACTACGCCGATTCCGGCTCGTGGACCGAAAGCACCTACCGCGCCAACAACGACGATTTCCAGAAAATCAAGCTGCGCCAGCGCGTGGCGGTGAACATGGAAAACCGCTCCACCGCCACCACCATGGTGGGCCAGAAGGTGGCCATGCCGGTGGCCATCGCACCCACGGGCCTGACCGGCATGCAGCACGCCGACGGCGAGATCCTGGCGGCGCGGGCGGCCAGGAAGTTCGGCATCCCGTTCACGCTCTCGACCATGAGCATCTGCTCCATCGAGGATGTGGCCAAACACGCGGGCGAAGGCTTCTGGTTCCAGCTGTACGTGATGAAAGACCGCGGCTTCATCGAGCGCCTGATCGACCGCGCCAAGGCTGCCAACTGCTCGGCCCTGGTGCTGACGCTGGACCTGCAGATCCTCGGCCAGCGCCACAAGGACCTGAAGAACGGCCTGTCGGCGCCGCCCAAGCTGACCATCGCCAACATGATCAACATCGCCACCAAGCCGCGCTGGGCGCTGGGCATGCTGGGCACGCCGCGGCGCCAGTTCGGCAACATCGTCGGCCATGTGACCGGCGTGGCCGACATGAGCAGCCTCTCCAGCTGGACCGCGCTGCAGTTCGACCCGGCGCTCAACTGGGGCGACGTGGAATGGATCAAGAACCGCTGGGGCGGCAAGCTGATCCTCAAGGGCATCCAGGACGTGGAAGACGCCAAACTTGCGGTCAGGTCCGGCGCCGACGCGCTGATCGTGAGCAACCATGGTGGCCGCCAGCTCGACGGTGCGCAAAGCAGCATCGAGTGCCTGCCGACCATCGTCGACGCCGTGGGCGGCCAGATCGAGATCCACATGGACGGCGGCATCCGCTCCGGGCAGGACGTGCTCAAGGCCCGCGCCCTGGGCGCCCGCGGCACCTACATCGGCCGGCCCTTCCTGTACGGCCTGGGCGCCATGGGCGAGGCCGGCGTCACCAAGTGCCTGGAAATCCTGCACAAGGAGCTGGACCTGACCATGGCCTTCTGCGGCCACACCCAGGTCGAGACGGTGGACAAGTCCATCCTGCTGCCGGGTACTTTCCCGACGGCCTGAGACCGCCGAGCGACGCAACGATCCGCCGCCGGGCCGCCCCAGGGCGGTTCAGCCCCCGAACCCGGCAAGGGCCGGGTCTCTCGCCGATCCTGTGGCAGCCACCCGCGCAGCGGCGGCGCGTGGGGGCTCGCCGCCCTTCAGCCGATCTGTTCCAGCGCCGGCTGCAGCGCGGCCCAGAGGTCCAGCGTGTCGGGGCGGCGCAGGGGGCACAGCGCCGCCAGCCAGGGCAGGCCCTGGCGCTCCACCAGCTCCTGCAGTGCGGGCGTCACGTGCTCGTGCGTGCCCAGGCCGATGAACACCGGTGCATGGTGCACCTGGCGGCAGGCGGCGAGCACGCGCTCGGTCACCAGCTGGTTGCGCTCGGGGTCGTCGCCCATCAGCACCACCACCGCCGCATGGTCGGGCAGGAACGCATGCGCCATGCCCATGGCCAGGCCCTTGCGGGCGTTGGCGATCACGCGCCAGCCGGCGGTGCCCACGGCGGGCAGGTCGAGGTAATCGCTTTCCACATCCCGCGCATCGCTGGCCGCACCTGCAAAACGGCGGCGCACCAGCGGCCGCCGCTGCTGCCCGGCCACCGCCTGCAGCAGCTCGAAGGCCTGCGCGCCCTGGGCCGAGAGCATCATCGCGCGCGGGAAGGTGCCCCCGGGCACGGGCATGTCGGGCGCCGGTGGCGAACACAGGCGCAGCCACACGCTGGACGGCTCCAGCCCGGCCTGGCGCACCTGGCGGTCCTGCAGGGCAAACAGGCGGCGGGCAAACGCGGTGGGGCCTTCGTCGCCCTGCACGATGGCCCCGATCCAGGGCCGGAACAGGCGCGGACGCCCCAGGCTGTGGTGCACGACCTGCAAGCCCTGGTGGCGCGGGTCCTGCGCCACACGGTCGAGCAGGGCGCGAATGCCCGCCTCCGGCCCTTCGATCCACTCGACAAACCAGCCGCTCATGTGCAGCAGCGCCACCCGCAGGCCGGCGGCGTCGTTGTGCACCACCGCGTGGTCGCGGATGCGGCGCATCTCGTCGAGCACCGGGCCGTCCACCTTGCTCAGGCTGGCGTAGATCAGGCGCGAAACCGCCTGCAGCGGCACTTCGGAGCCGCTGTCAGGCCAATGCGTGGCGGTGTTTTCGGGATCGATGGACGACATGAATGGCGGGAACACAGGGCGGCGAACAGCTGCAAACGCATGGGAAAATGCGACACCACTGACCAGCCGCCGGGGAGCGGATGGTAGGCCGGAAAAACCGAAGCGCCTATGTGGTCATCCACAAGACACTGACCGCATCTCAACCACCATGTCATCGACCGATACCACCGTTTCTCAAGCCCCCAGCGCGCGCCGTGTGTCGCCCTGGTGGCGCGTGCTGGCCATCCTGCTGGCGCTGGTGCTGCTGATCGGCTGGGCCGCCAGCGCCAGCCTGCACGAGCAACTCAAGGCGCAGATCGGTCATGCCCAGGCCAAGCTGGTGGCGCAACCCCAGATCACCCAGGTGGCGGTGCTGACCGACGCCCAGGGCCTGCCGGCCATGCTGGCCACCTTCACGACACCCGAAAACAAGCTGCAGCTGCAGCGCCTGAACGATGTGAAAGAGGGCCGTGAGGACAGCATGCAGGTGTGGGCCGTGTCGGCCGACCGCCCGCCGCGCTCGCTGGGCATCGTCGAAAGCAAATACAAGACGCTGCAGATCCCCGTGCTGCCCGGCGATCTGCAGGGCGCCACCGAGCTGGGCATCAGCGCCGAAAACAAGGGCGGCGTGCCCGAGGGCTCACCGCCGAGCCTGCCCTGGCTGTTCAAGGGCTGGCTGGTACAGAAGGCGATCTGACCGGCTATCCGCTGCGGGCTTGCGCGGCGTCAAGGCATGGCCGCGCCGCCGGTGCCACACTGGCGGCCCTGTGACCGCCGCCAAGCGCTTCCCCGTCAACCCGCCACACCCCGAGCGCAACTGCTGGGGCTGCGACCGTTACTGCGCCGCCAATGCGCTGCTGTGTGGCAACGGCTCGGAACGCACGCAGCACCCGGTCGAAACCTTCGGTCCGGGGTGGGAGCACTGGACGGGCACGCCCGAAGCCATGGTCACCACCGTGCCGGAAGCCGACCTCAGCGCAGCTCGTACTCGAAAGAGCTGACCACGCGCAGGCGCTTGGTGCGCGAGCTGCCATCGTCGTAATCGCTGCCGTCATCGCCGCTGATGCGGATCACGCCCTGGTTCGCGCTCTTGAGCGGCCCCAGCGTGGCACCGGCTTCGGCCGCGAACTTCTGCGCCTGCTCGCGCGCGTTCTGCGTGGCCTCGGCCAGCAGCGGGCCCTTCACATCGTTGAAACCGCGCAGCTGGTAGCGCGGGCCGGCGGCCCCCTCACCGTCGCCGCCGAGCTGGATGCCGGCCTGGATCAGCGGGTCCAGCGCCAGCGCGGCCTTCTCCACGTCGGCCACGCGGGCCGTCTTCACCACGATGCGGCCGCTGCCGTTGAAGCGGAACGGCACATTGCCCTGCGCGTAGTCGCGCGCCAGCAGGTCCTGCACCGACAGCGGCTTGGCCTCCAGCTCCGCGTCGCCGAAACCCTGCTGCTTCAGAAAGCCCAGCACCTTCTCGCGGTCGGCCGACAGCGCCTGCTGCACGCCGGCGAACTCGTTGCCGGCGCGGCGGAAATTCAGCGTCCAGATGGCGAAGTCGCTCTCGACGTCCTTCTCGGCCAGGCCTTTGACCGAGATGCTGCGGTCGGCCATGCGAAAGCGCTCCAGCCCGCCGCTGACAAAAAGACCGGCCAGGGCCAGGCCGGCGCCCAACAGCAGCGCCGTGAGCAGACGGGACGTATTCGGGTTCATGGACGTTCTCCTGAAGCAGCGGCCGCGGGCGCACCCCCGCCGGCCTGGGTTGAGGGGGCAGCTGAACGCACAGACCGGGTCAGCAGCATCTCGGGCACCACCTGGCCGTCGATCACCTGCCGCAAAAAGCCCGGTCCGTCGGGCTGGCGCAGCCAGTGACGATAGGACTCGATGCCAAAGCTCATGGGGTCGAAGGTATAGCGCATGTCGTTGATCTCCCCGTCAAAGCGGAAGCCGTCGCCGGGCATGGCCGCCAGCACCGCCTGCAGGGTGGCGGGCTCCATGGTGGCGAACATGACCACGTAGGCCACGTACTCGTGGGCGGCATTGACCAGCTGGCGCCCGGCCAGATGGCACCCCACCAGGGCGTGCGCCACCTCGTGTGCCACCACGCTGCGGTAGAGCGTGGGGCTGGCGGGAATGCCGAACCAGCGTTCGCGGGCCAGGAAGCCGGGCAGTTCCAGCACCATCAGGCGATGCGTTCGGGGCGCGTAGCAGCCCACGGCGTCGCGCCGCAGGTCGGCGGGCATGCGCTGGACCAGTTCGATCAGCACCGGCCGCGCGCCCCCCAGACGCAACGGCGCCAGAAAACCGATGGCGTCGCGGGCACCGTCGCAGGACAGCGCCACCGCCGATGCGTGGCGGGTCTGCACCGACGCCACCGCCAGACCGGGGCAAGGGTGCACCGGCGGATCATCGGCCAGCGCCATGGGCACCGCCACGGCCCACCAAAGCCCCAACCCGCAACGCCTGAAGACGTGTGACATGGCGACCTCCTGCCCCCGCGAATGGGGCGCCTGTACGCCATGTTAATCCCGCTATGCTGTGCGCGTGAACGCCCCGTCTGCCCCGCCCCGCCGCATCGCGCACCTGGACATGGACGCGTTCTACGCGTCGGTGGAACTGCTGCGCTACCCGCAGCTCAAGGGCCTGCCCATGGTGATCGGCGGCGGGCGCCGGCGCGAGGCCGAGATGTTCGAGCGCCTGCGTGCAGCCTACCCCGAACGCGAATGGGGACCGGACACGCTGGACCGCATCCCGGTGGACTTTTTTCCGCGCCTCAAGGACTACACCGGGCGCGGTGTGGCCACCACCGCCACCTACGCGGCGCGGCAGTTCGGCGTCGGTTCGGCCATGGGGCTGATGAAGGCGGCCAAGCTCTGCCCCGACGCCATCCTGCTGCCGGTGGACTTCGAGGAGGTCAAGCGCCTCTCGCGCCTGTTCAAGCAGACCATCCTGGAGATCGCGCCGGTGATGCAGGACCGCGGCGTGGACGAGGTCTACATCGACTTCACCCACGTGCCCGGCGGCCAGCGCGAAGGCGGGCGCGTGCTGGCGCGGCTGATCCAGAAGTCCATCTTCCAGGCCACCGGCCTGACCTGCTCCATCGGCGTGGCGCCCAACAAGCTGCTGGCCAAGATGGCGAGCGAATTCCACAAGCCCAACGGCATCAGCATCGTGCAGCCCGAGGATCTGCAGACCCTGATCTGGCCCCTGCCCTGCCGCAAGATCAACGGCGTGGGGCCCAAGGCCGACGCGAAGCTGCAGAGCCACGGCATCCACACCATCGGCGAGCTGGCGGCGCGCGAGCCGCACTGGCTGATCGAGACCTTCGGCAGGAGCTACGGCGCCTGGCTGCACGACGCCGCCTGGGGCCGCGACGACCGGCCGCTGGAAACCGACAGCGAGCCGGTCAGCATGAGCCGTGAAACGACGTTTGACCGCGACCTGCACGCCGTGCGCGACCGGGCCGAGGCCGGCGCCATCCTGACGCGGCTGTGCGAGCAGGTGGCGGCCGACCTGCAGCGCAAGGGCTACACCGGCCGCACCATCGGCATCAAGATCACCTTCGACAACTTCGAGAAGGTCACGCGCGACACCACCATCGAGCAGGCCACGGCGGACGCGGCGGTGATCCGCCGCCACGCAGGCCTGTGCCTCAAGCGGGTGGACCTGTCGCGGCGCTTTCGCCTGCTGGGCGTGCGGGTGGGCAAGCTCGTCAAGCCCGGGACAGAGGCCGACGCCGCACAGGGCTACAGTGAAAACCTTCCCACCCGATACCCGCGAGACAAGACCGATGAGCACACCGACCTGCTTTTCCCTGAACTGGATTGACGGCCACGTGGCCCACCTGGTGATGAACCGCCCCGAGCAGCTCAACACCATGCACCCCACGTTCTGGCGCGAGCTGGACGACATCGTCACCCAGCTGCACCGCGAAGGCCGCGCACGGGCGCTGGTGATCAGCTCCACCGGCAAGCACTTCAGTGCCGGTATGGCGCTGGAGACCTTTGCCGGCGCCATCCAGATGGACGACCAGAGCCCCGAAGGCCGGGCCGCCATCTTCGACCTGCTGACCGACATGCAGGCCACCTTCACCCGGATCGAGGCCCTGCGCTGCCCGGTGATCTTCGCCATCCAGGGCGGCTGCATCGGCGGCGCGGTGGACATGGTCACCTGCGGCTGCATCCGCTACGCCACGCAGGACGCGTTCTTCAACATCCAGGAAATCAACATCGGCATGGTGGCGGACGTGGGCACCTTGCAGCGCCTGCCCAAGCTGGTGCCGTTCGCCGTGGTCAAGGAAATGGCGTACACCGGCCGCCGCCTGCCGGCCGCCAGGGCGCTGGCCTACGGTCTGGTCAACGAAGTGTTCGACACGCCCGAAGCGATGCTGGCCGCCGCGCTGCAGTGCGCCAAAGAGATCGCCAGCAAACCGCCGATTGCCATCTGGGGCACCAAGCAGGCCGTGACCTACGCGCGCGACCACAGCGTGGAGGACAGCCTGCGCCAGATGGGCTGGCTGCAGGGCGCGATCTGGAGCAACACGCATGTGCGCGAGTCGATCGCCGCCATGAAGGACAAGCGCGCCGGACAGTTCCCCCCGCTCTCGCCGCTGCAGTCGTTCAAGGAACTGGGCTGAGCGCCCGGCCGCCGCGCCGCATCAGGGCCGCAGCACCCGCGGCACCGGGTTGAAGCGCAGGCGGAAGGCATCGGGCATGTCCGAGCCCAGCAGCGGCCGCAGGTAGAGGCGGAAGGCATCGGTCACGTCGGTGCCGCTGGCGCTGATGAACTCGTCTTCCATGGTGCGCGTCTTGCCCGCCACCGCCGCCAGCGGCAGCAGCTCGTAGTCGGCCGAATAAAAGCCGGTGCGCTTGATCGCCACCGAGCCGTCCACGCTGCCCCACATGGCGAACTGCACCGCCTTCTCGCCCACCTCGCGCGCTTCGCGCTGGTCCACATCGCTCACACAGCCAATGAAGCTGCGCTGCAGGTAGCCGAAGGTGTCGCCGCGCACCCGCTTGATGCCCAGGTTGCGCTTGATCTCCTCGCACAGCAGGTCGGCCAGGGCGCCGGTGCCCGAGAGCTGCACGTTGCCATGCGCGTCCTTCTCCACGTCCTGGGCCAGCCGGGTGATGATGGGCTGGCCCGAGGCGTCGTGGATGCCCTCGCTGACCGCGATCACGCAGCGGCCGTAGCGGTCGTACATGGCCTTCACGTCGGCCAGGAACTTCGGGATTTCGAACACCCGCTCGGGCACATAGATCAGGTGCGGGCCGTCGTCCGGAAACTTCTTGCCCAGCGCCGACGCCGCCGTCAGAAAGCCGGCGTGCCGCCCCATCACCACGCCCACGTACACGCCCGGCAGGGCCGCGTTGTCCAGGTTCGCCCCCGCAAAGGCCTGCGCCACGAAGCGCGCCGCCGACGGAAAGCCCGGTGTGTGGTCGTTGCCCACCAGATCGTTGTCGATGGTCTTGGGGATGTGGATGCTGCGCAGCGGGTAGCCGGCCTTGCGCGCCTCTTCGCTGACGATGCGCACCGTGTCCGACGAGTCGTTGCCGCCGATGTAGAAGAAGTGCTCGATTTCGTGTGCCTTGAGCACCTTGAAGATCTCCTGGCAGTAGGCCAGGTCGGGCTTGTCGCGTGTGGAGCCCAGGGCCGAGGCCGGCGTGCGCGCCACGGCTTCCAGGTTGTGGCTGGTCTCCTGCGTGAGGTCGACGAAGTTCTCGTCCACGATGCCGCGCACCCCGTGGCGTGCGCCGTAGATGCGTTGCACGTTCTGGAAGCGCCGCGCCTCCAGCGCCACGCCCACGAGGGACTGGTTGATGACCGCGGTGGGGCCGCCGCCCTGGGCGACGAGGATTTTTCCGGATGACATGACGGACTCCTGAAACATTTGGGTGGCAACACGGTCAATATAGCCCCGCCACAACCCGCGGTGCGACACTCTGACCCCTCATGAAAACCTTCCACAACCCCCACCACGCGCTGCACCAGGGGCGCGAAGAGATGTTCCGCGGCCGCATGGTGCCCTGCCACGAGGTGCCGGCGCGGCTGGACTTTGTGCTGGCCGAGCTGCAGCGCCGGCCGCTGGGCGAGCTGCTGGAGCCCGCCCTCATCGACACCGAGCTGGATGTGGCGATCGGCCGCGTGCACAGCGCGCGCTACACGCAGTTTCTGGCCGGCGCCTGGGACGAGTGGGTGGCGCTCGATCCGGCCAACGCGCAGCGCGATGCCCTGCCCTCGGTCTGGCCGCTGGGCAACGCCCACGCCTTCCGCACCGATGTGCTGCCGCACAACTTTGCGGCGCGCCTGGGCCTGTTCTCGTTCGATTCGGGCTCGCCCCTGATGGCCGGCACCTGGGCCGCGGCACGTGGCGGAGCGGCCTGCGCCGTCGAAGCGGCCTACGAGGTGCTGGGCGGCGCGCGCGCGGCCTTTGCCCTCACCCGCCCCCCCGGTCACCACGCCGGGGCAGATTTTTTTGGCGGCTACTGCTTTCTCAACAACGCCGCCATCGCCGCCCAGGCCCTGCGCCAGGGTGGCAAGCCGCGCGTGGCGGTGCTGGACGTGGACTACCACCACGGCAACGGCACGCAGACCATCTTCTACGAGCGTGCCGACGTGCTGACGGTCTCGATCCACGGCGATCCGATGACCGAGTACCCCTTCTTCCTGGGCCATGCCGACGAGCGCGGCGCGGGGGCCGGCGAAGGCTTCAACCTCAACCTGCCGGTGCCGCGCGGCACCGGCTTCGCCGCCTGGCGTGCCGCACTGGACCGCGCCCTGCAGGCGGTGGCCGACTTCGGTGCCCAGGCCCTGGTGGTGCCCATGGGCCTGGACACCTTCGAGGGCGATCCGATCTCGGGCTTCACCCTGCGCAGCGACGACTACTTCGCCGTGGGCGCCGCACTGGCCGACGCCGGCCTGCCCACGGTGTTCACCTTCGAAGGCGGCTATGCGGTGGATGCGGTGGGCACCAACGCGGTGAACCTGCTCGAAGGTTTTGAGCGCGCGGTCTGATCAGACCATCTTCCAGAAGATGTAGTCGGCCTGGTAGTTGACGATCTGCCGGGTGCCGGCCTTGCCCGCATCACAGGCCGTGGCCGGGGCGACACCACCCTGGGTGGCCACGCGCTGGATGTAGGTCACGCCCTGCATGGCGCCCATGCCCATGGCCGGATTGGCTTTCACCAGCTGCAGCGGGATGCTGCCGACCGCCGCGGGCGCCACGGCCAGCTGGGTGGCGGTCAGCTTCGAGCCGTCCAGGCCCTCCCACGTAGCGGGCGGGCCGTAGTACCGGCCCACTGGCTGGCCCATGCGGTCCAGCAGCTTGGCATCGGGGCCGACGAACACCCACTCGTGGCCGGCCATGTCTTTCCTGGCGCGGCATTCGTAGGTGATCTGGCCCACACCGACCGTTTCGAGGACGACCCGGTGGCCGGCCGGCACCTGCACGGCAGCGGGCAGGCTGGCCCGCGAGAAGGGCATGGCTGGGGCCGACATCTGGGATGCGCAGGCCGTCAGGGCCAGCGCGGCAGAGAGGGTCAGGGTGGCTTTGAAGAACATGGGAAGCACTCCTTTTGCGGTGATCAGGCCGGGCGCTCAGGCGCCGAACGACAGCGCGCCAGCGGGCAGCGGGCGGCCCAGCGCACCGGTCAGCACCGTGAAGTGCATGGTTTCGTCGGCGGCCAGGCGTGCCGCCACCTTGGCCAGCTCGCGGTCGGTCATGGCGGGGATCACGCTCAGGTAGGCATTGGTCGCGCCCAGCTCCAGGCGCGCGGCCAGGTCCAGCACGTCACCCTGGTTCTTCAGCGCGGCAGCGTTCAGGGCCTTGGCGTAGTCGGCCAGCCTCATCTCGGCCACCGGCTTGCCGCCGAGCTTCTGGATGGTGGCGATCAGTGCATCCCGGTGCACCTTGTGGTGCCCCTGGAACTGCACCGCCACGTCCAGCACCGGCTTTTGCAGCAGGCCGCTGCCGGCACCGAGCTGGTAGGCGTTGATGGCTTCGTGCTCCAGCCCCAGCGCCACGTTGAGGATGTCGACGTCTTTGGCAGGGTTGCTCTTGTGGTTGGCGGCCAGTGCTTCCCGGCCAGCGAGCAAGGCCAGTGCGGCAGCCGAGAGCGTGGCGCCACGGCCCAGGAAGCGGCGGCGGTCGGTGGTGGACGGGGTCTGTGATGCGGTGATCGGGTTCATTCGGGTCTCCA
>Ga0172372_10009178_pt1 | contig 12896 bp, 10 predicted proteins | sample LakKiv5m_2_FD_114544 | JGI IMG/M metagenome (GOLD analysis project Ga0172372, IMG submission 114544) | Freshwater microbial communities from Kabuno Bay, South-Kivu, Congo - kab_092012_9.5m | ecosystem: Environmental > Aquatic > Freshwater > Lake | place: Democratic Republic of the Congo...
AGCGATAAGAAGGGATTAAATAATTTAATTCTCTTTAGTTATTTCAATCCGTTGTTTATTTATGGGTTTGATAAGTTAATTGAAAATTGCACAAAAAATCAAATCGCAGGTGTTCTAATCCCTGACTTGCCTTTAGAGGAAGCGGAATCTTTATGTGAAAAATTCAAGTCAGCAAATCTAGATCTGATCTTACTTGCTTCGATCACTAGCACTCAAGAAAGGCTCGAAAAGATATCTAAGCTATCTAATCCTTGGATCTACCTGGTAAGCAGAACAGGTGTGACTGGAAGCAATGCCGATATCAAGAATCTACAATTAAACCAAGATACAGAGAATGATTCACGAGTAAATGAAATTATCAAAAAACTAAAATTCCTTTCTAATAAGCCTGTTGCTCTTGGCTTCGGGATCGACTCAGCATCAAAAGCTCAATCCGCGCTTGATAACGGAGCAGATATAGCTATAATCGGCTCAAAATGCGTCAAAGTCCTTGCTGAAGAGGGTCTAGAGGGGTTTGAAAATTTTCTCAAGCACTTACGGGAACCACTAAATGCACTCTGATTCCAGCTTTGCCATCACTTTCTATATTCTCAATAGTAAGCTTACCTTTTAGACTCTCTTCTGCGATAGTTCTCACTATCTCCCAGCCAAGACCAGTACTCTGACGGTAATCAAAACCTTCTTTAAATCCGCCTCCATCATCTTCGAAATAAAGATGTACATCTTGATTCTCTTGATAAAGTCTAATCTTGATACAGCTTAAAGTGCCTGATGTGTGCTCAAGAGTATTGGTAATAATCTCGTTTAAAACAAGAGCAAGATTTGTAGCTTCTTCGCTTGCTATAAAAACTTTTTTGGGACAATCAAAATCTACGACCAAATCATCAGCCCCAAATGAAGTCAGCAAGCCTTTTAACAACTTCTGGACTAAAAACCCAAAATCTATATTTTCTATATCATTAGAACGAGAAAGATACTCATGAACCAGAGCAATACTATTAGTGCGGTTTATCGCCTCATCAAAAGCGCTCTCCAATTCAGGATTGCGACGCTTTTGCAAGCGCAAAAGAGAAATTATTGTTTGCAGATTGTTTTTTACCCGGTGGTGAATTTCTTTTAGAAGTGTGTCCTTCATCTTCACTTCTGAATTGTCTTTTATTAGTACTACCGACATTTCTGAATTCAAGGTCACGTGGCGCAAGACTATGGTTCTTTGCCTGAGTGAAATTTCTTCGACTAGTGATATTGATTGCAAGCTATTTGAGCCCTTCGACCGTCGAGTAAAATTTGCAAAGACTTCATCAAGTGGCCTACCTACTAGTTGGTAGGCATGTTCGGCAATTTCGGACAGAAGGTGCACTGCAAGCGGATTAGCAAAAAAGATATTTTTATTGTTGCTGGTTTCTTGAATAATTAAAGCACCCTCACCAAAAGCTATACTAGGAAAATTCGTACCATCTTTTATTTTTTGCTCAAGTGCTTTTATTAGGTTATCAGCCATAAAGTCCCAGTGCCTACCTAAAATATTTCTAGTTACATACACATCTCTCTCGAAGGCTATGACAGCGACAGGATTAGGATCATTCTCTTCAAGCCCAACAGGAAAGGCGAATTCCTGTATCCTTCTATTATTTATTACCAGTCCATATTGACCTACGACTCTCTTGCCAAGCCGAAAAGCCTTATCTACAGGCACATCTTTATGGCTCTTAAGTTTTTCACCTCGTGCATACTTGACGGCTTTTGGAGCCAGATACAGAGAGTCTTGATTAGGATGAAAATAATTATGAATATAAATTCCATCTTTTCTTTTTACAAATAATCTAATATCAGCTTGTAAAAGCTCTGATACGAACTGAAGATTAGAATCTAGTGATTTGACAACTGTTTCTGGATCAATAATTATTGGCGATGTCATTTAATTCAGCTTACCAATCTCACAAATTTTCTTTTGCCCACCTGCAAAACCTTTTTCTGACCAGGTTCTAGAAGAATTTCCTGAAGAGGGTCCGCGAGCTTCTCACCATCGAGTTTTACTCCTCCACCGGCAATCAAGCGTTTAGCTTCACCCTTGGTCTCACACAAATTAGCAAGCACCATTAAATCAGCCAATTTATTTTCAGCATTAATTACAAAATCCTCCAGATCATCAGGGATGAGGTTTTGTTTGAATTGATTAATAAACTGTTCACCTGCTTTTTTAGCACTATCCGCATCGTGATAGATTTCCACCAAACGCTCAGCCAGAGCGGCTTTTAGGTCACGAGGGTTAAACTGACCAGGGTTAGCGAGTTTTTGCTTGATTTCTTGAATTTGCTCAGGACTAACTCGGGCAGCCAAAATATAATAATCGAGAATTAATTCATCTGGAATACTCATGGTCTTACCGTAGATTTCATTAGGATCTTCAGAAATACCGATATAATTTCCGTAAGATTTAGACATCTTCTTCACACCATCCAAACCCACTAGCAGAGGCATTGTCATGCAGAGCTGAGGTTTTTGGTCATAGGTTCTTTGGAGGTCTCTACCTACCATTAAATTAAATAGTTGATCAGTACCACCAAGCTCAATATCCGCTTTAATTTCGACACTATCGTATGCTTGTAAAATTGGATAAAAAATTTCATGCATAAATAATGGCTGACCAGCATCAATCCTTTTGCCGAAAGCATCTTTAGAGATCATTTGATTAACAGTCACCCTGGAAGCTAGCTTTATAATATCTGTAAGAGAAAAAGAATTAAACCAATCAGCGTTATTAACAACTTCCGCTTTTGAGATATCTATAACTTTAGCTACCTGCTCAATATAGGTCCTGGCGTGCTTTTGAACATCATCAGGACTGAGAGATGGTCTCGCTTCGTTTCGTCCAGATGGATCTCCGACTTGAGCGGTGTATCCTCCGATAATAATTACAGGCAAGTGTCCCATTTCCTGGAATTGGCGTAATTTTTGGATACACACCATGTGACCGATATGAAGATCAGAGCTCGTAGGGTCGATACCAAGCTTGACTCTTAATTGTCTTTTTTCTTTTGCGGCATCTAAAAGTAACTGCTGTAGAGCTTTTCTACCATCGGGCTTAATATCGACAACACCCTGCATCAACAAATCCAAGTCGGCTTGAAAAGCTGAGTTAGTGCTAGGTTCAGGTAAATTCATAGATTATATTATGCCATAAATTTTCAATGATTTATTTTTTTTGTTTGGCTTTGAGGTTAGTTCATGCTTGAAATTAATAAATTCTGGACTTTCACCTGATTCAATAGAAGGCAGTTGGGCAGAGCTTTTGTCGCCAGCTTCGATAATTTGTTTTATTTGAGCTTTTGTACTTTCATCTGTGGATGTCTGCATAAAAGTTTCCCAATATTGGCGAGCTTTTGGTTTATCACCTAAGTCCCAGTTAACCAAGCCCAGAACATAGTACGCTTGTACAAAATTAGGATTAAGAGCTAAAACCTTTTCATAATGGAGCTTTGCTGTTTGAAAATCTTTTGCTTCTTGCAAGAGCAGACCATAATTATAGTTAGCAAGAACATCATCTGGATAATGCTTGAGGGTTTCACGATACATTCCAATAGCTTCTTGATTAAAACCAAGCGATTTAAAATTATTAGCCGCTCCCAGAAGAGCAGAAAGGTTCGTACTGTCTTTTTGAAGTATCACTTGATACTCTGCAAGAGCCTCGTAGAAATTGTTTTGGCTATGAAGCAAGTTTGCTAGTTTCAATCTTGTTTTACTTGTACTATCAAGCACTGATGCCAAGCGTAATTGCTCGATAGCTTGACGTTCTTTAGACAAGTGAACTAGGTAATCAGCATAGAGGTTTCTAGCATCTACACTGGTAGGATCATCTCTAAGCCAGCTATTGATAAGCTTTTCAGCCTCAAGATTTTTATTAAGAGCAATTTTAATAAAACTTAATTCCTTGAACACATCCTTTTTCTTTTCAAAACGAGGACTAGTAGTGGTGGTGACAAGTTTTTCAAAACTCTCTTCAGCTTTTGCCAGCTCCTGTTGAGACTTGTAAGCCAATCCTAGATTGAAATACACACTGTCCTTGATCAATTTAGAATCATCATCTAATTCTTTTGTCTCTAAATTGAATTGAGCAAGTAAATCTTTATAAAACTGCATAGCGACATCTACATCACCTTGTTCTTGCCTTAAAGTAGCCAGTAGAAATATTGCCTCTTTATCACCAGGCTTTAGCTCCAAAAGCTTTTCATAGCAGAGTTTCGCTTTATCTAAATTACCCTTCTCGTGATAAATTCTTGCCAGATTAAATCTACTGCGAGTGTCTTTTGGGTCTGCGGCTATAGCTTTTTCGTAAGAATTAATAGCTTGAGTATCTTTATCTAAGCTTTGATATAAAAATCCGGAAATGTTATATTCACCCATATCATCAAAAGCTAAAATAGCCTCCTGGACTTGCCCGCCCGCCCATAATGTATAAGCGAGAGATTTTTTCCATTCTTTATTATCTTTGATTTTGAGAGCTTGCTTGTAATTATCTATCGCAGTAGAAAAATCTTTTTCTTGTTTAGCCACAAAAGCTATATCTGCATAAATATTAGGAACGTTGGGATCTAAATCTTTAGTCTTAATATAATTTTCTTTTGCCTTAGAAAACTGTCCTAGAGCCAGCCAGCAGTCACCAACATTTTTTAGAATACTGTATTCATTAGGATTATAGTTAAGCACATAATTATACTGCTCGATAGCGGCCAAGTAATTATCAGTAGCTTGCAGAGATGCTCCTAAGTAACTTCTTGCTTTTAAATTATCCGGATAAGCCAAAATCACCTTATTGAAAATTTCGATGGCTTTTTTAAAATCTCTCTGCTCAAAATAGATAGCTCCAAGATTTTCTCTCAGTAAAACATTTTCAGGCTCAAGAGTGCTAGCTTTTGTCAGAGACTTAATAGCATCATCAATCAAACCCAATTCCTGATAAGCTTTGCCAATGAGCATATTAACCATTGGATCTTCAGGCTTGATAGCTAAAGCTTTTGAGAAATAATCTACAGCTAACTGAAGACCTGAATTTCTCAAATCCCCGGTGCCATCATTATTCATATGAAGCATACCGAGTTTTACCAAGGAATGAAAATCATATTTATTAACTTCATAGCTAGATTTATAAAGCCTTACAGCTTGTAAAGTGTTACCTTTTTTTTCTTCTTGGACAGCTTGAGTATATTTTGTAAAAGTTTGAGTTTTTTCATCGTTTTTAGATGCCGCGATCGCTGAAACATCGCTCAGCGTAAGCCCCAAAAGAACAGTTAATACGTTTTTAAATTTGCTTTTCATTGATGTTTTACTCTTGAACCTAATAATAATTATACTAATTTCTAATGATCAAAAACCTTAAATCCGCCATAAACACAAGAGCATGAAATACAGTTTTAGCCTAATAAATAGACGACAAAAGACGCTCTTGGTTCCCCAATTATCTTCAGTAGCCTTGGGAATTCGCTGAAAAACGAAGTTTTAGGCGAAATCCGCTTAATGACGGTATTTAGCTGTCACTAGACGCTTTTTTGGTGGAACCTTTATACAGATCCGAACTCTACTATAATCAAAAAGATGAAAGCCATGCTTTTTTATGGACCCGAAGACTTAAGGTTAGAAGAGGTCCCTATACCTAAAATCAATTACGGTGAAGTTCTTGTCAAAATTGATACTGCATTAACTGGCGGAACCGACATTAAAACTTATCTTCGCGGGCATCCTAGAATAATAAAAAGCTTGCCTTCAAGTTTTGGATATGAATTTGCTGGGACAGTAGAACACAGCGCCAATGAGGCTTTCAAGCCAGGGGATCGAGTAGTCGCTGGAAATACTGCTCCTTGCTTTTCATGTTTTTTTTGCAAGAAAGAAGAATTTGAGCTGTGTGAAAATTTAGATTTTTTAAATGGGTCTTTCGCTGAGTTTATTAAAATCCCAGCACAAATCGTCAATCACAATCTTTACAAAATAAGCTCAGAGACAAGCTTCCAAGATGCCGCTTGCACCCAAACTCTCGCGGTTGTTTTACACGGTTATTATAAATCCCAAATCAAAAAAGCTCAAAACGTTTTAATTTTTGGTCTTGGTGCGATCGGACAAACTTTTATAAAAGTGTACAAGACGCTAGCCCCAGAAACAAAAATTATTGCTCTAGGAAAATCGCCAATAAAAACTAATATGGCTCGAATCAATGGCGCTGACTATGTTTTAGACTACTCCTCTGAAGACATTATTGAAAAAATCAAATCTTTAACAAGCGGGTTTGGTGCTGATTTGGTGATAGAAGCCGCAGGCAAGCCTGAGGCTTGGCAAAAATCCTTATCATTAGTGCGTCCTGGTGGACTAGTAAATTTTTTTGGAGGTTGCCCGCGTGGAACGAATATCACTCTTGATACTTTTCAATCTCATTATCAAGAGCTAACTACAATTGGAGTTTTTCACCATACTCCGTTTTACATGAAAACCGCTCTGGATATGATTTCCACCAAAAAAATCTCCTTAACAAATTTAATCACTCATAAGTTTGACTTATGTGATCTAGAAAAAGCTCTAAAGCTAGGAATTAACTCAGAAGCGATCAAGGTGTGCATTAAGCCTCAAGCCTAAACTGCCCATCTTCTCCAGCTATATCAATATTACCTCTTGCTTTCCACTCTACAAGCTTGATTGCAAGCTCTTCACGCTTAAGCTTGCGTTCGTTAATTTGACTTTCTATAAGCTTAATTTCTGAGTCTATTTTTTCAACATCTGATTTTTTTATTCTAGGCTCGTCAAGTTTTTTGGTTAATTCGTCCAGCTTAACTAAGGCTTGATCATCCTGCCAATCAAGCTCCTTAATTTGCTTATGAATTTTTCTGTCTAGCTTTTCTCTATTACTTGGCAAAGCTGATAAATTTTTGATAAATTCTTTTACATCTATTTGCCCTAATGCGACCATAAGCAAAACCTCTTCTTTAGAGCGCTTGAAGTCTGGAACTAGCTTACGACAATCCTTGACATAATGCTCCAAGTCAAAAAGAATTTTTTTCACAGACACTTGCTTATAAGATTTAAGTTCATTTGTAAAAAGCTTCAAATGATCAGACCAGGCTTGCTGAGACAAACCATCCCAAAAGTTTTTTAGCTCATCGGGAGGTTCTTGATATTCACCTTTAGCAAAAATCAAAACAGCGTGACGAATAGCTAGCTTAGCCATATAATGAAGCTTTTCAGCCTCTAATTCTTTTTTGGATTTTTTAGATTCTTCGTTATTCATGCCTAAATACTTACTATCTAGAACTAAAGCACAATATTAATGTGCCCTAATTTATATTATAAGTAACTTTTAAGCTTGTTTATCCCAGGGGGCGGGTAAAACCGCGTTATTAATGGTACTGACGAAGCTAATTACCTTTTCTACTTGACTAAGTTGGGCGACCTTTTTAAAAGAAGGTGGAACCTGTCTCTCTGAGCCCGCTAAATTTCTCAAGTGCATTTGATCAAGCTTGAAACCGGAGGGAGCATCAGACCTTTTGACAATCTCTGAATTTAAAATACTCATCTCGCTTGTATTAGAGACGGATACCATATTCTTGACAAGAGCAATAGGCTCGGCTCCAGAGATAATCATTTCAGAGGGGGTTAAACTCTTACCCTTAAGGTTGTTATGAAAGCCTTGTATTAAGGTATAAATCTCGTTTAAACGACCTTTACCAATTTCCCTGGTGGCAAATGCGACAAAATCTTGTCCTTTTTGACCTCCTCGAGTGCGAATCTCTTCTAGGAATTTCCTAGCCTCTTTCATCTCCTTAGTGTCGTCATCTTGATCTATAGATCCTAAATTAGCTTGGGCGACTAAAGCTGAAGTGTGGGCTACTTGTGCGGCAGTTTTAGAACTTGGGTTTCGTTCTTTAACTTGAACTTGACCAAGATTAGCATTATTAATATTTTGTGCTTGTGCCTGAATATCTCTTTGAAGATTTTGTTGGTGTCTTCTTTCAGCAACATATTGAGAAACACCCTCACTTGGTTTGATCGGAATTTGAACTTGTTTTTTTTGGAAAACATCTTTTTGAGCTTGGTTTAAATTTAAATTATTACGAACATTCTGGTCGGTCTGTTTAGTTTCTTGAATACTCTGGGGTAATTCTAATGAAGCGTTGGATGGATTGTTATGAGATTGAGCTATCTTCTTTGCAGCCAGTGAAATTGTAGAACCTGTAGTGGAACTCTCAGCTCTAGATGCTGTTTTAAATCTTTGTTTGTTATGGTCAATTCCAGGCATTTACAAAACCAAAAAAACATAATTAGGTTAGGGGCTGGTTAAGCTAAAAACTTAATTTCATTTTTTTTACTGATCTCTTCTTGAGACTCATAATAGAGAGAAAAATCATGTCTTACTCTTTGTCCTTTAATAGTATTATTTGCTTGCTGAGCTTTATTCTTTGAATCTTCAATGGAATCATTCATATCGTGTTGTGAAGTAGATTCTTTATTTCGCTGAGGAGCTAATTGTTGAAAGATATTAGAAGTTAGATTTATTTTATTCAAGAAAAACTCCGATCGACTAAAACTATTTATCAATTCAATATTAAGGTCAGGTTATGCAATATCACAAAAATTTTATTATAAAAAAAAGGGACTTTCTTCTGAAAGCCCCTTAGTTTGGGAGGGAGGGAGAATCTTAAATTTAGGTACTAGCGCCGCTGGAACTTGAAACCTTCTGACTAGAATCCTCTTTATCCAATTCCTTGTTTGGTTTACCTACAAGTTGTGCACTGTTTGGATTTAATACATTAGTGCTAGGAACCACTACATTAGGAGTCTGTGGTTTTAAAGTTTTATCATCATCCAAAAACATTAAGCTCTCTTCATGCTCTTCTTTAAGTTTTTTTTCTTTATTGATGCTCGCTTTTTCGTCCTCTTTTGTTTTTTCAGCTTCCGCAATCTCTTCTTGTTTTTGAGCTATAGAAATCTTGGTTCTCATTTCAGCAATTTGACCCTGTAGATCAAGAACTTTTAAAGCGGCGGCGGGATCACCTTGGGCTTGCTTATTACTTGCTTCGTTTAAATCGGTTTTCAGACCCATATATTCTGTTTCATAAGTACTAACTGCTGTTTCCATATAATCTCCTTACTAGCGGTAATCAACCATTTGATTGACTATGTTATGCGTATATCACACCAATATTAAGCGGAAGTTAAGGCTAAAAATAAAATTTGCTAAAATAATAATCAATGGAAACTAGCAATAAATACGCAGAAATCCTTGATCGGAACATTTCTGCTATAGACCGAGTAGTAAGTGCTGTCAAGGGCACTATCGGGCCAAAAGGCTTGGATGTAATGCTGGTAGATAAATTTGGGAATTTTAAGTGCACTAATGACGGAGTAGAAATTCTCAATAATATGGAACTTAATCATCCTGTGATGAAATTAATCGTACAAGCCGCTAAATCCCAAGAAGCTAGAGTAGGAGACGGGACTACCACTGTCGCTATCATGTGCGGAGCAATTCTCAACCAAGCCCAAAAACAAATTACCAATGGAATTCAAGCAATTAAGCTCATAGAGGGCATTAAGCTAGGAGTTAAGCTAAGTATCGATGAACTCAAGTCTTGCTCAAAACCCATCAAAACCACTCAAGACAAGGCTTTAGAGGACTTGGTCAGAATCTCTTCGCGTGGTGATAACGAAATAACAGGCTTAATCATGCTCTCAGCCAGGCAAACAGAATTAAACAACAATTCCTCAAAAGCTCTCCTCGAGAGTGATGCAGGCTATGAATTCTCTGATAGTGTTTGCGGAGTGCTAAATGAAGAATCAAGAATTTTGGATGGTTTATTTATTCGCAAAAAAACTCATTTCAATTATCCTAATAAATTTAAAAATATCGATGCTCTTGTCATCGAAGGTCCTTTTGAGCCAGAGCCCATGTCCAGCGAAGCTGTAAGCACAGACGAAGGTGTAAAAAAATACGAACAAAATATCCAACTTCTTCTCGAGACCGCCAAAAGAATCTCCAAAGCCGGTATTAGAGCGGTTTTCTGCTCATCTTCTATGATGCCTGCTGTAGAAGAGTTTTTTGTAAGAGAAGAAATTTTTGTGATGACCCATCTCAAAAGCTCTGATAGTAATCGCTTGATAAATATCACAGGTGCTAAGCTAAGCACCCGCAGTAAATTATTTAATATCGATGCTTTGACTATCTTAAGTTACGCTGGCAAACTCGAGAGCATTGATAAACATGATGATTTGGGTGGATTTTGTTTTTTGGGTAAGAAAAACTATCAGCCAAGTATTGTAATTGGAGCCGAGACCGAATCTGTCCTAGAAGAGCGCAAGCTAATTGCGATAGATGCTTGCAAGGCTCTTGTTGCCGGGCTCAGAAACGGTTATGTCGTAGGAGAAGGTGTGGCGGAGCTGAATATAAGCGCCAAGCTTCACGAAAGACTTCAAACCCTACTACTCGATCCAGAACTTCTTGCAGGAGCCAATATCATTGTCCACGCTCTTAAAGCACCTTTTGAACAAATACTTACTAATGCTGGGTTTGACCCAGTCAAGAGTTTAAAATCTTTGGATTTAAACCCCGAAAACCAAACAGGGATTGATCTTAATACGGGCAATCATATAAACCTAGTAACAGAAGGGATACTAGATCCTGCTGAATCTAAGATTTCTGCTCTGAAAATAGCTGGGGAACTGGCTGTTCAAATATTAAGAATTAATTCTATAATTCAAGCTAAGTAATGACGCCTAAAAATTGATAAAATTTAGATTATGGGCAAATCATTATTTGATAAAGTTTGGGATAAACATATAGTAGAAAAATTACCTGGCGATAATTACTTAGTTTTTATGGACAGGATTGTAGCCCATGAAATTACCACACCTCAAGGCGCGATTCAAATTGACGTAGAGTTTGGTGGAAGAATTTTTGATCCGAGTAGAATTCTTGCTATTAACGATCACGTAGCTCCCGCAAAAGACACAGCGACAGCTATTCAGGCAGATGTACTGCGCAAATGGGCTCGCAAACATGGAATTAGGCATTTTGATATTGGTGAAAATGGTATTTGTCACGTAATTGCTCCCGAGCGCGGCTATGTCCAGCCCGGCATGACGCTTTGTTGCGGAGACTCACACACCTGCACGAATGGTGCTTTTGCGTGCTTCGCTCTTGGGATCGGCACTACAGCCAATTCTGGTGCGATGCTCTCTCAGTGCTTACTTCTAAAAAAACCAAAAGTTATGCGAATTAATGTCACCGGCACTCGCAAACCCGGTGTCTATGCCAAAGATATCATTCTTGCGATTATTAACAGAATCAGCTTTAAGGGCGGTACTGGATTTGTATTAGAGTACACCGGCTCAGCGATCGAAGCTCTTGACATGGAAGAGCGCATGACTATCTGTAACATGGCGATAGAAGCTGGTGCGACTAGCGGTATGATCTCAGCTGACCATAAAACTTTTGAGTATCTAAAAAATAAAGAGCAATTATCAGGTGCTGATTTTGAGACTCTTGTGTCCGAGTGGAGCGAGTTTAAGGCCGATCCTGACGCTTATTACGACGAGGTCATAGAGCTTGATGTTAATAATTTAGATCCGATGGTTACCTGGGGAATAAATCCGGGTGAATGTATCCCTACCTATGGATCAATCCCTCAAGATGCTGACCAAAAAGCTCTTGATTACACAGGTTCGAAGCCCGGAGATAAGCTTTCTGACTACGTTTTAGACCAAGCTTTTATTGGAAGCTGCACAAATTCTAGAATTTCGGATTTAAGAATAGCCGCCGAAATTCTTAAAGGTCAAAAAGTAAAAATTCCGACTATCATTACACCAGGCTCCCAGTCCGTAAAAAGACAAGCTGAAGCAGAAGGCTTGCATGAAATTTTTCAAGATGCTGGTGCGCTCTGGACTCACTCCAGTTGTGGACCTTGCTTAGGAATGAGCATGGGCGTAGTAGCTCCAGGCAATAGATGTATCAGTTCGACTAACAGAAACTTCCCAGGACGCATGGGTACTGGTTCTGTGGCTCACCTTGCAAGTCCTGCTACTGTAGCGGCTTCAGCTATCGCTGGTAAAATCATCAGTGCCAATGAAATTTCTCAGGTAAAAATCTAAAAAAGTTTAATGCAAAAAACTATTAGCAAAACCCAAAAAGCAGTCAAAAAGGTAATTTCAATACCCGGAGACAAATCTGTGTCTCATAGATCCATTATGTTTGGGGCGATAGCAAAAGGATTAACAGAGGTAAGTAATTTTTTAACTGGAGAAGATTGCATCTGCACCATGAGAGCGTTTCAGGCTCTTGGAGTAAATATTCAAGAATCAGGAGATAAAGTTATCATAGAAGGTAAAGGGTTTGGCGCACTAAAAGCTCCCGAGCAAGAAATTTATCTTGGAAATTCTGGCACTGGAATGCGCTTGCTTGCTGGACTATTTTCTGGATTGAATTTTAGAACCATACTAACCGGAGATAAATCACTTTCTGGAAGGCCCATGAATCGAGTGATTCAGCCTCTAACCATGATGGGCTCCAGCATAGAATCTCAAGACGGCAAAGCACCTTTGGTAATAAACCCTCTAAACCAAACCCCAAGACTGCACGGAATCAATTACCAGTCGCCCATAGCATCTGCTCAAGTAAAATCTTCTATATTACTGGCGGGCTTAAATGCTGATGGCATCACCACTGTAAGTGAGCCTGAAAAATCTCGAGATCATACAGAGCGGATACTAAGATACTTTGGGGCTGATCTTAAGATTAATGGGCTGACTGTGAGTCTACATGGTCCTAACTCTAGAGATAATTTATCCGCTCAAAAAATAAATGTCCCGAGTGACATTTCCAGTGCCGCATTTTTTTTAGTGGCGGGCGCTATTCTTGAATC
>Ga0172372_10009181_pt1 | contig 12895 bp, 23 predicted proteins | sample LakKiv5m_2_FD_114544 | JGI IMG/M metagenome (GOLD analysis project Ga0172372, IMG submission 114544) | Freshwater microbial communities from Kabuno Bay, South-Kivu, Congo - kab_092012_9.5m | ecosystem: Environmental > Aquatic > Freshwater > Lake | place: Democratic Republic of the Congo...
ATTGACGGTGGAAAATATATTCTTAATTACTACCCTTTTGAGATAGTAAATACACAACAGATCGAAGAACAGAAATTAGATTTACTTTACAAATATTCAAGTAAAGATTTACATTTAGACAAGTATTAATAAGAGGCAATCAAGTGAGCACTATTCAAGTCAAAAAACGCAGTGGAGCCATCGTTCCCTTAGACGTAAGTAAATGGCAAGCCCAGATTAGTAAAGTATGTGCAGGTATAGCAGATGTTAGTCAGAGTATGATTGAAATCAAAGCACAACCACACTTTTACGATGGTATTTCAACAAGGGAAATTGACGAACTAACACTTCGTGCTATCGTAGACTTAATCGATATTGAGCATGAACCAGATGTAGGACATGTTAATTATCAATATGTAGCAGGTAAGCAACGTTTATCTATGCTACGCAAGGATGTATATGGCGACTATCAGGTTCCCCACCTGTACGAAATCGTTAAAAAGAACATTGGGGTAGGCTTATACACGCCTGAGCTACTAGGTTGGTACACTGAAGAAGAGTGGGATAAGATGAATGACATGCTTGATCACACTAAAGACGAAGAATATAGCTACGCTGCGATTGAACAGCTCATTGAGAAATACCTTGTACGTAACCGTGCTACAAAAGAAATTTATGAAACTCCACAAATTCGTTATATCATAGCTGCCGCAACAGTTTTCCATAACGAAGCATCTGCACAACGTTTAAAATATATTAAGGAATACTACAATGCCGCTAGTGATGGTTTGTTTACTCTCGCCACTCCTGTTCTCGCTGGGCTTGGCACTCCTACTAAACAGTTCAGTTCTTGCGTCCTTATCCGTAGTGATGATGATCTTGATAGTATTTTTGCTAGCGGAGAAATGATGGCAAAATATGCCAGTAAGCGTGCTGGCATTGGTTTAGAGATTGGTCGTCTGCGCCCATTAGGTAGTCCAATACGAGGCGGAGAAATCATGCACACAGGTATGATTCCGTTCCTTAAGAAATGGTTTGGTGATTTACGTTCATGTTCACAAGGTGGTATTCGAAATGCTAGTGCTACAGTTTTTTATCCTATTTGGCATCATCAGTTTGATGATCTTATCGTGCTTAAAAATAATCAAGGCACAGAAGAAACTCGAGTTAGACACATGGACTATGGCGTTGTGCTTAACGCTATGTTCTGGAGACGATTCAAAAACAAAGAAAATATAACATTCTTTGATCCTAACGAAGTACCTGACTTATACGAAGCCTTTTACAAAAACACCGAATTGTTTGAAGAGCTATATGTCAAGTATGAAGCTAAACGCGGCCTACGCAAGAAAGTTATGAGTGCTGAAGAAGTATTCAAAGGCGGCATCTTAAAAGAGAGAACTGATACTGGTCGTATCTATCTGGTGTTTGTTGATAATGTTATGAACCAAGGACCGTTTGACCCAGAGTATCACACAATCTATCAAAGTAATTTGTGCTGTGAAATTTTACTCCCAACTAAGAGTTTCAAACGCTTAGATGATGAAGATGGTAGAATAGCATTGTGTACACTTGGCAGTATTAATTGGGGTGCTTTCCGTAACCCGGAAGACATGCGCCGCGCTTGTCGTATCTTACAGCGTAGTTTATGTAATATCTTAGATTATCAAGATTTCTTAAGCATACAAAGTAAGTTAAGTAACGATGAGATACAGCCACTAGGTATTGGTATTACCAACTTAGCCTACTGGCATGCTAAAAAGAACTTACGCTACGGCGAAGCAGACGCCTTACAAGAAGTTAAAACATGGATGGAACATCAAGCGTTCTACTTAACAGAAGCAACTGTTGAGCTAGCTAAAGAACGTGGTGCATGTAAACATAGCGAACACACACGTTATGGCCAAGGGCACTTCCCATGGGAACGTCGAGCTAAAGAAGTTAACAAACTTGCTGACTTTACTCCAACCCGTGAACTAGATTGGGAACAACTACGTAGCGATATGCGTAGCTATGGTGTACGTAACGCTACCTTGATGGCAGTGGCACCAGTAGAAAGTTCAAGTGTAGTAATTAACTCAACTAACGGTATTGAAATGCCAATGAGCTTGATTACAGTTAAGGAATCAAAAGCAGGCTCGTTTATACAAGTTGTTCCAGAATATAACAAGTTGAAAAATCGTTATCAACTAATGTGGGAACAGAAAGATTGTGATGGGTACTTAAAAACAGCGGCTGTATTAGCGGCCTATGTAGATCAAAGTATTAGCACTAACACATTCTACAATCCGGCACATTTTGCAGATCGTAAAGTGCCAACTACACTAATTGCTAAAAATTTAATGCAGGCACACATGTGGGGTATAAAGACTTTCTATTATAGCTTAATTAATAAACAAGGTGCTAAGATGGAACAAGAAGTTGCTCCTACAGCACAGCTAGTTGAAGAATACATTGAAGAAGATTGCGAGAGTTGTAAACTATGAGTAAAAAACAATATAACCTAACTACAAAAACAGACTATCTTAACCGTAAGATGTTTCTCGATCCAGCTGGTCCTGTAACCATTCAACGTTTTGAAGAAGTTAAGTATAAGAAGATTGCTGACTTTGAAGCTACAGCCAGAGGATTCTTTTGGGTGCCGGAAGAAGTTAGCCTAACTAAAGACGCAGGCGATTTTAAAGATGCTAGTGATGCTGTTAAACATATTTTCACTAGTAATTTACTACGTCAAACAGCTCTAGATAGTTTACAAGGTCGTGGTCCTAGTCAGATCTTTACACCAGTTGTTAGTTTACCAGAACTAGAAGCTCTAGTATATAACTGGACATTCTTTGAAACTAACATTCACAGCCGTAGCTACAGTCACATTATTCGTAATATCTATAACGTGCCAAAAGAAGTGTTCAACACTATTCATGATACAGAAGAAATTGTCAGCATGGCTAGTAGCGTGGGCAAGTATTATGACTATCTGCATAACTTAAACTGCCAAAAAGAAATTGGAGACGGACTAGTTACTGAAGAGGAACACATTAAGTCAATATACCTAGCACTTCACGCTAGCTATGCACTAGAAGCATTCCGCTTTATGGTATCATTTGCTACAAGTTTGGCAATGGTCGAGAACAAGATCTTTATTGGCAACGGTAACATTATTAGCCTAATTCTACAAGACGAACTACTACACAAAGGCTGGACTGCATATCTTATTAATCAAGTAGTAAAAGAGGATCCACGCTTTGCTAAAGTCAAAGCCGAATGTGAACAAGAAGTAATAGAAATGTATACTGATGTTATCCGCGAAGAGAAAGAATGGGCTGACTATTTGTTTAAACTTGGTCCAGTGATTGGTCTTAACGCTAACATACTTAAAGACTTTGTTGACTATACCGCAGTAAGCGCATTGAAAGAAATTGGTATTAAGTACTGGAATCCAGCACCCAAAACAACCCCTATTCCTTGGTTTAACAAACACAGCGATACCAGCAAAAAACAAACAGCTCTACAAGAAAACGAAAGTACAAATTACGTAATTGGTGTTATGAGCGATGGCATTGATTACGATCTACTACCAACACTATAATAAGGATAATTTACTATGCTAACAGTTTACTCAAAAAATAACTGCCCATTCTGCGATCAAGCAAAACATTTATTAAAGTCTAAAAATATTCCATTTGTGGAACTTAAAATAGACGAAAATTCAGAAGCACGCGAATGGTTAATTGCAGAAGGTCACCGCACAGCACCACAGATTTACCTAGATGGTAAACTATTTGTAGCAGGTGGATACCAAGGGCTAGCAAAATTATCAGATGACGAAATTCAACAACGACTAGGAGACTCAATTGTTAACAACTAAATCATACGACAAAGATACTATTGTATCGTTTAAACTTGTAAATGGTGACGAAATTATTGCTAAAGTATTAGAAGAAACAGATACAGAATTTGTTATTAGTAAACCAACAACAGTGATGCCAAGCCAGCAGGGGATTGGCCTGTTACAAAGTCTATTCACAAGTGACTTAAATAAGAGTATACGCCTTGGCAAAGAACATGTGATGTTACATAATCCTACAGTAGAGGATGTTAAAAATCATTACATTAAAACTACTACTGGTATCGAACCAGTGAGCGCAGGCGGTATTATTACCTAGGAATAAACAATGTCCGAACACGACATAAGTCTTGTAACTTCTAAAGCTGGTGCAGTAGTAGCTGAGAATTTAAAACTTTCTCTAGCTACTCCGTCAGCATCTCTAACTCCGGCAACCTTTACTGCAATGATAGGAATAAATCAAGGGTCTGCCCTTACTTTATCCAATTCAGTACAAGTTGCCATGAGCAACCTAACTGGGATAGCAGCAAATACTGGCGGGATATATTCAGCTAACGTAGTCACAGCTGCAACAACAGCATTGTCTAGTATGACAAGTTTTCAGTCCAGTCTAGGATTTGGGGGCACACCAAACCACGCGGCCTTTGGTAGTTTTCTAAATCAAGCTCAGAATCATATTAAAGATTCAATTGAGATGCGTAAAGCAACAGATTTTATGGCTAATATGAGCTATAGCGATCTTGGTAGCGGTATTACTGATTTAGGCAGTAGTGTAGATCAAGGATTAACGTCTACTATTGGAGACTTACCATCGGCTGGTGCAATGATGGCATCTGCAGGAACGATGTTTAATGGCGTGGACATTAAGAATTTTGGTAGCCCGTTGGGTATTGTTAAAGCTCTACAATCTAATAAGTTAGGAAATTATTCTGGTGTTAATAGTGCATTATCGGCCGCTGGCGTACCGTTAGCAGATTTAGATAATCCGGTATATGCTGACAAAATTGCCGGAGTTTTGGCAGGTATAAAAAATCCAAATATCATTAATACTGTAGCTGAACAATTTAATATTAGTCCAACCGGTGGACTACCACCTGCAGCACCTAAACTATCGAGAGTGGTAGGTAGTGATACAGGCAGTTGGGAAGTATTTGCTGATTCTGTAGATACAGGAGCATCTATCAGAGTAGTTGGTAGTTCGGGTCGTATAATTTATACAGGTTCTCCAACATCAGTCATTCAAGATATCAATGACACAATTGAATTTAACACAGTAACTGAAGTTGACCCAGCATTTGACACACAGTTTTTTGAAAATCTTAGGACCACAGTAGGAAATCTTGAAGGTGAATTGCAAGACGCAGTGATGAATTCTACTAGTATACAAAGCCTTGCAGATGTTGGCGACCCTACAAAATTAGATCCGTCTTCCGCTAGTGGAGTTTCAGGCGGAGTACCTGGTCTAACTGTACAATTAAATAACATGGGCGCAGCGTCGATTAAAAACGCCTCTGCGGCTCCTGGGCTATTTGGAATGATTCAGTCAGTACAAACCCCGTTGTCTACTGCTAGTTTTCCCGACTTGGGCGGATTAATTAAGGATCACCAATCAACTATTGATTCACTGACCGGTAGCGGAAATGGCCCTCTGGGATTACCTAGTATGACAGATTTTACTGAGCATTTAGCGGGTGGCCCAAGTATTACTAGTTTCTTGCAAAATGTAGGCAATAATGTTGCTGACGCTATTTCGGCCCTTACATCGTCAATATCTAGTGCCGCAGGGCTGTTTACCACGGCAGGAGTAGACTTAACTACACCTCCACCTAACACATTAGGCACAGCTATGTCATTCGCTCAGAATCTACATAAGTATGGTGCAGATACTAGCGGCAGTGGTATTGCTGATGTTTTGCATAATCTAGCTGATACAAGTACAGCATATGGTGAAGCGATCAAAGCAAGTTTGGCTGAAGGCAAAAATGCCAAATTACTAGCAGATAATGCTATGCCACCGGTGGTTACAACTCCATCACCACCGGCTCCTGATAAAGAAACCGTTAACTATCCTGTTACTGTGTCTAGACAATTTCCGCGTACATCTGGACCGGGCACCGGTACATTTGTAACATTATCAGCTGTGGCAAATTCTTCCTCTGACGTTCTTTGGCGATTAGAAAACGGAGATTATACAACAGTATCGGGATACGGACCGTATGCTGTTATGTATTCTGGTGATTATACTACCTTATACACTTCAGCTAAAGAAAGATCTGTCACATCAGATCCGGGAGTTTCGCCAGATGTGGTTAGGATATTACCACAATTAAAAGCGGAACTAGATAGTCAAATGAGTGGCGGAAGTCCAAAAGCACTAGGGTAAGATATGTATATTAATCCATCGCTAGAGTACAAGCATATAAGTGAATGGATAGTTACTTTAATTGGTAAAAATATCAGGCCAAGAGTACTTGCTCGACGATTGCAAGCACACCTAAGCCAACGACACTCGATTCGAGTTAAAATACACGAAAATAATGAGCTACTTGATCCGGGTGATTTTACAATTGGCGCTGAATATGATTGCGATCTTGACATGCGTTATAAGAAACCATTCATAGTTAACCTAATTGTTAATCATCCAAAGCACATGCCGATGGAAATAACCGATAGATTTGCAGACTTGTTTGCATTAGAAATGGTTGAGGTTTTAGTGCATGAATATCAACATCAACACCAATATCGATCACGAAATTTTATTTTAAATAAAGGCTACAAAAGCGCACATAAAGATGTTAAAATAAGAGAAGACCAAGAGTACTTAGGTCAACCGGATGAAATTGATGCGTTTGCAGCAAATATAGCAGCTAGATTTTATATAGCAAATTTGTTAAATACTAAAGTAGAAAGTTTAGATCTAAAACACTACTATACAGCATTTGGGCCACATCATCCGGTAATAAAACGTTTATTAAAAAAGATTGCTATCTATACAAACTATCTAAAGGAGAACGAAAATGTCAAAAAGTACAGAAGAACTTGTAAAAGACCTAGAGTCAGACGACTATGACGTTCTTGAAGATATCCAGGACGAGGATTTTGTTTTCGTTGTAAACTCAGCGGGACAACTAAAAGGAATTAGTTGGCCTACCGATATGGAAGATGACACTGAAGTTGATGCAACCGTGGAAGAAATTATTACGTTCTTAGTTAAGAAGTTTACTGAAACACGCCCACCAAATGCTACTCTACACTAGCATACAAAGTTTTTAATGTAGCTTCAACATTACCTTGATGTAGTATACCGATACCACCTGCGGCTGTCCACTCATTTACGTTATCATCTCGATCGTCAATTAAGACATCACCAGGCTGACAGTGCTTGTACTTGTCATTGCTGTATGGACCAAACCATACAGGAATCCCCGGGAAGCATTGTTGGGCCCACTCTACCTTATCATTAAAGCACCATGGCACATCGTTGGCCCTAGGAATAGCTGTTAAGAATTTAACATCATAACTGTGACGTTTTGCCAGAGCCCAAGCACAGTTGACTAACAGGTCAGCACCAGCGCATACTTCTAAGTGTCTGTAGAATCTAGGATTAGCTGAAATCTTTGCCCAGTCATCTAAGGGATAACGCTTACCGCCCGGTGTACTGTATCCTAAGATTTCCTTGGCGTAAGCGTCAAAGTCTGCTACTACACCATCCATATCTAAAAATATTGTTGTCATTATCCCCACCTTAATAAAAATGCTGTAACCTGTTCTTCTGTCTCTAATGCCAAGGTCATGCCTGTTTGATGTAGACGACCCCTGGGTAAGTTTTCTTCCATCCAACTATATATTGCTGGTTCGTTTTTCATCCAATAACTAATATCAGCTATAACAATATAGTGATAGGGCATTTCGTCATCAAACGGACCGCTAGCTATAAATCTACGCCCGTTAGCACCGTCTAGGATACTCATTAGTTCTGTAACCTAAACCAAGTTTCTTCTTCTGGCGTATTAAACACAATTTTATACTCGATACTCTGCCACTGATAATCGATGACCTTTTCAACCTTGTACGGGCCTGGCCAATGTTGCTGTAACTTTAGAGTCATCCACTGCTCATCCATGCCAGGGCCTCGATCACTCATAGTCAATTGCTTTAAATATTGCTCTAGTGTGTATATTCTTCTAATACGTTCTGCCATAATTTGTTCCATTACTATCGATTTGCCTGAATTTCTAGCCGCCCAAATAACCTGCTTCATGTCCACCTCAATGTAAATGCTACGGCATCTTTACTATGCTTAAAATGAAAACGGAAAAACCCATACCAAGTAAAACTATACCAAACATCATGGTCATCTAACCAATTACTCTGACTAGGTTCTACACGGCCAACTCCTAATGTGTCATCGCACCATTTAAGCATTTCGTAGTAAGTGGGTTCTGGATTCTTAAGTGGTTTAACAACCTTAACACTAGTCCATCCCTCATCTTCTAGGATTTGCTCACACTGTTGGCGCTCTGCTGGTGCTGGTCTCACATCCACTCCAAGATGAATAATGTTTTAACTTCTTCGCTAGGCAGCATGATTAAGCCGCCATACATACCTTGTTCGCAGTCATGTGCCTGTAACCATAGATATAGTTCATTACGCTTATCTGCCCACAGTAAGGGATTGTCTACCACTACAACCAAGGGCGCATCTAAGTCGTCTAAGAAGTGAAAGTTTGTCATTGCCACCTTAGGCTATACATAGTATATGCTTCTTCATCACACCAAATACAAGCCACAGTATCATACTGACCATCATTGTATAACATACTACCTACAGCCCAGTGCTTGCCTTCTAACTCTTTAGGCTCGGTGATAATATTTGTCCAGTGAAGAGGCATGCCATATGTTTCTGAAAACCATACGTGAACTTCATTAAACAAGTAATTTAACTCAATACGTTTCATACCCACCTTAAGGTAAACAATGTAGCATGTTTGGGATTTAGGAATATAAACTCACGGCCATCACGATAGTAATCTTCTTTATCTACAAACCCCTGTTCTTCTAACCAATAGGTGATATCCACAGCATGACGATTATCTTGTAGCTTGTCCAATGTAACTTTAGTCCAATTTTCTACACCTGCGTAGTACTGCATCATTAGATAATAACGCATTTCGTCATTAATTGACTTGGTGATTTCATTGTCAAGGTCAGCTAATACAGCCTTTTCTAAACTATCTTCCGTCAAATCTTCTAAGCCCATTGTAGTGCCACCATTATTGCTGCTTGTTCATCTTCTATTAACATGTGTTGATGTTCAGTCCTAACCTGACAGAAGGGATAGTTAGCCTTTAACCAGTTTAAAACAGTTTCTACTTTGTGGTCTCGACTGATGACTACTTCCTTCCATCCGATTTCGCTGAGCTGTTTTACATACATGTACCACTTCCAGCTCATTTCTCCGCTAAGAACACCATCCCAGTAGTCCTCACGATAGTCATCTGACCACCATGATGTTTCATCTTCTGGCCAAAGGTCATCATCAATTTGAGCTTGTATAACTTGTTCTTTAGGTATCTTCATGCGTACTTTAATAAAAATGCTGTCAGGTCTCGCTCACTACCAAAGCGTATAAAATGCTTTTTAATTACACCTTGCTTGCTCTGCTGAAAGTAATGTTTAGCATTATACAACTCTAGATCATGCTCCCAAGCATCATATCCTTCATCACGCAATACACTACGACTAAAGTTATTAAATATCCTTTGTGCTTCTGGATTATTCTTTATGTCTAGATAAACAGGTTGTGTCATGAGGGTATGTTCATACTAAACCAAACCGCATCTGCTGGGTTTTCAAACCTAAAGGCAAAATCATGTTCTTCACCTTTGCCGGACAAATGGTACTTGCCTCCTGGCTGTTTATTAAGCCATTTAAACAATTCATTGATATCGTGGTTGCGCCTTGCCATAATCCAGGTCCAAGTTATAACTACCTCAGTCCAGTCTGGTGGCGGCCACATTTCAACCTTCGTCACGGTTTAAGTACCTTAACGCAAAGAAAGTACGTGCTTCTTCACTGTAAAAGTCAAGATGTATCTGACTACTGTCATCGCGATAATCGTGGTCGGGATCATAGCCCATTTCATACGGTTTGTACTCACGATGTTCACGTACATTAAATCCTAGATCACGCTTCATGCGACTGCGTATTAGGTAGGTAGCAGGGGCATCCTTGTAATCTTCTTTAATCTGCGCAAAGATACGATCCCACTCACGATGTTTTAATATAACAGCTTTACTCATCATCTACCCATGTAACCAAGCCTACTAGGTCAATTACTTCGTTGCGGTCGTTGCTTTGCCATATGGTCATAACAACACCTTGTCTAATGTCGTTGTCTTGTAAATTTTTATAAATCCAAGGAAAGTAATTTAACAAGGCCTGCCCGTAACGATAATCAGGATTGGCTAACTGCTTAAACAGCAAATCCCGTTCAAACTCTTGTAGTTCTGCCCAAGTTAAACTTCTCATACATCAATGAACTGTAGCTGAAAACAATCAGCACGAGGTTCATGACCACTGTAGCCACGTGGGTTAGCACAAACACGAGTACTACCTACCATGTAGTCAAATGGATCATGTGTATGTCCATGTAACCATAACAAGATCTTTTCACGATGAGCAATATAATCTTCTAGATCATTGACAAAGCCATGATTGATTAGGCCAGCATTAGCATACTTAGGATCGATACTCTTATGTGTAGCACCGTGGTGTCCTACAACAATGTACTTGCCGTCTCCACCTATAACAGCATTAATGTAATCTAAGAACTTGTGATTACGATTAGCGGCATCCTTAGGTAAGAACTTAGTAGTTCCACTCTTAGGTTTGCTAGTGTCGTGAATACAACGGAAGTCGTGCATCATATGCTCAACTGCATGTAATGTCATTGGATCTTCATTGTCGCAATCAGTCCACAATGTTCCGCCAATAAAAGTATATCCGTTTAAGTCATATGTTTCGTCACATAAGATGTGTACGTTTTCTAAATGATCTAAACAGTGTTTAATCTTTTCTTCTGCTCGAGGAATATCGTAGTTGTAGAATTCGTGATTGCCTAGGATATAAACAACCTGTGGGAATTCTTTACTAACCTGCTCAAAGAAGTTAAAGTAACGTTCGCTGTACTTGTTACCGTAACGGAAGTGATCAATCACACAGATATCGCCCGCTAAGACTAAGACGTCTGCAGATTCTGTGTTTTTAAGTTCGATATCACCGAACTCTAAATGGATGTCGGATGCGAGTGCTATTTTCATATGTGTATTATACGCTAAATTGTTGGAAAAGTCAACTCAAAAAATAATTCATTTTCTCGAGCGATGATTAGATGCATACGGTTAAGTTCATAACTGTCGGGACAGTGTACAGTAAGCCAGTCTACTAACTGTCTATATTCTGCGGCACTAGTATCTTCTACTAAAGCATAGAAGCAGGCACGTTCACTTTGTGATACCTTTTTAAACTTCATGGAAACACCATGCAGAACAATAAGTATTTTTGTTTGTCAACAACATTATATCCAGCCAAGCCCATACTTTCGGAATTATATCTTAATTCTATGCCCCAGCGATCGTGTAACCACATAGCAAATGACCAAGTGTCTAGTGGCAATTTAGGCTCCTGGCCAAATTCTGCCATCCAAGCGTTACGAGCAAGAGATAGCTGTTTAAGTTTGTGTAAGTGGGTATCTTCACCTAAGATAGTGTCGATGCGATTAGGCAAGTCACTGTACAAACTGTTATTATTTTTTGCGGAAGACATAAACACCTTCGTACTTTTCTCTGCCAGCAGTTTTATCATTGCCTACACCCGGGCGTGTATTCAGCATCATCTTAATTGTAGTTCGATGTTTGAAACCTAACTTCTCAGCAGTTTCAATCCAACGGTCAACAACTTTGAACTCTTTATCTTTGCCTATCTTGTAGTCAGCGATGTTAGTAGCAAATATACCGTCATCTTCGAGGCTACCTATGATATTCTGCATAGTAGGTGCTACATAACCATCAAACCAATCATCTAATGAGGTAAATTGATTCATGCACTGTGTAGGTTCGTCGCAGTATTTTTCTAAGTTAAAGTACGGCGGACTACTAAATGCCAGATCAACTAATCCATCTGGCTTGTATTCCTCGCTAACACTTTTAACAATAACCCCACGATTGCCTACACTATCATAGATCAGATCGTTTAGATAGTTTAGGTAATCAACAGTTTCTGTGTTAGGGTCAACAGCCGTATAGTTGTAGCGCATCTTGCTAGTACTAATGCCTAGAAGCCTGCCGCCATAGCCAGCCGAGTAATCATATACGCTACCCCAAAGTACAGGGCAAAGATACTCAACAATCGCACGTGCATTGAGCGCCTTGAAGTTCTGAATATTTTCTCCAGTAACCAGTTCGAGAGCACGTCTGATAGCAGTAGGATGTGCAAGATTATTGCCATCTCTAAAATCAAAACATAAGCGTATAGCACGTAGAAGTTTGTTGTCATCGAAAAACCTATCTCGTAAACTGTTACTGCCGCGACCCTTGGGCTCAGCAGTCATCATATTAGGGAATAAAAATCTATTTATTGATTGTCCTTGGTTGTTACCCAAAGGTATGGTTGGGTTCTTTTTAAGTTGAGCCTTATTTTCCATAATCTCGACACTATTGGCAACTGTATTGTCTAGGTCTATGATGGCCTGCTTGATACCCGGCTCAGTATAGTAGACAATAGGCACAATATTAATGCTACGATAGATATCAAATACTTCTTGTACAACCTTATCTGGATTTTGGTCGTAGCGTTCTTTGGTATAGGTGCTTAGTTGCTCAAGTTGGCTTTCGTAGCAGGTAAACTCATGCCACCCTTGTAGGATAGCATGAGTATGATACTGCTCGGTGCCCCAGATTTTATGTATATCTTCTATAGTAATCATTAACTAATCACCAGTAATAACATTGTTAAGTCTTGCTCATTACGTAGGTATAACTGTCTGTAATATTTGTTTTTACCTGTTTCTATA
>Ga0172372_10009185_pt1 | contig 12893 bp, 19 predicted proteins | sample LakKiv5m_2_FD_114544 | JGI IMG/M metagenome (GOLD analysis project Ga0172372, IMG submission 114544) | Freshwater microbial communities from Kabuno Bay, South-Kivu, Congo - kab_092012_9.5m | ecosystem: Environmental > Aquatic > Freshwater > Lake | place: Democratic Republic of the Congo...
CCCCGATGGCAGCGCTCGGGTTGCAGTGCCCGGGCCGCAGAGATCAGGTGGCAGCGAGCTGATCGCAGCACCACGGCCGCAGTCCCCCGCAGTCCCCGGTGGCGGTGCCCCACTGATCAGGATGCCGGGTCGCTGACAACGCTGACGGGGCGATTCAGGGGCGGCTGGGGCGACCGCAGAGATGCAGGGTGTACGACTCGATCCGGTAACCGGTGCGCGCTTCGATCTGACGCAGCAGCTCCGGCGGCAGCTGCACATCGAGATCCTGGATGGCCCCGGTTTCGCTGCAGGTGAGGTGGCTGTGGGGATCGGCGCGGTAGCCATAGAGGCGACCGCTGGCGCGGTCGAGGCATTCGATCACCCCGGCCGACTGCAGTGCTTCGAGGTTCTGATAGACGGAGGTGTGGCCGATGTGACGGCCCAGATCATTGAGTTTTTCGAAGATATCGCGAGCGCTCAGATGGCTCTTTTCGGCCCAGAGCAGATCCAGCACCATGCGACGCTGGCGGCTGAGGCGCATGCCCAGCTCCCGGCAGCGCTGGTAGACATCTTCAACGCCATGGGGATTCCGGCCACCGCAATCCAGCCCGCCCGCCTCGGCGGTGCGGCCGCCAGCGGCCTCGACTGCGCCGCTGCCGGCATGGCCGATGGCACTGCTCCGCGCACGGGTCACTGTGCTGCTCCCCGCAGGGGTGACGGTGCTGCTCCCGGCAGCGGTCGCGGTGCTTGCCGCGGCGCCGGCCGGCCGGCTCGCAGTGCGGCCGGCCGTGCTGCTGGGCGCAGTGGTGGCGGCAGGAGGTGCTGTTTCTGTGGCGATGGCCACCCCGTCACTTGACAACCGATCCCCTTTATAGGAGGAAGTTCCTGTTGCTGCAGAGGCCAGGGCGGCCCGGGCCGCCGATCCCGCCGGGGCGCGGCTCGCCGGCGCTGACGATCGCCTGGCCGGCGCAGGTGATCGTGGGCGCAGCCGGGGCGCGATCGCGCCTCGGCCGCAGCCACGGCCCGCCGGCTCACCGCGGCCCGCGGCTGGCGGATCAGGCCCAGGGCAGCGGGCCCGGATCCTGGAGCCGTTGCGGGCCGATTGCCTGCAGCGCCTCACCCAGATCGACGCGCCCGTCGTAGAGCGCTCTGCCCACGATCACCCCGCTCACCCCCAGCGGCTCCAGGGCCAGCAGCGACAACAGATCCTCCAGGCCACCGATGCCGCCCGAGGCGATCACGGGCTGAGCGGCGACGCCGGCCATGGCCCGCAGGAAGCTGAGGTTGGGCCCCGCCAGCGTGCCATCGGTGCTGATGTCGGTGCAGATCAGGGCCGCCAGGGGGCAGTCGGCGAAGGCAGCGGCCACGGCAGTGGCTGCCAGGGCGCTCTCCTCGATCCAGCCGCGGGTCGCCACCCGCCCGTCGCGGGCATCGATGCCGACCACGATGCGACCGGGATGGCGGGCGGCCAGATCGCGCACCAGCTGCGGCTGTTCGACCGCCACGGTGCCGAGGATGATGCGATCGAGGCCGCAGGCAAGCAGCTCCGCCGCCCGTTCGGCGCTGCGCACACCACCACCGAGCTGCACCGGAATCTGCAGGGCGGCGGTGATCGCCCGCACCACAGCATCGTTGCGCGGTTCGCCGCTGCGGGCGCCGTCGAGATCGACCAGATGCAGCCGCTGGGCCCCCTGCTGCTGCCAGGAGAGCGCCTGGGCCACCGGGTCGTCACTGAAGCGCGTCACCCGGTCGTAATCGCCCTGGTGCAATCGCACGCACTGGCCATCGAGCAGGTCGATCGCGGGAATCACATCCATGGGCAGTCGCATCGCGGGTGGCTGGGGCCATCATCGACAGGCGGCGGCAGGGGCTCGACAGGCCCAGGCCCGCCGCCCGGCCCGCCGCACAGGCCGCCGCCCAGCCCGGCCCAGGCCAGCGATCTGCCTGCAACTCCTGCCGGCCGGGATTCAGCGTCCGGGTGGCGCATCGGCAGCCGCTCTGGGCTCGGCGGCGGCCGCTGCCTCGCGCGGCGGCCCGCGCCGGGGCGGCGCAGGCCGGGAGCTTGAATGGCGGCCGGTTTCGGGGCCCGGCAACGGGTGATGGCATGGAGATCCTGGTGATGGGCGGCACTCGCTTCGTCGGCCGGCCGCTGGTGCAGCGATTGCAGGCCGCCGGCCATGCGCTCACCCTGTTCAGCCGCGGTCGCAATCCCGTGCCGGCCGGTGTGGAACACCTGCAGGGGGATCGCAGCAGCGCCGAGGGTCTGCAGCCGCTGCAGGGGCGTCGCTTCGATGTGATCATCGACAGCTCCGGGCGCAGCCAGGCCGATTCCAGCGCCGTGATCGAGCGCACCGGGCCGCCCAGCCATCGCTTCGTGTACGTCAGCTCCGCCGGCGTCTATGCCGACAGCGAACTCTGGCCGCTGGATGAGAACAGCCCGCTGGATCCCGCCAGTCGCCACGCCGGCAAGGCCGAAACCGAGGCCTGGTTGCGCCGTGAGGGCATTGCCTTCACCAGCTTCCGACCCACTTACATCGTCGGCCCCGGCAACTACAACCCGATCGAGAGCTGGTTCTTCGATCGGGTGGTGCATGGTCGGCCCGTGCCGCTGCCGGGCGATGGCAGCACGATCACCCAGCTGGGTCATGTGAACGATCTGGCGGCGGCGATGGCCCGCTGCCTTGAGGTGGAGGCCGCCGCCAACCGCATCTACAACTGCAGCAGCCGCCAGGGGATCAGCTTCCGGGGCCTGGTGCAGGCCGCCGCCCGCGCCTGCGGCCAGGATCCGGCGGCGGTGGAGATCCGCAGCTTCGATCCGGCCGATCTCGACAAGAAGGCGCGCAAGGCCTTCCCGCTGCGCCTGGCCCACTTCCTCACCGACATCACCCGGGTGCGGCGCGAACTGGCCTGGGAGCCGGAGTTTGATCTGGAGGCCACCCTGGCCGACAGCTACGCCCACGACTACGCCCTGCGCCTGCCCACCAGTCCGGATTTCAGCGGCGATGACGCCCTGCTCGCCCACACCTGAGCGCAGCCGGGGCAGCCGCAGGGGTGCAGGCGATGGCCGCGGCGCCCTGAATTCAGCCTGGTTGCACGCGATCCAGCGCTGCAGCCGGCGAACATCCATCGGCCCTGAACCCGGCGTTGCCAGCTGCTGCAGGTGCTGAAGCCGAGGCAGGCGGTGGTGATCGCCCGGTGGACCCGGCGCCGGCGCGGTTTGTGGGCCGCAGGGCTGCGGCCCAGCCAAGGCTGCGGCCCAGCCGCTGACGAGGCCCGAGGCAGGGCTGATTCAAACGCGGCGCGAGGGCTGCGGCCGAAGTTCAAGGGGTCAAGCCGTTGCTGGCAACGCCTGAGCTGCTGAAGCCCAGGCATGCTGCCCGTGTCGCACACGACTGGCGCAACCGGCACCTGGAAGCGGCCCTGATGCTCGAGGCGATGCGCCGCCAGGGGCTAAGCTCGATGCGCCGGCTCCGCTCAGCGGTCGCGGCCATCACCCCGCCAGGCCGCCTGCACCGCTTCCGGCGCCACCCCCAGCCGATCCAGCAGCAGCAGCAGCAGACGCTCCATGCGACTGGCATCACTGGCATCACTGGCGTTGGTGACAGCGGTGACGGCGAACCTTCTTCTCCCAGGAGCAGAGCTGATTACCTGTGTGGCGTTAGCCGTGCCATGCTGACGAAGCATATTCATATTGACGCAAACCGATGGATGCAAGTACAGAGCAACGTATCGGGGCTCAGCTCGGTGAGATCATGCGTCGCGATCCCTCACTGTCAACGCAGCAGCTGCAAGCTATCGTGCAAGATCTGCTGGGCGATGATCAGAGCCTGCGGACCCTGATGCGGGAGTTGATCCAAAGTCCAGGCTTCATGCGCAGCCGACCCTTGGCAGGCGGCGCCGAAAATCTGGCGTTTCGCGATGCGCTACTGATCGAAATGCGTGCCGTGTTTCAACAGCAGTTGCTGGATAGAGCGGGCCTGTTTCTGAATGGCTATCTGGGTTTGGTCAGTCAGCCTCTGCTCCAGCCAGTCAGCGGTCGCTCGCTTCCCGCGGGCAAGGAACCGGAACGCTGGGCTTCTGTTCCTGCGGGCAATCCAGCCGCTCGCGTGCAGAACAGTCCATTCCCAGCTGCGGAAGACAAACCCAGGCTCGCACGCCCACAGGGGGATTTGTTGCTGCTGCTGCTGCCCATCCTGGGCATCAGTGGCTTCCTGCTGTTCTGGCAGCTCAGTGCCAGCCTCGGTCTCACCAAGCTGGCCGGACCCCTGAGCCTGTTCACCGCAGAGCGCACCCGGGAACTGCTGTTCTATCCCTTCTTCGATCGCGGCGGCCTGGATAAGGGCCTGTTCCTGCATGCGATGAACAGCCTCAGCCGGGTGGCACTCGGATACTCCCTGGCTGCGGTCGTCGGCATTGCCGTGGGCATCGCCGTGGGCCTCAACAAGGCCCTGGATCGCGCCTTCGATCCCCTGTTCCAGTTCCTGCGCATGGTGGCGCCGCTGGCCTGGGTGCCGATCGCCCTGGTGCTGTTTCAGAACGCTCATTCGGCGGCTATTTTTGTAATCTTTATCACCGCGATCTGGCCGATTATCCTGAACACCGCAGAAGGCTTCAGGCCGTCCTGTCGCATCAGCCACGGCACAGTCGCCCACAGCTCCCGCCGGCGCTTGTTCACCAAGGTGCTGATCCCCTCAGCTCTGCCCTCTATCTTCAGTGGTCTACGCATCGCGATCGGTCTGGCCTGGATGGTGATCATCGCCGTTGAAATCGTGATACCCGGCACCCCTGGCATCGGCTTCTTTATCTGGGATGCTTATCAGAATAGCTATGTCGTCTCCGACATCGTGCTGGGCGTGATCTGGATCGGCGCTATCGGCCTCGTTCTGGATCGCCTGATCATCTGGCTGCAAAAACGGATCACCGCTTTTATGTGCCGGTCCCGGTTGTAAGCAGCCAGATCAGGGCTGCCTCAAAGTCGAGATCTCCGCGCGGAACCGCGACCCAGAGACAGGCGGTCGCAGGATCGAGCGCTGTCGACGCTTGAATCTCCGCCGAGAAGACGCAATCCTTGTGGTGGACTTTCAGACAGATCTGGGAGCTAGTGTGCCGTCCTGCAACTATACAGTAGAATGGAGGGATCATGTCGGCCCCTGGGCGTCGAGCGGGAGAAGGCTTCTCATCCCCACCAGCAGGTTCTGAATCAGGCCCAAACATGTGGGACGGCACACTAGATCAAGCAACGCTGATATACCCCTGGCCGCTACGGCAGTCATGGCTGGAGTTTGCTGAACTTGCAGGTTGAAGCTTGTGGAGCGGGCTGCTTATCGCTCAGCGGCCTTGCCGAGAGGCTGTGTGTAAAGTTTTGCAAGTTTATCCGTGCGCTACCAATGGTGTCCGCGGATACATGCTGCGCCATATATGAAGTGAGCCTGACAGCCAATACCAAAGCAGCTGGTCATCTTCAGGCCGAAAGCGAACGATCGCCCCACTCGACATTCGCTTCACATCTCCTTGCATACAGCCTCTCAGGCCCAGTGCAGCTCCATCGCGATGCTGCCCTCCAGGCTGCGCTTGACGGGACAGCCCTCACCGGCCTGCTGCAGGCGCCGGCGCTGCTCTGGTGTCAGCCCCGGCGGCAGGCTGATCCACACCTCAAGCAATGCGATGCGGCGCGTACCGCTGCTGGTCATGGTCTTGTGCACCGTGGCGCTGCAGGGCTGCAGGTTCAGCCCCTCCTGTTCGGCCACGATGCCCAGGATGGTGAGGATGCAGCTGGCCAGGGCGGTGGCGACCAGATCGGTGGGGGAGAACGATTCCCCTCGTCCACGGTTGTCGAGCGGTGCATCGGTGTGCAGCACACTGGCGGAGGCCTCATGCACCGACAGACAGCGCAGCCCGCCCTCATAGCGGCAGTGCATCGTGGTCATGGTGATCGTGAACGGCAGCGGAGTTCACTCTGACCCGGATCCCGCCTGCAGCGCCAGGGCAAACCCGGGCAGCTGATTCAGTGCCGCTGCGATGCGGTCGAGGCGGGTCGTCCCAGCAGCAGCACCAGGGATCCGTTCCAACCCGTGCCTGAGGCCTGTTGATCGCTGTCGGGAAGCCGCAACGGGGCGCTGGGCCTCCCCTCCGCAGCGCCGCTGGCAACCCTGCGGCGGGGCTTGCAGGCGTCCTCGGTGGTCAGTAGAGCAGACGGTTGCCTTCGTAGCGGGCCTGCAGCAGTTCCAGGCGGTGGATCAGCTTCTGACGCCGCAGCTGCTGGCGGGCACGGTTGCTGGGACTGCCCTCGAAATGGCCGAGTTCATTGCGGAGCAGATAGTCGACAAAATCCTTCGGTTCACAGGGGCGGTTGCTCATCCATTTGTGGAAGTTGCGATGCAGGGACGAGCTGATCACCAGCAGATTATCATCCAGGGCGGCGAGATCGGGGCGGGTGGCGGCATCGAAGAGGTGGTGGGCTTCCAGTTCGATCGGATGGCGATCCGCAGGCCTGGGTTTCTGCAGGGTGACCTGGCAGCGACCTTCTTTCCTGCGCACACGATCCTTGGCGCGCTTCACCCGTGCCTCATGACTTTCCAGCTCTTTGCGCTGCACCGCAACGCATTCCTGGGCCACATCGGCCACCGCCTTCACCCAGGCCCTGCGCGCCTTGCTGATCCGGCCGCGATCCTGCATGATCCTGGCCAGGCGAACGATGCCGACCTGACTCCAATAACGCCCGGGGGTTTCTGGAAAGTCGTCAAAGTGCAATCCCGCCTGCAGGGCTTCTGCGCCTTCGAGCGAGGCATCCGCCGCTTCAATTCTCCTGATCGCACCGACCATCCCCTTGCCGTTGGTGCCCAGCACCCGCAGCACCGAACGCTGCTGCAGAAACAACAGATCGCCACGGATCACCAGGCTGGAGCGATCCTGGGTGACCTGGATGATGCGCCGCTGCACCAGGGCCCGGGTGACGCGGGCGCGATGGTGGGTGAAGAACTCCTTGAGCTGGGCCAGGAAGCCGCCACCCTCGGTTTCCTCCAGATACCTGGCGATCGCCATCACGCCCTCTTCATAGAAGCGGCGCTTGCGGGCCTGTCCCGGTTCGTACTCGAAGAACTCACCTTCGATCAGATCCCATTCATCATCGGGATCTGCATCAAAAAATTGACAGATTCGATCGAGCTTTACCGCCGATACTGCCAGCATTCTGGCGGCTTCCTCATGGGAGAAGGAATCGCGATCGCGCCGCCGCCGCGCGCTGGTCTGTACGCTGGTCTGTGCGCTGGATGCCGCCACCGACCGGGCTGGATCTGCGGCGGATCGGGGTGCGGATTGAGGCCTGGATGGGGGTGGTGTTGTCATCAGCGGAAAGCCAGCAGGGAATCGCGCATCTTCTGTAGACGTTCCATCACACGGGGATCGCCACCCAGGTCGGGATGGTGTTCCTTGGCCAGGCGACGAAACGCCTCCTTGATGTCATCGGCGGTGGCTGTAGCTGGCTCGAGGCCGAACACATGCCAGGGCCGGAAGTTCTCCAGCACGTCGATGCCATGGATGCAGGTGGCGCCGCTGCGATTGCGTTCAGCCTGGGGCACACCGACCCATTCGCGGTAGAGCTTCTGCCAGTCGGCCTTGGTTTTGAGATCGACGCTGCGGCCGGCCATCGCCAGGTTGAACTCGCTGGATTGGCGCAGCTGCCTGGTGGTCTGGCAGCCGAATACCCGGCAGACTTCGCTCTTGAGCTGGCTGAGCGTGAGCAGGGGCTCCGGGAAGGGTTTGCCATGGATGAACTCAGCGAACGCCAGCAGGGCTGTGGCGTCGGGAGGACCGGCCGCCAGCAGTTCGGTGATGCGCTGCTGCACAGCAGGGCGATCCAGTTTCCTGCGGCTGGCGGCTGGGCTGGATCCTGGGGGCGTACTCCGGCTCGGCACAGGGGAGAACGAATAGATGCAATGCCCCAGAGATAGCACATCCCAGCCAGCAGCGGCGGCGCGGCGGCGCGCTCTGCCCGGCCAGCGCGGACCTCAACCTGAAAACCATGCAATTCATGCATCGCATTTGCAATAGCTGTTGGCCGGCACTGCCCTTTTCGCCCCCAAAAGCCTGCCACCTATGCAGCCAGTGCATGGGTTGGAACAATTGCGTCGCTGCGGTTGTGCCGTCGCGGCCCCAGCGGCCCCAGCGGCCGCGGCGCTGCTCGCCCCTGCTCGCCGGGCCGGGGGCCGTGCCTGCGGGCGAGCGGTCGCTGCGATCCTCGCCGAGGGCTGCGGTCGGCTCTACCGCGCTGGCCGCTCAGGGGCCGGGGCCCTCGCTGTCGGCAGCCGCCCAGATCGATCAGGGTTGCGGCTGAAGCGCAGGGGACAGCCCGCTCCTGGCAGCGCCTGGGGTGATCAAGCCCACTCGTGATACCGATGTCTGCGCACGACTGGCGCAACCGGCACTTGGAAGCGGCCCTGCGGCAGCCGCCCAGATCGATCAGGGTTGCGGCGCCGGTGCGATCAGGCGCAGCGGCTGCCGACGCGGCGGTGACGGACCCTGCAGATAGGCGGCGCAGTTGCGGCGGAACAGCTCCAGCACCAGCGCCGGCGGCTGCAACTCCATCCAGAACGCCTCGGCTTCCAGTCGCTGCTCGGCGCGGCTGTAAGCGGCCTGGATCAGACGGCTGGCCTCCGGTGCCAGGGCGTTCAACTCACGCTTCAGCCGCGGCATCAGCGCATCCGGGAGGGCCGGGCTGCCGGCACAAGACTGCATGATGTGGGTGGCCTCATGGGCCATCACCTGCCACACCGCCTGCAGATTGCCCAGGTCGACCTGCTGACGACAGATCACCAGCCGATCAATCCTGCGGCCATCGTTTTCGTAATAGCCGGCGTGATCGGGCGGGCAGTCGCTGCTGACCACGGTCTGGGTGCCGCTGGCATTGATCAGATTCTCCAGCTGGCGCACCTGTTCCAGACCAGCGGCCGCGGCCGGCCGGCCGCTGGCCGCCACCAGCGCCAGCAGGGCCGCGACCACCGCGGTCGGCCCGCTCCACTTCTGCATCCCTCTCGGCATCATCAGCGATCAGGACGGTGGCGGTGGCGGTGGTTGCTGACGGCGGCCGCTGCGGCGGGTCTGCTGGCGGCAGCGCTCGGAGCAGTAGCGCACCTCTTCCCAGACATCTTTCCACTTGCGACGCCACTGAAACGGGCGCCCGCAGCAGACGCAGATCTTGGTCGGACGGTTGGCGTGATGGGGCATGGCGCGCAGGCAGGCGGCGGCGACGGCAGCTGGGGAGCGACAGTTCAACCCGCATCCGCATAGGGAGCATCGCGTTCGATCGTCACCAGGGCTGGAGCGAACAGAAACACCGTGTCACCGAGGCGTTCCGACTGGCCCTCCATGGCATACACCCCTCCGGAGACGAAATCGATCGTGCGCTGGGCTTCCTCCGGCGACATTCCGCCCAGATGCAGCACCACGGTCTTCTGCTGTTGCACGGCGCGCACGGCCGCCATGCCGTCCTCGAAGCGGGAGGGGGTGATCACGGTCACCTCGGGCTGCCAGAGGCCGAACGGGGTTTCCATGGCAGGCGACGCAGGCCTCCAATCTGGCGCAGCCCGCCGCCATCGGCCAGTACAACCGGGTGCGATCCCAGCGGCCGGCCTGGAGCGGTCGCGACGCCGGGGTTGAGTGCCCCGCCCTCTGCTGGTCCTGTTTGCGGCCTCTGCCCAGCGCTGACCGGCGCCGATTCCCCCTCAGAGCCCAGGGCCGCTTCAAAGTGCCGGTTGCGTTGCGTTGCGTTGCGTCAGTCGTGCGCGAGTCGCTCGTTCTCCCCCCTGCCTCCAGCCCCTCCCTTCGTTCCTCCCGTTCCCCGTCCCGTTCCGGTGGCAGCCGCGAGGCCGCCAGCCGCTGGCATCGCTTCACCCTGGCGCCGGGGGTGGAGCTGCAGATCAGTGATTCGGTGTCGGTGCCGCCGCCCGGTGCGCGGCGCATGGCCTGGCTGAACCGCCTCATCGCCCGCCTGCTTGAGCAGCTCGAGGACACTCCGCCCTGATCCTCTGAGCGTCCGCCGCTTGCCGATCCCACGGCCCTGATCAGGTCGAGGTGATGAATGGCGCGCGTACGGCGCCAGTGCAGTCCATGCCTTCTCACTCGCTCCCCCGTCCACCAGTCGCCCATCACCACCACCTGGATTCGTCATGACCCTCCCCTTCGACCTGCCCCAGCCCGCCGGCCAGAACCAGCCCAGGGGCCAGCCCGTGATCCGCTTCCGGCCGCTGCTGCCCGCCGTCGCCGCCGACCAGCCCTCTGCCCTGGAGCTGCTGATCTCCATCGCCACTCCTGAGCTGCCGGCTGAGCTGCAGGCGCGGCCCCGCCCGCCGCTCAACCTCGCCCTGGTGATCGACCGTTCCGGCTCGATGAGCGGCCGCAAGCGCCGAGAAAGTGGCCGGGCTCACGGCCCGCGGCATCAGCACCAGCGCCTTCGGGCTCGGCGATGGCTTTGACGAAGACCTGATGGGCGCAATCGCCGCCGCCGGCGACGGCAGCCTGGCCTTCATCGAGAGCCCCGGCCAGCTGGCCGATCTCTATGCCTGCGAGCTGCAGGGCCTGGCCACCACGATCGGCCGCAAGGTGAGCCTCGGCATCCGCGGCCAACACGGCGCCGACGTGCTGGATGTGCTCAACGATCTCGATCGCACCGAGTTCGGCAACTTCCGCCTGCCCAACCTGCGCGCTGGCCAGGAGCTGAATCTGGGCGTGCGGTTGCAGCTGCCGGCCTGGGCGCCCAACCATCTGCCCTGGAGCTGCGCCTCGCCTGGGAGGCCCCCGGCAGCAGCGAACGACAGAGCTTGCTCCAGATGCTCACCCTGCCGCTGATGCCCGCGGCCGAGCTCAGGAAGCTGGAGGCTGATGCGGCCGTGGCCGAGCAGCTGGCGTTGCTCAGGGCCAACCGCGAACGGCGTCGCGCCATCGAACAGCTCGACCTCGGCGATATCGAGGCGGCCGAAGTCACGCTCGCCAGTGCGGCTGCCTGTTTCGCGGCGATGCCCGAGTCGGACCTGACGACCCGTGAACTGAAGCTGCTGCAGCAGAAGCGGGATCTGCTGCGTCAGGACCGCAACCTCAGCCGCAAGCGCCTCAGCCGCGAGTCGCTGCGCTCCAAGGCGATCGTCTGGGAGGAGGACGAGGACGGGACGAGGTGAGTGGCTGGTGGGGCTGAGCGGTGGCTCACCCTTGGCGCAGCACCGATCGCGCCGGCTTTGGCGGCCAGAAGCCAGCCGGCCCGCCGAGCCCAGGCGCTCCAGCGGCAACAGGCGCCGGTCATCCTCCCCTCACACGCTGGCCTCCCTTTCACCAGCCCTCATGACGCTGATGCTACGACTGTCGCCTTTTTCAGAGATCGACTGCTTAAAGCAGGGGTGATCGAAGAACTCTTCGAGATGTTTGAGTCATACCTCCGCTCCCAGGGCCTCCAAGCCCGTGGCGGTCAGATCATCGATGCGACTCTCGTCCCGGTTCCCTAGCCGAAGGCTTCCGCGCAGCGGTAGCAACGAAATACTCGCGAAGAGAATGAGGAAATCAAAGCTGGGAGGCTGCCGGAGGGCTGGGATAAAAACCCAGATCGACTGCACCAGAAGGATTTAGACGCTCGCTGGATCAAAAAGAACGACATCAATTACTACGGCTACAACAACAGCATCTGCATCGATGTCGATCATGGTTTGATCCGCCGATATGCTTTAACTCCTGCCAGTATTCACGACAGTCAGATGCTTCCACGCCTGCTGGATCCAGAAAATGAACACGATTTTGTCTCGGCAGACTCAGCGTATTCAGGTGAGTGCTTTGCGGATCTACTGAGTCTCGGTGGCTTCGAAAGTCTGATCGATGAAAAAGGTGCTCGCAATCATCCGCTTAGCGACGAGGCTAAGAAAATGAATCGAGTGAAATCGGCAATCAGGGCTTGCGTGGAGCATGTCTTCGGGTGCATGACGTTGTCCATGGGTGGAAAGCTGACAAGAAAGATTGGACTGAAGAGAACCGAGGTTTGGCGGAGACTCAAGAATCTGACTTTTAACTTTCTTCGCTATCTCCAGCGCTCTTGCAGTACTAAATTAGCTGCATAAATTCCTCGGAGAAGCACCCACAGACTTAGCGATCTAGATAGGAGTCGATATTATTTTATTCCGACCTGCCACCTCTTAGGCGGAACTTTTATACCGGTAGAGTTTTGAGTATTAGTTATTTTTTGAGGTGCCATTATCTCGGCAGATATAATCTCCTATGCCAGAAACTAATGAGAGAAAATCTGTACAGCGCTGCCTGCCTTCTCGCCTCACCGCGTGAGGCGGCTCTTTCGGGTGAGTTCTCTGAACTATCTCCAATGACAGGGCTGAAGACATTCATGACTTCACTAGCCGGGCACATGGCTTCTGAAACATCTCGACTCGATTAAAATGGAACGCCCGGCTGGGCGGGCGCGCAGCTCATCGCCACGCTTCATCGCCACAGCTCATCGCCACAGGGCTCGATCGGCAGCTCCAGATCCCAGCGCTCACAGGCCAGCGGCCCCATCGACCGCGTCCGATCCCGGTGCCGCTGGCCTGCGAGCGCCGCGATGGGGCCGGCCTCTGGGCGTTGCCGGTGGGGAACGGGCGCAGCGGCGGCGTGATGCCCCGGCGGAGCCCGCCCTGCAGTGGCGTGCCTATGCTCAAGCCCGGCAGCCATGGCGGGCGCGCCCTGGCGCCGGCGCCGGCTGCGGCAGCGGCGCTGGTTCGGGCCGCCGATCGGCAGATTCGGATCGTGAATCAGGCTTGACATCCTCATCCGCCGTAAACGACGGAGATTCCCAGCTTCGCAACTGAGTTTTCCTGCTTCATTGCCCATGCCTCCCCCGATGCTGCGAGTTCGGTCTGACTGGTGCTCCACAGGCTGCAACCGCCCGTCCG
>Ga0172372_10009186_pt1 | contig 12892 bp, 10 predicted proteins | sample LakKiv5m_2_FD_114544 | JGI IMG/M metagenome (GOLD analysis project Ga0172372, IMG submission 114544) | Freshwater microbial communities from Kabuno Bay, South-Kivu, Congo - kab_092012_9.5m | ecosystem: Environmental > Aquatic > Freshwater > Lake | place: Democratic Republic of the Congo...
GAAGTTTTAATTGGCGTTGAAAATACTACATCACGTTTGATTCGCGTTAATAAAAGGTTTCCTCGAACGGTATCAATTCTAACCATTTCAGTAGCTAATGGAGAACCAGTAGGTAGTGAGTCTCCTCCTGCTTCATACACACTACATTTAACGTAAGTTGAGGTTACTTTTCTTCCAGTATCATAAGGCAAATAGGCATAAAATCTGAAGCCAGATACGGTGATTTCTTGTGGGGCATCGTAAAATTGGCCAAAAGCCAAAGTATTGGAAACCAATAATGAATTATAGGCTGTAGATGCAATATTCACGAAGTAACTGGTGTCTGAACCACATTGAGTGGGATTGGTTGCGCTTCTCTTTTCAAAAGAAGATGGTTTACCGGTTACTCGATTCATTTTCACTGTTCCCGATATTTTCCCGGGTCCTTCAATCAATTGAGCGAAAGAAGATTGTGAAAACAAGAAAATGGCAACAAAGAAATGTAGTGCTTTTTTCATAGTTTACTTTTTAATTCACGTGAAATAACAAGAAATTCATGAGATTAGCAAGTTTGCTAGGTTCTGAATTCGTGTTCTGACATTCGTAAGAGATTGCATGCTTAAAATTAGTTACTTTTGTTGGGTCAAAATTTAAAATTATGAGTTCAAATCAATTATTGAAGGGTAAAAGAGGAATCATATTTGGTGCTTTGAATGAGGCATCAATTGCTTGGAAAGTTGCAGAATTGTGTCATGCTGAAGGTGCCCAAATAGTTTTAACAAATGCGCCAGTTGCTGCAAAAGTTGGCCAAACTGGACAATTGGCAGAGAAGTTGGGTGCAACTTTGATATACGCTGATGTAACAAAAATGGACGACATGGAGAATTTGGTTTCTCAAAGTATGGAAGTTTTAGGCGGTAAACTTGATTTTGTGCTTCATTCAGTGGGCATGAGTTTAAATGTTCGTAAGAAGAATGCTTACACAGACTCAAATTACGATTTCATGCATACTACCATGGATATTTCGGCAATGTCTTTTCATAGGTTGATGCAAACTTTGTGGAAACAAGATGCGATGAACGAATGGGGAAGTATTTTGGCGCTTTCTTATATCGCTGCACAAAGAATTTTCCCAGATTACGGAGAGATGGCAGATGCCAAAGCTTTACTTGAGAGCTTTGCTCGTAGTTTTGGATACCACTTCGGAAAGTCTAAAAAAGTTCGTGTAAATACTATATCTCAAAGTCCAACCAAGACCACAGCAGGTAGTGGGGTAGGCGGATTTGATTCTTTCTTTAATTACGCTGATAAAATGAGTCCGTTGGGCAATGCAGATTCTGAATCTTGTGCTCAATATTGTGTTTCGATGTTCAGCGATTACACTCGAATGGTGACCATGCAGAATTTGTTCCACGATGGTGGATTCAGCTTCACTGGTATTTCGACAGATTTTATGGAGACGTTTAAGGATTAGTCCTTGGGCTTTGGCGTTTGGTTTAGGGTTTAGAGTTTAGAGTTTAGAGTGCAGAGTTTAGGGGGTTTTTCCTCTCACCTCTCACCACTACACTCTATACGTTAAACTAGCTATGGTGCTAAACGTTCACGTAGCCAATCGGTTTGACTGAGTTTGTATCTAACACGGTCATGCACTCTGCTAGGCCTGCCTTGCCAAAATTCAAATTGAACGGGTTTAATGATGAAACCTCCCCAATGCGGTGGGCGGGTAATTTTTTCGGGATGTTTCAGAAGTTCTTGGGTTTCAGATTCAAGATCACGGTTAGGTTCAATGCTCGAACTCTGTTGACTAATGATGGCTCCTGCTTGTGATTCTATGGGTCTAGAATAAAAGTATTTGTCGGATTCTTCGGGGGATATTTTTTCGGCGATGCCAAGGATGCGGACTTGTCTTTCGAGTTCAGGCCAAAAGAAGTTTACCGCTACGTGCGGATTTTTTGAAATTTGTTGTCCTTTTTGACTGAGATAATTGGTGAAAAATACCAGTCCTTTTTCGCTAAAATCTTTGAGTAAAACCACCCTAGAGTCAGGAAACTCGTCGCCTTTGGTTGAAAGTGTGAATGCGGTAGGTTCATGAATCTCAGATGTGATTGCTTCTGACATCCATTTTTGAAAGGCAGTGAAGGGTTCATTGGGCATTTCGGAGAGTGAAATGCTTCCTTTCATGTAAGTTTTTCGGATATCGGCGAGGTTGTTCATTTTTGTGATGGTCTTTGGCTGACGGCTGATCGTTGATCGCTGATGGCTGAAAGCTGATCGCTGAAAGCTGATTGCAGAGATTAAAATAATCCAGGGATTCGGCCTCGGCTGTTGTTCATCATTTTCATCATTTGGCGCATTTGGTTGAATTGGGTGAGAAGTTTGTTGAGTTCTTGTATGTTTCGACCGCTACCGCGAACGATGCGCTGTTTGCGGGAGTTGTTGAGAATTTCCGGTTTTGCACGCTCTTCGGGGGTCATTGATTGGATGATGGCTTCGATGCCTTTGAAGGCATTTTCATCTACATCGAGGTCTTTGATTTTGCTTCCAACACCGGGTAACATTCCTAAAAGGTCTTTCATGTTTCCCATTTTTTTGATTTGTTGGAGTTGAGCGAGGAAGTCTTCGAAGTCAAATTTGTTTTTGGCAATTTTCTTAGCTAGACGTTGAGCCTCTTCTTCGTCTATAGTTGCTTGAGCTCTTTCTACCAAGCTGACAACGTCACCCATACCCAAAATTCTTCCCGCCATACGATCAGGGTGGAAAATATCAAGGGCATCCATTTTTTCGCCGTTGGAGGCGAATTTGATGGGTTTGTTTACAATGGATTTGATGGATAGCGCAGCACCACCGCGAGCGTCACCATCCAATTTGGTTAATACTACACCGGTGAAATCGAGAACATCGTTGAAAGCTTTTGCTGTATTTACCGCGTCTTGTCCTGTCATGGCATCTACTACAAACAAGGTTTCCACGGGATTTAGGGCCTTCTTGAGGGAAGCAATTTCCGTCATCATTGCCTCATCAATGGCAATACGACCCGCGGTATCTACAATCAGTACGTTGCAGTTTTTAACTTTGGCATGTTTGATGGCGTTTTCGGCAATTTGAACAGGGTTGTTATTGTCGTTTTCGGTGTAATATTCTGCTTCGGTTTGTTCAGCGAGTACACGAAGTTGTTCACGCGCCGCAGGACGATAAACGTCCCCAGCAACTAACATGGGCGTACGACCTTGACTTTTGAGGTGTTTGGCAAGTTTACCGGTGAACGTGGTTTTACCCGCTCCTTGTAGACCTGCAACCAAGATGATGGCTGGTGAACCTTTGAGGTGGAGTTCTGCAGTTGTACCTCCAAGAAGTTTTACTAGTTCATCATTCACAATTTTGGTGAGCATTTGACCTGGAGAAACTGATTGAAGAACTTCTGCACCGGTAGCCTTTTCCATGATTTCATCGGTAAAAGACTTAGCAACTTTGAAGTTAACGTCAGCAGAGATGAGGGCTCTACGGATTTCCTTGACGGTATCGGCTACGTTAGATTCGGTGATTCGGCTTTGGCCTTTGAGTGTTTTTAAGGCCTTTTCGAGTTTGCTTTGCAGACTGTCAAACATGGTACAAAGATAACAAAACTCCCGTGAGAGTGTTGGAGTTAGTCGTCTATTAATTGAAATGGTCTAATAATCAAATAGGTCAGAGGAGTAGAATGAAAATTTGCGTATTTTTGTATTTTATTAAAAATCATGGCATATTTTTTTACTTCAGAATCTGTGAGCGAAGGCCATCCTGATAAAGTGGCTGACCAAATATCTGACGCGTTAATTGATCATTTCTTGGCGTATGACCCTAGCAGTAAAGTGGCATGCGAAACTTTGGTAACTACCGGACAGGTAGTATTGGCGGGTGAAGTTAAATCAGACGCATACCTCGATGTGCAGAAAATTGCTCGTGAAGTGATTGCGAAAATTGGTTACACCAAAAGTGAATACATGTTTGATTCAAACAGCTGTGGTGTATTGAGTGCTATTCACGAACAAAGCCCTGATATCAATCAAGGGGTTGAGCGTAAAAATCCTGAAGAGCAAGGTGCGGGTGACCAAGGTATGATGTTTGGTTATGCAAATAACGAAACTGAAAATTACATGCCTTTGCCTTTGATGTTGGCACATTTGATTTTGGAAGAGTTGGCTGCAATTCGCAGGGAGAATTCCGACATTACTTATTTGCGTCCTGATGCGAAGAGTCAGGTGACTTTAGAGTATTCTGATGATCACAAACCCTTAAGAATTGATACTATTGTAATTTCTACTCAGCACGACGATTTCATCAAGCCTGAGAATTCAAGCCAGGAGGCTCAAGACAAGGCTGATGATGCAATTTTAGCGAAGATTGCCCATGATTTGAAGACCATTTTGATGCCACGTGTTATTAAGCGTCTGGGCGATAAATTGGCGTTCTTGTTTGAGGGAGATATCAAATATCACATCAATCCAACAGGAAAGTTTGTCATTGGTGGACCTCACGGAGATACAGGTTTAACAGGAAGAAAAATCATTGTTGATACATACGGTGGACGTGGTGCACACGGTGGAGGAGCATTTTCTGGAAAAGATCCTAGTAAGGTAGATAGAAGTGCGGCTTATGCTACACGTCACATTGCGAAGAATATTGTTGCTGCTGGATTGTGTGATACTGCTTTGGTTCAAGTAAGTTATGCGATTGGTGTTGCAAGACCTGTAGGTTTGTTTGTTGATACCTATGGAACTGCTAAAGTTGGAATGACCGACGGGGAGATTGCTGCTAAATTGTTGGAAATGCCTGAATTTGACTTGCGTCCTTATTTCATTGAGCAACGTTTTAACTTGAGAAGCCCAATTTATTTGGAAACAGCTGCTTACGGTCACATGGGTAGAACTTGTGAAACTGTAACAAAGGTGTTTAATAAGGGTACTAAAAATGAGAAATCAGTAACTGTGAAGTTGTTCCCATGGGAAGAATTGAATGCGGTTTCTGCGGTTAAGGCAGCATTTGGTTTGTAATTGAGATTAATCGTCCCCCGAAAAAACGTCCCCCGAAAGAAGAAAAAATATGTGTGGAATTGTAGGTTATATTGGTAAACGCGAAGCTTATCCTATAGTAGTTAAAGGTTTGAAGCGCCTGGAATACCGTGGGTATGACAGTGCGGGTGTTGCACTTTTGAATGGCGACATGCGCATTTATAAGACCAAAGGTAAGGTTGCTGATCTTGAAGAATTGGTAGGTGATAGCGATGTGAGTGCACGTATTGGGATGGGGCATACGCGTTGGGCAACACATGGCGAGCCGAATGACGCGAATGCGCATCCTCATTTGAGTGATTCGGGCGATTTGAGTATCATTCACAACGGAATTATTGAGAATTATGCAACCCTGAAAGAGGGGTTGTTGCAGCGAGGGCATAAGTTTAGCAGCGATACGGATACTGAAGTTTTGGCGCATCTGATTGAGGATCTGATGCAAAATGCGAAGTTGAGTTTGGCTGATGCTGTAAGGGCATCGTTGAAGCAAGTTGTTGGAGCTTATGCCATCGTTATTTTGAGTAAGAACCACCCCGAGCACGTGATTGCGGCGAGAAAAGGCAGTCCACTAGTGGTGGGAATTGGTTCAGATAGAGGTGAGTATTTCTTCGCTTCAGACGCTACTCCTATTGTTGAATATACCAAGAAAGTGGTTTACTTGAAAGATGGTGAGATAGCCATTGTTGAAAACCAGGAGATGATCATTAAGAGCATTGACAATGTGATTCAAGTACCTTATGTTCAAGAATTAGAGTTGAATTTGGAGCAGTTGGAAAAAGGCGGGTACGAGCATTTTATGCTCAAAGAAATTTACGAGCAGCCTAAGTCTATTTTTGATAGCTACAGAGGTCGATTTGACGCTCCTACTGGAACCTTCCACATGCGAAGTTTGGAAGAGCACGCCGATAAGTTGAAAGACATTAAGCGCTTGATTCTCATTGGATGTGGAACCAGTTGGCATGCAGGATTGGTTGGAGAATATCTATTCGAAGATTTTGCTCGATTGCCAGTGGAAGTTGAATATGCATCGGAGTTTAGGTATAGAAATCCGGTTTTGTATTCTGATGACTTGGTAGTGGCGATTTCGCAGAGCGGTGAAACGGCAGATACTTTGGCGGCCATGGATTTGTCTAAGCGCAAAAGTGCTACGGTGTTTGGGGTTTGTAATGTAGTGGGTAGCAGCATTCCTCGTTTGAGTGATGCAGGCGCTTATACTCATGCCGGTCCTGAGATTGGGGTTGCGAGCACGAAGGCCTTTACGGCTCAAGTTACGGTTTTGACCTTGTTGGCCTTGGGAATAGCAAAATTGAGAGGTACCATGAGTATTCAGGCTATTTCAGATGTCATGAAGGAGTTGGAGCAAATTCCAGCGAAGATTGAGAAGGCTTTGAAGTTGAACGATGAGATTGTAGAACTATCGAAGTTGTACAAGGATTCTAGGAATTTCCTTTATTTAGGACGTGGATACAACTTCCCAGTGGCCTTAGAAGGTGCATTGAAGTTGAAGGAGATCAGTTACATTCACGCTGAGGGATATCCAGCAGCGGAAATGAAGCACGGTCCGATAGCTTTGATTGATGCAGAAATGCCTGTGGTTGTGATTGCGACCAATAGCGAGCATTACGAAAAGGTAGTTAGCAACATTCAAGAGGTAAAAGCACGCAAGGGTAGAGTCATTGCTGTAGTTACAGAAGGCAACAAAGATTTGAATGGATTGGTAGATCACATCATTGAAGTTCCGGAAACGATTGAAGCTTTAAGTCCGTTGATCAACACCATTCCATTGCAATTGTTGAGTTATCACATTGCGGTGATGAGGGGTTGTAACGTAGACCAGCCAAGGAATTTGGCAAAGAGTGTGACGGTAGAGTAGGTTCCTTACTGCTTATCAATCTTATACAATCGGCCAGCATCTGTGATGGCATACAGCGCTCCGTCTGAGCTTTGGGTGATGTCTCTGAATCGTTGTTGTTCCGAAACCAAAAGGCGTTCTTCGCCAAGTACTTTATTATTTTGAATGTGCAGTCGAGCAATGTGTGTACCCCCTAAAGCACCTACAAATAGGTTGTTTTGCCATTCGGGAATTTTACTGCCCTTATAAAAGGTCATTCCACTGGGCGAAATTGCTGGATCCCAATAGTAAACAGGCTGTTCCATTCCTTCTTTTTGTTGGATGCCTTGACCTACTTTTTGTCCGCTGTATTCAATTCCATAGGTAATTATGGGCCAACCGTAATTTTTCCCTGGGTCTAGTAAATTGATTTCGTCTCCCGCCTTTGGACCAAATTCTCCCAACCAGATTTGTCCAGTAACTGGGTGAATGGCTAATCCCTGTGGATTGCGATGTCCCATGGTGTAAAGTTCTTCAAGGGCTCCCGTACCATTAAATTTAGGATTGTTGGGTGCGGCTTTGCCTTCGGTGGTAATTCGAATCACCTTACCCAAGCTACTGGAAACTGATTGTGCGTGATTTCTGATGTTAGCATCTGAGCGTTCGCCCAAGCTGATCAAAAGATATCCAGAGTTATCCATCACAACACGGGCGCCATAATGCAAATTGCCGTTGTAGGGAGTATTGGATCGGTAAATCACCGATACAGATTCAAGGGCATCTTCATTTTCAGACAATCTGCCTTTGGCCACCGAAGTTACGCTGCCACCTGCCACACTTTCAGAGAAAGCCCAATAGAGCATTCTATTTGACGGAAAATTTGGGTCTACGCAAATACCAAGAAGTCCGCCTTGTCCTGAGTAGTAAACCGGAGGTACATTGGCTATGTTTCCGCTTAGAGTTCCCTCGGATGTAACCGTTTTCATGTTGCCCCCTTGCTCTGTGATGATGAGTTTTCCGTTGGGCAATGCGGCAATTCCCCAAGGATCTTTTAAACTGCTGCTGATGATTTGAAATTGGAAAGGAGTTTTTGTTTTAAGGCTTCCAACCCGAGTTTGTCCAATAAAAGCGGGTGCATATTTCGTCACGGTTGGTCTAGTTTCGACCGGTGCACCAAGTTCGAGGGTAATGGTTGAATCTTTGGGATTGTTGTTGTTTGGGGACTCGCCTTTTTTACACGAGTTGAGATTTACCAATAGTGCAGAAAAAAGGGTGAATTTGACGATGGCGTTTTGCATTTTTTACTTTGAGCAATTATAGTTTGATTTTGATGATGAATGGTTTCGCGCATTGTCATTTTTCAATAAATATTTATTTATTTTAAAACGTGTGTATATATAAAAACATGTGTATATTTGATTTATGAAAAAACGAATCAATATCACCATTGACTCTGATTTACATGAAAAATGCAGTAGAATGACCCATAATTTGAGTCAGTTGATTGAAGATTTATTGGAAAAACAGGTTGTGAATTCTTTTGTTTCTATTGCTGAAGATCCAGGGGTTTACTATGTGAAAACACCCATTGAATATGAAATTAAAGATTCATTGGCGTTTCAGATTTTTCAGCAATTGAAGGGGCAACCTCAAAAATTACAATCTGAAGCGTTTAATTATGTAAAGTATCTTCTTTCGCAAGAATTGATGAATTCAAGATTGAATCAGCGATTAGAGCCAGGTCTTTTGAAAGGTCAAATAACCATGTCTCATGATTTCAATGATTCCATTTCAGATTTTGATGCCTATTTGTAATGAATAATAGATATTTAATTGACACTCAAATACTGATTTGGTATTTAAACGGTGATTCACAATTGAGTGAATATCTCAAGAATGAAATACAGAATAAAGACAATGAAATTTTTGTCTCCATGGTTAGTTTTTGGGAAATAGCTCTTAAGAAAAATACAGGGAAATTAAATATGCCCTATTCAACTGTTCAATTGATGAAATTTTGTGATGTTTATCAATTTCAAGTAATACCAGTTGAAGAAATTGCCATTGATAAATTGCAGGAAATCCCTTCCATTCATAAAGACCCCTTTGATCGCTTGCTCATAGCAATATGTTTGTCTCAGAGCTTCACCTTAATTTCATCAGATGGGTGCATGAATGGTTACGTAGAATCAAATGGTTTGAAATTATTGAGTTAAGATTAATTACTTTTGCCCCATGAGTATTGCCTCAACCATTTTAAAGAGATTGTTTCTCCCGCCTCATATTTATAGAGTCATCAAATTGCAACGCAATCGCAAGAAGCACGATAGATCTGCAGATGATGCTCAGTTAAAATTGTATCACGATATTTTGCCCGGAGATTACTTGCATTATGGGTATTTTGAGAATCCAGATATTCATCCTTTGGACATGTCTTTTAGGATGATTTACGAAGCTCAAGACAATTACGGCAAAAAGTTAACCTCATTAATTACTGATTTTGAAAATCCTGTGTTTGATGTTGGATGTGGGATGGGTGGATTGTTGGGACAGATGAACTCTATGAACCTAAAGGCCATTGGACTTACTCCTGATGTCAATCAAGTGAAACACATCAAGTCTAAGTATCCGAATGAAGTGGTTCATTCAAAGTTTGAGGATTTTAACTCAGATGGTTACGAGGGGTATTTTGGAACTCTGATTACATCAGAATCCCTTCAATATTTGAAATTAGATAAGGCTTTGCCTTTGATTCAAAAGGTGTTGAAAGACGGCGGAAAATGGATTGCTTGTGATTATTTCAAAACCGGAGCTAAAGGGGAGAAAAGTGGACATAATTGGGAGATGTTTGAGCAAAAGTTGAAAGAAAATGGATTTAAAATCACCTTTCAAGAAGATATTACCAAGCACATATTGCCCACTATTGGATATGCACATCACTGGGCTACGAAGATTGGGGTTCCTTTGAAAAACTATGGAATTGGTAAATTGAAGGTGAAAGCCCCAGGAATCTATTACGCTTTAGAGACCGTGTTACCGGGAATTGATGCAAAGATTGATAAGAACATTCAAACGGTAGACCCTGAGATATTTGCTGCCAACAAGAGGTATATCTTGATGGTCATTGAAAGAGACTAAGCTTATTTTTTACTTAGAATTCCAGATCCCAAAATGGCAAATTCAGCTGTGTCGTTGGCGGTATTGAGTTTTTGGCTGTAATCAAAACTACCTGTTTTTCTGATAATCTGAATTTTTTCAGTGCCATTTGGAAGAGACTTATTTATGTTGATGATGTTTTCAGCGCCAAAATAGTATTTTGTATCATCGATGTTTAGATAAAGACCCTCTTTGTCTTCCCACATGGTGTGAGTGATGGTATCTCTGAAAAAGGGTATTGGTTGGGTTGGAATTGCTTCCTTTGTAGGTATATTCAGTGAAGGCAATATCGCCTTCGAAGGTTCCTTTGTTCACTGGTTTGCCTGTGATGGTTTCGCAAGAAATAAGAAGGCTCATGCCAATGAAGAATCCAAAAAGAGTTTTCATAATAAGGCAAAACTACCACTTATTGTTCAATCGATCGTAATTCTGGAAGTTGATTTTGAATTGGGCAACGGGCTTGTTGAAAAGGTTGGAGTGTCCAACACAATAATAAATTCCAATTTTGTATCGCTCGCGCCAGATGCGAATCACCTTGTCAATTCCGGCGTATGCCTCAATGAAGAACATGTTTCTTCGTTCGGGGGCATAGAGCATATTCATTCCCACTGATTCGTATAAACTCAATTTTTTAACCAAAGGAATCTTATTTAAAATGGCTCCGTTGAAATGATGTCGGTAATGAACTTCGTAGAATCGTTTAAAGGTGACGAAAGTGCTATCTAAGGTTTGAAAAGCGAACATTGGGGGAGTGAAAATTAATGGGTCGCTGCGGCGTTGATAACGGTAGTCAATGAGGCTAACATTTCTGCGGTTTAGAAAGGCGCCAGAATTGGCTTTGATTTCGCTGTTGCCCAATAGTCCCCAAGGAAAATCATGCTCAATGGTATATTCCAGATAGTCTAAATCTATGTTACTTTGAAGAATTCCTGGGAGTGATTTTCTGTAGGTGACAGCAAACGTGGGCCAAGCTGAGCCTAAAATTACTTTCCTTCTGGGTTCAGAAATGTACTTCTGAAAAGGAGTGTATGAAAGCGTGATGCTTCCAAAAACAGCTCGGTGACTTTGGAAACGGATGGCCGTATTGTTTTCAAAAAGACTGTCTCCCGAAGCGGCAAAACGGTAAGATGAAATGTCTTTTCGGTCGCTGATTTCAGCTCTGAATCTTAGGTATAGCCCGTTGGTGATTTCTTGACGGTGGTATGCAGTTAAATGATCGTGTTGGTAAAAGTTATCTCTTCTAAACACGTCTACATAGGCTGCAAATGGGTTGATAAATCCAAAATCTCTACCCACTTGAACCCAGATTCTTTTTTGTTTGTAGGGATTGTAGAGTGTAGTAAAAATGATGTTACCTCTGATGTCACGATTTAATACCCCATAGGAGAGGTTTGGAACGAATCGAATGGTTTTTTTGTTTTCAAAGGTTTTTTCAAGCGCACAGAAAAACACACCGCGTCCTCCGCCAGGCCACCAAGGTTGGTAGGTTATCCATAAGGGTTGGAAGCCCATTTGAATGCCCTTACGTCTATCTTGGAAACCCTGACCTTCAAGAACGAGGCTTTTGAAGGTGACTTTGTTGATGAGCCGTTCAATGGAATCAAGGTAGTCATCTGAATTATGAACGCGTTCAATGCTATCGGTTTGTGAAACAAATTTTTCTTCTATTACAGATAAGGGGATGACCCTATTTTGTTTCCAAAAAGCGGTGTCTCTGTCATAGGCTTCCTGTTCGGTCTTGCTAAGTTCTAAACCGAAGTGTTTTTTAGGGAAATTCGGGTTGGTCTGAATGTTGGAATATATGACCTTGGTATTGCCTAAATTTAAGGTACTACCGGATTTGGAGGTATAATCAAAAGATTGGCAATCAATCAGTATGAGACTGTCTTTGGTGAGTCGGTATGTTTGTTTGAGTCTCATGGAATTGTATTCGGCCATGAGGTGTTGTGGAATGTTCAAATTGAGTTTAGAAACGTAAAAAGCCGTATCAACCAAATGAATTTCACCGTTAAAAGTAGCGTTAGATGCTTGTCTGCCATCAAAACGAATGATCAAAGTACGCCCATGTGTTGAGTCAACATAACTTTTGATGAATCTAAATCGATAAGCAAGAAGAGCCGAGCTAGAAAGCGGTGACATAATGGGCAAGGGGCTAAGTGCAGGAAGAGAAAGCAAATTTTGATAAATATTGAAGTCTCCATCTAGAGTGGTTAAATAAAACAGTCCTGATTTATCGCCTCTGATTTTAACGGCAGTTCTAATCTCTTTGAGTTTATTTGGTGGAGACCAATCGCGGGTCATGATGACCTCGGCCATGTTGGCGTTGATCAAGGGTTCGGATGTATCTTTCTTTGCTTCAGTTCCAAATTCAGCTGAAATAGAGGCAGTTCCTTCTTCTTGAACGGGTTTGTATTTACTTTTTCTTTGGGACGTGACTTCTTCAAAAGCCTTGATAAAAACGGTTGACGATTGTGATGGAATTCTAGAGGCCCAAAGGTCTCTTCGAGCGATGGCTTTTCGCATGTAATTGGGACCTGGGTCTTTCCATTTTGTTTTGACATGAACGGTTTCAACCGATTCAACCGTGGGGATCATTTTGATAATAACGGTATCTGATTTTCCTTTTTGGCTGAGGTAAGCAAATTCTTGTTCGCGGAATTCGATTTTTGAAAATACCAGGTTATAATTTCCTTCATCAAAAGGTATTCTGAAATAACCATCAATGCCCGTTTGTCCAATTTTGCGATTTTCGTCATTGGTTTTAAGGTAAATATCTACATAGGCTAGCGGAGCTTGGTTGGTATCGAGTACCAATCCCGTTAATTGAGATTTGTAGATTTGTGCATTGGAACTTTGACTCAGTCCGAAGAGAAAAAGA
>Ga0172372_10009187_pt1 | contig 12892 bp, 11 predicted proteins | sample LakKiv5m_2_FD_114544 | JGI IMG/M metagenome (GOLD analysis project Ga0172372, IMG submission 114544) | Freshwater microbial communities from Kabuno Bay, South-Kivu, Congo - kab_092012_9.5m | ecosystem: Environmental > Aquatic > Freshwater > Lake | place: Democratic Republic of the Congo...
GAGCCCAGAGATCGGCATCGTTGTGCCAACGCTGGGAACACGTCCACACTTCCTTGAGGCATGTATCAAATCCATCCGAGAGAATGACAACGTCCACATTTGTGTGGTTGGCCCAGCTACGGCGGAGACGCAGCCCTTTCGTGCCATTTGCGACAGTTTTGTTCCCGATACTGGCAGGGGTCTTGCAGCGGCAATCAACATAGGCATCGCATCGCTTCCCCAATCAGTCAAGTTTGTGAATTGGCTGGGTGACGACGATTTGGTGAGTCACGGTGGCCTAATGGAGCTCTCCGCAAGCCTCGCTGCCGACAACAATGTCGTTCTTGCCTATGGGCACTGCCAATACATCGATAGCACTGGGGCGTCGTTGTTCACCGTTCGCGCTGGTCGCTGGGCAGAGGCACTTCTGCGATGTGGCCCACAACTCATCTCGCAACCAGCGATGCTGTTTCGTCGAGATGCCTTCCGAGACGTGGGTGGGCTTGACGAACATCTTGGTTGGGCGTTCGACCTTGATCTGCTGCTGAAATTGCGTCGCCACGGAACATTTAGGTCAACACCACAAGTAGTGGCAAGTTATCGGTGGCACGAAGGTGCGCTCACGGTTGGCAGCCGCAAAGAGTCGGTACGCGAAGCAAGTAAGGTACGAGTGTGTAATCTCTCACCAACTGCTCGATGGCTGGCGTGGATGTGGGAGCCTCTGATAAGAGGTACGGTAACCGTCAGCGCCAATCTCATAACAAAAAAGTTTCGGAAACGCTGAATTACTATTCACTCATGACCAAACGGCTGCTGATTACCGGAGCAATGCGCTCTGGCACCACCATGGTTGCCGGGGACGTGGCCTCAGAAATCCTTGGACTAAGGCCGCGCTCAGAGTGCACAGCACTCTCAGACTTGACACAGCTTGTGAATCGTTGGCGAACGCAGTACGACGAACGCCGAACAGGCGATTGGTTACACAACATCCCTTCGGGGGGGGCGACCGAACTTCTGAAATGCGGTGTCAATACTCTGATGCCAGTATCAGATGAATTGAAATGGTGGATCGCAAAAGACCCATCACTCGCTCTTTATCCGCATGAGCTCGAGCAACTACTGCTCGACGAACGCAACTATTTATTGATTTGTCTAAGAGACCCACGTGATGTAATGGCTTCAGCATTAGAAGTGCAGAAGCATCAACAGTACGGCCACAGCAGAGAGTTCTATTTCAATCATGTTTGGCGGGCTCTTGATGGAGTCCGGACGATTGCCCAAAACATGGAGAAGAACTCTCGATTTCGAATTGTTCGATACGAGAGTTACTGCCGTGCGCCAACCAACGAACTCTCGAGTATCGCTCGTTGGCTAAATGAGCCCTACGGCGGAAGTACTTCAAGCGGAGATGCTAGGGCTACCTCGCTTAGCCCAGACGACCCATATGTGACTCCTCTTATGCGTAGGCCCGTAACTGATTCGCAGATCGGGTCTTTTCGGAGCCGACTGAGCGTTCAAGATCAGGGCCAGGTATCACGTGTCTTTAGTGGCATCTGCGATTTCTTCGGATACATGTGAAGGTGTTGGCACGTCGCTACACACGCTTGCGGGAGTTTGTATCGGGCTTTTAAGTGTCTTTAGGGAGCAACAGCAATACATCAACCGTCATAACAATGAGACTCGACTCAGAACGTCGCACTAAATCCCATATAGAACGTCTAGTCGTGGCAAGTTATGGGTGGCAGTATGCAGCGCTTGAAGCTGTCTGCAACTTTCCGTTACCCAATATCTTCAAATTGAGCAACAGCCGAACTTAACCAACGCGTATATGGCGTAAGATACCCAGAAAGTGAAGACGCTACAGACATCTTCGAAACTGAGATAGTATCCAAATATAGAATTTAAACTCGTTTAATTCATTGGCCCTTCGGGAGTGGGAAAAACAACACTGGCTGAAGTTATCTGTAAATCACTGGAAGTGAAGACCGGAGGCCAACATATCTTCACTGAAAATCCGGACGTACCCGTCGGTCTTCCGATGCATCCTGCTTCTGAAACCTACATACGAATTCTCAAAGAGGCCGTTCGTCTGAGGTTAGATTCAAGCTTCACCTTATCCGTCAAGGTGAAATCACTAGAACAATTGTTAGTGGTTCTCAATCAAGATATCTTTCTGACTTCAACAAGACCGAAAGGGGTCATCATAAGAGATGATGGACTTTTTCATGGGTTTAGGACTTCCATTCTGAGTTGCATGAGAGATTCGCAGTTGACGTTAAGAGATGTGATCAAGGACCGGCTATTTGTGTGGTGCTTTGCGGATCCGGAAGTAATAGTTGATCGGGTATTGAAACGTGAGCAGCTCGGTGTACGTAGGATGTGGGCCGAAAAGTTGAGTAAGACTGAGATATTCCATAAGGTAACTCAAGACAATGAAGAGTCACGCGTGATGTCCATGCGTCTTCTTGAAGAAGGGGCTTCCTTAATCGAGTTAGATCTAACAGACGGTGAGGTTGAGAATCTGGCTACAACAGTTGTGGCCAGAATTGATGGCATGTCTTAGGTCATTACGGCAATTGCTAAAAGTGTGTCTGTTGCAAACAACAAGCTCTAGAAATCTACAAGTGGAATCTCCAAACTCCTAAAGTCGAAAAGGATTCGAATCAACCAGTGATGCAGATAATCATTGAGGTTCGCGAACGTCGCTGTGCGGAGTCGCTGACTCTACAGCTAAGCGGTAGGCGCGTGAATTCACAAGCGCAAAAACGTTCCAGAGAAAATTGACATTCGTGGGTTTTCCCAGAAGTGTCTGCGCCCATGCCTGATTGATAGCACTTTGATTTACATTTTTGAGATGAAGTTGCGGAGCCGTCAGCCCAGAGGCCCGTATTACTTCTGAAACAGGAAGTGCAAAACCATGTTTCTTTCGCCTGGCAATAGCGTGAAGGCCGAACCGACTGGCCAGCAAACGCAACGATACCTTGCCCGTGTTCCGAGTGATCTCATCCTTTCCTCTGCGAGATAAGCCAAAAGAAACTATGGTTGGGTGAAGAAATATTGTACGAGCCTCCACGCCACTGGCCATTGAGGCAGTGTCAGTCTTGGCAAAGATACTTCCTGGAAGGTATTTTTTTAAGAAGAATCTACGGAGTGACTCTAATTCATCTGCACTTTGTTCAAAATCCTGTAGTGGTTTGAACAATGTTGAAATCGAAATGGGCTCAAGGAAGTATCTATTCAACTCATGTTCTCGAAGTGGTGACATCCAAACCAATAATCGCTCAATTGTGGAGTACTTCAGCCCATCGACAAAGCGCTCAGCTACGTCGATTCGATTCATATAGCTCGTAGACCGAGGAATAAGTCTTAGGATCCGACTCAGTAATCGGGAGATCCTTAAGGGCATAAATCGTTCGATTCTCTTTGAAAACTGGTAAGCCCTATAGGGCTCGTAGCCGAAGAACAGCTCATCACCACCGTCGCCTGTGAGTACAACTTTCGTCCGAGTCGAGGCAACTTGGAAGATTTCATGAGTTGGCAAGAATGAAGGGTCGCCCAACGGTTCATCCAGCGAGCGCATCATCGTCAAAATCCGCTGGCCACCCCAATCCGTAAACAAATGACTGTAGTTCTCCAAGTCCAGGCGTTGTGAAAGTTCCTGAGCCTGATTCGATTCATTAAAACTCGCCTGATTGAACCCCAGCGTGAAAGTTGGCGGCCTCCATCCGGATCGAGTGGCCGCTGCTGCGATGAGCGATGAGTCGACACCTCCACTAAGCAAAATCCCAACAGTGACATCACTTACGCGACGACTGTTCACTGCTTCTTCAAACTCTTCAGGACCCAGCGACAAAGTTGTTCGCATGTCTGTGGTTTGACCGACGCGCATAGACCAAGGTTCAGCGAATGAGATTTCCTTGATGTTGCCAGGTTCAGTAACCGTGAATCGAAGGTAGTTACCCGGCTGGACTTGTCTGACTCCCTTCAATATTGAGTATGGAGGTGGAAGGTAACCCAGCAATAGGTACAGCGTTACGCTGTCAGAATCAAGTTCTGGGCTAACCCAACTGTGTTCACCCAAAGTGCTGGATTCTGAACAAAAAATGATTCCTCTGTCGGTTTGAGTCCAGAACAATGGCTTTTCCCCAAATCGATCTCTTGCTATGACTCCAAGTCCCGTTTTCCTATCAATGAAACAGAAGGCAAACTGACCGTCGAGTCTGCAGAGTGCATCCTCACCCCACTCCATCATGCTCTTTAGGAGAATTTCGGTGTCGCTTAGTGTACGAAAGGTATGCCCACATGAAGTTAGCTCCTCTCGCAATTGGTCGACGTTATAGATTTCTCCGTTGAATACGAGGACGAACCGACCGTCGCTAGATTGCATTGGTTGGACACCGCCTACCAAATCGCGGATAGCCAGACGACGATGACCAAGAAAGATTCCATGTTCGTTGTCGACGAAGCACCCATCACCGTCCGGTCCACGGTGAGAGAGAAGTAACGTCAGACTTCGTAACTCGTCTTCACTACCTTGACTGAGGAAACCAACGATTCCACACACAAATCAAAGTCCGAGTGTCCAACGGATCTTGTACGGCGGACCAACTTGCTGGAAATAGATTCTCACTAATAGTTCGGCTAGTAGCCCGGACAAGAAGGCAAGGGATGCGAACATTAGTGCAAAAACAGAGAGCAGAGGTAGAGGGGTTTCAACGAAGTCCTTCTGGTTAAGTATCTTAAGCCAGAGCGCAATACCACCCGAAAAGAGGGATACTAGAAGGCCACCGATTGCGAACATACCAAAGTAATGCATTGGTTTAGTAGTACTCACCAGAAGAAACTTTGCAACTAGCAGGTCAGCGATTACACGTGGCGTTCGCATTAAACCGTATTTTGAAGCCCCGCTCGTTCTTGGACGATGATTCACGCTCAACTCAACAATGGTGCCACCATTCATGGATATGAGAATCGGGATCATTCGATGCATCTCACCGATGAGACTTACGTCCTTAATGACTTCAGAACGAAACGCTTTGAGTGAGCAGCCGTAATCGTGGAGGTACACGCCCGTCGTTCGACGAATGATCCAATTCGCAATCCTGCTTGGTATCCGACGCGAGAACGTGTCCTTTCTGGATTGACGCCATCCTGAAACTAGGTCTGCACCGTTTGCCAAGCAATTCAGGAGTCGTGGTATCTCTGCAGGATCATTTTGCCCATCAGCGTCCATTGTTATAATTGTGTTTCCAGAAGCGAAGGCGATTCCTGCTGCCATAGCTGCAGTTTGACCGAAGTTTGTTCAAAAACCGATGACTTTGATGCGCGAGTCAACTGCATTCATGTTCTTAAGAATCTCTGAAGATTTATCGCGACTACCGTCGTCAACTCCAATAATCTCCCATGACAGCTCCAGATTCATGAGCACAGAAACGATTTCATCAATGCTCTGTCTGAGACAGCTCTCTTCGTTGTAAATGGGAAGGACTACTGAGAGATCAGTAACTTGGTTCAAATCGCCGCCACCGATATCAGGGGTCCGAAGAGTTGTCATTGGCGCTTCGCAGAATCGGCTCTTGAGACGGGTGCAACTACTGACACATTCATAGGAACTGATTCTAGAACCATCGCTCAGGTCTATTGGTTTGACTGTCTCTCATTAGTCAGAATTAACGCCCGTGAAATTCGATCAGGGTTGACCATTGACTTAGACTTTAGAGCATCAGTATTGAGTGACTAGTGTAAAAGATTTCTATTTTCGGAGCACCAGTTCGCGAAATCACGAACTCCAGACTCAAGGCTGTATCTCGGTTTCCAGCCGCAATGTTCTCTCAGGGATGAAGTCTCTGCATGTGTTGACTCCATATCTCCAGCCTGTTGTGGGAGGGAAATCACTGAAGGGCTGCAAATGAGCGCTTCGCCGAGCAGCGTAAGGAACCTCGAAACACTAGTTGGTTGACCAGATCCGATGTTGAAGATCTGGAATGGGACGGAACTCCGATTGGCAGGAAGAGATTGGGTAAATGCATCTTTATGATCAGAAGTAGGAAGCTGAGAAACTCGGACTATGCCATCAACGATGTCATCAATAAAGGTAAAGTCACGGATGCTTTCCCCATGATTGAATAGCGGAATCTGCTCGCGACCAAGAAGCTTTCGCGCAAAAATCATCGGTGCCATGTCCGGTCGACCAGCTGGTCCGTAAACAGTGAAGAACCGTAGCCCAGTCGATGGAATCTCAAACAAATGAGAATATGCGTGCGCCATTGCTTCATTTGCAATCTTTGTTGCGGCATAGAGGTTGAGTGGATGTCGAGTGGGCTGCTCTTCATTGAAAGGTTGCTGGGCGTTGAGACCGTACACCGAACTGGTAGACGCATAAATAAAGTGAGGTGTTCGGATGCGACGAGCAAATTCCAAAATATTGACAAACCCAACCAAATTACTTTCAGCGTATTCAGATGGATGAGTTAAAGAGTGACGAACACCTGCCTGGGCTGCAAGATGAATCACGAATGTCCCATCTGGAATTCCATCAATACTTTTCCAGAAATCTATTGAGGAGATGTCGGCTTGAAAGAATTTGAAACCAGTTCGCATTTGAAGAGGTTTGAGGCGATACATCTTGAGATCTACGTTGTAATAGTGATTCAGATTGTCGATTCCTATAACGTGATGTCCTTGATCGAGAAGACTTGATGAGACGCTTGCGCCTATGAACCCAGCTGCTCCAGAAACAATAAAGGTACTCAGCGTCGACCAACTCCTACATATCTGAATCCCGCAGTTTTGGCCTGTATGGGATTCCACTGATTGCGACCGTCAATGAGGACATCCCCGCGCATGATGGTGCGGAGATGACGAAAATCAGGGTTACGGAATTGTCGCCATTCAGTTGCAAGTACCAATACATCAGCGCCACGGGCGGCATCAAGTTCAGAGGGAAACACCTGACTGGAGTTCGCAGGTAGAGACTCTCGAAGAAGATCGCTATTTACATTCGGATCGGTGAGATTGACACGGTATCCAAGTTGAATCAGGCGTCTCGCCAGCTTTAGTGATGGAGCTTCGCGAGTGTCGTCTGTGTCTGGTTTGAATGAGATCCCCCAAATTGCGATGATGCCGTAACCATCTCCAGCGACAGCATTCTGAATCTCCGTAATGACCAAGTCAAGTTGGCGACTATTTCGTGAGAGCACAGCCTCAATGAGACCGGTCGGCGCCCCCACCGAGGACATCTGAGCCTTTAAAGAGAGAAGATCTTTCGGAAAGCAACTACCGCCGAAACCAATACCTGAGTAAAGGAAATGAGGGCCGATTCGTGAGTCGGAACCAATGCCAAGACGTACCTGCTCAATGTCTGCTCCAACATGACCTGATAGCTCGGCAATCTCATTCATAAATGAAATTCGAGTAGCCAGCATTGCATTTGACGCGTACTTAACAAGCTCTGCAGACTCAGGAGTCATGATGACCATCTTGTCGCGATTGCGTGAGAATGATTCGTAAAGCTCACGCATCAGTAGGGTGTCGCTATCTGTCCGCACACCGATTATGATTCGGTCGGGCTTTAAACTGTCTTGGACCGCGGAACCTTCCTTAAGAAATTCTGGATTTGAGATGATGCTTATACGCATTTCATTACCGAGATAGGTTTTGATGGCAGCATTTGTGCCAACGGGCACCGTACTCTTGATCACTAGTGTGATGTCCGAAGTGCGGTACGCACGGATTATGTCAACAGCACCAAATACTTGGTTTAGGTCAGTTGAGCCATCAGACAGAGGTGGAGTTCCAACTGCAATAAAGACGGTTTCAGCACTTTCGACTGCCTCAAGTCCACTACTAGTGAAACGTAAGTATGTCCGAGCCTGTCCCTTTGCAATCAACTCTGCCAATCCCGGCTCGTGAATCGGCACGTATCCGGCCTTTAATGAGTCAATCTTGCTCTTGTTGCTATCAAAGCATGTGACTTTATGTCCCAACTCAGCGAGACAAGCTGCTGTGACTAACCCAACATATCCGGCTCCAAACACCGCGATATTCATCGGGATGCACCGATGAAGGTTCGGAGGAGAGACATGTGCGACAACCGTATGTATGTTACGCCACAACCGCTCTCAACGCTTCGTGTCGTTATCCACCAATACTCTTCCAAAGTATATCCAGTCGTAACTGGGCAGGTCGGGAGGAAGCAAATGCAGGGCCTTTTCTCACGAATTGAAACTAAAAGAAGCATTCCAAAAGTCGCGGTCGTCGGCAGGTCATATATGATGACGCTCAATTCAACGAAGCATTTGATTCGCAGCCAGTGTTTGCCCGTGAGCTAAGACATGATTTACCGCAGTCTCTTTAGTCGTGGTAACACATGGCTCTATGGCTACGTATTTCTAGTTCAAAGTACAGTTGAACATCGGACTAACCGAATATCCAGATGGAAACCCTGTATCGAGGAAAGTGGTAAAATTCTCGATGTGAGTTATTATTCCGATCATTATTCATGTGCACAACGTAAAGGTTTGCAGGGCTGGGGCAACTCGATCATCGATCGAATGATTGAGAGACGTGTGCGACGCTCGCCCGGCGCACACGTTCTTGAGATTGGCGCGTCCTCTGGCGAACATTTTGAGTTTGTGTGCCCTGAGCCAAGTATTGGTTCTTACACCGCGGTTGATTTGTTGCCGTGCGCAACGAATCCTGATCTAGCCTCAAAACTCCGAGGTTTGGGACTCATGAATTTCGTGTCCGGAGACGCAACTCAGCTTCCATTCCCTGATTGCACATTCGACCTAGTGCTGTCAACTTGTGTTCTTGCCCACGTTAGAGACCCTGAGGCAGTTTTCCAAGATCTAAGGCGCGTGACGAGAACTTCGGGACAGATTGTTATTGGCATGCCGTGTGATCCAGGTATGCTAAATCGACTAATAAAATCGGTCGTTACCTATCGTCAAATGCGAAGTGCCGGAGTTGAGAATCCAAAACTCAGCTATGCTCGAGAACACATCAATCCAGTCCATAACCTGATTGAACTAGCTCGAGAAAGTTTCCGCGATGATGAGATTGCACTTCGGTACTTTCCATTCCGGATACCGACTTGGAACTTTAACCTCATGGTGTCACTTGAAGTACTCAAGATGGAGACATCGGACTATCCGTTGCAATGAAAGCCACAAAAATGAGCGCTTCAATGCCTTTCGCTACATAATTGCAATCTGCTAGCCCACTGCAGAATTGAGCTTGCAAGGTGTTCAAGAAGCTCAAATGAGTTACAAGTCATTTTGAATCCTTATCGGAATTCGTACGACGTTCTTTGCTAAAGGGAAGTTTATTATTCGCAACACACTTCAGCTATTGGCCACTTAACGCTTCAAGGAAGATCTGAAGCGAATCGGGTCCCACTTCGTGAGTGGATGCCGACTCATCAACCATAACCGTGTACCCGCTTTCGATGCCCATTACCTGAGACAGCTGACTCATCTCTCTCATAATTGTTGCCAAATCATCGGGTGGACGGAAGCAACAAGAGTCACGACGGTTATAGATATGGTAATGCGGTCTGCGATTGGAGCCTGCAAGTAGATAGATTCGTGAATAGCCAAAATCACGAGTCAAACTTGGGTGGCGCCGTTCGTAATCGTAAGCCGCACTTTCTATTGGATCAGAACCAGCAACTGCCATTGACCAATGAATCCGAGGATCGACCGCCGCGGCCAGATGGGTGGTCCATGCACCACCAGACAATCCAAGCATGAATATTCTCGAGGTAGGATAGTGCTTGATAATCCAGGAAACCGCGTCAACCACCGGTTGTATGAAGACGGCGAGAAGTTTCATTCCAGTTATTGACTCAAGTTCGGCAAACGCTTCGTGGAGTGAAAAAGGAGTGAAGTCAAAAGATGTACCATCTGGCAATGTTGCGAGACTGGGATTTCGGTTTGCATCAGAGGAGACGAAACCTGAACTGCCCACACGGGGCATTTCAAAAAGCATTACGTGACAGCCAGCTACGAGAGCATGAGACGTCGCAATGTCAAGATTATCTTGTAACTGTGTACCGTGACCCGCGTGGATAAGAACAAAGCAACGTTCCCTTGCAGCCGCTACGGGGATCAGCAATATCGGATAACTCGCAAGTCCTAGGGGCAAGTCCGAACGAAGTAATAAATGGTTGGCGACGAGCGTTCTATCGGTAACTATAGGCCATGGCGCGCGCGATATGTCGAGAAATCTATATAGGCGCTCACGATCACCTTCGACAGTAAGACCACGATTCCTAGTTTCAATCCCAATCAACTGCCTTAGAGAGTGAAGTTCATAATTACGAGACTGCGATGTGTTGTCTAAGTGAAGTTCATAATTACGAGACTGCGATGTGTCGTCTGCTCTCGAATCGCATGTGACCAGAAGACCAGCGAATACGAAAGTCAGGACAAACAATTAGTAACATTGTGACGCAGGATTCCGTCCTTTAGGTTTATGTGAACTATCCATAGATTCGTGTATCTCAATTCACCTGTAGAAGATGCTTCATTTACCAGTACCTGACATCCCAGAAGTGCTTCATAGTTCTCCTCGACTTCATTACGAGTATTGGGAATGCAGCAATAGCCAGAAATCGTAAAGGAAGTAGATAGCGATACTCAAAGTGAAATAGAAGAAATGGGGACAAAATTGCCACTATGATCGTGATGCCGCAAATTCTTGTAGCCAAATCAATCTGACCCGGAAATCGTCTTGCCTGCACTACAACCAATCGCAAGAGACATGCTATGAGTGCGAGAAGTCCGAACACTTGCGAGACTCTCTGGTGTGAGGTAGAAGGTTCTTTGAAGCCGAACCAAGCTGACGATAGATGAGATAGGCGATTTTTCAGGTAGAGGTGGGGTTTTCGCACTGCGGCGTCAATTGCGAGTGATCTGAATTCTTCTCTCGTTGTTCCTGTGCCGTTGTAATTGCTGCCGATTGTCTGTACCTCTTGATTGTAAATACGCTGACACTCGATAGGACTAATCTCACAAGCCCAATTCGCGCCACCTCGTTCCAAGAAACCAATTCCGTTCTCGAGTAGATAGCTGTCCGGCATCCATCTTTGAGACCAGTAGTATTCCGAAGCACGTAATGCATAAGAGCCAGGCATCAGATGGTGTTCTGAGTAAATTCTCCATGGCACGGTGCCTAGCAGTGCGATGAGGATTGATACGACAAGAATCGATAACGAAGTTCGCTGTAGCTGAGGACTCAGTCGCCGTAGTCGGCATTTTTTAGCGATGGCCATCAACCAGGCTGCGGTTAAGGTGAACGCCAGGCAGTTCACAATAAATGCGTATCGACCTGCTATTAACATCGCGATCGACAAAGAGCAACCTGCGACCAAGATGAGCAGCGCGCGTTTGACCGTTGAATCACTTGTCTGACTTGCACGATAAATCAACCAGAATCCGAGACAGAGCCAGTAGAGAGCCCATACGTCTGAGCCGAGTAGGTTTCTGTTAAACATTCCCTCACTTGGCCATGCGAAGATGAGAGTTGGCAGACTCGCCAGACTTGCATAAGCCAAACCATGATTACGAATCAGATATCTGATAACGCTTGTCAACAAACATGCCCATGAGAGGACTGCGAGCAGGAGGACTCTCAAGATGAACAGGTCATCGTTCCCGAAGAACTTTATAACTGCAGCGTAAAAATAAGTCATTCCCGGCCCGAACAATCTGAGCCGCCAAAGATTCTGTTCACTAACGGCTCCAGATTCTGCTAGCTCAAGTCCAGTTTGAACATAGCCACTTACGTCACTATTACCTGCACTAGCGATTTCCTCGGGACTCTGTCGAAGGTCAAATGTATAGAAACGAGTTGACGACCAATCAGGCAGTGCTAAAAGAATCAATAAAACCCAAAGACTTGACTGAATGAGAACAATCTGAACTACAGCTCGGATGAATGGGGATTGAGTAAATAGAGACTTAGGTTTCGATGTAGCAAGGCTCCAAAGTTGGCCGAATTCGGCATCTGAGAAGTTCTTCTGAGAGTGTTTCACAGAAGTGGCCGACCTGGAACGCCAATCAAGGTTTGCCCTTCAGACACGTTCTTGGTGACAACCGCTCCTGCGCCGATAAGCGCGTTAGCACCAATCACCACTCCAGGAAGAATCACCGCACCTGAGCCAATTGAGGCGCCGTTCTCCACAACTGTTGTTTCCATTATCCAATCATTCCGACCGACAAGTTCACCATCCGAACGAACCGACCGAGGATGTCGATCATTCGTGAACATTACTCCATGGCCAACAAAGACCCCATCGCCGATAGTGACGCCTTCACAGATAAACGAGTGAGACTGAATCTTGCAGCGCTTACCAACCCGTACGCCCATCTGAATTTCAACAAATGGGCCAATCATTGATTCGTCCTCGATTACACATCCAAATAAGTTAACGAGTTCCGGATGAGTGATTCGCACGTCTCTACCAAGCGTGACGTCAACAATTGGCATATCTATTCCCAATCATCTCGATTATGTGATTCACCTCAGTGTCGTCCAGGTCTGGGTGAAGAGGTATTGAGAGACATTGGTTGGCAAATGTATTTGTGACAGTTAGATCGCCATGGTTGACCACGAGTGCTGAATAGGCAGGCTGCTTGTGGACGGGAATTGGATAGTGAAATCCTGTCCCGATCCCAACACCGGAGAGATACTCGGCCGCATCTCGCTGATCTGGAACGAGAAGCGAATAAATGTGAAAGACATGAGATGATGTGTCAGCTGACGCGATAGGTAGTTGAATTTGGGCAAGCTTGCGGAGCACCTCGTATCTCCGGGCTATTTCTTGTCTCCTAGCCGTCCATTTGCCTAAGTGTCTTAACTTGACATTGAGAATTGCACCCTGAAGCGCATCCATTCGGTAGTTGTAAGC
>Ga0172372_10009189_pt1 | contig 12890 bp, 10 predicted proteins | sample LakKiv5m_2_FD_114544 | JGI IMG/M metagenome (GOLD analysis project Ga0172372, IMG submission 114544) | Freshwater microbial communities from Kabuno Bay, South-Kivu, Congo - kab_092012_9.5m | ecosystem: Environmental > Aquatic > Freshwater > Lake | place: Democratic Republic of the Congo...
ACTGCATTGGCCAGGTTGGAACGTTTGATGTTAGTCGCAAGACCTGTGATAACAACTTCTTTTAGTGGGTTGATATCCTCTTCCAGAGAAATAGAAACAGCAGAATTGGAAGGAGAAACTGTTCCTTCGGCTTTTTTATAGCCAACATAATTTAGAACGAGAACTGCATTGTTGCCTGTGGTTTTAATACTGAAATTACCGTTGGCATCGGTGGTAGTTACCTGTTTGGTGCCTTTGATAGCAACGGAGACGCCCCTGAGTGGGTTGCCCGTTTGGCTCTCCTTAACGGATCCGGATGCCGTAAAGCCTTGGGCAAGAACTTGCGAAATGTTCAAGCTAAAGAGCAGTAAGAGCATCCATCGGAATAGATGATTTTTTTGCATAAGCATAGTTTAGTGGTTAGGTATGTTGGTTATAAATTTTACACCGGTCGGGAGGTTATGAAAGATGATTGTGATTCTATTTGTCTCAGAGCAATTGCGGCTCTTTAATTTCTACCAATCAATTCTTTTCTCTACGACTCGTATTTACTGCTTGTGGTGAAAATAATCTTTTACTTTTTTTAACAATTCGATAATCCAGAGTTTATATATTAATTCATCATATGTTTTTAATAAAAATTTGTTATAATAGAGAGAAGATTCGTTGTGTTTTGGAAAAAAATGCCTGATAACAAATTGCGAGAGGGTTGAGTTCAGGGCATAAAAAAACCGGAAAACTGAGTACCTCAGATTTTCCGGTAGTTGCTGTAGGGGGAGGGGTCGAACCTCCACGAGGTGGTTAGCTATAGCGCAAAGTTCAGTGGTCGACCCTGGTCGCCCGAATATCGCTATCCGAACGGCTCTACACTACGTTTGTCCCATTATCCTCACCCCCGAGACAAGAGGGCATGTCTGCCAAAAATTTCATCACCCCACAGTATCGTCAACCATCCACCGGTACTTGTTACCAATCATTGACTATACAATATTACATCAAATCGCCTATATTTTATTTAAAATTCAAAGAAAAATTAAAAAATATAGAAAAAATTCAATAATATTGCTGAAATATTAGAATATTTGTAAAAAATAGTTTAAAAATGACCGGTAAATTAAATCTCGACAAACTCGATCTGCAGATCATCCAGGCCATGATGGAAGATGCAGAAATTTCTTACGCCGATCTCGGTAAAAAACTTTTCGTTTCCGGAGGTACCATACACGTACGCATCAAAAAACTCGAAGAGCAAAAAGTAGTGAAAGGTAAAAAATTATCGGTAGACCTCAAACTGCTGGGTTATGATGTGATAGCTTTCATTGGTATCTATCTGGAAAAAAGCTCCCTGTACGATTCTGTAGCCAGAGAGCTGAGAAAAATACCACAGATCGTTCGCCTCAATTATACCACCGGCAACTACAGCATGTTCGCGGAAATTGTCTGCAAAGACATCCTCCAACTGCGTTTCGTACTCCACGATGAACTGCAAAAAATAAAAGGAATCGAACGCACAGAAACTTTTATCTCCCTCGAAGAAAGTTTTTCCCGACACATCGAAGTCACCCATAACTCCTGATATTTTCGTATTTTACCCCTACACTGTTTGTCATGCTACACCTGAACCGAATACTGCCACTTTTAATAGAAAACAGAAAATTCATTGCTGTTTTTACCATGGTCACAACCCTCATCGCTGCCTTCATTCTTTATTATACACCCCGCGAATACAAGTCCGTCGCTACCCTCACCCCCATCAATACCCAACTGGCAGACCCCGCCCGGCTTTTTAATCCACAAATAAAAGACCTCTACCCCTTATTTGGAAACGGTGATGACATCGAAAGAATGGAATCTTCCGAAGATTGGAATAACATCTATGCTGAACTGGTGCACGAATTTTATTTGGATACGCTATTTATTTCCTCCCCCAAAACCCAACTCACCGATTCAGCAAAAAATGCAAGAGCCTCTGCAAAAAGATTTCACGAGGCAGAAGAAATCTTACAGGAAAAACTATTTACCAAAAGAACCGACAACGGTCAGTTACAACTAATAGCATGGACAAAATTTCCGAAGATTTCTCAAGATCTGGTTACCGCCTATGCCCATAAAATTGAAAGACGCATTCGTGCCGCATGGCTGCAATATTATGAGTCGAATTTGTCTTCTCTCCGTCAATCACTCGATAGTTTGGAAGCTACCTACCTACAGGTAGATAGGCAGACAGCATCTGCCGATCATGCCCAAATGACTTTAGTGCAACTGCAAAAGGAATCATTGAAGCAACTGATCAGCAACAACAGAATTATCACCGGCCAATGGCAACAAGCAAAAGCAGCCCTTCCGGGACCCCTATTCATATTGGATCCTCCCAGGGCCGATCCATTTAGTTATCGCCCCAAAATATTATTGCTGATGACAGGAGTCTGCCTCGGGGCAATTTTCTTTTCTTCATGCCTGGTTCTCCTTCATCACCGGCACAAACTTTCCTGATATGCCCCCATTGGCCAACTCGAAAAGTCTGCTGTTTCCCTTTGGCTTCTTTTCACTCCTGTTTGCTATTTGCTGCTGGTACGCCCTCTATTACCATGCTTATCACTGGTTGGCAGTTCCTTTCCTGGCACTTTGCTGCTATGCCTTTCTTCCCTTACTTTTTCAACCCAACATTCGCCTGTTCTGGCTTCTGTTCATAGCCATCCCGCTATCAACAGAATGGCAGATCACACCTTTTTTGGGATTGGATTTTCCGGATGAAATTTTCATGGGACTACTCAGCATTGCAGTAACAGTGTACCTGGTTTTGCGCCCGGCTGCTTTTCCGAAAATTCTGCTGGAATCCAGCCTGTTTACCTTATTGCTATTTGGGTGGATTTGGACCGCCTTGACTTGTTTTTATTCATCCGAGCCCTTGCTCTCACTTAAATTCCTGCTGGCTAAATGCTGGTTCATCTTACCTTTTGTAATAGCACCCTTGCTTTTTATAAAACAGCGGTCGCATTGGCAAACATGGGCAGCTTGTTGGCTGATACCCATGCTTTTCCTTGTGCTGCAGGTAATCATTCGACACGGATGGCACGGGTTTACTTTTTTCAATATCAGAAAGGCTATGGCACCTTTTTTTCGCAATCATGTGAACTACGCTGCACTTCTTTCTTCACTCATTCCACTTGCTCTTCTTTGCTATTTCCATACCCCCAAAACCTCCCGATGGAAAAAATGGATACTCTTTGGAATAATAACAGGCATCATCGCTTGGATACTGGCTTATTCAAGGGGTGCATGGGTTGCACTTCCTGCCGGTGGAGCAATGGTATGGGTCATGCGTAAAAATTGGCTCACTTCTCTTTTGGTAGCAGGCTCATTTCTGATACTGATTAGTTCTGCATGGCTGGTGACAGAAAAAAGGTACCTACGATTTACCCCCAACCATGATCAGACTTTTTTTCATACCCAGTTCCGCCAGCACCTGCAAGCGACATTTGAAGGGAAAGACATATCCAACGCAGAAAGATGGCACCGCTGGGTCGCCGGTGTTAGAATGTTCATGCATGAACCATTGACAGGGTTTGGACCCAACTCCTTTTATCGCCACTATCAGCCATATACCCTGAATAGTTTTCAGACCTGGGTAAGCGACAACCCCGAACACTCTACTGTTCACAACTATTTTTTGCTGGTGGCATTAGAGCAGGGCTTGATCGGACTGCTGCTGTTTATTGCATTGGTGGTCTGCATGTTTCTATCATTGCAAGGACTTTGTCAAAATCTGCAAAGTCATTTTTTTAGGTCCATCGCCTTTACCATCTCTGCTATTCTAACCATCGTCGTTGTACTCAATCTGGTAAGTGACCTGATTGAAACCGATAAAGTCGGTTCAATATTTTATAGTTGCCTGGGTGTTATCTTGCTTCTACAGCAGGAAGCCAGACTGGAAAAAACTGATCTGGCTTGAATTTCTTTGACACAGGCAGCACATTTCATTCCACTTGTATCTCTTCATTGTAACTGAAAGACCGGGCATCTTGCGTTGAACTTTTTTACGATACCCCTCAACAAAAAAGTGAAATGCAATTCACCGATTTTTTTAGTTGGATTGGTCGATAATTATGTGTGCAATTAAACTTTTCGAAATAATAATAACCCAGTTTTAAAAAATCCCTATGAAAAAAATATTAACCTCCTTTCTTGCCCTGCTAACCTTGTTACCCTTATTACTTTTCGCCTGGTTTCCGGGCGCAGATGAAAATTAAAATCAGGGTTTAGGAGGAGTTACAATAATCCGGTTCTTCCATTCATAACTGCCGAATTTCCCCAACCATCCCGCTACTACCATGTACACCAAATGCAGTGGTTGAAGAAAAGGAAAAAAGATCAGTAAGTTTTTTCTCTCATAAAATGTTGCGACAGGAAAAAGGAAGTACAATTCCATTACCGTTTTGATGACCATCAAGGTCAACCATGGATAGAAAAGAGATCGATCGAAAAAAACGGCAGCAATACCGAACAGCAGCAGGGTATTTATCAGCCATACCCCCAGCAAAACCCCAAAAATAATTGGTTCACCATAGCTCTCAGCCTTACTGGCCCAACGTATTCTTTGTTGAAAAAATGCTTTCCAGCTTTCTTGTGGCCCGGTTGTTACAATGGCATCTTTCGAAAAAAGGTAGCCAATTTTTTCCGGATATGCTCGCTTTACCTTGTGCATGAGAAGCATATCATCTCCGGTTGCCAGATGTTCATTTCCTGCAAAACCACCTACTGCATAAAAGGTTTCTTTTTTGTAAGCCAGGTTGGCTCCATTGCACATACTATGCATGCCGGAAACAACGGAAGCTGCGGTGATTCCCTGCATCGTCATGAAATCGAGTTCTTGAAAGACCGATAAAATACTTTTTCCGGAATGGAAAATTACCGGAGCGGCAATCAGCACCGGGTCACGCTCCTGAATATAACTATTCAATACCGATAACCAATTCCCCGAAACAAGAGCATCTGCATCGGTCGTAACTATCCAATCGCCCTTGCTCTCCCTTATGCCCACTTCCAATGCACGTTTTTTATAAAGCGTCGATGACTCATGTTTTGTATCGTCACTAAGCCGAATGAGTTGTAGTCCTGCAAATTCTATCTGCAGATCCATCACCTGTTGAGCCGTATCGTCTTCCGAGTAATCATCGATAACAATCACTTCATATAAATTGCCGGGATAAGTATTGCTGAATATGGATCGGATGCAAGCCGCAATACATGCAGATTCATTGCGGGCCGGAATGAGCACGGAAAATGAAACGGTAGGATTTCGGGAGGCAGGGAGGGGAAGAAAAGGACGCAAATGTTGGAAATGATGGCGATACAAGACCATAAGCAGGGCATACGCACCTACCCCAATACCCGCTGCCATAATCCACCCACTGATCATAGGGACAAAGAAAAACAATATTTATGAACCGATATGGCAGGGCCCACCATGGAACCGGGCTGTTTTCATAATTTTTTTGGCTGTTTCCATAAAACACATCAATTTTGAAATTAGTTGCATAACTAACTATATGCCCAACAACCAATTTAAGCGGGGGGAGTTATACAGTGTCATCAATGGCATGGCTTCGACTGCTGTGGCACGGCGTTTGCAGAAGAATTTCAGACAGGCAGGCTTAGACATCACCATCGAGCAGTGGAGTATTTTGTATCATTTGTGGAAGCAGGATTGTCTCAGCCAGCAGGAACTTTGTAACCGTACTTTTCGTGACAAGCCTAGTATTACCCGATTGATTGATAACCTTGAAAAGCAGAAACTGGTAAAGCGCATGGCTTCTAAAACAGACCGTCGTATCAACCTGGTGTGTCTCACTCCGGCAGCAGTAGAGTTGCAAGACCTCACCATTTTGATTGCCAACCAGACAATGGATGAGGCGCTGATAGGAATTACAAAGGACGAGATCAATGTGGTGAAAAACGTTTTTCAACGCGTGTATGATAATTGCATCAACGGCACTAATTCCTGATAGTTTACACAATATAAAACCAACAATATGGAAACCACGATGACAGCGAAAGCCCTGCGCGGCGGTGAATGGATTATCGCACCCAGTGAACCCTTCGAAACATTTATCCGGGAAGATTTCAATGAAGAGCAAAAGATGGTACTTGATATGTGCCATCAATTTCTTGCAACAGAGGTTCTTCCCATCATCGACCGCATAGATAAGTTAGAGCCGGGTCTTATGCCCTCACTTGTACAAAAAGCCGGAGAGCAGGGTCTGCTGGGCACTTCCATGCCGGAGGAATACGGTGGTCTGGCAAGGGATTTTATTACATCGACCCTTGTAAATGAAGGTTTGGGCGGTGGATTTTCCTTCTCAGTAGCCATCGCAGCTCATACCGGTATCGGAACATTACCCATTCTTTATTTTGGTACCCCTGAGCAAAAATCAAAATACATCCCTAAACTGGCTTCAGGTGAATGGAAGGGTGCTTACGGCTTAACTGAACCAAACAGCGGAAGTGATGCCCTGAGCGCAAAAACCACTGCCCGCTTAAGTGAGGATGGGAAACACTATATATTGAACGGACAAAAGTGCTGGATTACCAATGGCGGTTTTGCCGATGTGTACACCATTTTTGCTAAAATAGATGGTGAGAAATTTACCGGCTTCATCGTTGAGAGGGGTATGGAAGGATTTACGCAGGGACCCGAGGAGCACAAAATGGGCATAAAAGGTTCTTCTACCGTTCAACTCTACTTCCAGGATTGCAAAGTGCCTGTTGAAAATGTATTGGGTGAGATTGGAAAAGGTCACCTCATTGCATTCAATATTTTGAACATTGGCCGCTTGAAATTGTGTGCTGCAGCACTGGGAGGTGCCCGCAGTTCTGCTACAACCGCTGCTGAATATGCCAAAACAAGAGAACAATTCAAGATACCCATCGCCAAATTCGGCGCCATTCGCCAAAAAATTGCTGAAATGGCCATCCGTATCTGGGTAGCCGATGCAGCTCTGTACAGAACGGCTAACTGGATTGAACTGAAAGAACGTGAATTAAGAGAGTCAGGAAAATCCTTTGCTGAATCACTGCTCGGTGCGGCCGAAGAGTATGCCATTGAATGCAGCATGCTAAAAGTTTACGGCAGCGAGGTGCTGGATTTTGTGGTGGATGAAGGGGTTCAAATTCACGGAGGAAATGGATTCAGCGATGAATACCTGATATCAAAGGCCTACAGAGACAGCCGGATTAATCGTATCTATGAGGGTACCAATGAAATCAATCGATTGCTGACAGTTGACATGGTACTGAAAAGGGCCATGAAAGGGAAGCTGGATTTGATGGGTCCCGCCATGGCGGTTCAGAAAGAATTAATGAGCATACCTGATTTTGGCTCAGTTGAGGAAGGTCCGTTTGCTACGGAGGTCAAATACATTACTCAATTCAAAAAAGCCATTTTGATGGTTGCCGGTGCTGCGGTACAAAAATTGATGATGCAACTGGAAAAAGAGCAAGAGGTACTGATGAACATTGCCGATATGGCCATTGATGCTTTTCATGCAGAATCTGCTCTGCTTAGAACCATGAAGTTGGCGGAATTACGGGGAATGGAAGCCGTTGCATTGGAAAGAGATGTGATGCAAACTTATTTGTATGACGCTGCCGACAGAATCAACAAAGCCGGAAAGGATGCGCTCAACAGCTTTGCTTCCGGGGATGAACTCCGGATGATGCACATTGGACTGAAGCGATTCACCAAGCTGGAGCCCTTTAATACCAAGGATGCAAGAAGGCGCATTTGTGACAAGGTAATGGCAGATCCGGGGTACTTTTTCTAAAAAAAAGCTACACAAATTGACTTTTTTACGAAAAGTTGCTTATTATTGACCCCTGTTTACGATTGCTTGCTAATTGAAAACCCCACTGCCAACCGGTTTGTGGGGTTTTTTAGTTTTTGGAACAACCCATTTTCTTGCCTGTTAAAGACCAACGCTTCTCTGTTGTAATAGGTATTACTTCAGTGGAAAAGTCTCTCTTTTGACTAATAAGAAATATGCAGGCTGTCGAGGTCACGCAGATAAATGGTCGGTAATTCCTTTTTTCTGATCCGGTCAACCACCAGATTCGCTACTTTTTCTGCTTCCTGCTGTGTTGTGAAACCCCGGGTTCCCTGAACTGCCGGCATTTGTTGTTGATGAATGTAAATGGAATCATTCATTAAAACATCATACCCCCAACCAAGGGGGGTATGAAAAGTATGATAGCTCAATTGAATCCACTCACTTCTGTTGTTCTGCCGGTTCCATCGGTCATAAATGAAAAGCGCGACCGATAAAGCAAAAAACAGATAGATCCAGTTGTTTTTAATCCACTGAATTGAAGGTGTCGTCGGGTTTGAATTCGTCGATGTCATCAAAATAAAAAGAGTTGTTCTTCCCACAGCTCACAAAACCCCTGCCTTTTACAGTAAAGGCAACAGCGCCGGTTCTTTCTGTGCGCTCATAAGGTGTTTTGCGCGCCCATAAGTCGGTAGCAATATCGTATTCCCAGGTTCTCTTGGTAAAGGCACCACTCTCACCGACAGTTACATATGCTTTGGTTCCAATAACAAATGCAACGGCATTGTGGCGCTGGATGTCTGTATAATCATTGTCGAAAGCATCGGTACTGATGTTGGTAATATCACGCAACTGTGTCCAGCTTGAAGGATTCGCTGGATCATACACCCAGAAATCAGTCAAGGTGTTTCCATTGTTAATTCCGGTTACTACATAAGCTTTATTGTTGTAAACAAATGCCACGGCAGAGGAACGTTTGCTTCCTCCCAGGCTCACGCGCTGTGTCCAGCTGCCATTGGTTCCTGCAGCAGGATCAAATTCCCAAAGGTCTTTTGTATGCCCACCGTCAAAACCGGTAGAAATGTAGCCCTTGGTTCCAATTCCGAAAGCCACTGCATCATACCTGGCAGTACCTCCAAAATCGGTCCTGCGGGTCCATGTATTGGCGGAAGGGTTGTACTCCCAATTGTCTTTCAATCTGTTCAAGCCATCAAATCCTGTTGCGATGTATCCGCGGGTACCTACTGTAAATCCAACAGCGGAATTGCGCGCTGCGCCGGGGAATTGAGCACGCTGTATCCAGAAATTTTTCACCGGATCGTATGCCCAGAAATCAACATATCTGTTGTTTCCATCAAAACCTGTTCCGATGTAAGCAGTATCACCAATGGTGAATACTACAGCTTCGGTTCTGGCATTACCTTCAAAATCTGATCGCTTGATCCAATTTCCACTTACATCGTTGGTGGGAGTAGTCGAATCTTTTGGATTGCAGGAAATGGCAATCAGGATAATACTCAGGGGCAGTAAGATAAAATACTTGAGACGCTTCATGGATGCGGTTTTGGCTAAAAATTATTCCAAAAGAGATTGACTATCATCAAATAAATATCAATCCCTTTAAGGGAAGGCGAAAGTAAATATTTTGTCTTCAAATGACCCAATAAAATTCCTTTTTTCGATTACTTTAACATATTTAATATGGTTACTTCGGTTAATTTTACATTTTTGCCGAGAAAATGAAATGACTGGTACGCCGGGATATTGTATAAACACTGCTTAAGTAGTTGTTGAGCAGGCAAATCCTTCAGTTACCACCCTGCTTCCCTTGCCAAAAAAACCAGGTAAAACCAAAACCATCTGATGTCGAAATTCTTATCATTTGTACTCCTTTTTTTGTTGTCTTCGTTCTGGTTCTCCTGTAAAAAAGTTGACATCAAGTTCGGTGAGCAGTTCCTCGACAACGGCTACACCCAGATCATGAAGATTGATACATTCAATGCTGATCTGGCTACCATTCGCCTTGATTCATTCCCTACCTCTGCTTCCGGTGCATCACTGATCGGAAGTTACTATGATCCCTACTTTGGAAGGATTACTTCTCAGTGTTTTGCGGAAATGATTCCTCCTTTTTACGATGGTCCTTATACCAATACCTTTTTTGATTCGGTTTGCCTGATCATGCTACCTAACAGGGTATTTTATGGTGACAGCACCCAACCTGTTCAGATCAATGTGCACAAGGTAACCCAGATCATCAATGGATATGAGGAAAATCCAATGCAGATCAACAACGTCCGTGAATTTCCCGTTGATCCGGTAGCTCTTGGAAGTGCATTGGTCACAGTTCGTCCGCAAAGAAGGGATTCCATCAAGATTCGCCTTTCTGATGCCTTTGGAACAGAGCTACTCAATAAACTTGCAGACCCCAGTGACAAAGACATGAAAGCATCTGATGCCTTTATCAAGTACTTCAATGGCATCCGGGTATCAGCCAGTGGCAATGGCTCATTTGCTTTTGGTTGCAAGGACAGTCTTTTCATCCGCGTTTACTACAAACAATCTCAGTTGTTCCTGAATTCAAAAAAATATGACATCAGCATCGGAGCAAAGTTTCATCACTTTAACCAGATTTTGGTAGACAGAACCGGTTCAACATTACAAGACCTGAACAACAACAAAGAATTGCATAGCAGCCAAACCGGCAATGCTGCTTATACCTCCTATGTGGGTGGGTCCATTGCTAGGGTTCGGTTCAATTCAATTCGCGATATACCCAAGCTACCCAATTATGCGAAATTGCTTCGCGCAACCCTCATTGTTCGTCCACTCCGCGGATCTTACAGTCCGACCTTTCCCCTTCCACCCTTGCTGAGAATGGCTTCTACCAACGTGAACAACCAGATTGGATTTGACCTTTTCTTCGTCAACAATGGAACAGCTATAACTCAATATGGTAATTTGACCTTGGATTATCTATATGGGGAAAATACCAATTACTTCTATGATGTAACAGATTATGTAGGCAGCTTGCTACAACAACCTACATTGAGTAACCCCGGCATGCTGATGCTGCCTCCCGGCCAATCAATGGAAACTTCTTTTAATCGCCTTGCAGTAGGAAACCGATTTAATAACAATGGAAAGACCGAGCTGATACTCGTATATGCAACAGTGAAATAATCATGAAAAGATTTTCAATCATATCTTCCTGCTGTTTGAGTGCATTTTTGTTGTTGCAACAGGTAGGTCTTGCCCAAAACAATACTTCTCCTTTTTCCATGTTGGGCATCGGCGATTTGGAAAAAAGTAATTTCGATCGGACTTCTGGAATGGGACACGCAGGGGTTGCCCTTTCATCCTCCAGATTTATTTATCAGGTGAACCCAGCTTCCTATGCTTCCCTCGATCAGCATTTTCTTTTCTTCGAAGCTTCTGCAAGATTTAAAAATGTTTCATACACCGGAACTCCCATTACAGACCTTACCAACAATGTATCGAATGACTTACAGTTCAGAAAAGTAAACCTCGGCACGAAAGTTACACCCCGGTGGGCAGTTGGGTTTGGACTAAATCCCTACAGTACGGTTAACTATTCTTTCCTGGGCATCAAAGCCATTCAAGGAAGTAATTTGTTCGCCGACGCTTATTATTCAGGTACAGGCAATACCAGCATTGCCCATTTCACCAATAGTTTTGTTGTTAACAAAAACCTGTCGCTGGGTCTTCAAACTTCTTATATTTTCGGGCACATGGAGGAATCGGAAACCCTTTCCGGCCAACTGGCAGATAGTCTCATCAACACCACCCGAAACAGACAATTGGGTCAGGCAAGATTTAAATTGGGATTTCAATACAAAACATCCCTCAATAAAAAGTGGGACATTGCCCTGGGTGGAACCTTTGCCCCCAAAACCAATCTTTGGTCGAATACCAGTATCAAAGCAAGATCGGGCAATACCATCCTGCTCGATAACAACTATTATGAGTCGTCCTATTTCACCCTCCCTGCAACTTATCAGGCGGGTATGGCGGCTACTTTTAAAAAAGCATTCACGGTGGCCCTTGACTACCAATACGAGGGTTGGCGACAAACCAACTACAGTGGGGTGAGCTATCTACTCGACGATAGCCGACGTTTTTCCGGGGGCTTTGAATATTCTAAAAAAGCTTCCTACCTCGACCAGTCCTATGAAAAATTCTTCCTTCAAACGGGAGTTTTCTATACCGATTCTTATCTGCGCATCAATGGTGTACAAATAAAGGATTATGGTCTAACAATGGGAGCAGGTGCTGAACTATCAAGAACACCACTAAGCAGTCTCGCAATACAGGCAGCACTGGAATTGGGTGTTCGCGGCACAACCAATAAAGGGCTCATCAGAGAAAGTTATACTCAATTTACTCTTTCACTTTGCTACCGAGATTTTTGGTTGTCCCGCAAGCTGAAACGGTACGATTAATCTCCTCCCTCAATTTCTACTGTCCTCCTTAGAATTCTTCTGAATGCCAATATTGCTTTATCTTAGAAGCATGATGAAGTATGGCTTGTTGATTCTGCTGCTTTTCACTGTGCAGGTAAAAGGACAAAGTATCCATAAAATGGTCAGAACCTCCGGTAAACTCTCTACCCTTTATTATGGTTGGGGGGAAGATCGGATGGGAGGTGCTGCCATGGGCTATCTTGACTCCGGTGTTTTGCTGAAAGTGATTGACTCAGCCAAAGAACTTTACAAGGTTCAATTGTCGCAATTTCGAACGGCTTTCATTGATAAAAGATCGGTAGCAACAGATAGCCTCACCAATCTGTCCAATGGATATCTCACCGCATCATTTAATGCCAAGGGAGATTCTGTTTTGGATTATGTTGGCGTGGCGATGGAAGAACGACTTCCCTACCAGAGCAGTATGCAAATAAATCCTTCTGCCATTGTAGTGGATATTTTTGGTGTTCGCAGCAATACCAACTGGGTAACGCAGTTGAGTTCTTTGAAAGAAGTAAAAAATGTTTACTATCAGCAAACTGCTGATGATGTAGTTCGTGTAACCATAGAGCTGCAACACCGCCAACATTGGGGCTATTCCATC
>Ga0172372_10009191_pt1 | contig 12888 bp, 12 predicted proteins | sample LakKiv5m_2_FD_114544 | JGI IMG/M metagenome (GOLD analysis project Ga0172372, IMG submission 114544) | Freshwater microbial communities from Kabuno Bay, South-Kivu, Congo - kab_092012_9.5m | ecosystem: Environmental > Aquatic > Freshwater > Lake | place: Democratic Republic of the Congo...
CCAGACACGGCCGTCCAGCTCAACACGGCGCCTGTTTCGGTGATGGAGCCCGCTGACAAACCGGAGGGCGAGAAACAACCGCTGCTGCAATCGCCGTAGGTTCCGTTAACCGCCGTTACGCCCAGCCCATCCGGATCAAGCCAGGGCGAAAGCTTGCGGCGATTGTCGGTGGCACCGGCGTTGTTCAGCGAGTAGGCGATGGTGCCGTACAGGCCTAAGTCCGCACCGGGGTTGCTGCAGTTCAGGGAGCTTCCCCCGTGCAGCTGGCCCACAATCCGGCTGGTGTTGTCAAACAGCGGGGAACCGGAAGAACCGCCTTCCGTGGCGGAATGGCCGTTAGCTGTTGCACTCCAGAACACCGCCCAGTGGGTGTTCGGTGTGCCGTCCCAGGTGTCGAGGCCGGGTACGATGGTATGGGTGTTGATCTTTTTGATGTCGCCGGAAGGGTGGTGAATGCCAACACCGCCCGATCCCAGGCTGCCAGCGGCATTCCAGCCGTTGAAGTAAGGGTTCACGCCGGGGATAGCGGCAGGCGATTCATTGAGCAACAAAAGCCCAAAGTCCGAAGGGCTGTCGTTGGCTTTCAGCACCGCACCGTTGGTGCTGGGGGGCAGGAAGTCCACGCCATCGGCACAACCCGGGCTTTCGTACATCCAGTAGAACGACCAGGTGTTCATGTTGGGGTTGGAAACCGCATCGAACGATTCCAAGCAATGGTCGGCGGTGAGGAAGTAAGGCGTGCAATCGCCGCGGGCCGTGTTGATCAGCGAGCCGGAACAGAGGCGGAAACCGCTGCTCAGGATGAGCGCAACGCCGCGCTTTTCATCCTGCCAGTTGGTGCCTTCCGGCGTGCAATTCACGTTGACCATGCAGGGCCCGGAGTCGCCAAAGGATTCCTCGATCAGGTCTTCGTTGACCAATTCGGAGATGTAGCGGTAGCCGTGCACCATGCCCGAAATGGACACGCGGCCCATTCCCCGGACATCAGCCGGTTCGTAGTACTCCAGAATAACCTCATCGCCATACACCAGCCCGGTGGCGAAAACGCCATCCTGCTTGTTGTTGCGCTGCGTAAAGGCCCCGATCACGTGGCGACGGTTGGCGCTGTACACGTAAAACTGACCGCCAGCCGGCATGAACCAGGTGTCGAACAGGAAGTTAAGCGACAAAGCGCCCGGGGAGCTTACTTTGAGGCGCCAGACGCGCCCGCCATCGGGAAATTCTTCCCAGATTCCGGAATTATCCAGGGTGTAATTCACGGTATGGGGAAAACCAAAACGCGGGGGAATACCTTCTGCCGCTTCGCGCTGGTCCTGGGCCTGGATGGCCGCCATGTCCAGCGGGGGCAGGACCACGGTGGGCACCGAAGCCGTCAGCGACTTGGTCAGGAAACTCTTGGGAGTTCCGGGCTCGCTCAGCTGTCCGAATGCCAGCGACGCTGACATCAGCAGACAAGACACCCAGAGGGTAAATTTTCGCATGATTAGGTTGGTTTAGAGGGAAACAGAGGGAACGTCAAACACCTAAGAATACGGCAAAACGCGCTTCCGTCACAAAACCAATTAATGTGCTGCATAACCTGCACCGGGATAAAGAGTAATGCATGCGAGCAATCCCTTATCGGTGCTGCAGGCGGCCGTGTGCAGTAAAAACACCCCGGAACCGCCCATAGAATACCCCCAACCGGTTCAGGTCAGCGACTTATCCCGTAAATTTGTCTTCCTGTTCCGGCACATCTTTTGCTACCAAGCGCCCTATGAAAAATAGCCTGCTCTCTGCTCTGGTCCTTATGCTGCTGTTACCGGCTTTGCCGACCACGGCGCAGTTGCCTGTTGTCTGGAAACAACAGGAAAAGACCAAAATCGAAGAAATCTGGTACCCCGAAGGCAACCAGGATGCCGCGGAGTTGTGGTCCACGCAGGAGATCTGGCACGATGCCCAGGGCAAACCCATCCTGGCCGTGTTGGATTCGAAAGAGGGAAATAGCCAGCGCGTCAATTTCCGCTACAACGAGCAAGGCGACCTGGTAGAGCGGATCCACCGCATGGGCGACACCACAGAATTCATCTTTACCTGGAAGCACAAGTACGACGCCCAGGGCCGCAAAACAGAAGAAACCTCTTTCGACCAACAAGGCAAGCTAATCTCGCAATGGATCCGGGTGTACGACGAACAGGGCCGTCTCAGCGACGAAGCCATGTTCGTGCGAAAACTGCCGGAGTACCAGAGCTGGCAGTTCCGCGACGACGAAGACGGGCTGAAAATGCACGATGCCCGCTTTTTGGCCTACGGCCCCCGCCACTTTTACTTTAACTGGTCGGAGCGGCTCTTTTTAGAGTACCTCAACCCCTTTAGCCTGTCGCCTTCCGAAGATGTGTTTCAGCGCTACAAGTTCTTCTACGACGATCAGGGCCGCGTTTCGCGCAACGAGTTGTACGACCAATTGCGCAACCTGGTAGAAGAAGACGACTTTTTCTACGACAACAAAAGCCGGGTGCGCTCGCTCAAAAGCGGCAACCGGACAGACTCCGTGATGCTGGTCTGGGACTTCCAGTACGGCGACCGCGGCGAGGTCAAGCTGGCCCGGGTGGGCAATACCGCCGACCAGGCGGTGGAGCCCATTTACAAGACTGAGTTTGAGCTGGAAGGGGAGCGCGTCAAGGTGCGCAAGAACATCAAAGTCAACAACCTGCGCGAATTGTACTACTACGACGAACAGGGCTTGCTGGTCAAACGCGAGCGCCGCGATATCTTCGATGCGCTGATTGAAGACTGGCGCTACAGTCCGGATGGTCGTTTGGTGGAAGGGCGCAAGTACATCGACAACGAGTTGCTGGAACTCACCCGCCGTTACAGCTACGAACCCCAGCCCTAAGCCAGCGTTCAACCCCCGGTCCGTTCTTCGGTCAGCCCATCCCGAGCTGTCCGTAGCTTTGCCAAGAGAGACGCCTCCCGCTTATGGCCCGCATGAGTCCCTACGTGTTCCGCTTTCTGCTGCTGTCGCTGCTGCTCCCGACGCTGCTGGCGCTGGTGGGCTGGCTGTACTACGACGACGTCCGGTCCAAGAGTTTCTACTACCGCCTGGTTTCGTCCAATCTGGCAGGGCACCTGGACGGCGGCGAACTGACCTGGCAAGACGAGACGCTGACCCTTCGCCTGGCAACGCGGGACTCGCTCATTACCTGCGACCCCTTTACCGCCAAACGCTACCACAAGGCGCGCTACGATTTTCACCGGCTTAACGGAGAGCCCATTGCCCTTGGCGTACCCTTTGATTCTCTTTCGCCCTACATGAAGCGCGTCATGCGCAAGATTCCCGAACTGGGCCTGCGCGAAATGCGCTCCCCGGCTCCCGGGCAACTGCAGTTCCGCATTGGCGACGACAGCTGGTTGTACTACACCAACAACCCCGAAACGGCAGTTTCCCTGACCGGCAAAGTCCGGAAGATGGACCCGAATTGGTACGTGCTGGACGAAGCCCCCTAAACATAGTTATTATTATGGATGAATTTATGCAAGCCGCCATCGAAGAAGCCCGGCAGGGGCTGGCGGAAGGGGGTATTCCGATTGGCTCGGTGCTGGTCCGCGATGGCAAAATCATCGGCCGGGGCCACAATCGGCGCGTGCAGCAAGGCGACCCCATGGCGCACGCTGAAATCGACTGCCTGCGCAATGCCGGCCGCGTCGGTAATTACCAGGGGGCCGTGCTTTACTCCACGCTCATGCCCTGTTACCTCTGCGCCGGTGCCGTGGTGCAGTTTGGCATCAAAGAAGTGGTTGTCGGCGAAAGCCGCACCTTCAGCGGCGCGGCTGAACTTATGCTGGACCACGATGTTCAGGTAACCGACCTGGATTTGGACGAATGCGCCTCCATGATGGAGCAGTTTGCGGCGTCCAACCCCGAGCTTTGGGGCGAAGACATCGGCGAGTAACTTGGCGCAACACACCCATCCGGCAACGAATCTGAACAGCCATTCCGCGACTCCTGCGCGCGCAGCCGTTGTCGGCTCCGGTGTTGCCGGGCTGGCTACCGCCATCCGCCTCGCCGTCCGCGGCCACGCCGTCACCGTCTTTGAAGCGGCTGCCCAGGTCGGGGGAAAAGTCGGGGAGCAGCGCAACGGCGGCTATCGCTTTGACCTGGGGCCCAGTTTGTTCACCCTGCCGGAAGCCCTCGATGAGCTTTTTCAGCTGGCCGGTGCCGACCCTACCGCTTACTACAGCTACCGGAAACTGGACCCCATCTGCCGCTACTTTTTCGCCGACGGCAAGGTGCTGAATGCCTGGGCAGATCCCGATCAGCTGGCCCGCGAGTTCCAGGCGGTGCTGGGCGAACCGGCGGCCAACATTCAGCGCTACCTGAACCAGGCCAGGCGCATTTACGACCTGACCGAGCCCATCTTTTTGCGCTCCTCGCTACACGACTGGCGCACGTACTGGAACGCCCCCTGGCTCAAAACGCTGGCTGGGCTGCCCAGCCTGGGGGCCTTTCAGACCATGCACCGAGCTAATGAACAAATGTTCAATCACGGCAACGCGGTCCAGCTCTTTGACCGCTACGCCACCTACAACGGGTCCAGTCCCTACAAGGCTCCGGCCACCCTCAACGTCATCGGCCACCTGGAGCACAACCTGGGAGCCTACTTCCTGCGGGGAGGCATGCGCAGCCTGATCCAGGCGCTGCATCAGCTGGCCCTGGACCGGGGCGTGCAGTTTCGCCTGCAAACACCGGTCGAAAAAATCCTGACCCGCAGGCAGCGTTTCGGCCGCCATCGGGCGGTTGGGATCCGCGCGGGCGGAGCCGACTACCCGTCCGATGTGGTGGTCAGCAACATGGACATCGTGCCCACCTACCGCCAGCTTCTGCCAGAGCTTCCCCAGCCCGCGCGCATCCTCGACCAGCCCCGGTCCACCTCTGCCCTCATCTTTTATTGGGGCATGGATCGCCAGTACCCGAGCCTGGACCTCCATAACATCCTGTTCAGCGCCGACTACCCGGGCGAATTCCGGCAGTTGACCGAGGAAAAAGGCCTTTCGCCCGACCCCACAGTGTACCTCTACATCAGCAGCAAGGCCGAGTCCGCCGACGCCCCTGCGGGCGGCGAGAACTGGTTCGCCATGATCAACGTGCCGCACCTGGCCGGCCAGGACTGGAACCAGATGGTGTCCGACGCGCGGGCGGCCATCCTGCGCAAAGTGGAGCGCATGCTCGGCGAACCGGTAGCCCCGCACATTCGCAGCGAATTCCACCTGGACCCCCGCGACATTCAGTCCCGGACCTCCAGCCACCTGGGTGCCCTTTACGGCAACAGCAGCGACAACCGTTTCGCCGCCTTCCTCCGCCACCCTAACTTTAGCCGTAAGCTTCCGGGACTTTACTTTTGTGGGGGAAGCGTTCATCCGGGGGGCGGCATACCGCTTTGTTTGTTATCAGCCAGCATTGTTGACCAGCAGGTATTGCGCCGCAGCTAGTGCGCTTTGTCATTCCGTTGCTTCTTATATTCACGCATTACGTTCGAACCATGACGAAACTACAGGAGCGCGCAGCCATCGTCGTGTTGATCATCCTCCATGTGGTGGGGCTGACCGGCCTGAACATTCCCCGCTTTGAGCGCGATTTCGTGCCCCTGATTTGGGTCAACCTGGTTTTTCTGTTTTGCATCGTGCTCTCGCTGCACAGCAAGTGGAACCCCTCATTCGGCTACTTTGTCGGGGGCGTGTTCATCCTGGGCATGGCTGTGGAAATCATCGGGGTGCGCACCCACGCCATTTTTGGCGCCTACGCCTACAGCGGCAGACTCGGGCAGAGCCTGTTCAGTGTTCCGCTGGTTATCGGACTCAACTGGGTTACGCTGACCTATTGCGCCGGTTTTATGGCCCGGAAAGTGGACCCCGCCCTGGGCATCCGCGTGGTTTCTGGTGCGCTGCTGATGGTGGGCATGGACGCCCTGCTGGAGCCCTTCGCCATTCGCTTTGACCTCTGGCAATGGGAAGGCGGCCATCCTCCCCTGCGCAATTACCTCGGTTGGTTTGCCACCGCACTGATCGCACAACTAGCCTACCACCTGCTGCTGGCCAAAACGCTCAACCCCGTGGCCACCCGCACTTACTTTATCCTGGCGCTCTTTTTCGCCGCTAACCTGGCCCTTGACCGCTGGATAGTCTGAAAGGGTGGACCGATCGGCTGCCAATGCGCTATTTTTGGGGCTGTTGAATGCCAGCGGCTCATCCTCTGCCCTTCGCGGCCTGCTCGGTCAGACCGCCGTTTACGGACTGAGCACCGTGGCGGTGCGCCTGCTGAACTACGCGCTGGTTCCGCTGCACACGGTGGCCTTTGCCAACAGCCTGGCCGACTACGGCATCCTCTCCGAGCTCTATGCCTGGGTCACCTTCCTGAACGTGCTGTTCATGTACGGCATGGAAACGGCCTTCTTCCGCTTTGCCCAGGACGATCTGAACCGTCCGGACGGGCGAAGGGCCCCGGACCCCGCGCTGGTTTTCGGCACGGCCTTTACCTCGCTGGCCGTGACCACCGCGCTGGGCTGCACCTTGTTGATGGCGGGCGCGCCCTCCATTGCGGGCTATCTGGACCTGCCCGGTCAGGCCCGCTACATCGTGTGGTTTGCGGCCATCATCGGGCTGGACACCTTGGCCAACCTGCCCTTTGCCGTGCTTCGGCAACAAGCCCGTCCCGGGTATTACCTGCTGGTCAAGCTGCTGAACGTAGGCGTCAACGTCGGCCTGAACTTCTTTTTCCTCTGGCCGCTCGTGGCCGGTGATCCCCAAGTCTTTGCCGGGCTCGGCTTCGTGTACGACCCCGCCATGGGCGTGGGCTATGTCTTTCTGGCCAACCTGGCGGCCAGCGCCGTCACGCTCGTGGCGCTGGTACCGCTGTTGCTCGGGCTCCAATTCCACTTCGACCGAAATTTGCTCCGGCAAATGCTGGCTTACGGCTCGCCTTTTCTGCTGGCCGGGTTGGCGGGCATGGTCAACGAAACCCTGGACCGCATTCTGCTCGTGCGCTGGCTGCCCGGCGACACCCTGGCCAACCGCGCGCAGGTAGGCCTGTATTCGGCCGCGTACAAGCTCTCCATTTTTATGACGCTGGCCGTGCAGGCCTTCCGGCTGGGGGCGGAGCCCTTCTTTTTCCGGATGGCCGGTCAGCGGGACGCCGCGCAGGTGTACGCCCTGGTCATGCGCGGATTTGTGGTGGCGGGCTGCGCCATCTTTGTGGGCGTGTCGGTGCTGCTGCAACCGCTGGGGTTCATTCTGGGTGCCAACTACCGCGAAGCCCTCGGCGTCGTGCCGATCCTGCTTTTGGCCAACCTCTTCCTGGGCATTTTTTACAACCTGGCCGTCTGGTACAAAGTAACCGACCGCACCCAAAGCGCCATCTGGCTGGCGCTGGCCGGAGCGCTCATCACGCTGGCCGGTAACGCCTGGGGCATTCCGCGCTTTGGCTACTGGGCCAGTGCCTGGACTACCCTGGCCGCCTACGGAGCCATGGCCGCCCTCAGCGGCCTCTGGGGCCAGCGGCATTACCCGATACCCTATCCCGTGGCGCGGCTTTCGGGCCTCGTTCTGGCCTCCTCGCTGTTGGTTTGGGGCTATGTTCAGGTCGAAGCGTGGCTGTCCCCGGGCGGCGGAGCGGCGCTTACCTGGCCCCTTCGCCTGGTGGCGCTGGCACTGTTTGCGGCGCTGGCCTGGGGACTGGAAGGGCGCCGCTTCCGGGCAGCGCTGCGGCGATCTTGAGCCAATCCTGAGGCGCTCGTGAGTCGCTCCTGAAGCGCTCGTAAGGCGCGCATGAGGCAATTCCTAACCTTTCTCTGATTTACTTTCGTTAACGCTACCCCCCCATGAACCCCCGACCCTTAGTCCGCATTGTCAACCGATCGGCGAACCCGCTGCCGGCCTACGAAACCCCTGGTGCCGCCGGCATGGACCTGCGAGCGGCGCTGCAAGAGCCGCTGGTGCTGGCACCCGGTGCGCGGGCGCAGGTGCCGACGGGCCTGTTCATCGAGTTGCCGCAAGGCTACGAGGCGCAGGTGCGCGGGCGAAGCGGGCTGGCGGCGCGCCACGGCATCGGGCTGGTCAACGCCCCAGGCACCATCGACAGCGATTACCGGGGCGAGATCGGGGTGCTGCTGATCAATTGGGGGCAGGAGCCGGTTACCCTGCAGCCTGGCGACCGCATTGCGCAGCTCGTCATCGCGCCGGTGGCGCAGGCGGAATGGCAACAGGTGGTGGCCCTGAACGACAGCCAGCGGGGGGCGGGGGGCTTTGGCCATACCGGCCGCTAGGGGGGGAGCCCCCCCGGACCGCCAGCTTCCCGCAATCCGGCCGGCCCTTTTTTCCGCGGTGACGGCCAAAAGTGGCAACTTTGCCAGACGCCGCGTTGTTGCCTGACTGTACCCTTTCGGCTTTTCCCACCTTTGCATGAAGAACTACGCCCTTCGCCCGACGGCTGCCCTGCTCCTGCTCCTGGCTTTTTCTCCGGTGCTCGTGCTTTCGCTCTCCGGTTGTGGGGGCGCCCGCGAAGCGCAAGTCAGCGAGCCGCTGCCCGAAGGCGAAGAACTCGCCGGGGGCGAGAAGTCGGATAAGCAGAACAGAGAAGCGCTGATTCGCGCGCAGATCGAGTTGGATTACATCGAAGGGGTGCGGGCACGGCAACTCGGCGACCTGGCGTTGGCAGAAGCCCGTTTCCAGGATGTGCTCCGCGCCGATCCGGCCAATGCGGCCGCCTATTTTGAGCTGGCGCGCCTGCGCTTTGAAGCCGGCGACATCGCCAGGGCCATTCCGCTGGCCCAGCGCGCAACCGACCTGGAGCCCGGCAATCCCTACTACACCGAGCTGTATGCCGACATGCTGACGCTCACCAACCAGTACGACAAAGCGGCCGCCGCATTCCAGGAGTTGGTCAAGCTCAGACCCGACAATCCCGAACCCTATTTTCAGTTGGCCTACACGCTGCAGCAGAGCGGCCAGCTCAATGAAGCCCTCAAGGCCTACAACGAAGTGGAGGCGCGCTTCGGGGCTGAGTCCAGCCTGTATTTCGAAAAGCACCGCATCTACCTGCAACAGGGCAAGTTGGACAAGGCCGCACTGGAGTTGGAAGAGGTGGTCCGGCTCAACCCGGATGATCCGCAGTATTACGAAATGCTCGCGCGCATGTACGAAAGCGACAACAAGCCGGACAAGGCTGCCGAAGTTTTTGAGAAACTGCTGGTGCTGGAGAGCAGCAATCCCGGGCTGCTGTTGCAGGCCGCCCGCATTTACCGGAGCAAGAAAGACTACGTGCGCTACAAGGAGCGCTCCCAGGAGGCGTTTGACGAAGAGGCCATTTCCATCGATGCCAAAGTGGCTTTTCTCTTGCCCTGGATTGATTCGCTGGGCACCGACTTTGCCACGCGCGATTTCGTCTTCGACCTGAACCAGCGGCTGATCAAAGCGCACCCCCGCGATCCCAAGTCGCACGCGCTCCACGGCGATTTTCTGTTCCACGACAAAAAACTGGACGAGGCGCGGAAGAGCTACCTGAATTCGCTGGCCATAGAGCCGAGTATTTTTGATGTGTGGCGCCAGGTGTTTTCCATTGACCTGGAGTTGCGCCAGAACGACTCGCTGGAGGCGGTGACCGCGCGCGCGGCCGATATTTTTCCCAACCAGCCGGCTCCGTTTTACTTCAACGGGTACGCCAACATTCAGCTCAACCAGCCGGACGAAGCGGTGCGCAGCCTGAAACGCGCCCTTCCGATGAGCCTGAGCAACCCGCCCCTTCGCTCGGACATTTACTCGCTGCTTGGCGATGCCTACCACAGCCTGAATGACCACGCCAATTCAGACGAGAGCTACGACAAAAGCCTCGAAATCAAGCCGGACAACGCTTTTGTGCTCAACAACTACGCGTATTACCTGAGCCTGCGCAAGGAGAATCTGGAGCGGGCGGTGCAGATGGCAGCGCGGGCCAACGAACTTTCGCCCGGAAATGCCTCGTTTGAGGACACGTACGCCTGGGTGCTGTTCCAGTTGGGACGATACCAGGATGCGCTGCTGTGGCAGGAGAAGGCCCTGGCCAACGGGGGCGAAAAGAGCGCGGTCCAGAACGAACACTACGGCGACATCCTTTTCCGTTTAGGACGGGAAGAGCAGGCGGTTGAGGCCTGGAAGAAGGCCCGCGAACTGGGCGGACTTTCGGAGCTGTTGGACCGCAAGATCAGCGAGCGCCGTTTTTATGAATAGAGCCTGGTTTACGGCGGGATTGCTGCTGCCTCTGTTGCTGCTGTTCGGCGCTTCCTGCCGCTCAACCCGCCAGGCTGCGGCCACCGCCACCACCTCGCCGGTTTCGGCGGCAGAACTCTGGCAGGCGCTCGATGGTTCGCGGCTGCAGTTCCAGACCTTTTCCGCCCGCGCCGATCTGGACATCGAAGACGCCAGCGGCAAAAGCAGCGCCTCCGCCGTGCTGCGCATGCACCGCGACAGCCTGATCTGGGTTTCGCTGCGCAAGGCGGGCCTGGAGGGCGCGCGCCTGCTCATTACCCGCGACTCGCTGCACATCCTGGACCGCACGGGCAAGACCTATTACCCGCTGGCCTTTGCGGGGCTCCGCGCCCAGTACGGCGTGGATCTGAGTTTCGCCTCGCTGCAGGACCTGATTGCGGGCAACGCGCTGGTGCGGGAACCCCTGGCCTGGACGGCGGGGATTGACGACGGCAAGCTTTTGCTAAGCGGAGAAGACGGGGGAAGGGCTTACCGCTTTTGGCAACGCCCGTTGGACCTTAAACTGGCTGCCCTGAGCCTGCAGGAGCTTTCGACCCATCCGGGGCAGCAGCCAGGCCAAACGCCGGCGCCGGGTGCCAGCCAGGCCCTGGGGCTGACCATGAACCTGGAGGGCTATGAGCCCCTGGACGATCAGGTTTTCGCGACCCTGAGGCTGTTGACGCTTCAGGGCCAGAATCCGGCCAGCCTGCAGGTGGAGTTCTCCAAAATGGCGCTCAACGAGCCCGATCTCAGTTTTTCGTTTACCGTCAACCCCGGGTACACTACCGTGCGTGACCCGTAACTTAGCGTCCATGATGCGCTTTTACCGAACGCTTTTACCGGTTCTTCTGCTGGGCGGGCTGTTGCTCGCCCAGGCGGGTTTGGCGCAGGCGCAGCAGTCGGACAAGTCGGCCTTAAAAGACCAGTACGACAAGCTGCTGCAGGAAATCCGCAAGACCGAAGAGGTGTTGACGGAGACCAAGAAAAACAAACAGGCCACGGTGGCCGAATTGGAAGCGCTGCAGCGCAAAATCGACATCCGCAAGCGCCTGATCGGCAACATTTCCGACCAGGTGTCCAACCTGGACAGCCGCATTCTGGAAAATACGCGGGTCATCATCTCGCTGGAGCGCGACCTGGACGAGCTCAAGAACGAGTATGCGGAGATGGTGTACTACGCCTACGTGAACCACGATTCGTTTGACCGCCTGTCGTTTATCCTGTCGGCTGAGTCGTTTTCACAGGCCCTTCGCCGGGTGCAATACCTGAAAGAGTACAGCAATTTTCGGCGCGAACAGATTGGCCTGATCAAATCCACCCGCGAAGCGCTTTCGTTCAAAGTCAATGACCTGGAGGTAGACAAGGCCGAGAAGCGAGGCCTCTTGCAGGAGGAGGAACAGCAGCGGTTGACCCTGGACAAGGAGCGCGAAGAACAGAACAGCAAAATCAGCACCCTGTCCAAAATTGAAGGCAAGTTGCTGGCCGCCATCAACACCAAAAAGAAAGACGCCGACGAACTCAACCGCCGGATCGAGCAGATCATCGCCGATGAAATCCGCAAAGAGCGCCTTCGCGCGCTGGAGGCGGCCAACAAGGCCGGCGAGAACACCGGCTCGCGCGGGGCCGAGGTACCGACGCTCACCCCGGAGATGCGGGCGCTGAGCAGCCAGTTCTCCGACAACCAGGGCCGCCTGCCCTGGCCGGTTGACCGGGGCACCATCACCGGCGCATTCGGCAAGCGCGTCCACCCCGTGCTCCGAGACCCGCCCGTGTACATCCAAAGCAATGGCGTGGACATCAGCACGGTGCAAGGCGCGGCCGTCCGTTCCATTTTTGATGGCGAAGTGGTCAACATCATCTACAACCCCTCGTTCCAGCGCGGGGTCATCATCAAGCACGGCGAGTACTTTACGGTCTATACCAAGCTCCAGGACGTCTCCGTCAAGCCCGGCGATACGGTTAAAGCCCGGCAACCCATCGGCACGGTGCACACGGATCCGGAGGAGAAAAAGAGCGAGTTGCACCTGGAAGTCTGGCGGGGAACGACCCTGATGAACCCGGCCGACTGGCTGTCTGGTCAGTGACCATCTGCCAAGATTTCGGGTTGCTTTGCGCAAAATGTCGGCCGCTGTGCCCGATTATGCCTAACTTTGGGGTTCGCAATATCAATCCATGAGCCACCTACTGCTGTTTTTTGGCCTCGGTTCGCAGGAAATCATTTTGCTCGTCCTGGCCGTCCTGTTGCTGTTTGGCGGCAAGAAGATTCCCGAGCTGATGCGCGGTATTGGCCGCGGTATCCGCGAGTTCAACGACGCCCGCTCGGCCATCAATACCGAGCTCAAAGAGGGCATGCACGAGAAGGACAAGGCTTCGTCGGAGAGCAAGTCCTGAGGGTGCTTCCCGGTTAAAACCCGTCACAAAGGCCTTGGAAATTTAAGAATCAAGGCAGGCTTTGGCGTCTTTTTTCGTCTTATCAATATGTTTTAAGCTGCAAATCAGCTTTGAATACATTTATGTCAGATCGCAGATAACATTTCCGTGAATTTTCCGTTTAAAACTCACGTTCATTTTTGATCCTCCTGATGCCGATAAAAGCCTGCTGAGTAACTAGTTTTGCCGTTATGCGCGATTTAA
>Ga0172372_10009192_pt1 | contig 12887 bp, 10 predicted proteins | sample LakKiv5m_2_FD_114544 | JGI IMG/M metagenome (GOLD analysis project Ga0172372, IMG submission 114544) | Freshwater microbial communities from Kabuno Bay, South-Kivu, Congo - kab_092012_9.5m | ecosystem: Environmental > Aquatic > Freshwater > Lake | place: Democratic Republic of the Congo...
ATTGATGTTGGACAATCGAAAACACCTATCAAATCTGAGAACCAGGAAGATGTAAAATCTTAGCATTTATTAAGGTACTCAGCATGACAGTAAACACAACCAAGACATCTTCCACCGTTACCAGTTTTTGTGAGGGAATTCAATACTTTGGGGAACCATTGCCAAACTTTCAAACCTATGGTGCAAAGCCAGTCATAGAATCTGGTAGCGTGTCCATAGCTGACATTAACCATACAGCAGCAGCTTATCAAACCTTACTAGCAGCAGATGCCCTGCGCTATCTCACCTTACAAATAACTGGTAGTAAAGCTTCTGGACATCCAGGTGGTTTTGCCAGTCAAGCCGAAGCTTATGCAGCCTTGGTTATGCTGGGACATAAAAATATTATTACGGAAGTGGGACATCATGCTCCCGGTTTTTATAGTGCCATGTTTTTAGATCGGTCCTTAGAAGACATGGGCATATTTACTGTACAACAACTGCGCGATCGCTTTCGGGAAAAACACGGATTAATAGGTCACCTATCGGGTTATATTCCTGGAATTTTGGCACCTGCGGGACCGTTGGGACAGGGACAACATTTTGCCATGGCAGCAGCTTTATTACACCGGGACAAACTATTTCCCTTCACTGTGGGAGATGGGGGATTAGGTGAACCTTACATCATGAGTTCCATGGCTCATTTTCACACCGCCTATCCTCAAGTCACCAATTTCCTACCCATTCTAGTGTGGAACGGTTATAGTCAAGAGCATCATAGCATGGTGTCCTTAAAAACCAACGAGGAAATGACTGCTTATTGGAAGGGCAATGGTTTTAAGGAAGTAATCATCGTAGATGCCAAAAAGTTTGACGACCAGAATCAACCCGGAGATTACGTAGATAGTACCATATTTTCCTGGGAAAGAAGACTAGAATTTACCAGAGAAGTATTAATAGGCATTAATCAAGCGACTAATTTAGCCCTTAATGGTACACTAACAGTATTTATTATCAAACAACTTAAAGGTGCAGGTGTACACGCATTAGGAGCAAAATCGCATAATCTTTATCCTAAAGATACTTTAGACGCACCCCATATTGCCAAAGCTCTACAGAAAAGAGCCTTATCCATAGAAGCATGGCAAACAGTTCGTACTAATGCTGAACGTGCTGGAGGTGGTCCAGCAGCAAAAACAGTAGTGACAGAATTTGAATTACCCCTAGCACCCATTGGGGAATTAACATTGGAAGAATATGCAGTTGGTGGTGAGCCAAAGGTTTCCACCACAGCTATGGGTAGATTGGTAGGAATAGTAGGGAGTAAGGATCAAAACTTTCTGGTGACCAATGCGGATGGTAACGAAGCATCAGGGATTGGCAACATTAACCAAGCTCTGAAAATCAACCACCCCACAGCAGATGAACTATATAATCAAATTCCCGGAGGTCAAGTTTACGAACCCCTGAGCGAAGATGCTTGTGCAGGATTAGCAGTGGGATTATCCCTGATGGGTGGAAGAACCCTATGGTGTTCTTATGAATCATTTGCCATAAATGGACTGCCAATTTGGCAAACCGTGACCCAAGCTATGGCTGAATTAAGAAGAAAAACCCCATCTACAATCACCTTATTTACAGCAGGTGCATTGGAGCAAGGACGCAACGGTTGGACACATCAAAGACCAGAAGTGGAAGCATACTTTGCCGCTATGATGAGGAATGGTAATGTCTTCCCTGTTTTCCCTCCTGATGCTAATAGTATTCAGGTCTGTTATGATTGGGCTTTGACTACTAAGAATAAAGGTATTGTAATTACTGCTAGTAAATCACCTTTACCCATTAGAACCACTCTGGAACAAACTAAACAGGGACTGGAAAAGGGAGCAATTTTATTACACGAGGTTCCAGGGGAAAAACAAGTTGTATTTGCTGTGATTGGGGATATGACGTTAGTACCAGTGTTTGAAGCAGCAGCATTTTTAGAAACTGAGGGTATAGGGGTAAAAATAATTTCTGTGATTAATCCCCGTCGTTTATATCGTCCTAATGACACTGCTTGGGATACTTGTTCCCAACCGGATGGTGGGTTTTTAACTGACGAAGAGTTTGAGCAGTTATTTAGTGGGGATGGATTAATTGCTGTAACTGGTGGTGCAAGCGCTATGTTAGAGCCAATTATGTTACGCAGTTCTATTAAACGAGATAGTTTTGCTTGGAAGCGAGGAGAGACTACAGCTAGTGCAGGTGAGTTAATGTCCTTCAATGGCTTAACTGCGGAAGCATTGACTAAGCGTGCAATTGAGTTAGTCCATTAGGTATTAGATTCCTGTTTGATTGGGGGTGCGGGATGTGGATTCCTACATCCCTGGAATAAAACTGGATCTTGACTTCATTTTCCCCTTGGTTGGTTGACCTGCTCTTGATTCCAGGGTATAAATGGGGATATGCGCGATTTCTCTATCTGTTAAATCGTACTGTTCACAAACCAAACTTAACCGATTCCCCGATGTTTTCATCGGATTAACAGAATGGGTCAAGTTTCCTTGAAAGCAAACTAGGGTGTTGGTTTGAGGTTTAATCTTCTGAATTTGGCGATTATTTGATTTCAACACCAACTCCCCCCCTTCCATGTTTTCTGGTACTCGCACGTAAAGAACCGTCACTAAACTTGGTGGTTCAATAGTTTTACAATAAGAGCGTAATGAACGGTCTATATGTGGATCCACCTGAGAACCTTCTTGGAGTAGTAAAGGATTCAGATAAAATGCATTACAATTTGGTTGTAGTGCTAAATCTAAATAGGGCTTAAAAAAGGGAAACTTCTCGTGGACTATCTTTATTCCCTGTCTTTGGAAAACCACAGAAAATCCTTTTGTCTGAATAAAGTCTCGATTGAGGTTATTGGTAGTAAAGTATGGACTAGCTTGGATTTCTCCCCCTAGGTCTTTTAGGTAACTACTTGGAAAAATATTGTTTTGTATTTGGTAGTATTTCACAGATTTCTATCTACATGCTTATCTATATTTGAAGTTTATTTTTAAAAACCTTTACCTAATACTTTCTAAAATCCTCCCTATCATACCATTAGCCTGATTGCTATAACCACCTCCAAATAAATTAAAATGATTTAAAATATGATACAAATTATAAAGAACTTTCCGTTTTTCATAGCCTGGCGCTAGGGGAAATTCTTCTTCATATCCCTGGTAAAAACTGGGAGGAAAGCCACCAAAAAGTTCCGTCATGGCAATATCAACTTCCCGATCGCCAAAATAAGTGGCCGGATCAAAAATCACTGGCTCACCATTAATTGTAAATCCCACATTTCCTCCCCATAAATCACCATGAACTAGGGATGTTTCTGGTTTATGGTCAGCTAATAAGCTAGGAATGACATCTAATAGTTTTTGTTCTCCGGGAAAATTTCCACCCCGTCTTCTTGCTAACTGAAATTGGTAACCCAGTCGGTTTTTAAAAAAAAATTCATCCCAGTTTAACATCCAACTATTAATTTGTGGTGTGGAACCAATAGTATTATTTATATGCCAACCAAAACCCTGATCGCTAGTAGTTTTGTGCATTGCTGCTAAATTTCTCCCCATTTGTTGCCAGCTTTTATTATTGCCAGCTGACATTTCCAACCATTCTAATACTATGTAACTGCCATTATCTGCAGTTCCCCAACATAATGGTTGGGGAACGCGGATAGTTTTAGTGTTATACATTTGTTGTAAACCCAGCATTTCTGCTGCAAACATTTCTCCCTGGGATGGTTGATTGATTTTGACAAAGTAGGTGATTTGACCATTGCTAATGGCATAACCCTGGTTAATACATCCACCACCTACTGAAGATCTTTGGTTGGTTTGGAAATTTTGCCCCGTTACTTTACTGATTTGCCGATCTATTTCTTGCCACATTCTTTTCCCCTAATCATTAACCTTGTTTATTATCTTGGTTTAATAATAACTGCTCGATAGTCCTGTGGCGAGAGATATTTTTGTGCAGCTTTCATTAGGTCATACTCATTCTGCATTTGGATGTGTTGAGGATAATTAAATGCTGGATCTAAATCACCCACCAAACATTGATAATAACCATACAATCCAGAGCGATCGCCTGGTGTTTCATTATTGAAAATAAATCTATTTGCGACTCTTGTTTGTATACGGAGAATCTCTGACTCTTTAACTAATTCCGTTTGCAGTTTCTCCAAATGTTCAACTATACCTGTTTCTACTGCTGCTAAATCTTCCACATTACATTTAGCGGAAATGGTGAATAGTCCCTGTAGTTTATAATTACTATTACTGACAGAAATTGTAGAAACCAATCCCCTTTCTTCCCGTAAATCCTGTACTAATCTGGAGCTACGTCCTTGTCCTAATATCCCCGCTAATACATCCAGGGCATAAGTATCTTTTAGTTCGCTCAATCCTGGTACTCGCCATAAAACAATTAGTCTAGCCTCTTGCAAACCTTCATCGGTAAATTCGTAACGGGTAATTCCCTTAAATGCTGGTTCCTGATTATCTGCAAACTCTGGATAAGCTGGGTGATCTGAAGACCTTGCCATCTTTTCTTCAAACCCTTGAGCTACAATTTCTATCAGCTGGTCCACTGGTAAGTTACCAACAGCTACAGCGGTTATAGAAGAAGCTTGATACCAGGTCTGATGAAATTCTCCCATTTGTTGGGGTGTCAACTGAGAAATTATGCTTTCTAAACCCAGTATGGGACGGCGATAGGGCAAAAAATCAAAGGCCGTTTCCATTAGACGGCGCGAAATTCGCCTTCCTATACTATCCTGTGAACGCCTAATCTCTTCCAAAACCACTAGTCTTTCTGTTTCAAAAGCATCTGGGGGAATGGACGGGTTACAAACTAGATCTATTTGCAGTGGTACTAAATCCTTAAAGTCTTTAGGTGCACTGGTTATATAAAATTGGGTATAGTCCTGACTTGTGGCTGCATTAGTAATAGCGCCTCGCTCTTCAACACGACGCTCAAACTCACCACTAGCTAAATTTTCTGTCCCCTTAAATATAATATGTTCTAAAAAATGGGCCATTCCATTAATGGAATCGGACTCTACAGCAGAACCAACATTTATCCACACATTTAAACTAACTGCTTCAATTGGCATTTGTTCCGCAATGATGGTCAACCCATTGCACAAGGAATGTACCCTGGGTTTTTGAAGAGGTGGAGTTTTTGGCAAGGTTAATATCATTTGTGGTGGTGAGGTCTACTACTCATATCCTAGGGTTTATTGAATCGATTCCCCCACTTCTACTATAGCAGATAGTTTGGTAATCTTGGAGAACTACCAAACTATCTCTCAGTTAGGTTCACACCGGAAGCGCTGATGGAAAAACGGAAAGATTAGCTGTTGTATCAGTGGAACTTAGAAATTTTTCAACTAATAGTTGCTCAAATATATTGAATGAGTCTTGCCAATTTGCTACTGTTTGTTGTAAGTCCTGTATTCTCTGTGAGGGACTATTTCCCAATAGGGGATAGTTAAAGTTACCGGAAAATAAAATTGCCCCTACCACTTTATCAGGAAACTGAACTGTTGCTTGGTTAATACTCAAGTTCAAAACCCCCCTTTCTAAGGGATAACTTAACTGTAGACTCGCTCCTACTCTCTTTCCTCCAAATTCTTGCCATGACCCCGGTGTCAATAGCCTACTATGGATGTATTGATAGGCATCTGCTTCAGAATTAAAAAGAACAAATCCCCTTGGATTTATACCAACCTGTTTATACTCTATCTGAGAGAGTTTTTCTACTAATTTATGAGTAATATTTGATACTTGAATTTCCTCCAGAGGTTTTTGCGATAGGTTTTCAACCATGGTCACACCATTGGGATGGACAAAAATGCCCAATCCTGTGTTAAATAAAATTTGTAACACTCCATTGTTGTAAACCGGTTGTTTGGCTAACTCCCATTCGCTAGGAATGATACCAGTGTATTTTAAAAAGTCCGGATTAACTACTGCGGGATTCAAGTCCTTGGCATTAATAGAGATTGCCAATTCCTGAAGTTGTAAATTTGCACTCATCGTTGTTATTGCCTATTGTTATTAATCCAGCAATACTGGATCTCAAATAGTCATTTTACATACAATTACTTTCTCATTTCCATAAATTTCTATGTCTTTCAATTTAATTTTATAGCCTATTTGTTGATGGGTACTGCTCTCGGGATAAACGGTGTCCTACAAGTGGCTAAGGCTATACAATTATGAGTGGTAGTATTAAGAATTGTAAATTAAATGTCTAGTTTATCTCTAAACATCGAGCAGTCTCGTGTTATTGTTATTGGTGCGGGAATAGGTGGCCTTACCGCAGCAGCTCTATTAGCACGTAAAGGTTATCAGGTTTTAATTGTGGATCAAGCTTTGATTCCTGGTGGTTGTGCTTCAACTTTTAAACGTCAAGGATTTATTTTTGATGTGGGTGCAACTCAGGTTGCAGGTCTGGAACCCGGAGGAATTCATTACCGAATTTTTCAGGAACTAGATATGGATCTACCCCCAGCTACACCCTGCGATCCTGCTTGTGCGGTTTTTCTTCCAGGGGAAACAACTCCCATTAATGTCTGGCGCGATCCGCAAAAATGGCAACAGGAACGTCAACAGCAATTCCCTGGAAGTGAACCCTTTTGGCAATTATTAGCTACTTTATTCCGTGCTAGCTGGGAATTTCAGGGAAGAGACCCTATTTTACCACCGGGTAATTTGTGGGATCTCTTACAGTTGATTAAAGCTGTGACTCCCAGCACCTTTATTACTGCTCCGTTTACTTTTATGACTGTGGGTGATGCTCTCAGATTATATGGTTTAGACCATGATATAAGACTGAGAACGTTCTTAGATTTACAACTTAAATTATATTCCCAGGTTAGCGCCCAAGAAACAGCTCTCCTTTACGCTGCTACCGCTTTAAGTATATCCCAACTTCCTCAAGGACTATATCATTTACAAGGTAGTATGCAAGTGCTGAGCGATCGCCTGGTGAAATCTTTAGAAAAAAATGGCGGTCAATTACTAATGCGTTATATGGTGGAAGGGATTAATGTGGAGGATGGCAAAGCTCAAGGTGTAACAATCCGCAATCAAAGGACTGGACAAGTATTTACAGAGACAGCAGATCACGTGATTGCTAATGTCACAGTGCAGAATCTCATGGAACTACTGGGAGAAAAAGTCCCCTCTGGATACAAGACAAGAATTGAAAAACTCCCCCCTGCTTCCGGTGCATTTGTGGTATATTTGGGGGTGGAACAAAGTGCTATCCCCCAAAATTGTCCACCCCACTTACAATTTATGTATGATATTAATGGACCAGTAGGAGAAAACAACTCCTTATTTGTTTCTGTCAGTCATGAGGGGGATGGTCGGGCACCTGCGGGAAAAGCAACAATTATAGCTTCATCCTTTGTGGATTTCGCTCCCTGGTGGAATAGTGACAATTATCCACAATTAAAGGCAAAATTTACTCAAGAGGCTATTTCTCGACTCGCTGAATATTTTGATTTGAACCCAGAAACAATTATTCTCGTCGAAGCTGCTACACCTAAAACCTTTGCTGACTACACAGCTAGACACAAAGGAATCGTGGGTGGTATTGGTCAAAGAATTTCTACTTTTGGCCCTTTTGGTTTTGCCAATCGTACACCCGTTAGGAACTTGTGGTTAGTTGGTGATTCTACCCATCCAGGGGAAGGTACTGCTGGGGTGAGTTACTCAGCTCTCACAGTAGTTAGACAAATTGATGACCTACAAAGAAGGTTGTCCCGGTGATAGCAATGGGGTTGTGGGTACTGGAACCAGTTGTTCTTTCCACGTTCTAATTTGTATTTGGGCATCCGCATAAGCAGAACTACTACGAGGGACTAATCTGGCAGTTTCAATACTCCTGACCAGGTCAACTTGACTTTGGGAACGAGCAATCTCTAATATTTGCTCACCCCACCGATCAATGGCAACGTTGATATCCATGCGTAAAACATTACGCCGAGAAACCCGATTGGCTAACCGTATGGCCTGGGACAGGGCGTCCGCTGTGCCTATACTAGCCAGTTCTCGCGCTTTTCTCCAATTTTCTCTGGCACGTATTTGCTCTTGCCATGTATCAATTACTGCCTGCGCTTCTCCTGCTAATGCTCTCCCGGATATGGCAATTTTTCTCGCCTCCTGTACAGCACTATTCAAGTCCCCACTTTCAGCTAACACTATAGCCCTATCTAAATAGGGTTGGTCTTCAATACGCTGAATGCTGGCATTCCAGGAGCGGATTCTCCTTCGTGCTTTTGAGTATAGGGCTCGACCTGAAGAAATCTGACTGGCTTCGGCGATCGCATTTTGTAAAGAGTTAATATCTCCGGCATTAGCAATTTGTTCTGCTCGGTCTAAATAAGGTTTGTCTTGAATGGTTTCTATTTGGTCATTCCAACGATTAATTTGGGTTTGAGCTTCTTGGGCGCGAGGGTTTTGAGATGGAACTTGTTGGGCTTGAGATATGGCAGCTCTTAAATCCTCAATGGTACCCCCACTAGCTAGATCCCGAGCTTGTTCTAACTTAGTTATATCCTCAATTTCTAATTGCCAAAGAGAAATAAGTTCTTGAGCTCGACCATATATCCCCCGGGAAGGATCTATTTGTTGGGCTTGAGAAATGGCATTCTCCAAGCCTAAAATGGTTCCTAACCAGGCATTTCGTTGGGCTTCTCCCAAATCTATAAAATCATCAATTTCCGACTGTAAGGAGGGAATAGGAGGGATTTTTCCGGCAATTTCCAAACCCCGATCTGCATCTCTTCTCTCCATTTGAGCTTGTGCTAGTTTCAGCATTTTTCGCCCAAATTGAGGAACTAATTCCTGAGCCTTCTTGTACAAGAAGCTTTCTGATTTAACCGATTTTACTAACTTAATAGCTGCTAAAATATCATTAACAGAATTACGATCAGCTAATAAATCAGCTTTATCTAGTTTGTCACCATCTTCCCGCGCAGTTACAATAATTTGATTTAACTGGTCGTATTTCGTGGTCGACCAGAATCTATTATTAATGCGCAGTAATTTGGATGATAGCATAAAAGCTGATTGCCAACGCCTGTTTTCTAGTTCTCCAATGGAGGATTGGTAGATTTCCTCAGCTGTTGACCAGGTAGATTGCCATTTGAGAATTTTCTCCTCCACAAACTGACGATCTTCCAAATTTTCTGGAATTTGTTTAGCAGTAGCTATTGCTTCCTCCAAATTTCCTACTTGGAAGCTCTTCTCCGCCAAATTTATAATGTCCCGTGACCACTCCTGCAATAGACCATTAATTTGTCCTCGCAAAGGATGATCTTGTGGTAAATCCTTCACTAAGGCTATAGCTTGTAATAAGTCACTAACCGTCTGCTTGGAAGCAGCCAGGGTAGCACAGTGGACACGCATAGAAGCACTGGCTAAAGGCCAGAATATTCTAGGACAGTTGGGAGCGGAGGGTAGTTTAAGTAAGATTGATATTGATATAATACCCATGCTGCTGGGAATAAACGCTAGGACGAAAAACCACCATATCCAGCTTTTCTTCCACATTGCTAATTCCCATATCTTACCGGATAAAACAAAGTCAACAGGTCTATACCAATTGTTTTCTTTACCTTTTTCGTGTAAGCCATTGTTATTTTGTTGCTGCATTAATGAGCCAAAACTGCGATCGCTATCCTGAATAGCGTTCTCACCGGATGATTGATTGACCTGGACTTCTGAATCTGGGGACAATCTTGGATTTTGCTCTGGTTTTGTGGTCTCAACCGGAGAAAAACCTCCTGAAATATCCTGATCTGTCATCTCTCACACCACACTAAATTGATTAACAGTCCATTCTGACAAATTTATCCTATCAACTCCAGAAGGTAGTGCAGGTGCGGTCCACTCTATAGACTGACACCCACTCCGATTCTGTAAAACCTATCCAAAAATATATACCTCAGGGAATATGCTTAATTTTAGTATTATTTTACCATATTAGAATAATTTAACCTTTAACATTTTGTAAATCCACAATTAGTTGGGCCAGATTATCACTGCTTGCTTGATAAACACTACCACAAAAATCGCAGGTAGCTTCAGCTCCGTTGTCCTTAAGAATCATATCTTGTAATTCGGACTCTCCCAACATTTTTAACGCTCCTAGCACGCGCTCAAAGGAACAACCACAATGAAAGTGCAGAAGTTGAGTTTCAGGAAAAATTGTCAGTTCCATATCCCCCAATAAATCCTCAAAAATGTCGGTTAAGCTTTTACCTGCTTGTAATAATGGTGTAAATCCAGATAATGTTGACACTCTCGATTCCAGTGTTTCCACGAGAGCTTCGTCTCTGGCAACCTTTGGCAGAACTTGAATTAAAATTCCTCCAGCTGCAGTTACACCACCCGAACCAACAAACACACCTAATACCAAAGCGGAAGGGGTTTGCTCAGAGTTAACTAGGTAATGGGTGACATCATCCCCAATTTCTCCGGACACCAGTTCTACCGTACTAGAATAGGGATAGCCATAACCAATATCTTTAACTACATACAAATACCCTTTTCCTACAGCACCTCCCACGTCCAGTTTACCCTTGCTGTTGGGTGGTAGTTCTATGGATGGGTTGCCCACATAACCCCTGACTGTGCCATCTAGTCCAGCATCTACTAATATACCCCCTAATGGTCCATCTCCCTTCACCCGCAGGTTAATTCTCGCACCAGAGCGTTTCATCCCTGAAGCCATTAACAAACCTGCTGACATAGTTCTTCCCAGAGCTGCTGTGGCTACATAGGAAAGTTTATGGCGCACTCTTGCCTCTTCGGCTAACTTTGTGGTGATTACACCCACCGCTCGAATGCCACCATTTGCTGCTGTGGCCCGCATTAGTTTGTCCGCCATAAACACCTTTACTATTCCAAAACACTGCTCAGTGTGACCACTTGGCTTTAAACACCGGAGAAAATTCTCTCCTATAATCATTATATAGTTAGTGCTGACTCTCCTCTAAAAATTGGGCTAAAAGCTGTCGATTCTGGTATAATCCTAGCCACCCACAAGATTCACAATGCCCATTTTTAGGTCCATACCGTTTTTACTAAAACTATAAAATAACAACTATTATGTTAGGTAATTTTCAACAAAGCCAATTGCGCATAGAAATAGAAGCATCCTCCCAAGCTATTCATGATAGTCTTGTGTTTCCTTCACAATTACGTGAATGGCTACCATTTGCAGGCCTTCCCCCATCCATGCCAGAAAAATTGACCCCCGGTTTTGATTTCACTACTTCTATAGGATACGTAACTATATATCATCATGTGGATGTTTTGAAAGTTAATTGTTTGCGCCTACTTCTTAGTGGCGCTATTGACGGTTTTCATGAGTGGTATTGGGGAGAAGGTTGGCTACAGTCCCGACTAGAGGGTGTGTCACTCTTACCCTTGAATTTGGGTCAAACTCTCAGTTTGTTGAGACTACGTCATTTTTTGACCGTTCCCTAGTTACCTGTGTGACTTAACTACCAATACGGAACAATGCGCTTCTTCCATTACTTGTGTACTGACGGAGCGCAAAACGATTTTTTTCATGCCTGTCAATCCACGGTTCCCAATCACCACTAGATCGGCTTTATAAATATTTGCTAGTCTGATTATTTCATCCGCAGCATCCCCTGAGACCAGTTCTAGTTGGCTTTTTACCGCCAATTTTTCTTGGTAGGTTTGCAATTGCTTTTCTACCTGAAAATAAGACAATTTGGGTAAGTCTGGATGAGGACGATCAGCTGGCAATTCCGTGGCATCCGATGATGGAAATACGTGACAAAGAATCACATGCGCATTCTGGGAAAGCATAAGACTCCCTAAGGTCTCTATCACTCTCTCCGCAATTTCGGAATCATCTAAAGCCACTAAAATAGTATTTAACAACGCTTTTACTTCCTTAACTCAAAATCACCCTAGTTTCTTTAGTTTACTCCATTCCACCTCATTTCTAATTAATCCTGATGAAGGAATTCCCCCGCAGTTGTAATCTGCGGGAATATGGTCAGGAATGAGAAAGCCTATTTATGCTTCTAGCTATCAGCATCAAATCTTATACGTACTGAATCCGCATGAGAAGGTAAACCCTCCGCCCTAGCCAAGGTGGTAATGGCACTGGCTACTTTGTCAAGTGCACCTCGGGAGTATTGTATAATACTTGAGTGTTTGAGGAAGGTTTCTACACCTAAAGCGGAGGCATAACGAGCAGCACCGGATGTAGGTAGGGTATGATTGGGACCGGCTAAATAGTCACCTACCGCCTCTGGTGTAGAATCGCCCAAAAAAATCGCCCCCGCATGACGGATATGCTGAATTAGTGACCAAGGGTCTTTTACCTCCAATTCCAAATGTTCCGGGGCAAATATATTAGAAAATTCCGCCGCTGCTTCCAAAGATTCCACAATTACGACCAGTCCATAATGGGCGATCGCCTTTTCTGTGTCTATCCTTCTGGGGTGATCTACTAATTGTCTATCTACCTCTAACTGAACCTTTTTGGCTAAACCAGTGTCCGTAGTCAATAAGATTGCCGCTGCCATAGGATCATGTTCCGCTTGAGCTAACATATCTGCCGCCAGATGTTTGGGATTAGCAGTTTCATCGGCAATAATTAACACCTCACTCGGCCCAGCTAAGGAGTCAATACCCACAGTCCCGTATACTAGTTTTTTGGCTAGGGTGACATAAATATTACCAGGCCCCGTAATTACATCTACCTTGGGAATGGTTTCTGTACCGTATGCTAGAGCTGCGATCGCCTGGGATCCCCCAATGCGATAAATCTCGACTATTCCAGCTTCTTGAGCAGCTACCAATACCGCCGGA
>Ga0172372_10009193_pt1 | contig 12886 bp, 10 predicted proteins | sample LakKiv5m_2_FD_114544 | JGI IMG/M metagenome (GOLD analysis project Ga0172372, IMG submission 114544) | Freshwater microbial communities from Kabuno Bay, South-Kivu, Congo - kab_092012_9.5m | ecosystem: Environmental > Aquatic > Freshwater > Lake | place: Democratic Republic of the Congo...
CGCGGCACCGAGACGCTGGCCAAGGCCATCGCCGCGAGCCCCGCGTTCTCGCTGGCCGGCGGCGGCGACACGCTCGCGGCCATCGAGAAGTACGGCGTGGAGAGCGGCATCTCCTACATCTCGACCGGCGGCGGCGCCTTCCTCGAGTTCGTCGAGGGCAAGACCCTGCCGGCGGTGGCGGCGCTCGAGGCGCGCGCCTCGGCATGACGACCGCCCGCGCCTCGGCATGACCTCGCCGCGCGCTGCAGGTTGAGCGCGGCGGCCGGCGGCCGCACAATGGTCTGATGCAGAAACGGACCAAGATCGTGGCCACCCTCGGGCCGGCCACCGACGACCTCGAGACCCTCACCGAGATGTGCCGCGCCGGCCTCGATGTCGCGCGCGTCAACTTCTCCCACGGCAAGCACGCCGACCACCTGCGCCGCATGGAGCTGCTGCGTGAGGCCGCGCGCCGCACCGGGCGGCATGTCGCGGTCCTCTGCGACCTCGCCGGCCCGAAGATCCGCATCGAGAGCTTCCGCGACGGCAAGGTCGAACTCGTCGACGGTGCGGAGTTCACGCTCGACACCGCGCTGGATCCGGCCGCGGGTACGGTCGATACCGTCGGCGTCGCCTACAAGGAGCTTACGGTCGATGTCGCGGCCGGCGACACGCTGCTGCTCAACGACGGGCTCATCGTCCTCGAGGTGCTCGAGGTGGCGGGCACGCGCATCCGGACCCGCGTGGTCGCGGGCGGCGAGCTCTCCAACCGCAAGGGTCTCAACCGCAAGGGCGGCGGCATCTCGGCGCCCGCGCTCACCGACAAGGACCGCGAGGACATCCGCTTCGCCGCGGCGCAGGGCGCGGACTACCTCGCGTTGTCCTTCGTGCGCGATGCCGACGACATCAACCTCGCGCGACGGCTGTTGCATGAGGCCGGCGGCCGCGCGGTGCGCATCGTCGCCAAGATCGAGCGGCACGAGGCCGTGGCGCAGCTGACCGGCATCATCGACGCCGCCGATTCGTTGATGGTGGCGCGCGGCGACCTCGGCGTGGAGATGGGCTACGCCGCGCTCACCGGACTGCAGAAGAGCATCATCCGACAGGCGCGGCACCGCAACCGCGTGGTCATCACGGCCACGCAGATGATGGAGTCGATGATCACCAGCCCGGTGCCGACGCGCGCCGAGGTGAGCGATGTCGCCAACGCCGTGATGGACGGCACCGACGCCGTGATGCTCTCGGCCGAGACCGCGACCGGCAAGCACCCGATCAAGGCCGTGGCGGCGATGGCCGAGGTCATCATCGGCGCCGAGACCTACCATACCTCGCAGCATCGGCCGCGCGAACGCTCGGGCGTGACCTTCACGCAGACCGAAGAAGCGATCGCGCATGCGGTGATGTACACGGCGAACCATATGAACGTCCGCGCCATCGTCGCGCTCACCGAGAGCGGCGCGACGACGCTCTGGATGTCGCGTCTGCGCTCCGACATCCCCATCTACGCCTTCACGCGCCACGCGGCCACGCGGCGGCGCGTCATGCTCTACCGCGGCGTGCAGCCGGTCGATTTCGATGTGGCCCCCGGCGACACCGTGGCGCTGCACGAGCGCGTGTTCTCGATGCTCCTCGACCTCGGGCTCGTGGAGGAGGGCGATCTCGTGATCCTCACCAAGGGCGAGCTCACCGGTGTGCAGGGCGGTACCAACTCGCTGCAGATCGTCCAGGTGCGTCGCCCGTGAAGCGGCTGCTCGGTTGGGTTGCGGGCCTCATCATCGCGCTCGCGGTGCTGGCGATGCTGGCCCTGCTGGTCGGTTTCGGTCTGCTGCGCGGCTCATCGCCGCAGCTCGATGACAGGCTCGCGGCGGTCGAGGGCGGGCCGGTCGCTGCGGTGACGCTGGAACGCGACGACAGCGGTGCGCCGACCGTGCGCGGGGCGAGCGAAGCCGATGTCGCCTACGGCCTCGGGTTCCTGCATGCGCAGGACCGGTTCTTCCAGATGGACCTGTCGCGTCGGCTCGCCGCGGGCGAGCTCGCCGCCTTGCTGGGCGAGCGCATGTCCGTACAGGACCGCAAGGCGCGGGTGTACCGGTTCCGGCAGGTGGCGCGCCGCGTGGTCGCCGAGGCGACGCCCGCCCAGCGCGCCGTCTACGAGGCCTATGCGCGCGGCGTCAACCGTGGCCTCGATTCTTTGAGCGTGCGGCCGTGGGAGTACATCCTGTTGCGCGCCACCCCGCAGCCCTGGCGGGCGGAGGATTCGGTGCTCGCCGTGCATGCGATGTGGTGGCAGCTGCAGCACCGCGATGTCGAGCAGGAGATCGCGCGCCGTGCCATCACGGCACGCATCGAGGAGCGCGTGACCGCGGCCTCGCGCGAGCAGGCCGATGCGCGGCGCGCCGACGAGGTGGTGCGCTTCCTGTTCCCGCGCGGCGACGAATGGGACGCTCCGAACTTCCCCACGCAGGCCGCTGCGGCGATGCCGACAGGGATCTCCGAGGCGCCGACCGTACCGCCACCGGAGCTGCTCGACCTGCGCACGGCGCGTGGTGCGCCGCCGGCACCGGCCGCGCCCGGCAAGCCGGGCAGCAACGCCTGGGCGGTGGCCGGCGCGCATGTCGAGGGCGGCGGCGCGCTCATCGCCAGCGACATGCATCTCGGGCTGCGCGTGCCGGCGGTATGGTACCGGGCGCGCATCGTGGTCACGGGCGGGCAGGGCAGCGACACCGTCGGTGTGACGCTGCCCGGCGTGCCTGCGGTCGTGGCCGGCAGCAACGGCAAGATCGCCTGGGCCTTCACCAACAGCTACGGCGACTGGGTCGATGTGCGCGGCGTCAGCTGCGATGTCGCTGCGGGTGTCTACTACACCGGGACCGGCGAGCAGCGCTTCAAGGCGGGCCGTGAGCGCATCGAGGTGCTGCGCGGCGATCCCGTGGTGCAGCCGGTGTACGAGTCGCCGCTCGGCGTGCTGGTCGAGCGCAGCCCGGGTCCCGCCGGCACCGGTGAGATCTGTTGGCTCGCGCGCTGGCTCGCGACCGAACCGGGCGCCACCTCGCTCGGCAGCATCGACCTGCAACGCGTGGCGAGCGTGGACGAGGCGCTCGCGCTCGCGCCCACCGTCGGCATCCCGCACCAGAACCTGCTGGTCGGCGACCGCAGCGGCCGCATCGCCTGGACCATCGCCGGGCGCATCCCGCGCGGCGAACGCGGACCGGAGACGCCGCGCCCGGTCGAGTGGCGCAGCGCCGCCGAGGCGCCGCGCATCGTCGATCCCGAGGTCGGCCGCCTGTGGAGCGGCAACGCCCGACAGGTCGACGGCGTGCTCGAGCGTGTGCTCGGCAACGACGAGGCCGAGGGCGGCATGAACTATGAACACGGCGCGCGCGTGCGCCAGATCCGCGACGGTCTGCTCGCCATCGACCGTCCCGCAACGCCCGCCGACATGCTCGCCATCCAGCTCGATGACCGCGCGCTGTTCCTGGAGCGTTGGCAACGGCTGCTGCTCGGGACGCTGGACGAGGACGCGCTGCGTGACCAGCCGAAGCGTGCCGAACTCAAGCGTCTGGTGGCCGCGTGGTCGCCGCGCGCGGCGACCGACTCGGTCGGCTATCGCCTCGTTCGCGGCTTCCGCAACGGCACGCGCGACGCGGTGTGGGGGATGATCACCGGCGCGCTCGGCGCGGGACAGGGCTCGAGCCCGGTCGCGCTGTTCGAGGGACCGCTGTGGCGCATGGTCACCGAGCAGCCGCCCCATCTGTTGACTGCGGAGCACGCCGACTGGCGCGCTTTCCTGCTCGCGCAGGCCGATGCCACCATCGCGGCTGCAGAGAGCGCCTGCGGCGCCCTCGACCGTTGCACCTGGGGCGCGCGCAACACCTCGCGCATCCGTCATCCGCTCTCCAGCGCGCTGGGCGGGCTCGGCCGCTTCCTCGACATGCCCGCCGTCCCGGTGGCCGGCGACGATGACATGCCGCGGGTCGCCGCGCCGTCGTTCGGTGCATCGGAGCGCTTCGCCGTGTCGCCGGGCCGCGAGGCCGAGGCGTACCTGCATATCCCGGGCGGCCAGAGCGGCCACCCGCTCTCGCCGTTCTACCGCAAGGGCTTCGACGATTGGGTCGTCGGCCGGCCGCAGCCGTTGCTGCCGGGTGCGACAGCCCACACGCTCACGCTCGACCCCACCGAGGCTGCACCATGACCGACCGTTTCGGCGGCACCGACCGCTACATCGCCACGCCCGACCTCGAGATGGCGGTCAACGCCTCCGTCACGCTCGGCCGCCCGCTGCTCATCAAAGGCGAACCGGGGACCGGCAAGACCCAGCTCGCGCTCGAGGTCGCGCGCTCGCTCGACCGGCCCATCTTCGAGTGGCACGTGAAGTCGACCAGCAAGGCGCAGCACGGGCTCTACGAGTACGACGCGGTCTCGCGGCTGCGCGACTCGCAGCTCGGCGAGGCGCGCGTCGCCGACATCCGCAACTACATCGTGCGCGGCAAGCTCTGGGAGGCCTTCGCCTCCGAGGTGCAGCCGGTGCTGCTCATCGACGAGATCGACAAGGCCGACATCGAGTTCCCGAACGACCTGCTGCGTGAACTCGACCGCATGGAGTTCTACGTCCACGAGACGCGCGAGCTGGTGCAGGCGCGGCATCGGCCGGTGATCATCATCACCAGCAACAACGAGAAGGAGCTGCCGGACGCCTTCCTGCGCCGCTGCTTCTTCCACTACATCCGCTTCCCCGACGCCGAGACGATGCAGCGCATCGTCGAGGTCCACCATCCGGGGCTCAAGCGCGAGCTGCTCGCCGAGGCGCTGGGCGCGTTCTACCGCGTGCGCGAGACGCCCGGCCTCAAGAAGAAGCCCTCGACCTCGGAGCTGCTCGACTGGATCAAGCTGCTGCTCGCCGAGGACATCCCGCCCGAGGCGCTGCGCAGCGACGACCCGAAGAAGTCCATCCCGCCGCTCTACGGCGCGCTCATCAAGAACGAGCAGGATGTGCATCTCTTCGAGCAGCTGGTGTTCCTCAGCCGCCGGACGCGCTGACGATGCTGGTGCGCTTCTTCCTCGGCTTGCGCGAGGCGGGGGTGCCGGCGTCGGTGACCGAGTTCCTGTCGCTGCTGCGCGCGCTCGAGGCGCGCGTCGCGTCGCTCTCCGCGCAGGAGTTCTACTGGCTCGGGCGCATGGCGCTGGTCAAGGACGAACGCCACTTCGACCGCTACGACCGGGTGTTCGCCGAGCATTTCGCGGGTGCGGAGCGCGCCTTCGCCGCGCTGATGGCCGATGTACCGCCCGATTGGCTGAAGTCGCTCGCCGAGCGGCTCTTCACCGAGGAGGAGCGCCGCAAGGTCGAGTCGCTCGGCGGCTGGGACAAGCTGCTCGAGACGCTGCGCGAACGCCTGCGCGAACAGAAGGAGCGGCACGAGGGCGGCAACAAGTGGATCGGCACCAACGGCACTTCGCCGTTCGGTTCCGGCGGCTACAACCCCGAGGGCGTGCGCATCGGCTCGCAGGGCCAGCGCCAGCGCCGGGCGGTGAAGGTCTGGGAGGCGCGCGAGTACCGCAACCTCGACGACCGCCGCGAGCTCGGCACCCGCAACCTCAAGATGGCGCTGCGTCGCCTGCGCCGCTTCGCGCGCGAGGGCGCGGCCGACCAGCTCGACCTCGACGGCACCATCGACGCCACCGCGCGCAACGCCGGTTGGCTCGACCTCAAGCTCGTCCCCGAGCGGCGCAACGCCGTGAAGGTGCTGCTGCTGCTCGACATCGGCGGGTCCATGGACGACCACGTGCGCGCCTGCGAGGAGCTTTTCTCGGCGGCGCGCAGCGAGTTCAAGCACCTCAAGACCTTCTATTTCCACAACTGCGTCTACGAGTCGCTGTGGCAGGACAACCGCCGCCGGCACTCGGCGCGCACCTCCACGCTCGAACTGCTGCGCACCTTCAACCCCGACTGGCGCGTGGTGATGGTGGGCGATGCCACGATGAGCCCGCACGAGATCGTTCAACCGGGCGGCAGCGTGGAGCACTGGAACGACGAGCCGGGCACGGCGTGGATGCAGCGGCTCACCGCGCATTTCCCGCGGCTCGCATGGCTCAACCCCGAGCCCGAGGAGCGCTGGGAATGGACCCCGTCGGTCGGGATGCTGCGCGAGCTGGTCGGCGGCAGGATGTTCCCGTTGACGCTCGAAGGCCTTGACCGCGCGACGACCTCGCTGCGCCGCGCCGGCGCCGCATCCCCCGGCGGCCGACCCCCGGGGAACGGGCCGGTGGGCGCAGGCCCCTCGGGGCCCTTCAGCCCGTCGCCGACGCGCCCTTGAGCAGGGCGGTGATCTCCGCGGCACGCGCGGTCGTCTCGGCGCGCCCGGCCGCCATCATCTCGCGCGTGTAAGCCGATTCGAACAGCAGGTAGCTCGCCAGCAGTCCGCCCGCCTCGCCACGCGCGCCGATCACGCCGAGCAGGGCGCGCAGGGCGCGCGGCAGCGCATCGACATGCCGAGCCGCTGCGTGGCGCGGGTCGGCCTGCGGCGCGAGCCGCAGCGCCGCGACACGCCGCAGTCCCGGGACGGGCGAGCCGACGGCGCCGAGGAATTCATTGGTGCGGCGCAGCTGGTCGAGGTCGGCGTCGAGCTGGTCGCTGAACAGCGTGTCGAGCATGAAGCCGAAGATCTCGCCGGCGGACGGGGCGCGCTCGCGGCCCATCTCCACGGGCATGCCGGCGGCGCCGGGCGCGCGCACGCCGAGCACCAGCACGCGGTCCGCGCCGAGATGGATGGCCGGCGAGAGCGGTGCGAGCTGGCGCATCGCGCCGTCGCCGTAGTAAGCGCCTTCGAGCTTCACCGCCGGGAACAGGAAGGGGATGGCGGCGCTCGCCATCAGGTGATCGAGCGTGAGCTGTGTCCGGCTGCCGCCGCGTCGCACGCCCTGCCAGTCGTGGACGGACGGAGCGGCCTCGAAGAACAGACGGTGCTGACCGCCTGCGTAGGTGGTCGCCGCCAGCGCGAGCGCGTGCAGGCGGCCGGCCGCGACATGGCGGCGGATCGCGTCCCAGTCGACGCTCGAACCGAGCAGTCGGCGCAAGGGCGCGTTGTCGAGCAGCGCCCGCGGCGCCTCGGCGAAGCGACCGCCCGATACCGCCGAGGCGAACCAGCGTCCGCCCGCGCCCAGCATCGCCGGGATGTCGCTGCGGAACACCTGCGAGACCGTGAAGTTCCCCCACACCTCGGCGAGGCGCCGCACCCCGAGGCGCCAGTCATCGGCATGCGCGGCGAGCACGGCGGCGCAGACCGCGCCCGCGGATGTGCCGACCAGGATGTCCCAAGGGCAGCGCTCCTCCGGCCAGGTGTCGGCCAACGCCTCGAGCGCACCCACCTGCCAGGCGGTGCGCGCCCCGCCGCCCGAGAGCACGAGGGCGACCCGACCGGGTGCGGTCGCGGCGACCGAGGTGGCCGAAGGGGCGGGGCTGGGCAGGTCGGACATGGCCCTATTGTGCCGCACGGGTGGCGTGTCCAAGATATCGACATCGCTTCCCCGTCCGGAGTGCCTGCCATGTCCTTCCGTCGCCTCTCGCTCGCCCTGTCGGTCGCCGCTCTGTCCGGTGTGCTGTTCGCCGCGCTGCCCGCGTTCGCCGATTCCCCGAAGGCGGGTGCCCCGGCGCCTGATTTCCGGCTGCAGGACCAGAACGGCGAATGGGTCACGCTGCAGTCGCAGCGCGGTAAGTGGGTGGTCCTCTATTTCTACCCGAAGGACAACACTCCGGGCTGCACCACCCAGGCCTGCGGCCTGCGCGACAACATCTTCGCTTTCCGTCGTGAGGGTGCGGTCATCCTCGGGGTCAGCGTCGACGATGTGGCCTCCAAGAAGGCCTTCGCCAAGGAGCACAGCCTGCCGTTCCAGGTGCTGGCGGATTCGGGCAAGACGGTCACCAAGTCCTACGGCGTGCTGACCAGCATGATGGGCGTCTGGGAGTACTCGCGCCGCGATACCTTCATCATCGATCCGCAGGGCCGCGTCGCCCGTCACTTCGAGAAGGTGGATGCGGAGGGGCATGCCGAGCTGGTGCTGGCGGAGATCCGTCGACTCAAGGGTGCCGCGGCCAAGCCAGGGTGAGCCCCGTGCGGCGCTGGATCGCTCCGTGCCTGTCCGGGCTGCTGGCGGCTCTGTCGCCGAACACCTCAGCGCACGGACCGCGGAACGACGCACAGACCGTTGAAGCGCTCGGTTGTCCTGACGCCGCGCTGCGGGCCCGGGTGCTCGATCACCACCGACGGGAACCGACGGCGCTGCCCTTCATGGCCGCTCCGGTCCTGCAGATGCCTGAAGCGATGTTCGCCGCGGCGATGCCGGCCGACCGCTCGATCGGTGTCTCTGCCCGTCATTTCGAGACGGTCTGGCGGACGCTGCCCGCTTGGGGCGAGGTGACCGCGGTCATCCTCAAGGGTGGCAGCGTGTTCGAGATCGCCTCGCAGGTCCCGCCGGGTGCGCCGTCCGATCGCAGCAAGTTCTTCAACCTGAAGGGGGCGCCGCTCGCGGGGCATCTGCGTCCCGATCTGATGACCGCCATCCATGCGCTGCGTGTCCCGACGGCGGAAGGGGTCATCGAGGGCGTCTATTTCTACGGGCCCGGGGGTGAGGGACTTTTCGGCCTGTTCATCGCCGGTGAGGGACGGACGCCCAGCGCTGCACAGCAAGCCGCCTTCGCCGCGACCTGGGAGACAGTGGCGGCCCTGCCGCCCCGATGCCCCGCATCCCCCTGAAGCCCGTCGGTCCGGCGGCACGGCGTGGAACGGCGCACCGACCCTGTCGCCGTCGAAAATGGACGCGAGGGTGGATGAAGGCTTCCGTCGACGGCCGGGCGCGGCATCATCGCGATGGAGACCATCTCCGCAGAGATCGCACGTCATAGGGGGTATACATGTCCGCGTCTGACCATCCTGAACGGCCCGCGCGCCGCGACTTCATCACCACGGCCGGTGTCGGCGGCGGCGCGCTCGCGCTGGGCGGCGCTGGCCTCGCATCGATGAGCTTCGGTCCGACGGCCTCGGCCGCTGCGGCCGCCTCGCTGCTGACCTCCAAGTACGGCGCGGGTCCCGGCCTCAAGGGGCCTTACCTCGACCTCTCGACCGGCAAGGGCAACCAGCTCGCCTACGCGCGCATCCAGGGTGACCTCGACTACGGCAAGCAGAAGTACTTCTGGTTCAAGGGGTATGTGTACGCCGTCGAGCCGATGAAGAAGGTGGTCAACCTCGTGGGTGCTTCGGGCTTCGGCGTGATCCGCCTCGCGCCGGGGCCGGACGGTTCGATCCGTCGCATGTGCCGCGAGATCATCGTCTACACCGATCTGCGCACCGGCGAGGTGCTGGACGAGTGGAAGAACCCGCTGAACGGCGGTGAGACCGTCAAGGTCATGCATGTCGACAACGACCCGTTCAACTACCTCATCGAAGAGTATTTCCCGGCGCCGCCGAAGTTCGGTGGCCTGAACCAGGGGCCGCCGCCGCCGCGCGTGCCGTTCATCCTGCCGTGGTACCAGCACGGCGACATGGCGGCGATGGAGATCCACATCCATCTCGCCTACCCGAGCGCGCTGCAGCCGGACAAGTGGCCGCGCGAGTCCGCGGGCCCGATGGTGCAGGTGTCGGAGTTCTTCGCGCACAACATCAAGGTCGCGGACCTGCAGAACCCGAAGCTGACGACCCTGGACTACACCGGCACCTGGAACCGCATCACGCCCTGGCTGCCGTGGATGTTGATGGGGCAGCGTCCTGGTCAGTGCCAGTACGCCTGCTTCATGGGCACCACCAAGGACCTCGAGTCCGTGCTGTCCAAGCCGGTGCTCGACTACGCGCACAAGAACTACGCGAAGTACTTCGATGCGCCGACCGAGTGGACGGCGGGGCCGAGCCTCTCGAGCCTCGAGCACTACGCGACGCGCGCCAAGCCTGCACCGGTGAAGTGACGGCGCATCGAGCGCCGCGCGGACCGGGTCGCGCGACTAGCGCGTGCGGACAGGTATCTTCGCGGCGATCTTCGCGCCCCACTCGGCGGGGCCGGTCTGGTGCACCGACTCACCACGGGCGTCCACCGCCACGGTGACCGGCATGTCCTGCACGGTGAACTCGTAGATCGCCTCCATCCCGAGGTCCTCGAACGCGACCACGCGTGAGGCGCGGATGGCTTTCGAGACGAGATAGGCCGCACCGCCGACGGCCATCAGGTAGGCCGCCTTGTGCTTGCGGATGGCTTCGATGCCGACGGGACCGCGCTCCGCTTTGCCGATCATGGCGATGAGGCCCGTCTTCTCGAGCATCATCTCGGTGAACTTGTCCATGCGCGTGGCGGTGGTCGGCCCGGCCGGCCCCACCACCTCGTCGCGCACCGGATCGACGGGGCCGACGTAGTAGATCACGCGGTTGCGCAGGTCGACCCCGGGCGGCAGCCCTTCGCCGCGCGCGAACAGGTCGGCGATGCGTTTGTGGGCGGCATCGCGTCCCGTGAGCATGCGGCCGTTGAGCAGCAGGCGCTCGCCCGGTCTCCAGGCCGCGACCTCGTCCGGCGTCAAAGAATCGAGGTCGACGCGACGCGCTTCGGGCGAGGGCTTCCAGTCCACCTTGGGCCAGCGCGAGAGGTCGGGCGGGTCGAGCCGCGCGGGGCCGCTGCCGTCGAGCGTGAAGTGCACATGCCGCGTCGCCGCGCAGTTCGGGATCATCGCGATGGGCTTCGAGGCCGCATGCGTCGGGAAATCGAGGATCTTGACGTCGAGCACCGTCGAGAGGCCGCCCAAGCCCTGGGCGCCGATGCCGAGCGCGTTGACCTTGTCGTGCAGCTCGATGCGCAGCTCCTCGATGGGCGTCTTGGGCCCGCGCGCCTTGAGCTCCGCCATGTCGATGGGGTCCACCAGGGATTCTTTGGCGAGCACCATCGCCTTCTCGGCCGAGCCGCCGATGCCGATGCCGAGCATGCCGGGCGGGCACCAGCCCGCGCCCATCGTCGGCACGGTCTTGACCACCCAGTCGACGATGGAATCGGACGGGTTCAGCATCGCGAATTTCGCCTTGTTCTCGGAGCCGCCGCCTTTCGCCGAGACGGTGACCTCGACCTCGTCGCCCTCGACCATCTCGACATGCACCACCGCCGGCGTGTTGTCGCGCGTGTTGCGGCGCGTGAACGCGGGATCGGCGACGATGCTCGCGCGCAGCTTGTTGTCCGGATCGAGGTAGGCCCTGCGTACGCCTTCGTCGACCATCTGCTGCAGCGTGAACTTGGAGTCCCAACGCACGCCCATCCCGACCTTCACGAAGGCCACGACGATGCCCGTGTCCTGGCAGATCGGGCGGTGCCCCTCGGCGCACATGCGCGAGTTGGTGAGGATCTGCGCGATGGCGTCCTTCGCCGCCGGCGACTCCTCGAGCTCGTAGGCCCGACCCAAGGACTCGATGTAGTCCATCGGGTGGTAGTAGGAGATGTACTGCAGGGCGTCGGCGACGCTCTGGACGAAGTGTTCTTGGGTGATGACGCTCATGGCGCCATTCTAGCCGGGCTTCAGCCGGGCGCGCGGTGTCCGGCGCAGGCGACCTGCCAGCGGCGGTCCGGATCGTCGAGCGAGACCGCGGTCAGTGCGCCGTCCCATACGCAGCCCGTGTCGAGCGCGATGAGGTCCTCGCGCAGGACGAGACCCAGCGTCGACCAGTGGCCCATGATGACGCGTGCCGTCGCGCTCCTTCGGCCGGGCGCGTCGAACCACGGCAGCCAGCCGCGCGGCGCCGCATCGGGTGCGCCCTTCAGTTTCAGGTCCACGCGGCCGTCGTGATCGACGAAGCGCATCCGGGTCAGCGCGTTGATCGCGAAGCGCAGCCGGTCGTGTCCGACGAGCGCGTCGTCCCAGCGGTCCGGTTTGTCGCCGTACATGGCGGCGAAGAGCGCCGGAGCGTCGGTGCGCAGCGCGGCCTCGACCTCCGCCGCGATCCGCAGGGTGTCCGCGACGCTCCACTGCGTTGGTACGCCGGCGTGGACCATCAGGTCATCGCGCAGATCCGCGCGTGCGGCGCTTCCTGCCGGCGCATGCACCGCGAGCGGTCGCGTCTGCAGCCAGTCGAGCAGGGCTTCGCGGTCCGGTGCGGCGAGCACGTCGTCCAGGGTATCGTCCTTTCGCAGACGCCGTCCGCCCGTGCTGCGCGCCACCGCGAGCAGGTGCAGGTCGTGGTTGCCGAGCACCACGCGAGCGTTGTCGCCGAGGTCGCGCACGAAGCGCAGCACGCCGAGCGAGTCGGGCCCACGGTTGACGAGGTCGCCGACGAACCACAGCTCGTCGCGGTCGGCGGAGAAACGCGCCGTGCGCAGCAACTCCTGCAGCTCGTCGTGGCAGCCCTGGATGTCGCCGATGGCGATGCGGGCCATCGCTCAGGCCTCGTCCGACGGTGACGGTATCGACACCGGCGCAGAGATGGGCACCGCCTGCGCGAGCGCGGCGTAGGCCGACGGCGGCAGCGTCTCGGCGCGCACGCCGGGGTCGATTCCGCAGGCCTCGATGGCGGTCGCGTCGAGCAGGTTGCGCAGCGCGTTGCGCAGCGTCTTGCGGCGCTGCGAAAAAGCCGCGGCTACCACGCGCCCGTAGCGCGCGTCGACCGGGAAGGCGGGCGTCTCCCGCATGGTGAGCCGCGCCACCGCCGACCAGACGCGCGGCGGTGGGGTGAACGCACCCGGACCGACATCGAACAGGTGCTCGGTCCGCATCCACGGCGCGAGCATCACGGTGAGCCGGCCGTAGTCGTCGCTGCCCGGCTCGGCGCAGATACGGTCGATGACCTCCTTCTGCAGCATGATGTGCAGGTCGCGGATCGCGGCCGGCGTCGCGAGCAGGTGGAACAGCAAAGGCGTCGAGATGTTGTAGGGCAGGTTACCCACCACGCGCAGCCGC